>Ga0207690_10001457_pt1 | contig 14802 bp, 12 predicted proteins | sample KBSC23metaG_FD_184315 | JGI IMG/M metagenome (GOLD analysis project Ga0207690, IMG submission 184315) | Corn rhizosphere microbial communities from Kellogg Biological Station, Michigan, USA - KBS C2-3 metaG (SPAdes) (version 2) | ecosystem: Host-associated > Plants > Roots > Rhizosphere > Soil ...
ATATCTTCAACAACTTTAAAGGCGACGCCACTTTTCACGATGTGGTAAAGGTAGCACAGGAAAAAGGCTATACCGAACCCGACCCGCGCGACGATTTGCGTGGCACCGACTTTATGCGCAAAATGCTCATCCTGGCCCGCGATGCAGGCTATGTATTGGAACCGAGCGATGTAAATATTGAAAGCATGCTGCCCCAGTCGTGTTTAGATGCGGGAACAGTAGACGAGTTTTACACTGAATTAAAAAACGAAGAAAAGTTCTTCGCGGATATGAATGCCAAGGCCATTTCCCAAGGCAAAGTGTTACGTTACATTGGCAAGCTGGAAGATGGCCAGGTATCCATCACCCTGCAAATGGTTGGCGAAGATCATCCTTTTTATACCCTTTCGGGAAGCGATAATATTATCTCCTTCACCACTGAAAGGTATATCGACAGGCCGCTGGTAGTAAAAGGCCCCGGCGCCGGCTCAGAGGTAACCGCCGCAGGTGTGTTCGCGGATATAGTGAATGTGGGTAATTAGAGGCCCCCTACCCCCCTGAAGGGGGAACTGATAGTTTGATAAATTTAGATAAGATATATATGGAAATTTTTAACTCCCCCTTTAGGGGGTCGGGGGGTATATGAAAAGTATAAAAGTATTCGCCCCGGCTACTGTAGCCAATGTAGTTTGCGGGTTTGATGTATTAGGCTTTGCGGTGGATGCACCCGGCGATGAGGTGATAATGCGTTTGACAGATAAGCCCGGCGTCAGCATCCTTAAAATTGAAGGCGATGGCGGCCGTTTGCCTTTGGCGGCAGATAAAAACACGGTGAGCGCCAGCGTACAGCATTACCTTAAACATATTAACCGCACCGATATTGGTGTGGAGATAGAGCTTTACAAAAAAATGCCCATCGGCAGCGGTTTGGGTTCGAGCTCGGCAAGTACAGTGGCAGGGTTGTTCGCTATCAATACCTTGCTGGATAACCAACTTAGCCCGATGGAGTTAGTGCCCTTCGCTATGAAAGGCGAGGAATTAGCCTGCGGAACCGGCCATGCCGATAACGTAGCGCCCGCCGTTTTAGGCGGTTTTGTTTTGATACGCAGTTACGAACCTTTAGACATCATCAAACTACCCGTACCAAAGGGTCTGTATTGCGCCATCGTATTCCCGGATGTGGATGTACCTACCCGCGATGCCCGCCAGATGATCCGCAAAAACGTATTGCTTAAAGATGCCGTGATACAATGGGGTAACATTGCAGGTTTGGTGAGCGGTTTGTTTATGAACGACCTCGACCTTATCGGCCGCAGCATGCACGATGTATTGGTGGAACCAACCCGTTCGATATTGATCCCCGATTTTTACAAGCTCCGCGAAATGGCGCACGAGCAAGGCGCCATCAGCTTCGGTATCTCAGGCTCGGGCCCATCGGTTTTCGCTTTCGCTAAGGATGAACAAACCGCGCATAATATCACCAACAAAATACAACAACATTTAACCAAACTGCATATTAACAGCAATACCTACGTATCCGCCGTGAACGAGCAGGGGCCTAAAATAATAGGATAATGAATTTTTACAGTACCAATAGTCCGCAGGTTGAAGTACCTTTTAAAGAGGCCGTATTTAACAGCCTGCCGCAAGACAGGGGTTTATACATGCCCGTAAGTATCCCAAAACTCAGCGATGAGTTTATCAAAAACTTAGGCAACTATACCCTTCCGGAGATCGCATTTGAAGTGGCTAAAAATATCCTTGCGGGATCGATTCCCGAGGTCGACCTGAAAGCCATCATCGACGATGCCATCAACTTTGATGCCCCTATAGTGAAACTGGAAGATGATGTATACGTACTCGAACTGTTCCACGGACCATCATTAGCATTTAAAGATTTTGGCGCGCGCTTTATGAGCCGTGTAATGAGCTATTTCCTTCGCGATGGCGAGAAAATGCTCGATGTACTGGTAGCCACCTCCGGCGATACCGGCGGCGCGGTAGCCCTCGGCTTTTTAGGCGTACCTAATACTCGTGTAACCATACTATACCCCAAAGGCAAAGTAAGCCCCATACAGGAGCAGCAATTGACTACAAACGGGCAAAACATCCGCGCTATCGAGGTGGACGGCACGTTCGACGATTGCCAGGCCCTGGTTAAAGCCGCTTTTGTTGATGATGAACTTAACGCGAAATTCCGCCTTACCTCGGCTAACTCCATCAACATCGCCCGATTGATACCGCAAACCTTTTACTACTTTAACGCATATGCCCAGCTATTGCGCCAGGGTAAAAGTGATATCGTATTCTCGGTTCCCAGCGGTAACTTTGGCAACATAGGCGCAGGTATTTTGGCTTATAAAATGGGCCTGCCGGTAAAACAGTTCCTGGCTGCAACCAACGTTAACGATACCGTACCCGAATACTTGAATACCGGCGTATACCAACCAAAACCATCAGTAGCCACGCTATCAAACGCCATGGATGTAGGCGCACCAAGCAACTGGGTACGCATATCGCACCTGTTTGAAGATAAACTGGACGACCTGAAACAACTTATCACGGGTTATACCCATAACGATGCCCAGACTTTGGAATCGATAGAAGAAGCCTTCGCGCAATACAACTACGTGGTTTGCCCGCATACCGCCATTGCCTGGCGCGCGCTTAAAGCATGGCACTTACACCATCCTGAAAGCAAAGCGGCGGGTGTATTCCTATCGACCGCCCACCCATGCAAATTCCCCGAAGTATTTAACCCCGAAATAAGCGCTAAAATTGTAGTGCCCGAGTCGGTATTGGAAATGGAAGGCAAGCCAAGCCTGTCGGTGCTGTTGGGTAAAGATTTTGAAGGGTTTAAAGGGTATTTGTTAGCGAACGCATAATCTGCGCAAAGATTTGACAACTTTTTAAAAGTTGTCAAATCTCACTACATTTAAACATGATCACCACCCTCATCTTCGACCTCGGCGCTGTTCTTATCGACTGGCACCCTGAGCACCTCTACAAAAAGATATTCAGCGATGAGGCCGAAATGAAATACTTCCTCGCCAATATCTGCACCCCGCACTGGAACGAAGAACAGGATGCAGGCCGCTCCATAAAAGATGGTACCGAAGTACTTATCAAACAATTTCCACAGTATGAAGCGAACATCCGTGCTTACTATGATCGCTGGGATGAAATGCTTAACGGGCCAATTGAGAGCACACTCCAAATTTTCACCCAACTCAAACAAAGCGGCAAATACAAGCTCTACGCCCTCACCAACTGGTCGACCGAAACATGGCCCATAGCCTTAAGTAAATACGATTTCCTGAACTGGTTCGATGGCATTGTTGTATCAGGGCACGAAGGCATACGGAAGCCCGCACCCGAATTTTATCAGTTGCTGTTGGACAGGTATAATATCAATACCGAAGAAGCCTTATTTATCGACGATAACCTGCGCAATGTGACAGCCGCCCGGGCAATGGGTATCGGGTCGATACATTTTACCTCGGCAGAAGATCTTGGCAAACAGTTAGAGGGTTATCTCAATACTCACATCTAATATCTCACATCCGTATTAAAACACCGCCTGCGCTATGCGTTTAGTCGGTTCCGGGTTACCCATGGTATAAAAGTGTAATACAGGCACACCAAAATCTATCAGCTCTTTACATTGCTGTATCATCCATTGTATTCCAACCTCTTTTACATCCTTTTCGTTGCTGCAAGCTAAAATAGCATCGCTCAATTCAACCGGAATATCAATATGGAATATTTTAGATAAAGCAACAAGTTGTTTCGAAGTAGTAATAGGTTTCAGCCCTGGTATGATAGGCACATTAATACCATTTGCCCGGCAGTTATTTACAAACTCTTTATATTTAGGTACATCAAAAAACATTTGGGTAACAATAAAGTCGGCACCCATATCTACCTTTTGTTTCAGGTATTTAAAGTCGGTTTGCATGTTGGGCGCCTCAAAATGTTTTTCGGGGTAACCAGCCACCCCGATACAAAAATCAGCCTGGCCGCCACCTACCACGTCATCGTGCAGGTATTTGCCATTATTCATGTTCACCACTTGCTGCAACAGGTCGGTAGCGTAGGCATGCCCACCCGGAGTCGGCACAAATCCCGATTCTGCCTTACGCGCATCGCCACGCAGCACCAATACATTATCAATACCTAAAAACTGCAGGTCTATCAGTGCGTACTCGGTCTCGTCCTTAGTAAAACCACCACATATTAAATGCGGCACGGCATCAACCTTGTACTTATTCATAATAGCCGCGCAAACGGCCACCGTACCGGGGCGTTTGCGTGTTATTACCTTTTCCAATAAGCCGTTATCATGTTCTTTATAGATATGATCTTCGCGCAACGATGTCACGTCAATAAAAGGAGGTTTCAATTCCATCAAGGGATCAATGGCGTTATAAATACCCTGTATGCTCTGGCCTTTTATCGGCGGTAACAGTTCGAAAGAAAAAAGAGTTTTGCCGTTTGCGTTGGCAATATGTTCAGTTATTTTCATTGCTTAGTATCAATAAGCTAAATTAGGACTTAACCAGCGTTCCACCTCTTCTAAAGGCATTTGTTTTCTTACAGCGTACTCTTCAACCTGGTCTTTATTAATTTTACCTAATCCAAAATACCGAGCCTGCGGGTGCGCGAAATAAAATCCGCTAACCGATGCAGCCGGTGTCATGGCAAGGCTTTCAGTAAGGTGCATCCCTGCATTGTCTTCGGCTTTCAGCAATTCGAACAAGGTCGTTTTTTCTGTATGATCCGGACAAGCGGGGTAACCAGGTGCCGGGCGTATGCCCTGGTATTTTTCTTTGATCAGGTCTTCACTTTCCAAGTGCTCTTCTTTGGCATAACCCCAGTATTCCTTACGTACCAACTCGTGCATTTTTTCGGCAAAGGCCTCTGCTAAGCGGTCGGCAATGGCTTTGGCCATAATGCTGTTATAATCATCATAGTCGGCTTCAAATTTAGCCACCAACTCATCGCAGCCAATACCTGCTGTTACAGCAAAACCACCCCAGTAATCGGGTACTCCGCTGGCTTTAGGCGCTATAAAATCCGACAAGGCATAATATGGCTCACCTTTGGCTTTTTCTGCCTGCTGGCGAAGCGTATGAATGCGCTTTAATACTGTAGTGCGGCTTTCATCAGTATATAATTCGATATCATCATCAACACTGTTAGCCGGCCAGAAACCGATCACGCCGTTAGCCTGTAGTAACTTGTTCGCAACAACCTCTTTCAGCAAAACCTGCGCATCGTCATATAGTTTTTTTGCTTCAACACCAACATACTTATCATCAAATATTTTCGGAAAACTGCCGCGCAATTCCCAGGTATGGAAGAAAGGTGTCCAGTCGATATAAGGTACCAATTCCTCTAACGGGAAGGCTTCAAACACCTTTGTACCGGTAAAGGTTGGCCTTGGCGGGATAGAACCGTTCAGGTTGATCTCGCAGCGTTGTTTGCGGGCTTCCTCTATCGTCACAAAACGTTTATCCGATTTCTTATTCAAATGCGCTTCGCGGGCTTTATCATACTCTTCGCGGATGCCATTAATATAAGCTTCCCTGTTATCCTGGCTCATAAGGTTACTGCAAACCGTAACACTACGCGACGCATCCAGCACATGGATAGCAGGACCAGAATAATTTGGCGCAATCTTAACCGCCGCGTGGATACGCGATGTAGTAGCGCCGCCGACGATTAATGGGATGCTGAAATTATGCCGCTCCATCTCTTTGGCAAAGTGTACCATCTCATCCAGCGATGGGGTGATCAATCCGCTCAGGCCGATGATGTCTACATTTTGTGCCTTGGCTTCTTCAATAATGCGTTGTGCGGGCACCATTACCCCAAGGTCTATCACCTCGAAGTTGTTACAGGCCAGCACTACGCCCACTATGTTTTTACCAATATCGTGTACATCGCCTTTTACGGTAGCCATTAAAATCTTACCGGCATTGGCACGCTCATGGCCGGTAGTTTCACCGGCATCTATCACACGCTGTTTTTCCAGTTCAATAAATGGCAGCAAGTAAGCCACGGCCTTTTTCATTACCCGGGCCGATTTTACCACTTGCGGTAAAAACATCTTACCGGCCCCAAACAGGTCGCCTACTATGTTCATCCCGTCCATCAGCGGGCCTTCAATTACCTCCAGAGGCTTCGCATATTTTTGACGGGCTTCTTCCACATCATCATCCAGGTATTCAATAATACCTTTTACCAGCGCATGCGATAAACGTTTTTCAACCGGATCTTTGCGCCATTCTTCATCCTTTACTATTTCCTTGCCTTTACTTTTTACCGAGTCGGCAAATTCAACCAAACGCTCGGTAGCATCGGGACGGCGGTTCAACAGCACGTCTTCCACCATTTCCAGTAAAGGTTTCGGTATCTCTTCGTACACTTCCAGCATACCGGCATTAACAATACCCATATCCATGCCGGCCTGTATGGCATGGTATAAAAAGGCCGAGTGCATTGCCTCGCGCACCACGTTATTACCGCGGAACGAGAACGAGATATTACTTACACCGCCGCTCACCTTGGCATGCGGCAGGTTTTGTTTTATCCAACGTGTAGCATTTATAAAATCGACCGCGTAGTTATTATGTTCCTCTAATCCCGTAGCAACGGTTAAAATATTGGGGTCGAAAATGATATCCTGCGGCGGGAAACCCACTTCGTTCACCAAAATATCATAACAACGTTTACATATTTCTATACGGCGCTCGTAGTTATCAGCCTGGCCATTCTCATCAAATGCCATTACTACCGTAGCGGCACCGTATTGCAGTATCTTGCGGGCGTACTCTTTAAACCTTTCTTCGCCTTCTTTTAGCGAGATAGAGTTTACAATACCTTTCCCCTGCAAGCATTTCAAACCTGCTTCAATAACCGTCCATTTAGACGAATCGACCATGATTGGCAGCTTGGCAATATCCGGTTCGGAGGCTATCAGGTTCAGGAATTTCACCATCGCCGCTTCCGAGTCGATCATCCCCTCATCCATGTTCACGTCGATCACCTGCGCGCCGCCTTCAACCTGCTGGCGGGCAACTACAAGGGCGCCTTCGTAATCTTCACTTAATATCAGTTTCGAAAATTTTGGCGATCCGGTAATATTGGTACGCTCACCCACATTCACAAAATTTGTTTCGGGGGTAACAGTAACTGCTTCCAGCCCGCTCAGGCGCATGTATTGTTCAATCACAGGTACCTGGCGCGGTTTGTTTTTTGCAGCCTTTTCGGCGATACAACGAATATGGTCGGGCGTGGTACCACAGCAGCCACCGGCAATATTTACCAGGCCGCTCTCCATAAAATCTTCTACCAGGTGCGCCGTCTCGTGCGGCGTTTCATCATAAGCGCCAAACTCGTTTGGCAAACCGGCGTTTGGATAGGCCGAAATATATACACCGGCAATGGTTGATAATTCCTCCAGGTGCGGCCGCATCTCTTTGGCACCTAAAGCACAGTTTAAGCCTACTGAAAGCAGGTTGCCATGCTGTACCGAGTTCCAGAAAGCCTCAACCGTTTGCCCGGATAATGTTCTTCCCGAGGCATCGGTAATGGTACCTGATATCATAATACCACCATCGGCACTTAAAGCCGGATAACTTTTGCCTGCCGCTTTACATTCGTCCTCATAACGCTTAATGGCAAATATGGCTGCCTTAGCGTTCAGGGTATCAAATATGGTTTCGATGAGCAACACATCCGATCCGCCATCAACTAAACCACGCACCTGGTCGTAATAAGCTTCAACCAGGTTATCAAAGGTTACGGCGCGATAGCCAGGGTCGTTCACATCGGGCGATAAGGAGGCTGTTCTGTTGGTTGGCCCGATGGCGCCGGCAACAAAACGGGGCTTATCAGGGTTCTTCTTTGTGTACTCATCAGCAATTTCACGTGCTATTCTTGCCCCTTCGTAACTTAATTCATAAGCCAATGGTTCCAACTGGTAATCAGCAAGGGATATTACCTGGGTACTGAAGGTATTGGTTTCAATAATATCGGCACCGGCATCCAGGTATTCGGCATGTATGGCTTTAATAACATCAGGTCGTGTAATATTAAGCAGGTCGTTATTTCCCTGCAAGTCGGTCGGATGATCTTTAAAACGCTCCCCGCGAAAATCCTGCTCTGTTAACTGGTAACGCTGGATCATGGTGCCCATCGCCCCGTCAATTATCAGTATGCGTTTTTGTAATTCTTGTCTAATACTCATTGTTATGATTTCACCGATTATATTGATGATCTCACTGATTAAAAGGCTCACACTGAAAACTCGGTGTAATCAAATTAAAATCAGTGTATCTCAGGCGCTTATCGAAAAGTCGGGTGTTAGATTGACCTTCGCTTATCTGTCCCAAAGCCGTAAGGTGGTTTTGAGTAGAATGTAGCACCTTGTAAGTACAGGTTGCTAAGACATCGCAGGGTCTAATCCCTCCGTCTTTCTCTATAAGCGGTGCAAAGTTGCGCAATAAAGTTGTAAAGTGCAACATTTGAGCGTCAAGAGTTAAGAAACAGGATTAAGAATCCATACGAGGTTTCAAATACCACGTATCACTTTCTTTTTATACTCGTTTTATAAATTATTAACAATATTAACCCCTGTGCTATAGATAGTTTCACAAATAGAATTATTTTAAAACTACTGGAAAAAATATCGCTGGCAATGAAACTTTTACCGTGCCATTTCGTTTACATGGCAATAAGAATGTTTATTATGGAAGCCGATAAAAAGTACAGAAGGGAAACATGCGAACATTGCAATAAAGGTTATCAATTGCGGGTGCGGAGAGGGTTTTTAATGAGGACCTTTCTTTTTTGGATACCCGTTAGGCGATATTTATGCACAAACTGCCTGAATGAACACTATGTTTTTGGGCACAGGCATCACCATAGCCACCACCGCTCACATGCACACGGATAAAAAATTAAAGAATAATTAATTTTTTGCTATGCTTGCATAACAAACACATGGCTTATCCGTTATATCTATAATTATTTTTAAGTAATAATTTAATTTGAGCATAACCTACTCAAGTTTTTTTACGTATAACCTGAACCTGATATTAATTTAAATAAAGAAAGGGATAAGCCATGATACCTAAAACAATAATAGACGCCATAGGGATACTTACAGCAAGTTTTGCAGTAGTATTAATAGCTGTTCAGGTTTTGCCGAAAGAAAATGGAAGAAATGTGGTAAAATTAAAGCCTCGCCAGCACATGCACCGCTCGTATAAAAAGGTGCGCAAAGCAAGTTAATTATCCATCCAGCAAAAAAACAAATAGCTCTTTAGGGCCGTGTGCGCCCAATACTAAGGTTTTCTCGATATCTGCAGTGCGGCTCGGGCCTGTAATGGCCGATACAAGCGAAGGCATATTGTTGCCATACTTCGTTCTAAGCAGTCTAAACCCATCCTTAATATCCATTACCAATTGCGACGTATAGGCTACTACAACATGTACATTAGGATAAATACCTAACCTGCGGCCGGCTTCGTTGGCATTTGATACCAATATGCTACCATTACGCGCTATCAGTGCTTCGCATAGGGTAAAACCAACGTCAGCTTGTTCAAAGTCTTTATCAGTTTCAAAAAACGGGTATTCGTATCTTTTAAATACTTCCTGTAAAGCAGGTTCCCAACAGTATATTTTACGCCACTCACGCTCCTCGGCAAGGTTTATCAATATCTCGATAAATTGTATCTCATCCTCACAAAAAACAAACTGACCTGAAACCGCTGTAAATTGTTCGGCAAAAACCACTTCGGGCAATTCGGTTGGAGGTGCGTACAAAGGCAAATCTTCCAGGTTAGGGTACGGGTTATCGCGCCTTTCCAATAAAGCCTTTCTTATCTTCTTTAAAAGCCTCTCTTTACTTGTGGTATTGTCTTTCATTATAAAATAAAAGAGCCACCATGTAATATGGTGGCTCTCAGTATAATAATATTATCCTTTTTTAGGCGCTTGCCAGTCAAAATTGTTTGCAGGGTTGGTTAAGCTATCCGGAATGGCGTTATTATCAACACCCGGGTTTAAAGCTTCCTCGCCATTAACAAACTTATCATAAGTAGTGCGCTCGTCAAACGGTCTTTTACCTAATATCTCTTCCAGATCGCTTTGGAACAAAACTTCTTTTTCTAACAACTTGGCGGCCAGTTTTTCTAAGCCTTCACGTTTTTCAAGCAACAGGGTTTTGGTTGTGGCATAAACACTGTCAACCAGTTTCCTAACCTCGGCATCAATCATCTCGGCTGTTGTATCAGAGTATGGTTTGTTAAACTGGTACTCGCCTTGCGGATCGTAGAAGGATACATTACCAACATTTGCGTTCATACCATAAATTTTCGTCATGGCGTAAGCCAGTTTGGTTATTCTCTCCAAATCGCTTAACGCCCCGGTTGATATACGCCCGAAAACGATATCCTCGGCAACGCGGCCACCCATTGATACGCTCATCTCATCAAGCAGCTGCTCGGTGGTGTATAAAAACTGTTCTTTTGGCAGGTATTGGGCATAACCCAATGCCGCAACACCGCGCGGAACGATAGATACCTTAACCAGCGGATCTGCATGCTCCAGGAACCAGCCTGCTATAGCATGCCCTGCTTCGTGGTAAGCCACAATGCGTTTTTCTTCGGGCGATATGATCTTGTTCTTCTTTTCAAGGCCACCGATAACACGGTCGATCGCGTCTTGAAAGTCGGCCATATCAACTGCCTCTTTGTCTTTACGGGCGGCAATCAGGGCCGCTTCGTTACAAACGTTAGCTATTTCGGCGCCGGCAAAGCCAGGTGTTTGAGCCGATAGTTTTTTAGCGTCAACATCTTCGGCGGTTTTAACTGGTGCCAAATGCACTTTAAATATTTGCTCACGGCCAATCAGGTCGGGCTTATCAATTGATATCTGCCTGTCAAAACGGCCCGGGCGCAATAATGCCGAATCTAATACATCAGGGCGGTTAGTAGCGGCAAGAATGATGATACCCGAATCGGTACCAAAACCATCCATCTCTACCAATAACTGGTTCAATGTATTTTCGCGCTCATCATTTCCGCCTACTATATTGTTCTTTCCACGGGCACGGCCAATAGCGTCAATCTCATCAATAAATATGATACATGGCGCTTTATCTTTTGCCTGGCGGAACAGATCGCGCACACGCGATGCGCCTACACCTACAAACATCTCCACGAAATCAGATCCCGAAAGGGAGAAGAACGGCACCTGCGCTTCGCCGGCAACGGCTTTAGCCAATAAGGTTTTACCCGTACCCGGCGAACCTACCAGCAATGCGCCCTTAGGTATTTTACCACCCAGGTTAGTATATTTTTTAGGATTTTTAAGGAAATCGACAATCTCCATCACCTCGTATTTGGCTTCTTCTAAACCGGCAACATCATTAAAGGTAACCGATACCTGCGCCTCTTTATCAAACAAGGTTGCTTTTGATTTGCCGATATTGAATATCTGGCCGCCCGGGCCGCCACCGGCGCCGCCCGACATGCGTCGCATAATAAATATCCAAAAGATAGCCAGTAATGCACCGCAAACCACTAACTGTACCAGCCAGTTGCTCCAGATGCTTTCATGATTAACAAACTTTAATGGTGGTGGCCCTTCCGGGAAATCTTTAGCAACAAGGTTTATAGAGCTTTGCAGGCTATCAAACGAGCCTGCCGAGAAATAGTATTGGGGGCTGCCTTCTTGTGTCGGTATATTTAAACCGGTTCCTTTTTTCCAATCAGCATATTCAGGTTTATCCAGGCTCGCCTTTTTCAAAAATACTTCAACATAAACCAAGTCACCGCTTTTATAGGCTTGCAGGTGGTCAACATCGTGGTTTTTCAGCATCTGGCTTAAAAACCGCTGCTGGTCTATTTCTTTACTGGTAGGCTGGCTCATAAAAACCGTCCCTATTAACAATGCCAGTATTACAACGGCATAAAACCACATAAAGTTAAACTTAGGCACTTTAGGCGCTATTTTTCTGTTGGGGTTTCTTCGGACGTTTTTTTGTTTATCTGTTTTAATATCTTTCATTTTGTATAAGCTCAAACTAAGTGCAATTAATTTAAAATACCCGCAAACGGTTGTTTAAGCACTTTTATAAAATTTAATTTCGGCATCACCCCACAAATCTTCAACACCGTAAAACTCACGCTTATCGGTTCTGAATATGTGAACAACTACATCAAAATAATCTAATATGATCCATTCACTATTGTCGAGGCCTTCCTTATGCCTTGGCTCAAGCTTTAGGGCTTTAAAAATTTCATCTTCTATACTATTTGCAATTGCCCTTACCTGGGTTGCCGAGTCGGCATGACATATTACAAAATAATCGGCTACAGAACTGTGGATGTTTCTTAGGTCGAGCCTGATAATATCATTCCCTTTTTTTTCCTGGATGCCGTGTACGGCTAACTCTGAAATAGTGGATGATTCGTTGAATACTTTGTTTTTTACCATCAAAAAGATTTAGTTTTGAGCGTATCGAGTAAAATTAAATTAAACATTGCAAAATAACACATTTTCGGGATTATTTGTTGGTCAAAATTTGGTAACAATTACCGAAGTAGATTCTACTAACAATTTCCTTAAAGAAGCTTTGGCAAATTCCACGCCATTACCTGATGGCACGGTCATTATGGCAGAAGCGCAATATGCCGGGCGCGGGCAGCAAAACAATAAATGGAACAGCGAACCCGGAAAAAATCTCACTTGCAGCATATTATTAAAACCCACTTTCTTATCATTAAACCATCGGTTTGATTTAAACGTTGCTATTAGTGTGGGTATTATCAAAGCCTTGCAAAAGGCAACACATAATGACATTAAGATTAAATGGCCAAATGACATTTATTTTGGCGATAAGAAACTGGGCGGCGTGCTGATAGAAAATCTGGTGCAGGGCAACTCCATAAAAAATGCCATAATTGGTATTGGTTTAAATGTGAACCAGGAACATTTTCCGGATTGGGTGCCTAACCCGGTATCTGTAAAACAGATATTACAAAGAGATTATGATTTGAAAGCTTTATTATCTGACATTTGCGGTAGCATTGAAGCGGCTTATTTAATGTTGAAGGCCGGAAATTTTGAACAACTAAAAGCGTTATACCTTCATAATTTATATTGGTATAATGAAGCGCACCGGTTTAAGGCAAATAACGCTGTATTTGAAGGCACCATTACAGGCGTTGAAAAAAACGGCCAATTAATTGTAAGTTCGGGAGGCTTTGCACGACTATATAATTTTAAGGAAATTGAATTTTTAAATAAACACAAATGAAAAGAATACTCTTATCGGCAATAACATTGCTTTTAATGTCATCCGTTTATGCCCAGATACTTACCCCGGTAAAATGGAGCTATGCGGCTAAAAAAACCGGCAAAACTGAAGCAACTGTATATTTTAAAGCCAGCATTGATCCCGATTGGCATATTTACTCGCTAAACGTTGGCGATGGAGGGCCTATTAAAACAAGCTTCACTTTCCCCGCATCTAAACAGTATACGCTTGCAGGCAAAGTAATGGAACCCACGCCGATAAAAAAGTTTGAGAAGGCTTTTAACATGAACGTAACCTATTTTGAAAACTCGGTTATCTTTCAGCAAAAAATAAAATTAAAAGCTGCACAGGCAATAGTTAAAGGCAAACTGGAATACATGACCTGTAACGACCAAAAATGTTTACCCCCCGAAGAAGTGGAATTTAGCATCCCGGTTAAGTAACACGCTATAGGATTTCACTACATGAAAATACACATTAAGCCGGTATTGTTATTACTCGTCATGTTTTTTGGCCTTTCGGCGATGCCTGTACATGCGCAAAAAACCGCCGATACCGCAGGGTTACAATTTACCAGTATCCCAACCGCTGCCGATAACCTTGCTGCTAAAAAAGCGCAGGCAAAAAAGGATTCGGCAGCAAAGGCAAAAACGGCAGTTGCCATAGCTAAGCCTGATGAAGCGCCTAAAACCTTATGGCAGATATTTATACTCGGCTTTTTAGGAGGCTTTGCCGCATTGATAATGCCTTGTATCTTCCCGATGATACCGTTAACCGTGAGTTTCTTTTTGAAGCGCGGCGGAACAAGGCGGCGTGGAATTATGCAGGCCGTGTTATATGGCTTATCAATAATTGCCATATATGTTGGTTTAGGCATACTGGTGGCCCTAATATTTGGCTTTTCAGCCTTAAACGAATTGGCCACTAACGGCATATTCAACTTTTTCTTCTTTTTATTGCTGCTTGTATTTGCCGCCTCATTTTTGGGAGCATTCGAAATTAACCTGCCATCATCGCTTGCTAACAAATTAGATGCTAATTCAGATAAAGGAGGCTTAAGCGGTTTGTTTTTTATGGCGGCTACTTTAGCAGTTGTTTCTTTTAGCTGCACAGGGCCCATCATTGGTTTCTTATTAGTTGGAATATCCTCGCGTGGTGAGTTGCTTTCGCCAGCGATAGGGATGTTTGGCTTCTCGCTTGCTTTGGCCATACCATTTACCATATTTGCCATATTTCCCTCGCTTCTTAAATCGCTGCCAAAATCAGGTGGCTGGTTAAATAGCGTTAAGGTTTTTTTAGGCTTTTTAGAACTGGCGTTTTCTGTAAAGTTTTTATCCAATGTTGACCTGGCATATCACTGGAACTGGTTTGACAGGGAAATATTCTTAACCCTGTGGATCGTTATCGGCTTATTAGCAGTACTGTATCTGCTCGGAAAGTTAAAGTTCGCCCATGATAGCGACCTGCCATATATATCTGTACCTCGT
>Ga0207690_10001461_pt1 | contig 14772 bp, 10 predicted proteins | sample KBSC23metaG_FD_184315 | JGI IMG/M metagenome (GOLD analysis project Ga0207690, IMG submission 184315) | Corn rhizosphere microbial communities from Kellogg Biological Station, Michigan, USA - KBS C2-3 metaG (SPAdes) (version 2) | ecosystem: Host-associated > Plants > Roots > Rhizosphere > Soil ...
GACGAGATGCTCTACCGCGAGATGAAGAACTGGTTCGGCAAGTACTTCGAGGGCCACATGGGCGCCACCGCGATCCAGCGGCGCCTGGAGGACTTCGACATTGAGGCCGAGGTCGCCAGCCTGCGCGACACCATCGCCAACGGCAAGGGCCAGCGCAAGGTGCGCGCGCTCAAGCGGCTCAAGGTCGTCGACGCGTTCCGCAAGACCGGCAACAAGCCGCAGGGCATGGTGCTCGACGCCGTGCCGGTCATCCCGCCCGACCTGCGCCCGATGGTGCAGCTCGACGGTGGCCGGTTCGCGACGTCCGACCTCAACGACCTCTACCGCCGGGTCATCAACCGCAACAACCGGTTGAAGCGACTGCTCGACCTCGGCGCGCCCGAGATCATCGTCAACAACGAGAAGCGGATGCTGCAGGAGGCCGTCGACGCGCTGTTCGACAACGGCCGTCGCGGCCGGCCGGTCACCGGCCCGGGCAACCGCCCGCTCAAGTCGCTGTCCGACATGCTCAAGGGCAAGCAGGGCCGGTTCCGGCAGAACCTGCTCGGCAAGCGCGTCGACTACTCCGGCCGTTCGGTCATCGTCGTCGGCCCGCAGCTCAAGCTGCACCAGTGCGGCCTGCCGAAGCAGATGGCGCTGGAGCTGTTCAAGCCGTTCGTCATGAAGCGGCTGGTCGACCTCAACCACGCGCAGAACATCAAGAGCGCCAAGCGGATGGTCGAGCGCGCGCGTCCCGTCGTATGGGACGTGCTCGAAGAGGTCATCACCGAGCACCCGGTGCTGCTGAACCGCGCACCGACGCTGCACCGGCTCGGCATCCAGGCGTTCGAGCCGCAGCTCGTCGAAGGCAAGGCCATCCAGATCCACCCGCTCGTCTGCACGGCGTTCAACGCCGACTTCGACGGCGACCAGATGGCCGTGCACCTGCCGCTGTCGGCGGAGGCGCAGGCCGAGGCGCGCATCCTGATGCTGTCGTCCAACAACATCCTGTCGCCGGCGCACGGCCGTCCGATCACGTCGCCGACGCAGGACATGGTGCTCGGGCTGTTCTACCTGACCGCGCACACGCCCGGCGCGACCGGTGAGGGTCGCGTCTTCTCCTCGGTCGCCGAGGCGACGATGGCGTACGACGCCCGCGAGCTCGACCTGCAGGCGATGGTGAAGATTCGCCTCGACGACGTTCCGGCCACGTCCGACGGCGGCACTCCGGTGCCGGCCGTCAGCCGCGGCGTCGACACGTCGGCGCGGCCGTTCACCGCGCCGGAGGGTTGGGCCGAAGGCGACCCGGTCGTCGTCGAGACGACGCTCGGGCGCTGCCTGTTCAACGAGACGCTGCCCGAGGACTACCCGTTCGTCGACTACGAGGTGAAGAAGGCGCAGCTCGGCGAGATCGTCAACGACCTGGCCGAGCGTTACCCGAAGGTCCAGGTGGCGGCCAGCCTCGACGCGCTCAAGGAGCGCGGCTTCCACTGGGCGACTCGTGCCGGTGTGACGATCGCGATCTCCGACGTCGTGACGCCGCCGGAGAAGGCCGAGATCCTCAGCCGTTACGAGGAGATGGCGGAGAAGGTCCAGAAGCAGTACGAGCGCGGTGTCATCACCGACGACGAGCGCCGGCAGGAGCTCATCGAGATCTGGACCCGGGCCACGACGGAAGTCGCGAACAAGATGCGCGACAACTTCCCGAAGTACAACCCGATCCAGATGATGGTCGGCTCCGGTGCCCGCGGAAACATGCTGCAGGTGCAGCAGATCGCCGGTATGCGTGGTCTCGTCGCCAACCCGAAGGGCGAGATCATCCCGCGGCCGATCAAGACCAACTTCCGCGAAGGCCTGACCGTGCTGGAGTACTTCATCTCCACGCACGGCGCGCGTAAGGGTCTGGCCGACACCGCGCTGCGTACGGCGGACTCCGGTTACCTGACCCGTCGTCTCGTCGACGTGTCGCAGGACGTCATCGTCCGCGAGATCGACTGCGGCACCGAGCGCGGCATCGTCGTACCGATCGGGTTCGCCAACGAAGACGGCACCGTCACCCTCGACCGCGAGAACGTCGAGAACCGCGTCTACGCGCGGACGCTCGCCGAGACCGTGTCGAAGGACAAAGAGGTGCTGGCCGAGGCCGGTGCCGACCTCGGCGACGTGCTCATCGCGAAGCTGGTCGACAACGGCGTGACCGAGGTGCGGGTGCGCAGCGTGCTCACCTGCGACTCGAAGGTGGGCATCTGCGGCCTGTGCTACGGGCGGTCGCTCGCGACCGGCAAGCTCGTGGACACCGGCGAAGCGGTCGGCATCATCGCGGCGCAGTCGATCGGTGAGCCCGGCACGCAGCTGACGATGCGGACGTTCCACACCGGCGGTGTCGCGGGTGAGGACATCACGCACGGCCTGCCGCGTGTGGTCGAGCTGTTCGAGGCGCGGCAGCCCAAGGGCCGCGCGCCGATCAGCGAGGTCGCCGGCCGGGTGTCGGTCGAGGAGACCGACAAGACGGCGAAGCTCGTCGTCACTCCCGACGACGGCTCAGAGGTCGTCGAGTACCCGATCCCGAAGCGGATGCTGGCCTGGCGCTGGTACGACGCGGAGTCGGAGCGGGCTCGTGGCCAGTGGCGGGTCGAAGAGGGTCAGCACGTCGAGGTCGGCCAGCAGCTGCACGCAGGTGCCGCCGACCCGCACGAGGTGCTGCGCATCCTCGGTCCGCGCGCGGTGCAGCTGCACCTCGTCGGCGAGGTCCAGGACGTCTACCGCTCGCAGGGTGTGACGATCCACGACAAGCACATCGAGATCATCATTCGCCAGATGCTCAAGCGAGTGAACATCCTCGAGTCCGGTGACACCGAGCTGCTGCCCGGTGAGCTGTCGGAGCGGCCGCGGTTCGAAGAGGAGAACCGCCGCGTCGTGTCCGAGGGCGGTCAGCCGGCGGCCGGCCGGCCGGTGCTGATGGGCATCACGAAGGCGTCGCTGGCAACGGAGTCGTGGCTGTCCGCGGCCTCGTTCCAGGAGACGACGCGGGTGCTCACCGACGCCGCGATCCACGCCCGGTCGGACTCGCTGCTCGGTCTGAAGGAAAACGTCATCATCGGCAAGCTCATCCCGGCCGGCACCGGCATCAACCGGTACCGCAACGTCCGGGTCGAGCCGACCGAGGAGGCGAAGGCAGCTGTCTACTCGATGACGTCCTACGAGGACAGCGACTACACCTTCGGCACGGGTTCCGGCGAGGCGGTCCGGCTGGACGACTACGGCTACGACCAGGGCTTCCGGGATTATCGCTAGGAAGTAGCACCAACCGGCTTGTCCACTTCGGAGGGCTGGTGACCACGACACGCCGATAACGGCGCGCGAAAGTGGTCACCCGCTCTCCGAAGTGCGTTTCGGGGCGCCGATGCAGGAAGTCGACCGGCCGGTGCCGAATTCTGTCCGCCTACCCAGCGGGCGGTTTTCGGAGGGGAACGTGCTCAAGCGACTCATCGTCGTCGGCTTCATCGCGGTGCTTGGCGTGGGCGGCCTCGCGGCGCCGGCTTTCGCCACGACCGGAGTGTCGGTGGACGTCTGCGAACCCGTGCTTCCCAACGACTGCAGCACCTTCACCGTGCAAGCCGCAAGCGTCAGCGGCGACGGGATCGTTTCGGTCGCCTTCGGCGATTGCACCGGCAACGGCAGCGTTGGGCCGCTCGATATCGAGTGCATCTACGCCGAGGCCGACTACCCGGTCGTCCCGTAGTCGCGCTCGCGTCGAACAGTCGTCGTACACACATCGTTTGTATTGGGGGAAACGTGAAGGCTTCTCGGGTTCTGACCGTGTTCGCGCTGACGGCCGGCGCGATGACCGTGACGGCGCCGGCGTTCGCGAACGACGGAGGCTCGGCAACGGTGTGCGACACGCTGTTGACTTCGGTCGAGCCAGGGGGATGCGTGAGTGTCGCCGAGTGGGGGCCGCGCGTCGTCGGGTACCCGTTCGTCAGCGGCGGGGCGTGCAGTGGTGACACCCCGCTGGTGCCGACCGTGACGGAGTACTGCGTCTACGTCGAGATCGACTCGCCGTACCCGATGGGCGCTGCGCTCTAAGGACAGTCGGCTCGCTCAGCTTGCGGTGTCCGCGAGCGGGTGCACGGTTGCCGGCGTCGCGGTTCGCTGCTCGGGCATGGCGTTTGCCGTGAGCATCCGGACGAACGTGCCGCGCGGGATCGCGTCGCCGTAGTAGTAGCCCTGCACCAGCGCGCAGCCGAACGCGCGCAGCCGGCCCACCTGCTCCGCGGTCTCGGCGCCCTCGGCGGTGACGACGATGCCGAGCTCGCGCGCGATGCCGACGATCGCGCGAAGGATCGCGCCGGTCGTCCGGTCCTGCAGATCCGAGACGAACGACCGGTCGATCTTCAACCCGGACACCGGGATCTGCTTCACGTACGACAGCGACGAGTACCCGGTGCCGAAGTCGTCGAGCGCGACGTTGATCCGCATGGCGCGCAGCCGCTGCACGACGTCGACCGCTCCGTCGATGTCGTCCATCAGGCTGCTTTCGGTGATCTCGAGGGTCAGCGCCCAGGGCGGCAACCCGCTCGCGTCCAAGGCGGCGCGGACGTCGGCGAGCAAGCTCTCCGGGTCGCGGAACTGCCTTGACGACACGTTGACGCTGACCCGGAACTCCGCGTTCGCGGGTAGCGCCGCACGGAACGCCGTCGCGTCCTCGCACGCGGTTGCCAGGACGAACTTTCCGAGCGGTACGACGACGCCGCTGCTCTCCGCCGACGTGATGAACTCGCCGGGATAGAGCAATCCGCGCTCGGGGTGGATCCACCGCACCAGTGCCTCGGCGCCGACGACCGTTCCCGTCGCCGCGTCGACGATCGGCTGGTAGTGCACGACCATCTCGTCGCGCGCGAGGGCCCGCTTGAGATCGGCCTCCAGGGTGAGCCGTGCCTCCGCTTCCCGGCCCATCGGTGGTTCGAAGATCTCCAGCCGGCGCTTGCCGTGCGCCTTCGCCCGGTCTAGCGCGATGCCCGCTTCCCGCACCAGAGTCTCCGCGGCCGCTTGCCCGCCACGGTCGACCGAGATGCCGATGCTCAGACTCGTCGCGACCGCGCGCCCGTCGACGACGAGCGGCTCCTGCAGGAACGCGTCGAGGATCCGCTTCCCGACGCGCGCGGCACCGGTCGGGCTGTCGACCTGTTCGAGCAGGATCGCGAACTCGTCCGAGGCAATCCGCGCGACGGTGTCGACGTCGCGCGCGAGCCGGACGAGCTTGGAGCCGACCGCGCGCAGCAGCTCGTCGCCGCATTCGCGGCCCATCGTGTTGTTGACGCTGGCGAGCTCGTCGATGTCGATCGTCATCACGCCGAGCCAGTCGCCCTGCCGGCGAGCCCGGACCAGCGCGTGCTCGAGCCGGCCGGTGAACACCTTGTCGTTCGCCAGTCCGGTCAACGCGTCGCTCAGTCCGCGGCGAGCTCGGCGCGCGCGCCAGCGCCAGGCCGCGGTGACGACCGACGTCGTACCGAGGCCTGCGGCAGCGCACTGGGCGAGCAGAAGGCTCATGTCAGCCGGACCGCCTGGACACGATGCCGAGCTGGGTGCGGGGGAGCGAGCGCTGGCAGCCGTGCACCCGGTCGCGCCCGTTCGCCTTGGCCTCGTAGAGCGCCTGGTCGGCGGCAAAGATCAGGTCCTGGCCGGAGCCGGCGTGATCCGGGTACGTCGCCACCCCGGCGCTGACGGTCAGCGGAACGGGGAGGTGGGAACGCTCGCCGACACTGCGCCACAGCCGGGTCGCGCTCGCCAGCGCCTCCTCCACGCCACAGCTCGGCAGGATCACGGTGAACTCCTCGCCGCCGTAGCGCGCGGCGATGTCCATGTCGCGGCAGTGCTCGCGCAGTGCCTGCGCGACTTCGCGCAGTACCTCGTCGCCGAGCTGGTGGCCGTAGGTGTCGTTGAGCGTCTTGAAGTGGTCGAGATCGACCATGACGAGACTGACCTGCTCGCCGGTGCGCGCCGACCGGGCGATCTCGCGTTCGAGTGCCTCTTCGAACGAGCGCCGGTTCGCGATGCCGGTGAGCGCGTCGGTCGACGCGGCCTCCTGCACCTTCTCCAGCAGCATCGCGTTGCGCAGCGCCAGCGCGGTGTGCGACGCGAACCGCTCGATGATCGTGAGCAGCCGGCGCTCGATCCGCGACCCGCGCCGGGCACCGTGCTCGAACACGAGGACACCGAGGCAGCCGCCCTCGGCGCCGAGCGGCGTGACGACGAGGTTGCGCGCACCGTCGAACAGCGCGCCGAGCCAGGGGTCGTCGACGGGATCCAGCGCCGCCGGCAGCAGCGTGGTCCGCAGGTGGGTCGCGTGCTCGATGACCGAGCTGACGTGCGGCGGCGCGGTGTCGACCTGGGTCAGGCCACGGGCCGCGAGCACGGTCGGCGTGCCGTCCACGGTGATCACAGCGATCCGCTCGATCCCGAAGTTGTCGCCGATGCTGGCGATCGCGGTCTCGGCGACCGTCCCCGGCTCGGTCGCGTGCTCGAGCTGGCCGGCCAGCGTCGCGAGCGCTTCGAGGTCGAACCGGCGGCGCCGCAACTCGCGCTCGTTCACCGCCGACAGCGCCGACGTCGCGAGCGTCACGCTCGCGAGGACCAGGCCGAAGAACAGCAGCCGTGCATACGCGCTGCCCGGGGCCGCCGGCCACGCGCGTGACCCGGCAACGAACGCGTGCGGCAACTGGTATTCGAGCGCGAGCAGCAGGACGTACCAGAACACCAGCTTCAACCCGGTGCGGTACGACGCCAGCAGCGCGACCGCGATCAGGTGCATCAGGATGAGCGACCGCAACGGGCTCGACCCGCCGCCGGTGACGTGCGCGGCATAGACGAGGTACGTCGCGTCGACCATGAGCAGTACGCCGTACAGCCAGAGCCCGCGCCGGCGGCCGAGGCGCCAGACGAGCTCGCCGAGCCCGAACACGAGGACGTAGGCCCCGGTCGCCGCCCAGACCGGCCCGGTCGCAGGAGCGATGCCGCCGGCGCCGAACCCGGCGACGACGGCGACGACCGCGACGAGCGTGAGGCGCAGGAAGCGCAGGTAGCGGAGGCGGTCGGCCAGCGGGACGAGCTCGTTGGCTGCCCAGGTTGCGCGGTCGTTCGTCACGTCAGGCTCCTCAGCTCATCGCCGGCACGAACGAGATGCCCGGGTCGGCGTAGACCGGGGCGAGGGCGAGTTTGGGATCGCGGCGATCCAGCCGGTCCTGGATGAGCAGGAACAGGCCGATCAGGGCGAGCAGGCCGACCGGCATCGCGCCGGTCTTCGTCGCGACCGCGGCGACCCGCTCCAGCAGCGCGAACGTCGACCGCGGCGCCGGTTGCGCGGTGGCCCGCCGGTGCTCGGGAGTGGTCGGGGCCGGCGGCGTCGCGACCGGGGTCCGGGCCGCGGGCCGCTTGGCCGCGGGATGCCGGTGGCTGTGCCGCGCGGGGTGCGGGGCGCTCGACGTGCTCGACGTGGTCGACGTGGTCGACCTCGTCCCGACCGGCCAGACGGTGACCGGTGTCGAGCTCCCTCCGGCCGGTGCCGCGGGTGGCGCAGTGGTGGTCGTCGTCGGCGCGGGGACGCTCGTCGTCGGCGCGGGCGGATTGTGCTTCGGGGCGACCGGCGCGACAGGTACGGCGGAGACCGGGGCACTCGGCACCGACGTACCGATCGAGTTGCTCGCCGCCACCGTGATCGCGTAACTGGTCCCGTTCGTCAGCCCCGGGACGGTGACCTGGGTTGTCGAGGCTCCTACCGTCACGCCCGTCGTGGTGTGCCCGTCGCTCAGCCGCACGACGTACCCGGTGATCGGGCTGCCGCCGTCGTTGGCCGGCGCGGTCCAGCCGACCGTGACGTCGGCGTTCCCGGCCTTGGCGGTCACGTGAGTCGGCGCGTCCGGAACGGTGGCAACCGGACCGCCGCCGGAGCCGCCGCCGGAGCCGCCGCCGGCCGGCGCGACCGGGGTCACCGGCGCGGACGGGCTGCTCGGCGCGGAGGTTCCGGCCGCGTTGCTCGCGGTGACGGTGAACGTGTAGGCGGTCCCGTTGGCCAGCCCGCCGATCGTGGTCGTCGTCGTACCGGCACCGACCGCGACCGGTCCGACCGTCGTGGTGCCGTCGCTGCCGGTAACCGCGAAGCCGGTGAGCGCGGACCCGCCGTCGCTCGCGGGGGCCGTCCACGAGACGACCGCCTGCGCGTCGCCCGCGGTCGCGGCGACGCCCGTCGGGGCGCCGGGCACCGTGATGCTCGCGGCGGGGGTGACCGGAGCGGAGGCAGCGCTCGGCGGGGACGTGCCGACGGCGTTGCTGGCGGTCACCGTGAACGTGTAGCTGGTCCCGTTGGTGAGCCCGCCGACGGTCGCGCTGGTGGTGCCCGGGCCGACGTTGACCGGCCCGACGGTGTTGGTGCCGTCGGTGCCCGTGACGGCATAGCCGGTGAGCGCGGAGCCGCCGTTGCTGGCCGGCGCGGTCCAGGAGACGAGAGCCTGCGCGTCGCCTGCGGTTGCGACCGCACCCGTCGGCGCGCCCGGCGCGACCGCCGCCGTTCCCAGCGCGGTGACTTCGCGCACCCGGTGGTTCGTCCAGTCGCTGACGTAGAGATCGCCCGCGGCGTCGAGGTTCACCCGGGCGGGGTTGGCGAGCTTCGCGGCCGTGGCGGCCCCGCCGTCGCCGGAGAAGCCGGCGGTGCCGGTGCCGGCGACCGTGGTGATCACGCCGGCGGCGATCTTGCGGATGACGTTGCTGCTGTAGTCGGCGACGAAGACGTCGCCGCTCGAGTCCACGACGACACCGGCGGGGAAGGCGAGCGTGGCAGCGGTCGCGGCGCCGCCGTCGCCGGAGTAGCCGGGCGTGCCGGTACCCGCGATCGTGCTGATCGTCCCGCTCGCGTCGACCTTGCGGATCCGGGCGTTGCCCGCGTCGGCGATGTACAGCGTCGAGCCCGAGCTCGCCACGTCGCCGGGCGACTTGAGCATCGCGGCGGTCGCCGGGCCCCCGTCGCCGGAGTAGCCGGGCGTCGCGGTGCCCGCGACCGTGCTGATGTATCCGGCGGCGCTGAGCTTGCGCACGGTGCCGTTGCCGTAGTCGGCGATCCACACGTTGCCGGTGGTGTCGACGTCGAGGCCGACCGGCGTCGCGAGCCGGGCGCTGACGCCGAGGCCGCCGTCGCCGGTGTGCCCCGCCGTACCGGTCCCGGCGACCGTGACGATCTTCCCGTCGGTACGGACCGCCCGTACGACGTGGTTCGCCGAGTCCGCGATGTACAGCCAGCCGTTGGGGCCGACGACGACATCGGTCGGCTGGCTCAGCCGGGCCGAGGTCGCCGTGCCGCCGTCGCCGGTGTAGCCCGCGACGCCGGAGCCGGCCACCGTGCTGATCACGCCGGTCGGGGCGATCTTGCGGACCACGTTCGCGCCGTAGTCGGCGATGAAGACGTCGCCGGCACCGTCCACGCTGACCCCGGCCGGCGTGTTGAGCTGGGCCGAGGTGGCCAGCCCACCGTCGCCGGTGTTGCCGGCGACGCCGGTCCCCGCCGCGGTGCTGATCAGCTGCGCCGACGCGAACGCCGGGGTGGCGGAGACGCCGACGGCGACCGCGGCCAGCACGACGACCATCGCCGCCGTACCCGCTCTCGCCGTCACGTGCCGCTCCTCCGCTCAGTCCTCGCACCGGCTGAGTCGGGGCGGGCCTCGTCTGTGGATCGGCTCGGACCGCAGTCGACCAAATCGCCCTAAAGACGCATGGTCGGGGCTCATCGTGACTAGTCCCACTCGTGTCGCAAGGCGGCATACGCGGCAGTGAGCGCGGGCTGCTGGTAGTGCGCGTTCAGCCCGCTGGGGTTCGGCAGCACCCACACTCGGGCCCCCTCGAACCGCTCCGGCCGCTCGCCCACGCGCGCCCGCGGCTCGTCGAACGCGATCCGGTACGTCGAGATCCCGAGGAACGCGACGTACGGCGGCCGGTGCCGGCGGACCAGCCGGCGCAACGGAGCGACGCCGGCCCGTACCTCGTCGGCGCTGAGCTCGTCGGCCCGGGCGGTCGCCCGCGCGACGAGGTTCGTGATGCCGATGCCGGCGGCGATCAGCTCGGACGTCTCCGACGGATGCAGCTGCCGGGAGGTGAACCCGGCCTCGTGCAGCGTGCGCCAGAGCCGGTTTCCCGGCCGGGCGAAATGCAGCCCGCTCCAGCCGGAGTAGAGCGACGGGTTGATGCCGACGAGCAGCACCTTCAGGCGCGGGCCGACGAGGTCGGGAATCGTCGCGCCGTACGCCGCCAATAGCGCTTCGCGCGTCGGCGCTGCACTAGCATCGGGCCCCGGATGTCTCATGTTGGGGAGTCGATGAGCGACGGGGGCGCGACGCCCGAACCGAGGCGCCGGCGACTCTCCCTCCCGGCCTGGCGGCTGCCCGAGAGCGGTTGGCTGACCACGCTCACTCCCGCCGCGGCGGCGTTCGGCACCTGGCTCCTGTTCGTCCTGATCGCGATCCCGGTGCGGCACGTGGCCGGCGGCCACGCGCTGTCGGCGCGCACCCAGGTGCTGCCGCTCGCGGTCGGCGTACTGCTGGTGCTGGCCGCGGGCGCGCTGATCGTGCGCCGGCCGATCGGGCCGGTGCTCGCCGGTGTGCTGCTCGGCGCGATGGCCGGCTGGGTCAGCTTCTCCATCCTCGTCATCCTGTCCGGCACCCAGTTCCCGGCCGGCGGCATGTACGGCGACTGCGGCCGCACCGTCGCCGCGGCCGAGCGGTTCACGACGCATTGGGGCAGTTCCGACCAGTTCATCAAGGGTCACCCGTCGTGGTACCCGCCGGCGTACTTCTGGCTGTGGGGCCGCACCGCCGCGCTGTTCGGCAAGGACGCGTGGCAGATCGGCGCGCTGTTCCAGGGCACCGCGCTCGGCTTCATCGTGCTGGTCGCCGGCTTCGCCTGGCGGCTGGTGCTGAAGTGGCCGCGAGCGCTCGCCGCGACCGCCGTGAGCGCCGGGATCCTGCTCGGGCCCTACCACTTCGATCCGTGCAAGGGCCACGAGATCACGGCCACGATGCTCATCGTCCCCGCGGTGCTGTTCGCGCATCTCGTCGTGGTCGACATCCTCGCCGGCCGGCAGCGCCGGCTCGCGGCCCTCGGGGCGGGGGTGTTCCTCGGGATCTGCCTGCTCTTCTACCAGGTGGTGGTGCTGTTCTCGCTGGTCGGACTGCTGGTGCTGTGGGTCGTCACGGCGGTCCGAGCCAAACGGTTCGGCGCGTTCGCCATCCACCTCGCGTGCGCCGCGGCCGGCGGCTTCGTCGTGGTCTCGTGGTACGTGCTGCCGCTGGTCTCGCTGCAGCTGCGCAGCAAGTACCCGCGCGGCGGCGACCCGCTGATGGTCTATTACGGGTTCAGCCACCGGCCGGGGCTGTTCACCGGCTCGATCACGATCACGCTGGCCGCCGTCCTCGCGGTGATCCTCGTCGCGCTGTTCATCCGGCTGCCGATCGCGCAGGCCATCGCGACGATCGCGGTCACCGCGGTGCTGATCCAGGGGCTCGGGCTGCTCAACATCGTCAAGGGCGGCGAGGACTTCTACTCATATCGCACCTATTACGTGCTCATCGCGCTGACCGCCGCGAGCGTGGTGCTGTTCCTCGATCCGTTGCTGTGGCCGGCGCGGCTGCGGGACCTGCTCGCGACGCACCGCGCCGCCGTACGGCGGGTCAGCGTGGCGCTCGGCTCCTGCCTGCTGATCTTCTCCGTGGATCAGGCGTGGGCGGAGTGGCACGCGCCGATGACGCCGCTGGAGGTCTCGGCCGCCGACTACCCGCAGACCGCGGGGAAGAGCCAGGCCGGTCGCGCCTACCTGACGCCGCTGCCCAACTGCGGGCACGTGCGCGGGCTGCCGGCGGCGATCGACACCGCCGCCTGCCTGCCGGCCGCGCGGATCCAGGACTGCATCGACTCGACGTACGGCGACGGCGCGCTGCCGGTCCTGTTCGCCTACGACGACCGGCTCGCCGGGCTGTACGGCGACCACTACTGGGTGGGCAACAACGGCGGGGCCGGCGGGCCGTTCGACGCCCAGCCGCAGCGGCTCGCGTACATGAGCGGTCTGACCCAGCTGTCCGACCCGGCGGAGTTCCTCGCGAAGTCCCGGCACACGCCGTTCGGGCGGGTGGAGGGCTACGTCCTCGCGGTGCAGCGCAACGGCGACTACCGCTGGGTCGGGACCGTCTACAAGGGCAAGCGGGTCTTCAACTTCTCGCCGCGGCTGTTCGACGACCCGGCGTGGGCGACCTGCCGGTCCGGTCAGGCGATCGTCCTGCTCGACCGCGACGCCCACCCGGGGCACTCCTAGCCGGGACTTGTCAGCCGCTGGCGTGGCCATAGCCACACCTGGTGCTGACAAGTCGGTCCGGGGTAGTGGGCAGGTTGACGGTCGGACATGAAGTAGCCCCCCAGCCGCGCACCGCCCGTGATGAGGGGCGAGATCCAAGTTCTTGGCCGGGAGGCTTAGAGCGAAAAGTAGATGTGGAACGCGATGGCGATCTCCCTTCGTCGGGGAGTCCACGGTACGCCGCGACGGCGCGTCTGGACGGCAATCGCCAGCGGCTTGTTGGCTGGAAGTGATACCCTTATCGAACAGATGTTCGGAAGATTGGGGCGTGCCGGATGTCTTTGATGGGCGATGCGGCTATGCGTGACGCTCTCGACCAGGGCGGCATCGTCATCGAGCCCCGTCCGACCGAACTCAAGGCAGCGAGTGTCGATCTGCGCCTTGGCCCGGAAGCGTTTCTCGGCACCAGCGACGCGATTGTTGACCTCACGGAGCGACGCCTGCTCGTGATACCGCCCGGCGAACTGGTCCTTGTTACCACCGCTGAAAAGATGATCGTCGGCGCGCAGTACGCCGCGCAGATCGGACTTCGATCCTTCTACGCCCGGAAGGGTCTGGCGCTGCTGTCGGGTCCACAAGTGGATCCCGGGTTTCGGGGCCGGCTTCATGTCGCTCTGGTCAATCTGAGCCCGGTGGAGATCTCGATCGCGCATGAGGAGCCGCTGGTGACCCTGGTCTTTCACGATCTTGGAAAGCCAGTTGAGAAGCCCTACGGGGCTGGCAAAGGCGACGAGTACTCGGAACAGGACCGAATCACGGGGGTCGAGAGCGACGACATTCGTCAGCACCGGGGATACGCGATGAGCGAAGTCATTCGGGAAATGGCGAGCCTGTCGTCCAACGTCGGAGAACTCCGCACTTCGGTCGACGGCTACATCAAACAGTCAGACAAAGTCATGAGCCGGACGAGTTCCTACATGGCGATCTTCGTCGGCGCGGTTGTTTCGCTGGTCCTCGCGGTTGTCTCGATCCTCATCGTCAGTTTGGCTACCTAGATAGCGCGCTTTTTCACTAGTCGGGCGACGCTGCGAACTCTTGCGTCCAGACCTGATCGGCCTTACCCGTCGCCCCGGCGGGAGTGGTCTTTTACCTGCCATTCGCCTTGGTGAGCGTCCGGTGCAGTCGAGCGAAGTTGTAGCACGCGGAGTGCCACGGCGGCGACGAGGTTCTCGACCTTCTTGGAGAACGCGTTTGTCGGCCGGTCCGGGGCGGGTTTTGACCTCGGGGAGCGGGCGCCGCTAGTCTGTCCGCTTGTGCCTGGAGCCAATCCGGGCATCCCGGCGCGTCCGTGACCGGTGCCGCGAACGGCACAGGGCAGGGCGCCGGCCCACTCCGACGTACGAGCGGATTATTCCGCAAGGTGGCGGAGCGCGGCCGGGCGACACGCCCGACCGCGGGGGTCGGAGTCGGAGCTAGGTAGAGACGCACGATCGAGCAGGGAGACACGCGAGTGCCCACGATCTCTCAGCTGGTCCGCAAGGGCCGGCAGGACAAGATCGGCAAGACCAAGACGCCGGCGCTGAAGGGCAGCCCTCAGCGGCGCGGCGTGTGCACGCGCGTCTACACGACCACGCCCAAGAAGCCGAACAGCGCGCTGCGCAAGGTCGCCCGCGTCCGGCTGACCAGCGGCATCGAGGTCACGGCTTACATCCCCGGCGTCGGCCACAACCTGCAGGAGCACTCGATCGTGCTCGTCCGCGGCGGCCGGGTGAAGGACCTCCCCGGCGTCCGCTACAAGATCATCCGTGGCTCGCTCGACACGCAGGGCGTGCGCGGCCGCAAGCAGGCCCGCAGCCGTTACGGCGCGAAGCGCGAGAAGGGTTAGGAACGACATGCCCCGCAAAGGCCCCGCCCCCAAGCACCCGGTCATCGTCGACCCGGTGTTCGGCTCGCCGGTCGTCACCTCGCTGATCAACAAGGTGCTGCTCGGCGGCAAGCGTTCGCTCGCCCAGCGGATCGTCTACGACGCCCTCGAGGGCTGCCGGGCGAAGACCGGCACCGACCCGGTCGTCACGCTCAAGCGCGCGCTCGACAACGTCAAGCCGACGATCGAGGTCAAGAGCCGCCGCGTCGGTGGCGCGACCTACCAGGTGCCGGTCGAGGTTCGCGCCGGCCGGCAGAACACCCTCGCGCTGCGCTGGCTGGTGACCTACTCCCGCCAGCGCCGCGAGAAGACGATGACCGAGCGGCTGATGAACGAGCTGCTCGACGCGAGCAACGGCCTCGGCGCGAGCGTCAAGCGCCGCGAGGACATGCACAAGATGGCCGAGTCCAACAAGGCCTTCGCCCACTACCGCTGGTAAGCCAAAGAGATAAGAGAGAAGACGACCCACCGTGACGACCGACGTCGTAACCGCACTCGCCAAGGTCCGCAACATCGGGATCATGGCGCACATTGACGCGGGCAA
>Ga0207690_10001464_pt1 | contig 14762 bp, 12 predicted proteins | sample KBSC23metaG_FD_184315 | JGI IMG/M metagenome (GOLD analysis project Ga0207690, IMG submission 184315) | Corn rhizosphere microbial communities from Kellogg Biological Station, Michigan, USA - KBS C2-3 metaG (SPAdes) (version 2) | ecosystem: Host-associated > Plants > Roots > Rhizosphere > Soil ...
GGGCTGCTCTCGGCGGCCAAGAACATCTTCAAGGAAAAGGGCATCGAGCACGTGTGCAACAGCTACCCCGCGCTCACCGAGAAGGAATTCAGCGGTTACCTGACCAACGCGATGGCGGCCAAGCCCGACGTGCTGCTGATCCTGAACTTCGGCTCACAGTCGTCCGACACGCTGCGCCAGGCGGTGAGCTTCGGCATGAAGAAGAACACGACGATCCTGGTGGCGTGGGCGTCGGGGCTGGAACAGTTCGAATCGCTGGGCGCAGACCTGTGCGATGGCGTGTACTTTGGCGCGCAGTATTGGCACGACGTGGATACGCCGGCCAACCGTGACTTGGTGAAGCGCACGCAGGCCGTGTTCAAGAGCAACCCCAACTACAGCCTGGCGGGCTCGTACACCTGCACGAAGATTCTGCTCGACGCGATGGCGAAGGCCGGCAGCGCCGACCCGAAGGCCGTAATTGCCGCGCTGCAGGGCATGAAGTACGACGGCTTGACCGGCCCCGAAGAGATTCGCGCGGCTGACCACCAAGTGCTCAAGAACTACTACCTGCTTAAGGGCAAGCCCAAGAGCCGCATGAAGGACAAGGACGACTTTGCCGAAGTGGTGGCGGTCGGTAAGGCCTTCCTGCCGGTCGAACAGACGCAGTGCAAGCTGGCCTGAACTGCAAGCGCCTTCCCTGATTGCGATTCCAATGAACGTCTACCTGCTCCAGGTCGTCAACGGCGTGGGGATCGGCATGCTCTACTTCCTGCTGGCAGTAGGGCTGTCGATCATCTTCGGGCTGTTGCGCTTCGTCAATTTCGCCCACGGCGCGTTCTATGCACTGGGTGCGTATCTCTGCTTTCAAGCCCTGCAGATGGGCATGAACTTCTGGCTCGCGCTGGTGCTCGCGCCTATCGTCATCGGCGCGCTCGCATGGGTGACGGAGAAGGTGCTGCTGCGCCACGTGTATGCGCAGGCGCACGAGTTCCACATCCTGATCACCGTGGGCCTGGCGCTGGTGGTACAGGAACTGATCATCGTGGCGTGGGGGCCGCTTGGCGTGGATGTGCCGCCGCCCGATGCGCTGCAGGGCGTGGTGATGTGGGGCGATTTCGTCTACCCCAAGTACCGGCTGTTCGTGATTGGCTTTACCGCCGTGCTGGCGATGGGGCTGTGGTGGCTGCTGGAGGGCACGCGGATTGGCAGCGCGGTGCGCGCCGGGAGTGAATCCACCGAGATGGTGTCGCTACTCGGCATCAACGTGTTCCGCCTGTTCAGCCTGATGTTTGCGCTCGGTGCGGCCACGGCGGCGGTGGCGGGCGTGCTGGCGGCGCCCATTCGCGGGGCGGAGCCCTTCATGGGCGTGGAAGCGCTCGGCATCGCGTTCGTCGTGGTGGTGGTGGGCGGCATGGGCAGCTTTGCGGGGGCGCTGGTCGGCGGCTTGCTGGTGGGCATCGTGCAGAGCCTGATGAGCACGCTGTGGCCAGAAGGCGCACGGCTGATGATCTACGTGGCGATGGCAGCGGTGCTGCTGCTGCGCCCGCACGGCCTGCTCGGGAGGGGATGATGCAAGCCACGCTGAATGGATTCGCGCGCTACCGCTTCTGGTGGTTGGCGCTGGGCGTAACGCTGCTGCTGCCGTTGGTGTTGCGCTCCGGCACGCTGGCGACCGAGGTGCTGGTCTACGCCATGGCCGTGATGGCCTGCAATCTGCTGCTCGGCTACACGGGGCTGCTGTCGTTCGGGCAGGGCATCTTCTTCGGGCTGGGCAGCTATGCGGTGGGCGTGGGCCTCACGCAGTTGTCGTTGCCGATGCCGGTGGCGATTGGGTTGGCGGTGGTCGTGGGCGCGGTGGTGGCAGCGGCGGTGGGGTGGTTCGCCATCCGCCAGCGCGGCACGTACTTCGTCATGCTCACGCTGGCCTTCTCGCAGATGTTCTATTTCCTGGCCTACACCACGCCCTCGCTCACGGGTGGCGACAACGGCTTGCTCGATATTCCGCGCCCAGCGTTTGCGATGTCGGCGTGGGCCTTCTACGCCTTCGTGGCGGTGCTGTTCCTGATCGTGTTTTTCCTGGTGCAGCGCGTGACGGAATCGGTGTTCGGCCGCACGCTGCTCGCCATTCGCGACAACGAAGAACGCGCGCTCGCCGTCGGCTACAACGTGCGCGCGTTCAAGCTGCTGGCGTTCGTCATCTCGGGTGCGGTCACGGGCCTGGCCGGCGCGCTGCACGCCATGCTCACGGGCATCGCGCCGCTGGCCAATATCGATTACCACGTCAGCGAAATGATCCTGGTGATGACCGTGATCGGCGGCACGGGCAACGTGTTTGCCTCGGTGCTGGGGGCGGCGTTTTATGTGCTGCTGTCGGATTGGCTTTCGACACTGTGGCCGCGCTGGCTGATGCTGCTCGGCTTCCTGCTGATTGCGGTGAGCCTGTTCATGCAACGTGGGCTGTTCGGGCTCGGGCAGAAGCTGTGGCAGCGCGTGCGTACGCCGCGCAACGCAACGGCGGTTCAGGAGGAACGCGCATGAGCACCACGCCCATCCTCCAAGCCACCGGCATCGTCAAGCAGTACGGCAAGTTCACCGCGCTGGGCGGGGTGGATCTGCGCGTGATGCCGGGCACGGTGCACTCCGTCATCGGCCCCAACGGTGCGGGCAAGACCACGCTGTTTCACATGCTCACCGGCACGCGCATGATCACCAGCGGCAACATCGTCTTCGATGGCCATGACGTGACGCGTGAGGCGGACTACCAGCGCGTGCAGCGCGGCATCGCGCGTTCGTTCCAGGTGACGAGCCTGTTCCCGAGCCTGAGCGTGCGCGAGAACCTGCGGCTGGCAGCGCTCGGCACCACGCCACGCCGCGCCATGCACGGCTGGCGCTTGCCGCAAGGCGATCTTGCCTGCGCCGACGTGGTCAACCGCGTGCTCGATCGGCTGGAGCTGCCGCGCCTAGCCGACACGCCGGCGGCCACGCTCTCGCACGGTCAGCAGCGCCGGCTCGAAGTGGGCATGGCACTGGCGGCCAACCCGCGCGCCATCTTTCTCGACGAGCCCACTTCCGGCATGGGCGTGGACGACCTGCCCGCCATGAAGGCGCTCATCCGTGGCCTCGCGCACGACCACACCGTCGTGCTGATCGAGCACAACATGGACATCGTCATGGACATCTCCGACACCATCACCGTCATGCAGCAAGGCAAGGTGCTGATGGAGGGCACGCCGGATGCCGTGCGCGCAGACCCGCGCGTGCGTGCCGCGTACCTCGGCAACATGATCACGGGAGGCAAGAAGTGACGATGCCGCCGATCCTCGACGTTGAAGACCTCCACGGCTACTACGACAAGAGCCACGTGCTGCAAGGCGTGGCGCTCACGGTAGGCGAGGGTGAACTGGTGACGCTGCTCGGCCGCAACGGCGCGGGCAAGTCGACCACGCTCAAGGCGATTGCCGGGGTGGTGACTCCGCGTGGCGGCCACGTGCGTTTTCGTGGCAAGAGCATTGCCGGCCAGCCGCCGCATCGCATTGCCGCGCAGGGGCTGTGTTTGGTGCCGGAGCATCGCGGCATCTTCAAGCTGCTGACGGTGGAGGAGAACCTGAAGCTCGGCGCGCAGCGCGATTCGCCGTGGCAGCTGGCCGATATCTACCGCATCTTCCCGCGCCTGCATGAGCGGCGGCGCAACGGTGGCGCGAACCTTTCTGGCGGCGAGCAGCAGATGCTGGCCATCGGCCGCGCCCTGATGAACCACCCGCGTCTGTTGATGCTCGACGAACCGGTGGAAGGCCTTGCGCCCGTCATCGTGGAAGAGATCGTCGCGCAGTTGAAGGTGATCAAGCAGGCGGGCGTGTCCATCCTGCTGGTCGAGCAGAACCTGGAGGTCTGCACGCAACTGGCCGACCGCCACGTGATCATTGAACAGGGCCGCGTGGTCTACACCGGCAGCAACGACGACTTCCGCGCCGACGACGCCATCAAGGACCGCTACCTCGGCGTCGGCCTGGCGGCATGAACTGACAAGACAACATGACGACTGACACCCGACTCCGCATCAACGGCGCGCGCCTGTGGGACACGCTCATGCAGCAGGCGCGCATCGGCGCCACGCCCAAGGGCGGCGTGCGCCGCCTGGCGCTGACGGATCTCGACCGCCAGGGCCGCGACTTCTTCGTTGCGCAGGCCGAAGCCGCCGGCTGCACGGTGCGCGTGGACGCCATCGGCAACGTCTTCGCACGTCGCCCCGGCCGCAACAACGCACTCCCACCCGTGATGACCGGCAGCCATATCGACACGCAGCCCACCGGCGGCAAGTTCGACGGCAACTACGGCGTGTTCGCGGGCATCGAGGTCGTACGCACACTCAACGATGCGGGCATCGAAACCGAAGCGCCCATCGAAGTGGCCGTGTGGACCAACGAAGAGGGTTCGCGCTTCGTGCCGGTCATGATGGGCTCCGGCGCCTTCATCGGCGAGTTCACGCTGGACGCCGTACTGGCCGCGCAGGACCGCGATGGCGTGGCCGTGGGCGAGGCGTTGCGCAGCATCGGCTATGCGGGTGCCGAGGCGGTGGGCGGTCGGCAGGTGGGCGCGTACTTTGAAGCGCATATCGAGCAGGGGCCGGTGCTGGAAGCGCACGCCACGACGATCGGTGTGGTGACGGGCGCGCTCGGCCAGCGCTGGTACGACGTGGTCTTGACCGGCATGGAAGCGCACGCCGGGCCCACGCCCATGGAACTGCGCCGCGATGCGCTGTTGCCGGCGGCGGAGCTTGTCGGTATTGCCAACCGCATCGCGCTGGAGCGACCGCCGCACGCGCGCGCCACGGTGGGTTGTTTGAGCGTGCACCCCGATTCGCGCAACGTGATTCCAGGCCGTGTCTCGATGACGGTCGACCTGCGCGCGGCGGACGATGCGGTGCTGTCTGACATGGATGCCGCGCTGCAAGCCGCGGTGGCGGCGTTGCGCACGCGCAGCGGTATCGACATCGAACTGCGCCAGGTCGTCTACTTCCCGCCGCAACCGTTTGACGCGACGCTGGTGAATGCGGTGCGCAATGGCGCGCGACAACTTGGGTTGTCGGAGATGGACGTCATCAGCGGTGCGGGGCATGACGCGGTCTACCTTGCGCGCGTGGCGCCCACCGCGATGATCTTCGTGCCGTGCAAGGACGGCATCAGCCACAACGAGATCGAAGACGCTCGCCCCGAACATCTGGAAGCGGGCTGCAACGTGCTGCTGCATGCCATGCTGCAAGCCGCCGTCCGCTCATAACCGACACACGCTCATGCGCATCCTGATCGCCCGCTTCAATCACGAGACCAACACGTTCTCGCCGGTGCCGACGCCGCTGGCGTCGTTCCACCCGCACTACGGTGATGACGCCTACCGCGCTGCCAAGGGCACGCGCACGGCGGCCGGTGCCTTCATCGATCTCGCAGAAGCGGCGGGCGCGGAGGTCGTCGTGCCCGTCATCGCAGGAGCCAACCCGAGCGGGCGCGTGGCCGCCGAGGCCTACACCGCGCTCTGTGACGTCATCGTCGCGGCTGCGCCGGGGTGTGATGCGCTGATGCTCGACCTGCACGGCGCGATGGTCGCCGAGAACAGCGACGACGGCGAAGGCGATCTGCTCGAACGCCTGCGCGCCGCCGTGCCCGATGTGCCCATTACCGTCGCTCTTGATCTGCACGGCAACCTCACGCAGAAGTTCATCGACCTGGCGGAGATTGCGGTGAGCTTCAAGACGTATCCGCACGTCGACATGTACGAGACGGGCGAACATGCCGGCCGCCTGCTGTTCGACAAGCTGGCCGGCCGCGCCAAGCCGGTGCTCGCGTGGCGTAGCTTGCCGATGGTCACGCACACACTGCGCAGCCGCACCGATGAAGGGGCGATGCATCGTGCCGTGGCGCTGGCCAAGCAAGCGGAGAAGGAGGGCATGCTGGCTGTGTCGATCCTCGCGGGGTTCGGGCTGGCGGACATTGCCGCGCCGTGCCTGTCCGTCGTGGTGGTCGGCAACGGCGATGCCCAAGCCGCAGACGCCGCCGCCCAGCGTATTGCCGATGCCATCTGGGCCGACCGCGAAAGCTTCGTCTACCGCTCCGAACCGCTGGCCGAATCGATTGCACGCGCCGCTGAGTTGGCAGATGGCCCCGGCAGCGGCCCCGTGCTGCTGCTCGATCATGGCGACAACTGCATGTCCGGCGGCACCTGCGACGACATGCACGTCCTGCACGAAGCGCTGAAGCAGGGTTTGACCGGCATCGCCGTCGGGCCAGTATGCGACCCCGAAGCCGTCGCTGCGATGATCGAGGCAGGGGTGGATGCCACCGTCACGCTGCCCGTGGGCGACAAGGTGCCGCTCGTGCAGTTGGGCGTGTATCCGGTGTCGCGCGCATTGACGGGCAAGGTCACCGCCATCAGCGATGGCGAATATGTCATCACCGGGCCCACCTACACCGGCCAGCGCATCCGCATGGGGCGCACGGTGCTGCTCGACATCGGTGCGGCGCACGTCATCGTCACCGAAACGCCGCAGGAGCATTGGGACCTCGGCATCTTCACGCACATCGGCGTGGACCCGCATGCCGCACGCTTCCTGCTGCTGAAGTCGCGCATGTACTGCCGACCGGTGTTCGTGCCGATTTCCAAAGCCGTGGTGGAATGCGATGGCGGTGGCGTGACGAGTTCAGACTACGCGCGCTTTCCGTTTGCGAAGGTGAGGCGGCCGGTGTTTCCGCTGGATGCCGAGGCCGCGCTCGCTTGAGCGCTACGCGCTGTCGCGCTCAACGAGCGTGAAGCCCACATCGACCGTGCGGCGCGCTTCGTCGCCGTGCTCAATGCGGTCGATCAACAGCGATGCGGCCAGCTTGCCGATGCCCGTGCCGTCGATGCGGATGGTGGTGAGCGCGGGCGTGGTGTCCTTGGCGAACACCTGATCGCCGTAGCCGACCACGCGCAGTTGCTGGGGCACAGCGATGCCGCGATGCTCGGCTTCCATCAGCACCCCAAGCGCGAGGATGTCGGCACCACAGAAGATGGCGTCGGTGTCCGGGTGCTGGGCAAGCAGTTCACCCAGCGCGCGCCGGCCGTCGCCCAGGTTGGCGGGGGATTCGGCGGCAATCACGGGGATGTCGACATCTGAACCGAACGCCTTCACGAAGGCTTGTGCGCGTGCCTGGGCGCGGCGGTCGCTCGGCGTGATGACCGCCGGACGTTTCGCACCGCGCTGTTTCAAATAGCGCGCCGCCGCCTGCCCCACCTTCTGGTGCGAGAAGCCGACCAGCATGTCGAGCGGGTTGCGCGTGATGTCCCACGTCTCGACCACGGGCATGCCCGCCGCCTGCAGCTTGCGCCGCACGCTCGCGGAGTGCACCACGCCCGTCAGCACGATGCCCGCCGGCCGCCGCCCGACGATGGCATCGAGCAGTGCATCCTCGCGCGATTCGTCATAGCCGCTCTGGCCGATCAGCAATTGGTAGCCCGACGCGGCCAGCTCGGTGGTGAGCGCCGCCACGGTTTCCTGGAACACGCTGCCCGCAATCGTGGGGATGAGCGCGACGATCAGCCGGCTGCGGTTGGACGCCAATGAGCCGGCCACCAAGTCAGGCGTATAGCCGGTCTGCCGCACCGCTTCACGCACGCGTTCCAAGGTGTCGCTCGACACCAGCCCCGGCGTATTCAACGCGCGTGACACCGTCACCTTGGTCACGCCAACCAGCTTGGCGAGATCGCTCAATGTGACGCGCCCCGTGGTTTTGCGCGCGCGGCGTGCAGTAGCGGGCGCAGTTTCTGCGAAAGACACGGTGGTGGGCTTGGTCACGTGATCGATGGTCGATTAGGGAAACACAGGGGAAGAAGGGACTAGCAATTATCGCAAAACCCGACTACGATTGCGCAAATGTTACCGGTTACATAAACCGGTAACATCGAAACCCCACGATAGACGACGGCTGCACGAGAAGACAGCCCGGAGGAGCAAAGGATGTTGCAGGCAACCCCAGCGTACGCTGGGCCGCTGATTCAACTGAACGCGGCAGACAACGTGCTGATCGCCCGCGAAGGGCTGTCGCTTGGGGCAAGCCTGTCCATCAACGGCACCACCGTGCGCCTGCGCGCGCAGGTGCCGGCCGGCCACAAGATCGCCGCGCGGCGCATTGCGCAGGGGGAGTCCATCCGTAAGTACGACACGATCATCGGCCGCGCCGCGCGCGACATCGAAGCAGGCGAACACGTCCACACGCACAACATCGAGTGGATCGATTACGCACGCGACCCCGGCTTCGGCCTGGATGTGCGCCCCGTCGACTACATTCCCGAAGCACAGCGCGCCACGTTCAATGGCATCGTGCGGCCGGATGGGCGTGTGGCGACGCGCAACTTCATTGGCATCCTGGCATCGGTCAATTGCTCGTCCACCGTCATCAAGAACATTGCGGCGTGGTTTACGCCGGAGCGCCTGGCGCCGTTTCCCAACGTGGATGGCGTGGTGGCGTTTGCGCAGACGAGCGGCTGCGGCATGTCGTCGCCATCAGAACACTTTGATGTGCTGCGCCGCACGCTGGCGGGCTATGCGCGGCATCCGAATCTGGCGGGCGTGCTGGTTGTCGGCCTCGGCTGCGAGCGCAATCAGGTGGCCGATCTGATGGCGAGCCAAGGGCTGGAAACCGGCAAGCTGATGCACACGTTGGTGATGCAGGACACGGGCGGCACGCGCGCCACCATCGAGGCGGGCATCACCGCCATCCAGAAGATGCTGCCGGCGGCCAACGACATCGTGCGCCGCCCGGTGTCCGCCAGTCATATCAAGATCGGACTGGAGTGCGGCGGCTCGGATGGCTTTTCGGGCATCACCGCCAACCCAGCGCTGGGCGCGGCGATGGACTTGCTGGTGCGCCACGGCGGCACGGCCATCCTGTCGGAAACGCCGGAAATTCACGGCGTGGAGACCATGCTCACGCGCCGCGCGGTGTCGCCGGAAGTCGGACAGAAGCTGCTCGACCGCCTGAAATGGTGGGAGAACTACACGCGTGGTCACAACGGCCAGTTCAACGGCGTGGTCGGCCCCGGCAATCAGCAGGGCGGTCTCGCCAACATCTTCGAAAAATCGCTCGGCTCGGCCATGAAGGGCGGTACCACGCCGCTGCAGGCCGTGTACGAATACGCAGAGCCCATCGACCGTGCCGGCTTTGTCTTCATGGATTCACCGGGTTACGACCCCGTCGCCGTCACGGGCCAGATTGCCAGCGGCGCCAACCTGATCTGCTTCACCACGGGGCGCGGTTCGATGTTCGGCTCGAAGCCGGCACCAACAATCAAGCTTGCCAGCAACACGCCGATGTTCCGTCGCTTGGAAGAAGACATGGACATCAACTGCGGCCGCATTCTCGACGGCGAGCGCACGGTGGAGGAGATGGGCCAGGACATCTTCGAGCACATCCTGCGCGTCGCCTCGGGCGAGCGCACCAAGAGCGAACTGCTCGGTCTGGGGGACCATGAATTTGTGCCCTGGCACATGGGCATCGTGAGCTAGCGCCTCGAAGCGCAGCACGACAGACAGAACATCACGACACAGGAGACAACCATGCAGGACACCATCCAAGGCGGCCAGCGCTCGAAAGTGCGCTGGGCCGTCGCCGGCCTCATGTGGGCGGCGATCGCCATCAACTACATCGACCGCACCGTGCTGTCGGCCGCCGCGCCGCACATCCAGAAGGAATTTCACCTGGGCGCGGTGGAAATGGGCGTTGTCATGTCGGCGTTCTTCTGGTCCTATGCGCTGCTGCAGTTGCCGGCGGGCATTCTGGCGGACCGCTTCGGGCAGAAGAAGGTGCTGGGGTTTGCAGTGCTGTGGTGGTCGTTGGCGACGGCGGTGACGGGGCTGGCGAATGGCTTCAAGTCGCTGGTGATGTTGCGTGTCGCGCTCGGTGTGGGTGAGGCGGGCGCGTATCCGAGCAATGCCGGTATCACCTCGCGCTGGTTCCCGAAGCAGGAACGCGCCACGGTGGCGGCCATTTTTGACAGCGGTTCCAAGCTTGGCAGCGCCATCGCCTTGCCGCTCATCGCGTGGCTGCTGGTGATGTTCGACTGGAAGATCACCTTTGCGGCGGCGGGCACGCTGGGCATCGTGTGGTCGGTGGTGTGGTGGTTCGTCTTCAAGGATTCACCCGCCGAGCACAAAGGTGTGAACGCCGCCGAGCTGGCGCACATCGAGCGCGGTCTGCCGCCAGGACGTGGCAATGGCAGCAAGGACGAACCCAAGGTGCCTTGGACGAAGCTGCTCACGCACCGGAACATCTGGGCGATGTGCATCGGTTTCTTCATGATCAACTACAACTCGTACTTCTTCATCACGTGGCTGCCGACGTACCTCGTCAAGGAACGCGGCATGGGCCTGATGGAGATGGGCTTCATGGCGTCGCTGCCGCTGTTCGTGTCGATGTTCGTGGAGGTGTTTGCGGGCTGGGCGTCGGACCGCGTGTATGCGCGGGGCTTGCTGTCGCTCACGGCCACGCGCAAGCTGTTCCTCATCATCGGCCTGGTGATGGCGTCGAGCATCGGGCTGGCGGCGTTTGCGCAGTCGGCGGTGGTCGCAGTCATCCTGCTGTGCATCGCCAAGTCGGGCACCACGGTCGCCGCATCGCAGGTGTGGGCGCTGCCGGCGGATGTGGCACCGGGCAACAACGTGTCGATGGTGGCGGGCCTGCAGAACAGCGTGTCGAACATGGGCGGCGTGGTCGGCCCGATCGTCACGGGCGCCATCGTTGGCGCGACGGGCTCGTTCATTCCGGCGCTGGTGTTCTCCGCCGCGCTCATCGGCCTGGCCATCCTGAATTACCTCTTCCTGCTCGGCAAGGTCGAACCGATTGTCTTCGAGCCCAACACCACAAACCTGAATTCGCATGACACACGCAATGCAGACGCCCGCGCCTAACCGCTCGAATGGCTTCAAGGCCGCGCTGGCCGGCAAACAACGTCAGATCGGCTTCTGGCTGGCAATGAGCGATCCGTACCTGGCCGAGGTCAGCGCCACCGCTGGTTTCGATTGGCTGCTGATCGATAGCGAACATGCCCCGAATGACGTGCGCACCATCCTCGCCCAACTGCAGGCCGTGGCGCCGTACCGCGCCGAGCCCATCGTGCGCCCGTACAACGGCGATCCGTCGCTCATCAAGCGCCTGCTGGATATCGGCGCCCGCACGCTGCTGGTGCCGATGGTCGACACGGCCGAGCAAGCGCGCGAACTGGTGCGCGCGGTGTGTTATCCCCCGCATGGCATTCGCGGCGTGGGCAGTGCTGTGGGCCGCGCCTCGCGGTGGAGTGCGCGCACCGACTATCTGCAGATTGCCGACGACGAAGCCTGCCTGCTCGTGCAAGCAGAAACCGTGACCGCGCTGCAGAACCTTGAAGCCATCTGCGATGTGGATGGCGTGGACGGTGTCTTCATCGGCCCGGCAGACCTGGCGGCATCAATGGGCCACCGCGGCAACGCCGGCCATCCAGACGTGCAGGCGGCCATCGACAACGCCATGCGCACGATCATTGCGTCGGGCAAGGCGGCAGGCACGCTGACGTCCGACCCTGCGCTGGCGCGTCACTATCTGGAGCTGGGCTGCACGTTCGTCGCCACCGGCATTGATATCCTGATGTTTGCCAACGGCGCCCGCAAACTCGCCCGCGAGTTCATCGCGCCAGAAGCTGCCTGATTTCTGCTCATTCCTTTATCGGATCTGACATGACCCGCAAGACTTACCGGATCGCTGTGATCCCCGGCGACGGCATCGGCCGCGAAGTGATGCCCGAAGGCCTGCGCGTGCTCGAAGCTGCAGCGCGCCGCTTCGGCATCAGTCTCGAAACCCAGCACATCGAATGGGCCAGCTGCGACTACTACCAGCAGCACGGCAAGATGATGCCCGACGACTGGAAGGCCCAGCTCAAGGGCATGGACGCGATCTTCTTTGGCGCGGTCGGCTGGCCGGCCACGGTGCCCGATCACATCTCGCTGTGGGGCTCGCTGCTCAAGTTCCGCCGTGAATTCGACCAGTACATCAACCTGCGCCCCGTGCGCCTGTTTGAGGGCGTGCCGTGCCCGCTGGCCAACCGCAAGCCCGGCGACATCGATTACTACGTCGTGCGCGAGAACACCGAGGGCGAGTACACCTCGCTCGGCGGCATCATGTACGAGGGGACGGACCGCGAGATCGTGATCCAGGAATCGGTCTACTCGCGCAAGGGCGCCGAACGGCTGCTCAAATTCGCCTTCGACCTTGCGCAGAGCCGTGCCCGCAAGCACGTGACGCTCGCCACCAAGAGCAACGGCATCGCCATCAGCATGCCCTGGTGGGACAAGCGTGCGGACGAAGTCGCGCAGAACTACCCCGAAGTCACGCTCGACAAGCAGCACATCGACATCCTGACCGCGCGCTTCGTGCTGCAGCCGGGCCGCTTCGATGTGGTGGCCGCCACCAACCTGTTCGGCGACATCCTCTCGGACCTCGGCCCTGCGACGACCGGCACGATCGGCCTGGCGCCGTCGGCCAACCTGAACCCGGATCGCACGTTCCCCTCGCTGTTCGAGCCGGTGCATGGCTCTGCGCCGGACATCACCGGCAAGAACATTGCCAATCCGATCGCCATGATCTGGTCGGCTGCGCTGATGCTCGATTTCCTGACCGAGAGCCAAGGCGAAGGTCGTGCGGCGCACGACGCCATCGTCGCGGCCATCGAAGGCGTGCTCAAGGACGGCCCGCGCACGCCAGACCTGGGCGGCACCGCCAACACCACGCAGGTGGGCGAGGCGATTGCCGCGCGCCTGGTCTGACTGTGTAGCGCAAGGGATCGACGATGGCTTTCACCTTCGACCAACTGCAGCAGGCAGGGCTGGTCCGCACGGACAACCTCATCAACGGCCAGTGGATCGCCGCTGCCGACGGCGCCCGCTTTACCGTGACCGACCCGGCCACCGGCAACATCATCGCCACCGTGCCCGATAGCAGCGCCGCCGACGCGCGTGGCGCCACCGATGCGGCCGCACGCGCGTTTCCTGCATGGCACGACACACTGCCCGCCGAGCGCGCCGCCATCCTGCGCCGCTGGCACGCGGCCATCGTCGCCAATGCGGACGCGCTGGGGCGGTTGATCTCGCTGGAGCAGGGCAAGCCGTTTGCCGAAGGGCGCGGCGAGGTCATGTACGGTGCCTCATACGTCGCCTGGTTTGCCGACGAGGCCACGCGCATCTACGGCGATCTCATCCCGCAGCAGCAGCGCGGCAAGCGGATGAGCGCCGTCAAGGAGCCCATCGGCATCGTTGCAGCCGTCACGCCGTGGAATTTTCCGCTGGCGATGATCGCGCGCAAGATCGCGCCGGCGCTGGCGGCAGGCTGCACCGTCGTCGCCAAGCCGGCCGAAGACACGCCGCTGACGGCGCTTGCGCTGGCGCAACTCGCGCAGGAAGCCGGGCTGCCGCCGGGCGTGCTGAACATGATTTCCGCCTCGCGCGAGCGCGGTATCGACGCCGTGGGCGATTGGCTGCAGGATGGCCGCGTGCGCAAGATCACGTTCACGGGTTCGACGCCAGTCGGCAAGTACCTCGCGCGCGAATCGGCGGGTACGCTGAAGAAGCTGTCGCTGGAGCTGGGCGGCAACGCGCCGTTCATCGTGTTTGACGATGCCGACCTCGACGCGGCCATCACCGGCTTGCTAGCTGCCAAGTTCCGCAATGGCGGCCAGACCTGCGTGTGCCCGAACCGCGTGTTCGTGCAGGCCGGCGTGGTGGAGCGCTTCGGTGCCATGCTGGCCGAGCGGGTTTCCGCGCTGAAAGTTGCGCCGGCAACCGACCCCGACGCGCAAATCGGCCCGATGATCAACGCCCGCGCCATCGACAAGATCGAACGCCATGTGCAAGACGCCGTCGCCAACGGCGCACGTGTACTGACCGGCGGCAAGCGCTTGCCCGAAGTTGGTGAACACTTCTACGCGCCCACCGTGTTGGCGGACGCCAACAGCGGTATGGCCCTGTGCGGCGAGGAAACCTTCGGCCCCGTCGTCCCGCTGTTCCGCTTTAGCGATGAGGCCGAAGCGGTGCAGGCCGCCAACGGCACGCCATTCGGTCTGGCCTCGTACTTCTATACGCAGGATATCCGCCGCATCGAACGCGTTTCGCGCGCGCTGGAAGCGGGCATCGTCGGCATCAACGAAGGCGCGCTCGCCAGCGAGGCGGCGCCGTTTGGCGGCGTGAAGGAATCAGGCTACGGGCGCGAAGGCTCCAAGTACGGGCTCGACGACTACCTCTCGATCAAGTACCTGTGCCAGGGCGGCTTGAACTAGCGCGCTGAATCCCAGAAGCGTTGGGCACGGAACGGGCGAACATCGACTGCAGGTGTCTCGCTCGCCATCATTTCTGCAATTAATCGCCCGGTAATTGGCCCCAACGTCAGGCCGTGGTGTGCGTGGCCGAACGCGAACCACAGGCTTGGGTGGTGCGGCGCGGGCCCGATGATCGGCAGCATGTCGGGCGTGCAGGGGCGGGCGCCCATCCACGGTTCTGCATCTACGCGTTCAGCCAGTGGGAAGAGCTTGCGGGCGACGGGCTCGACGGCGTTCAACTGCACGGGCGTTTTCGGCGCATCGCGGTGCGCGAGTTCCGCGCCGGTGGTCAGGCGGATGCCGCGTGCCATCGGTGCGAGCACGTAGCCGCCGTCGGCGTCGAGCACGGGGTGGTTCAATTGTGCACCGGCCTCGGGCGCGTAGTGCATGTGATAGCCGCGCTTGACGGCCAG
>Ga0207690_10001469_pt1 | contig 14735 bp, 13 predicted proteins | sample KBSC23metaG_FD_184315 | JGI IMG/M metagenome (GOLD analysis project Ga0207690, IMG submission 184315) | Corn rhizosphere microbial communities from Kellogg Biological Station, Michigan, USA - KBS C2-3 metaG (SPAdes) (version 2) | ecosystem: Host-associated > Plants > Roots > Rhizosphere > Soil ...
TCGCCGAGCCGTATTGCAAGCTGTGCGACATCACGTGCACGGTGGCGTCTGCCCACGGCACGATCTTGCCGTTGTGCCACACCCACTCGGGATACTTCTGTTCGGCCATGTCGCGGCTCCGCGGAAAGCGGCAATGATAACCGGTCGCGCACGTTGGAGACTGCTGCGCAGCCGTCGCAGCCGCTGTTGTGGGAAGTCAGGCGATGGATGGCTGTTCTGGTCTTCACGACGGCGTCAACGGTGCGGACCCGTGTCCCTTTTTCGGAGCAGCGATCACGGATGATCGCAAAAACTATGCCCGCGGATGATGCTGCGAATGCAATCGCTTCAGGCCCTCTCGCGCGACCATCGTGTAAATCTGCGTGGTGGAAAGATTGCTGTGGCCCAGCAGCATCTGCAACACGCGCAGATCGGCGCCATGGTTCAGCAGATGCGTTGCGAACGAATGCCGCAACACGTGCGGTGAAATGCGTTTGGCCGCAATGCCGGCGGCAAGCGCATGTTTCTTCACGAGTATCCAAGCCATCTGCCTGGTCATGCCGGCGGCGCGGTTGGACAAAAACAGCGCGGGCGTTTCGCGGCCTTTCGCCATCGCTGGGCGCGCGTCGCGCAGATACCGCGTCAGCCAGTCCATGCAGGTTTCGCCGATCGGCACCAGGCGTTCCTTGCCGCCCTTGCCGACCACGCGCAACACGCCTTGGCGCAGGTTCAACCCCGCCAGCGGCAAGGTCACCAGTTCGCTGACGCGCAGGCCGCAGGCGTACATCAGTTCCAGCATTGCGCGATCGCGCAGGCCGATCGGCGTCGCAATGTCCGGCGCTTCCAGCAGGCCTTCGATCTCGCGCTCCGCCAGCGCCTTGGGCAGCGTGCGTGGCAGCTTGGGCGTATCGAGCAGCAGGGTCGGATCTTCGAAGGAAACGTCGCGCCGCACCTGTTCGCCATAGAAACGGCGCAGCGCGGTCAGCTCGCGCGCGTTGGTGCGTGCGCCGATGCCGGCCGCGTTGCGTGCGGCGAGATAGCGGAACAGGTCTTCGCGGGTCGCGCGCAGCAATCCATGTGCGTGTTCCGCCAGCCATGCCGCGCAACGTTCCAGATCGCCCCGATAATCGGTGAGCGTCAGGTCGGCCAAGCCGTCACGCGACCACACGCCTTCGAGAAATGTGTCGATCGCGGCACGGTCACGCGGGTCGATGTTGATGGGTGAATCGGGCATCATGCGATGCTGGCGCGCACACCCATCCGCCGCAAGCCCGACATGTCATCGACCTCCGCATCCGACGCCGCAAAACCAGCCCCACTGTGGCGGCGTTTCACCAGCATGATTTACGACCTGTTTCCGTTGGTCGGGTTGTGGATCGTCGCCGCCGCGCTGTGGGTGCTCGCGTTCCATGACGTCTACGACCCGCAACATCCGCAGCCGGCCTTGCGTGCGCTGCTGGGCGTCTGGCTGCTGGTGGTCGCCGGCGCCTATTTCGTGGTGTCTTGGACGCGCGTCGGCGCCACCATCGGGATGCGCGCCTGGAAGTTGAAACTCGTGCGCGACGACGCTACGCGAATCGATGCGCGTACAGCGATGATTCGATACGTGCTGGCGCTGGTATCGCTGGCAGCGCTTGGATGCGGATTCTGGTACGCGTGGTTCGATGCCGACGGGCGCGCGTGGCACGACCGCGTATGCCGGACGCGCATGATGCGTTTTTGATGACCGAGGTGCGCGTTGTTGACGGTCTTCTGTAATCCCATGGACTCGCCCCCGCGCATCAAGGCATCGAAGTGCCAGTGGTGAGATAACGCGTTCACCATAACAGCGCGAGGACGAGCCCATGGACAAGATTACGACGATTGCGATCGATCTGGCCAAGCATGTATTCCAGGTTGCCGCGGAGAACGCCCGAGGCGAAGAGGTGTGGCAGAAGCGCTTGCGTTCGCGCGCGGCCCTGCATGCGTTCATCGAGGGTTTGTCGCCGCCGCTGAAGGTGGGGCTGGAGGCAGGGCTGGGCGCACAGGCCTGGGCGCGGGTGTTGGCGGCGCGCGGACTGGAGGTTCATGTTTTGCCGGCGCAACGGGTGGCCGAGCATCGCAGTGGCGCCAAGAACGATTGCAACGACGCACGGGCGATCCTGCGGGCGCTGCACGATCGCAGCATCCATCCGGTACCGGTCAAGTCGACCGTGCAGCTGATGATGCAGGCATTGTTGCGGGTGCGGGCGGGCTGGCAGCGCCGGCACACGGCCGTGGCCAATCAGATGCGCGGGTTGCTGCTGGAGCACGGGGTGGCGATTGCGCAGGGCGACGCGGCGCTGACGCGTGCGCTGGAACGGGTGCTGCCGGATGCGCAAGTGCCGATCCCGGATCGGGTACGTGCCCTGCTGGCCGAGTTGGCCGGAGAATGGGAAGGGCTGAGCCAACGCGTGCAGGCGATGGATCCAGAACTGGCCGAGCTGGCCCGTGCCGATCCGGTCGCACGGCGCTTGTGCACGATCCCGGGCATCGGCCCGGTGACCGCCACAGCGCTGGTCTGCAAGGGATTGGACCCGGTGCGGTTCCGCAACGCCCGTCAGTTCGCAGCGTACCTCGGGTTGATCCCCGACCAGCACAGCAGCGGCACCAAGCTCCGCCTCGGGCGGATGAGTCGCCGCGGCGATCGCTATCTTCGTGGGCTTCTGGTCAGCGGCGCACACGCGGTCCTGCGGCATACCCGCCGCGACGCCCTCGATGCCGGTCATCGCCGGATTCTTCATTGGCAGCAGCGGCACGGCAGCAAGGCGATCGCGGTGCGGCTGGCCAATCACAACCTTCGCGTGGTCTACGCATTGTTGCGTGATCACGCCGACTACCACGCGGCCTGAGCGAGGTATCACATTTCCCGAAGCGCCTTTGCGCACAACCGCTGCTGCAAGCTCGAACCACCAGGTCAGACCATCGCGACCCAAGGCCTGCCAACCTACCGGCCCATGAGGCCTCTGTGTAATTGGCCGTGTCGCGAGCTCACCCGATGCTGGCCCGTGATCAACCGATCACCTCAACGAGGCCTCATACATAGATGCAGCCGGTCGTTTCGACACAGCAGCGATTGACAACCGGGGCGGGTCCATACATAGGTTGGGCTGACTCCGGCTCCATCGGGGAAGCCCAACGGCATGGGGCTTCGCGTACGCTCACCCCACACTACCGTCCGCGCGGGAAGCGGGCGTTGTGGAAAGTCAGGCCAAGGATGGCCGTTCTGGCGTTGACCGGTCGACCGACATCGGCGCTCGCGAGAAATCACCGTGGTGCAGCGATCAGGGATGATCGCAAGAACATGGTCGGGGCGGCGGGATGACTCGCGCCTTCCCGGCGCTCGCCCTTCGGGCGCGTTCGCTGCGCTCCGCCTTCGGGCCATCGCTTCGCGATGTTCGCTCCGCCATCCGTGGCTCCGCAGTCGAACGGCGCCTTCTTGCGAAGGCGCCAGTTCTCATCCTCACCAAATCCAATAACAAAAACGGGCCGCAAGGGCCCGCGTGGAAAATCAGGCCAAGGATGGCCGTTCTGGCGTTGACCGGTTGACCGACATCGGCGCTCGCGAGAAATCCCCGTGGTGCAGCGATCAGGGATGATCGCAAGAACATGGTCGGGGCGGCGGGATTCGAACCCACGACCCCCTGCCCCCCAGGCAGATGCGCTACCAGGCTGCGCTACGCCCCGACCGAATGCGCATGATAACGGAACACGGAGCCCAACCGCACGCTGCCATCGGAGCAGCTGTCGTGAAAAGTCCGGCCATGGAAGGCCGTTCTGATCCCTTGCGACTTGGATCGTGCCAGTAGCTTTACGCTCCGGGGAAGCCGCGATCAGGGATGGCCGCAAAAATTCCTCTCGGGCCATGGAAGGCCGTTCTGGTGCTCGCCAAACCGAAGAACCGAGTCTCGAAAAAGGATTCAGCGATTCAGCGATGATCGCATCAAGGATTCTTGCGCAGCGGATCGCGCAGCAATTGCAGCAACTGCTCCAGCTCCAGCCGCATCTGGCGCACGATCTGGTGCGAGATGGACGCCTCCATCCGGCCTTGCTGGCCTTCCAGCCTTGCCCGGGCGCCGGTGATGGTGAAGCCCTGGTCGTACAACAGCGCGCGAATCTGCCGGATCATCAGCACATCGTGGCGCTGGTAGTAACGGCGATTGCCGCGCCGCTTCACCGGGTTCAACGCAGGAAACTCCTGCTCCCAGTAACGCAGCACGTGCGGCTTGACCGCGCACAATTCGCTGACCTCGCCAATCGTGAAATACCGTTTGGCGGGAATCGCGGGAAGTTCGTTATTGTTGCCCTGATCCAGCATGGTTCTCGACTCTCAGTTTCAGCTTCTGCCCGGGGCGGAACGTCACGACACGGCGTGCGGAGATCGGAATCTCCTCGCCGGTCTTGGGATTGCGTCCGGGCCGCTGATTCTTGTTGCGCAGGTCGAAGTTGCCGAATCCCGACAACTTCACCGGCTCCCCCCGCTCGAGCGCCTCGCGCAGCACCTCGAAAAAGGCGTCCACGCATTCCCTGGCTTCACGCTTGTTGAGGCCCACGTCGAGAAACAGGCGCTCGGCCATCTCTGCCTTGGTCAGCGTCATGTTCATCCTCTCAGCCTTGCCCCAAATTCGCGTTCCAGCAGTCTGACCGCATCGGCCACACTCTGGTCGGCGTCCTCGTCCGTAAGCGTGCGCGAATCGTCTTGCAAAATCAAGCCTATAGCAAGACTCTTTCGACCCGCGCTCAAACCCGGACCTCGAAAACAGTCGAACAGTACCACTTCGTTCAAGATTGTTGGCAAGCCTGAACGAAGCGCCGCCGCGACCCGCGCCCATTCGACCACCTCGTCCATTTCCACCGCGATGTCGCGCCGGATCGAGGGAAAGTGCGGCAGCGCCCGCGCCACCGGGATCGAGCGCCGGCGCAATGCCTGCAGTTCGATTTCGAACATGTGGGTTTCCGGGAGGTCCAGTTGCCGCTGCAGAGCCGGATGCATGGCACCGATGGCGCCTAACGCGACGCCATCAAGGAGCACCCGTGCGCCACGGCCGGGATGCAGCCAAGACGGCAGATCGGTGGCATCGAACGACCAGGTTTCGGGCGCACCGGACAGCGCGATCAGCGCTTCGAGATCGCCCTTGACGTCGTGGAAATCCAGCGCGCGCTTCGCTTCACCCCATTGCTCGGCAAGTGCGCTGCCGCACGCAACTGCGGCCAGCATTGGGGTTTCTTTCGGCGCATCGCCGTCCCTGCCGCGCTTCGCAAATACCACACCCGACTCGAACAAGCGCACCCGCGCCTGTTGCCGATTGCGATTGCGCTTGAGCGCTTCGACCAGGCCCGGCAGCAACGACGGGCGCATCACCGCCAGGTCCGACGACAATGGATTGGCCAGCGGAACCGCGTTCGCGTCGAGTTGCCACGTTTGCAGCAGCTTCGGATCGACGAACGCGTAACAGATCGCCTCGTGATAATCGCGCGCGACCAGACCCGCAGCCAACGTGGAAACGGACACGACGGATTCGTCGTCGCACGGAGCCGGCGGCGCGCCGGCGGGCAGGCGCGCGGGCACCGCGTCGTAGCCATGGATGCGCGCGACCTCTTCGATCAGGTCTTCTTCGCGTTCGATGTCGAAGCGCCGCGAAGGCGGCGTGACACGCCAACCATCGTCCCGCGTTTCAACCGTCATGCCCAAAGCAGTGAGGATGCGCTGGACTTCAACGGCGTCGATGGCAATGCCGAGCACCCGCGCGATCCGCGCGCGACGCAGCGTGACCGTGGCCGATGGCTTGATGTGTTTCGGCGTCACGGCCTCGATGACTTCGCCGGGCTGGCCGCCTGCAATCTCGATCAGCAGGGCCGTCGCGCGTTCCATCGCCGCGCGCGGCAGTTCCGGATCGACGCCGCGTTCGAAACGGTGGGCGGCGTCGGTGGTCAGGCCGAGCTTGCGCGCACGGCCCATGATCGCGGCGGGACTGAAATGCGCGGCTTCGAGGAAGACATCGCGGGTGGCATCAGTGACGCGCGAATCGAAACCGCCCATCACACCGGCCACGGCAAGCGGCTTCGCGTTGTCGGCGATCAGCAGGAACGACGGATCGAGCGTGGCCGCGCTGCCATCCAGCAGCTTCAGGGTTTCACCCTTGCCTGCACGCCGCACGCCGATGCCGCCGACGAGCTTCGCTTCATCGAACGCGTGCATCGGCTGCCCCGTTTCCAGCATCACGTAATTGGTGACGTCCACGACCGCATTGACCGGTTTGACCCCGCCCGCACGCAGGCGCTGCGCCATCCAGAGCGGCGTTCGCGCAGTCATGTCGATGCCGCGCACCGCGCGCCCGAGATAACGCGGGCAATCGGCGCCGGCTTCGAGGCAGATTTCGCGCGGGGCCAGGACGACGGATTGCACGGGCAATGCCGAGAACGCCTTCGCGCGCGTGCCGAACTCCGCGGCCACTTCATCGGCCAGCCCCAACATCCCGAGGCAGTCGCCGCGGTTGGGCGTCAACTCGACTTCGATCGTCGTGTCCGGCAAGCGGAGGTATTGGGCCAGCGGCTTGCCGATCGGCGCATCATCCGGCAATTCCATCAAGCCCGACGCGTCGACGTCGATGCCGAGTTCCTTCGCCGAACACAACATGCCCTGCGACTCGACGCCGCGCAGCTTCGCGGTCTTGATCGTGGCGCCGTCCGGCAATCTCGCGCCGACGGTCGCCAGCGGGGCGATCAGACCTTCGCGCGCGTTGGGTGCGCCGCACACGATCTGTACCTCACCCGTGCCCGTGTCGACGCGGCACACGCGCAACTTGTCGGCATCGGAATGCGGGGCGCAACTGACGATGCGGGCGACCACCACGTCGTCCAGCGAATCGCCAATCGGCGCGACTTCGGCCACCTCCAGCCCGCTCATGGTCAGCCGCCGCACAAGCGTGGCGCTGTCGGCGCGAATATCGACGAGTGAGCGAAGCCAGTTTTCGGAAAATTTCATGGCGAAACCATAGCCCAGTCGCAGGGAACCATTTCAATCGTCATTCCGGGGCGCTTTCCCGGCTCGTCGGGAAAGTGAACCCGGAACCCAGTGCCTTTAGGCCACGAGCAAAGTCGCTGGGTTCCGGGTTCCATCCGCGATGAAACTGCGGATGGTCCCGGAATGACGCAAAAGATTTTCAAGTCTCGATTACGCGAATTGTTGAAGAAACCGCACGTCGCTCTCGAAGAACGCACGCAGGTCGGTGACCCCGTAGCGCAGCATCGCGAGGCGCTCCACGCCCATACCGAACGCGAAGCCGGTGTAGCGCTCGGGGTCGATGCCACAATGTTTCAGCACGTTGGGGTGCACCATGCCGCAACCGAGCACCTCCAGCCAACGAACGCCACCGTCGTCGCGCTGCCAGCGGATGTCCACCTCCGCCGACGGTTCGGTGAACGGGAAATAGCTCGGCCGGAAACGCATCTCCAGCGCCTGCCCGAAGAATGCGGCAACGAAGGCTTGGAGCGTCCCCTTCAAGTCCGCGAAGGTGGCCGATTCATCCACCAGCAAACCTTCCACTTGGTGGAACATCGGCGAATGGGTCTGGTCGGAATCGCTGCGGTACACCTTGCCCGGCGCGATGATGCGGACCGGCGGCTGCTTGCCGCGCATCGCACGGATCTGCACCGGCGAGGTGTGCGTGCGCAGCAGCCGCCCGTCACCGAAGTAGAAAGTGTCGTGCATCGCACGCGCCGGATGGTGCGCGGGAAAGTTCAGCGCCTCGAAGTTGTGCCAGTCGTCCTCGATCTCGGGGCCTTCGGCGACCGAATAACCGAGCTGCGCGAAGATCGCCTCGACGCGCTCACGCGTGCGGGTGAGCGGATGGATCGTGCCGCGCTCGCCGTCGCGTCCGGGCTGGGTGATGTCGATGCTTTCCGACGCCAGCCGCTGTTCCAGCGCCGCGCCTTCCAGTGTCTGCTTGCGCGCGGCGATCGCGACGGAGATCTTCTCCTTCGCGGCGTTCACTTCGGCACCGCGCGTCTTGCGCTCATCGGGCGACAGCTTGCCGAGCGCCTTCAGCTCCGCGGTGATCGCGCCGCTCTTGCCCAGCAACGCGACACGCTGCGCCTCCAGTGCGTCCAGCGTCGCGGCTGCGGCGATCGCGCCCAGCGCTTCATCGGTGCGTTGCCCCAACGTGTCCATCGCAACCCCATGCACAAAAGAAAAGCGGAGAGAAGGCTTGGGCCTTCTCCCCGCTCGCTTGCATCATAACGTCCGGCGCGAACGCCGGAACAGGAGCCGCTGGAGAACCGTCGCGAGCGAAGGCAGATTGCGTGACGCCGGAGCGGAGGAAGCGGAGCGTACATTCAGTACGTGAGCATTCCGAGCACCGCCGGCGCGCAAGCTGCCGAGCGCAGCAGGTTATTCAGTGGCTCCTTGCTTCAAGCAGCCAGGCTGGCCTTTGCCTTTTCCGCGATCGCGCCAAACGCCGCGATGTCGTGCACGGCCAGATCCGCCAGCACCTTGCGGTCGATGGTGATGCCGGCCTTGTCGAGGCCCGCGATCAATCGGCTGTAAGACAGTCCGAACTGGCGCGCGGCCGCGTTGATGCGCACGATCCACAGCGCGCGGAACTGACGCTTCTTCTGCTTGCGGCCGATGTAGGCATACTGCTGGGCCTTGGTGACCGCCTGCTTGGCGACGCGATAGACCTTGCGACGGGCGTTGTAATAGCCCTTGGCGGCTTTCAGGGTTTTCTTGTGACGCGCACGCGCGGTGACGCCACGCTTGACTCGTGCCATGGTGGTGTCCTCCGCTTAAGAGTACGGCAGCATGCGTGCGACACGCTTGGTGTCGGACTCATGCACGTGGTTGGGGGCGCGCAAGCCGCGTTTGCGCTTGGTCGACTTCTTGGTGAGGATGTGCGACTTGAACGCATGCCCGGCCTTGAACTTGCCGGACGCGGTCTTGCGGAACCGCTTGGCAGCGGCCCGGTTGGTCTTGATCTTTGGCATGTTGCCACTCCGTTTTGGTTTTCGTGACTGGCCCGGGCGGCGACCTTCGCGATCGCGCTTTCCATCCATGCCCTTGCCGGCTTGTTGTGGCCGGGTGACCCGGCCGTATCCACCCTCGCTCCGCGCGGGTGGTGTGCCCCTACTTCTTCTTGGGGCTGATCATCATCGTCATCTGGCGCCCTTCCATGCGCGGAAACTGATCCACCACGCCGGTTTCGGCGATGTCGTTCTGGATGCGCCGCGCCAGTTCGATACCCAATTCCTGGTGCGACATTTCGCGACCGCGGAAGCGGATGTTGACCTTGACCTTGTCGCCTTCCTCCAGAAACCGCACCATGTTGCGCAGCTTGATGTTGTAGTCACCGATGTCCGTGGTCGGGCGGAACTTCAGTTCCTTGATTTCGATCTGCTTGGATTTCTTGCGCTGCGCGGCAGCTTTTTTCTGCTGCTCGAACTTGAACTTGCCGAAATCCATGATCCGGCACACTGGCGGCTCGGCGGTCGGCTGGATCTCGACCAGATCCAGCCCAGCGTCCTGTGCCATGGCCAATGCCTCGTCGCGTTCGAGGATTCCGACCTGCTCGCCATCGGCGCCGATCACCCGCACGCGCGGGACACGGATCTCATGGTTGCGCCGATTGCCTTTATTTTCGGTTGCGATACCGTCTTCTCCTGCCCAAGTTCGCCAGCAATGCCTGGCGCGCATTCCGTCAGCGCGGGCCGGCTTCGGCCTGCAGACGCTCGACGAAGGCTTGCAGCGGCAATTGCCCCAAGTCTTCCCCTGAACGTGTACGCACGGAAATAGTGCCCCTCTCCTTCTCGCGATCGCCGATCACGAGCAGCCAAGGCACCTTTTGCAACGTATGCTCGCGGATTTTATAGCCGATTTTCTCGTTGCGCAAATCGGCCACGGCCCGGAGGCCCGACGCCTTCAGCTGATCGGCCACCTGTTGCACGTAATCGGCCTGCCCGTCGGTGATGTTCAGCACGGCCACCTGCACCGGCGCCAGCCAGGTCGGGAAGTTGCCGGCGTGGTGTTCGATCAGGATGCCAAGGAACCGCTCCATCGAGCCGACGATGGCCCGGTGCAACATCACCGGGGTGTGACGCTGGGAATCCTCCCCCACGTATTCGGCGCCCAGGCGGCCCGGCATCGAGAAATCGACCTGCATGGTGCCGAGCTGCCAGTCGCGACCGATCGCGTCGCGCAGGTGGTATTCGATCTTGGGGCCGTAGAAGGCGCCCTCGCCCGGCAATTCCTTCCATTCGGCGCCGGCCTTGCGCAGCGCCGAGCGCAGGGCTTCCTCGGACTTGTCCCAGATCGCGTCTTCGCCGATGCGGGCCTCGGGCCGCAGCGCCAGCATCAATTCCACGTCCTTGAAGCCGAAATCGGCGTACACCTTCAGCGCCTCGCGGTGGAAATCCACCACCTCGGATTCGATCTGGTCCTCGGTGCAGAAGACGTGGCCGTCGTCCTGGGTGAAGTTGCGCACCCTGAGCAGGCCGTGCAGCGCGCCCGATGGCTCGTTGCGGGTACATGAACCGAACTCGCCGTAGCGGATCGGCAGGTCGCGGTAGCTGTGCAGGCCATCGTTGTAGATCTGCACGTGGCCCGGGCAGTTCATCGGCTTGACCGCGTAGGTGCGCTTCTCCGACTCGGTGAAGAACATGTGGTCCTTGTAGTTGTCCCAATGGCCGGATTTCTTCCACAGGGAAACATCTAGGATCGACGGGCATTTGACTTCCTGATAGCCCGAGTCACGGTACACGCCGCGCATGTACTGCTCGACCTGCTGCCACAGCGTCCAGCCCTTGGCATGCCAGAACGCCATGCCGGGCGCCTCTTCCTGCATGTGGAACAGGTCGAGCTGCTTGCCGAGTTTGCGATGGTCGCGTTTTTCGGCCTCCTCGATGCGCGTGAGGTAAGCCTTCAGATCCTTGTCGTTCAACCACGCGGTGCCGTAGATGCGGCTCAACATCGCGTTGTCGGAATCGCCGCGCCAATAGGCGCCCGCCGTTTTCATCAACTTGAACGACTTCAGCCGCCCGGTATCCGGCACGTGCGGGCCACGACACAGGTCGGTGAACTCGCCCTGCGAATAGAGCGACAGCTCCTCGTTCGAAGGGATCGATTCGATGATCTCGGCCTTGTAGTCCTCGCCGATGCCGCGGAAAAACTTCACCGCGTCATCGCGCGACTTCACGCTGCGCGAAAGCGGCAGGGATTCCTTGGCGATCTTCTGCATCTCGGCTTCGATCGCCGGCAGATCTTCGGGCTTGAACGGTTCGCCCCTGGGCGCGAAGTCGTAATAGAAGCCGTCCTCGATCACCGGCCCGATCGTCACCTGCGTGCCGGGATACAGCCGCTGTACCGCCTGCGCCAGAAGATGCGCCGTCGAGTGCCGGATGACCTCGAGCGCCTCGGGCGACTTTTCGGTGACGATCTCGATGTGCGCGTCGTGGTCGACGGTGCGCGAAAGGTCCACCAGCTTGCCGTCGATCTTGCCCGCAAGCGCAGCCTTGGCGAGTCCGGCGCCGATAGACGCGGCGACCTCGCGCACGCTGGGCGGTGCGTCGAAAGATTTGGTGCTGTTGTCGGGAAGCGTGATGGTGATCATGGCCGAAGATCCGGGAATCGGAAGCGAAACAATCTCTTCGTCATTCCGGGGCCGCCGTGGCTTCATCACGGCGGAACCCGGAACCCAGCGACTTTCGATGCAAAAATCTGAAGTCACTGGATCCCGGATCGCTGCTTCGCAGCGTCCGGAATGACGATTCACGCATTTACGGCATCCGGAATGACGGGCATAAAAAAGGACGCGCGTGGCGTCCTCGTGGAGCCGCGCACGGATCGGATCAGAAGGTCGTAGTCTCCATGTCGCACGCTCGGCGGGCAGTTGCCTGCGGGCCACCTTTGTCGATATGGCTGCAAAGTTAGTGCAGACCAAGCGCCGCGTCAACGCGGGACGGGGAAAATGCAGGAGCATCAAAGCGCTGCTTCCCGCAGGATGCACCGGGAGTCTGATTTGGTTCGTCATTCCGGCGCACGCCGGAATCCATCTTGATCTTTTCCAATGAAAATCAGATCAAAGTGGACCCCGGCCTGCGCCGGGGTGACGAAGATCGGAGTTGATCAGAGTTCGCCTAAGGCTTTTCCGACCTCTTCGCGCGCACCGCCTTCACCTGATCGGCCGTGATCAGGCGCCCTTGGTTGCCCCACGAGGTGCGCTCGTGGTTGGCGATGTCGGCCACGTCGGCATCACTGAGCGCGGACCCGAACGGCGGCATCGCGCTCGGATAGGTCACGCCGTTGATGGCCTCGCCGTGCAGGCCGTGCAGGATCACGTCGATCTGTTTGGTCGGATCGGCATTCAGTACGGCCGGATTGTCCTTCAGCGGCGGGAACGCACCGGGCAGCCCCATGCCGGTGCCTTGGTGGCAGGCCGCGCAGGTACTTGCGTACTTCGACGCGCCATTCGCGGGATCGTATTTGTAGGGGCCAGCCGGCGTGGAGGCGTTGGGCGCCGTACCCAAGGCGGGGGCCACGGTGGTCGCGACGGCCGGAGCCTTCGCCGCAGTGATCGGCGGTTTCTCCGCGGCGATCGCGGCGGCATCGCCCACCTGCAACACGCCCTGCGCGCCGATGATGGCGTGCGCCATGTCGTGATCGACGAACACGTAGTTGCCGGGCTGGTCCAGCGTGATGTCGAAGATCGCGCCGGCGCCCGGTCCGACGGTGTAGGTGGAAACACCGCTGATGGCATCGGCCGCGTCGCCACCGGGGTAGACCTTGTCGAAGATTCCGCCGATCACGTGGAACGAACTCCACAAGTCCGGCCCCGCATTCACGAAATAGATGCGCACGAGACCGCCCGGCGTGGCCGGCAGCGGATGATCCTTGTACTGGAACGCGACCCCGTTGAAGACCACTTCGTCGGGGCGTTCCTCCTTCATCTTCTGGAAGTCCGGGCCCATCAGCTTCCCGGAGATTTGCTGCGTGTACCACTCGCTCTGCACAATCACGTAGCTCTCCGCCGCAGGCGGCAGCGGCGTCGCCGGATCCACGATGATCGCGCCGTACATGCCGTTGGCGATGTGCAGCAGCACCGGCGGCGTGCCGCAGTGGTACAGGAACGCGCCCGGCACCTTGGCGACGAAGGAATAGGTCATCGACTCGCCGGGCTTCAGTTCCGCGTAATGCAGGTTGGGAGGCGTGATTGCGGAATGGAAATCCAGCGAGTGCTCCATCGTGCCCTTGTTGGTGTAGGTCACGTTGACCGTCTGACCCTGGCGGACGTGGATCACCGGCCCGGGCACGCTGTCGCCGAAGGTCCACGCCTGGTAATCGACGCCGTTCGCAATCGCAACGCTCGTGTCGGTCGATTCGATGTGCACGTCGACGCTATTGCCCGGCTGCAATGGCGGCAAGCGCGCATCCCTGGCCTTCTGGACTGGTCCCATGTCGGCCAGTGACAGCGGCGACACCGCGGCGGCGGCGGCGGCGGGCGTCGGCGCTCGCACGTGCAGGCTGCTCTGCAACCCCGCCACCAGGAAGAACACCAGCACCGCGATCAGGAACAGGGCCGACCCCTGAACGCGCCACGACACGGGATGCAGCGTGGCCGGCACCGCATCGGTGCGCCATTCGGCAATCCAGCGCCAGTCCGGCCAGCCCCGCTCGATGTAGTAGTCGAGGCTGTAGGGGCTCGGGCCCGAACGGCTGTTGATCACGATCAGCGCGATGAACACCAGCACGTAGATGATCCCGGCGCCCATGTTGGTGGCACCCACCGTGTACGGGCCACCGAACCCTTCGGCGGTACTCCAGATCAAGAGGCTGAACAGCGCGCCCAGTACGTACACGGTCTTGCGCGCGAAGCCGAGGACAAGCGCAAGCGCCAGCAGGGTTTCGATGATGCGGGTCGCCCACACGAACAGGTCGGCGTGCGGCGTGACCAGATTGATCCAGAAGTTGAACCACCATCCCGACCACGCCGGTTGCCCGTGCGCAGCGTTGTGCAGATATCCGACGTAGTGGACCGCAAATTCCGACGTCCACGTGAATGCGGCGTTGGCCACCCAGATCAAGCCGAAGGCGACCCGCAGCGCGGTTCTCGCCATGGCCGGCCACGCTGAAAACGATTCGCGGGTGTTTTCCTGGGACATGCGGGGATTCTCCTCGATGGATCGTGCGGGGCCGATGCGGATCGCGATGCAACGCCAAAGAATGGATTGTCGAGGTCGTGTCGGATACACGCCGTCTCCCGGCGCATCGACACGATGATGCGTGGCCGCGCCGCAAGGCGATGCCGGCACGCCAGCAACCGGTATCGTAAGCGAACGGTGTAGGGGATGTCATGCTGCGACGCATTGAGCGCCATCCCGGATCACGCTATAGTGCGCAGCCCCGCCGCCTTCGCGTTGTCGCAACGACGGCACCGACGGGATGGGGGCAGTTAGCTCAGCGGTAGAGCACTACCTTGACATGGTAGGGGTCACAGGTTCGATCCCTGTACTGCCCACCACTCGACGTCGAAGGCCGGACGCAATGTCCGGCTTTTTATTTGATGTGACGCCCGATCCGCGCCGGTTTCACCTGGAGCTGATCACGAGTCGCGTGCGTTCAGCACCTTCCCCGGATTCATGATGCCGTTCGGGTCCAGCGCGGCCTTGATCTTGCGCATCAGCGCCATTTCGACCGGATCCTTGTAGCGCGGCAGCACGTCGCGCTTCAATTGGCCGATGCCGTGCTCGGC
>Ga0207690_10001473_pt1 | contig 14697 bp, 13 predicted proteins | sample KBSC23metaG_FD_184315 | JGI IMG/M metagenome (GOLD analysis project Ga0207690, IMG submission 184315) | Corn rhizosphere microbial communities from Kellogg Biological Station, Michigan, USA - KBS C2-3 metaG (SPAdes) (version 2) | ecosystem: Host-associated > Plants > Roots > Rhizosphere > Soil ...
ACCCGGCGGCATCTCGGCGGCGAGGCGGTTGGCCTCCTCGATCAGGGTGGCGACGATCTCGCTCTCGGGCACGGTCTTGATGACCTCGCCCTTGACGAAGATCTGACCCTTTCCGTTTCCGGATGCCACGCCCAGATCGGCCTCGCGGGCCTCGCCCGGTCCGTTGACGACGCATCCCATGACGGCGACGCGCAGCGGAACGGTCATGCCCTCGAGCCCGGCCGTGACGTCGTTGGCCAGCGTGTAGACATCCACCTGGGCGCGTCCGCAACTCGGGCAGCTGACGATCTCGAGCTTGCGCTCGCGCAGGTTGAGCGACTGCAGGATCTGCAGGCCGACCTTGACCTCTTGCGCGGGCGGGGCGCTGAGCGAGACCCGGATGGTGTCGCCGATCCCTTCGCCCAGCAGGATGCCGAACGCGGTCGCGCTCTTGATGGTGCCCTGGAACTCGGGACCGGCCTCGGTCACGCCCAGGTGCAACGGCCAGTCGCCGCGCTCGGCGAGCAGCCGGTAGGCCTTGACCATGATCACCGGATCGTTGTGCTTCACCGAGATCTTGAAGTCGTGGAAGTCGTGCTCTTCGAACAGGCCCGCCTCCCAGACCGCGCTCTCGACCAGGGCCTCTGGCGTCGCCTTGCCGTATTTCTGCATGATGCTCGGCTCGAGCGATCCGGCGTTGACGCCGATCCGGATGCTGACCCCCGCAGCCTTGGCGGCCGCGGCGATCGCGCCCACCTGGTCGTCGAACTTGCGGATGTTGCCGGGATTCACCCGCACGCCCGCGCATCCGGCATCGATCGCCTGGAACACGTACTTGGGCTGGAAGTGGATGTCGGCGATCACCGGGATCTGGCTCTTGGCCGCGATGATGTGCAGCACGTCCGCGTCGTCCTGGCTGGGAACCGCCACTCGCACGATGTCGCAGCCGGATGCCGTCAGCTCGGCGATCTGCTGCAGGGTCGCGTTGATGTTAGTGGTCGGCGTCGTGCACATCGATTGCACGCTGACCGGCGCGTCTCCTCCGACCAGCACCTTGCCGACCTTGATCTGGCGGGACTTGCGGCGCGGAGCCAGCACCTCGGGCGGAGGCTTGGGCATCCCGATGTTCAGGGCAGGCATGCCTCAACCCTACGCGGGCGCACTCCCTCAGCGCCGGGCGCGTTGCCCGCGATCGGCGCGCTGTCGGTTAAGCGCGATGGGTCTCAGGCGACGATCGGATTGACGATGTCCGCGTAGATCAGCAGCACCGACATCAGCCCGAGGATGCCCGAAACGGCGAGCGTGAGCGGGATCAGCTTGGCCATGTCGACCGGGCCGGGGTCCGGCCGCTTGAACCAGGCGGCGAACCGACGGCGGATCGCCTCCCAGAGCGCGCCCACCACGTGACCGCCGTCGAGCGGCAGCAGCGGGATGAGGTTGAACACGAAGAGCGCGACGTTCAACGACGCGATGATCTGCAGCATCTGGCTCGCGCGATCCGCCACTGGCAGCGCCTGCGTGCTGGCGACCGTGCCTGCGATCCGTCCGACGCCGACCACGCTGATCGGTCCGTTCGGGTCGCGCTTCTGACCACCGAACGCGGCCTGGGCCACCTGCGCGAGACGGTGCGGCAGATCCAGGATGATGCCGCCGGTGTGGGCGATGTTGGCTCCCACCGCGGGCAGGACCGCGGTGACCGGCTGCGTGACCAGCTTCTGCTGGGTGACGATGCCGATGAATCCGGCCTCGACCGTCGCACCGGTCGCGTCGGTGGTGGTGTTCTTGACCGGGGTCACCGTCAGCGTCTTCCGGGCGCCGTCGCGCTCGACCACGAAGGTGAGCGGCTTGCCGACCGAGGCGCGAATGACGGCGGTCTCCTGCTCGTAGCTCGCGATCGCGGTTCCGCCGATGCTCAGCACGGTGTCGCCCGGCAGCAAGCCGCCGGCCGCTGCCGGTGTCGGCGGGTCGGTGGCGGCGCAGGTGTCGCTCGCCGCGCTCTGGCTTGTGGTCTTCGGCATGCACGCACTCACCTGGCTGATCGTGGTGCTGTAGCCGGGCGACCCGACCAGGCAGATGACGATGGCGTAGAAGACGACGGCCAGCACCAGGTTCATCGCCGGACCGCCGAGCATGATGATGATGCGCTTCCAGAAGGCGAGCTTGTAGAACACCCGATCCTCGTCGCCCGGGGCGATCGTCTCGGCCGAACTGTCGCGCGCATCCTGCACCAGCACGTTGAAGAACCCGGTCGAATCCATCTTGGGACGCGACCGTGCGATACCCGACGGCAGGGCTCGATCCTCGTCGACATCGTGCAGGTCGCCCTCGACGAACTCGAGTTCGAGCTCGTCGCGCAGATGGCCGGCTCGCCGCACGGCGCCGGTCTTGACCTTGCCGGGCGGGAACATCCCGGCCATCGAGATGTAGCCGCCGAGCGGGATGGCCTTGACGCCGTACTCGGTCTCGCCGAACTTGCGCTTGAACAGAGTGGGACCGAATCCGATCATCCACTGGCCGACCTTGACGCCGAACAGCTTGGCCGGCACCAGATGGCCGATCTCGTGGAGCCCGATCGACAGCGCGACACCGAGGACGATGATCACCACGCCCAGGATGTAGAGCAGCACCGTTTCCACGGGCACAGGCTACGTCAGCAAGCCTTGGAACGCGCCGACCGCGAACGGGGGGCCGCGTCGCACAACCCTGGGAGAACCATGACAGCCCGCGCGAGAGCGACAAGCGAAAGGGGGATGATCGGAATGTGGACATCGCGAACATCGCTGCGGGAACGCTCATCGACGGTCGCTATCGGGTAACCAGGCCGCTCGGCTCCGGTGGGATGTCTGTGGTGTACCAGGCACACGACGAACAGCTCGGCCGAGACGTGGCGCTGAAGTTGTTCCGACCCGCCACCGTCGAGCGCGACGATGAGCGCCGCCGCCAGGCTGAGGTCAAGGTTCTGGCGACCCTCGAGCATCCGACCCTCGTCACCCTGTTCGACGCGCGACTCGACGCCGATCCCGCGTACTTGACCACCGAGTTCGTCGGCGGCGAGGATCTGGGTGCTCGGCTGCGTGCGGGCGTGCTGCCGACCGAGGACCTCATCCCGCTCACCACCGCCCTCGCCGACGCCCTTGCCTTCATGCATCAGGCAGGCGTCGTGCACCGGGACGTGAAGCCCGCGAACGTCCTGCTGCTGCACGAACCTCCGCCGTCGGCGCCGTTCGCAAAGCTCGCCGACTTCGGGATCTCGCGACTCGTCGACGGGAGTCGATCGACCGTGGCGGGTTCGGTTCTCGGAACGGCGGCATATCTGAGCCCGGAGCAGGCGAGCGGGCGATCGGTTGGACCGCCCTCAGACATCTACTCCCTCGGTCTCGTCCTCATCGAGTGCGTCAGCGGGACAATGGCGTTCCCCGGAAATGCCGTCGAGTCGGCCGTCGCGCGGCTGAGTCGTCGCCCGGACATTCCGGGCAGCCTGCCGGGAGACTGGCACGAGCTGCTGACTCGGATGACCGAGCGGGACCCAGCGGATCGGCCGACCGCCGCCGAGTTGTTCCGATCGACCGCGACCCTGGATATGCCCGCTGCTGCATCGAGGGGGGCCACCTCCGATGCGAGCGACCCGGGGGACGCGAAGACTCTGCTTCTGCCCTCGGCGTCGGCAGACGCGGTGACCGAGCTGCTGATGGATCCGGCTCCCGCCCCGACCCCCCGCGGGCGGTCCGAGTCGGCGGCCCCGGCGGCCAGCACCGCGCCCCAGCCGGTGGCATCGGCCGCGGCCCGCCGGTCCCCAGCTCGGCGCCGCCTCGTCGTCGGGATCACACTCGCGGCCCTTGCCGCGCTGATCGTCGTTGTCGCCGTGATCTGGTCGCTCCCGCATAGTTCCCCGGCGGGGCCGGTCGTCGCCTCCCCCTATCCGAGCATTTCCGGAGGATTGGGTCAGCATCTGGCCGAATTGCAGAGGAGCGTGACTCCGTGAGCGTCCAGCGGCGACTCTCCATTGCAGCGATCGGCCTCATCCTCGCCCTGGTGCTCGCCGGATGCGCGCCTGCCCCCTACGACCCCGCGACGGCCAACCAGCTGCAGTCCGACGTCCTGGGAGTCAGCCGGGCGGCTGCCGAGGGCGATTGGGAGGGTGCGTCAGCGGGACTCGACCGAGTCGTCACCGCCGCTCAACAGGCTGCCGCCGCAGGCCGGATCGGATCGGATCGGCTCCAGTCGATCCTCGCTGCCGTCGCCGATGTTCGCGCCGACCTTCAGCACGAGATCGCCGTATCCCCCTCGCCCACGCCCACGCATCACGGAAAAGGCCCGAAGCACTAGGCGCACCAGTCGTCGGCCGGCGGCGGTTCGGCCCTATTCCGCGACGGAACCCGCGAGCAGCCGATCAGCGGCATCGCGCGCCCAGCGCTCGGCGTCGAGCACGCCCTCGATCGTGAGCGCGCCGGAGGCCGGCTCGTGCTGGTCGACGACCCGCTCGACCACCGCGAGGATGCTCAGGTACGGGATCCGCCGCGCGTGGAACGCCTGGACCGCCTGTTCGTTGGCCGCGTTGAACACCGCTGGATAGGTGCCGCCCGCCGCGCCCACCCGCTTGGCCAGCGCGACCGCCGGGAACGCGTCGTCGTCGAGCGGTTCGAAGGTCCAGCTCTGGGCGCGCGACCAGTCGAGCGGCACTCCGACCCCCGGCACGCGGTGCGGCCAGTCCAGCCCGAGCGAGATGGGCAGCCGCATGTCGGGCGGCGACGCCTGGGCGATGGTCGATCCATCGGTGAACTCCACCATCGAGTGGATGATCGACTGCGGGTGCACGACAGCCTCGATGCGGTCGTACGGGATGTCGAACAGGTGGTGCGCCTCGATGATCTCGAGCCCCTTGTTCACGAGCGTCGCCGAGTTGGTGGTGACCATCAGCCCCATGTCCCAGGTGGGATGGGCGAGCGCCTGCTCGGGCGTGACATCGGCCAGCTGGTCGCGCGTGCGACCCCGGAACGGACCGCCGGATGCGGTGACCACCAGTCGCCGCACCTCGCCGTGCTCGCCCGAGCGCAGGGCCTGCGCGATGGCCGAGTGCTCCGAGTCGACCGGGACGATCTGCCCGGGCCGCGCCGCCGAGGTCACCAGCTCGCCTCCGACGATGAGCGACTCCTTGTTCGCCAGCGCCAGCGTGGCTCCCGTCTCGAGAACGGCCAGGGTGGGTGCGAGCCCGACCGAGCCGGTGATGCCGTTGAGCACGACATCCGCCTCGACGGAGCGAACCAGGGCGACGGCTTCGTCGACTCCGAGCGCGGTGGCGGTGACACCCGCGACGGAGGCCTGCTCCGCGAGCTTCTCGCGGTTGCTGCCGGCGGCGAGTCCGACCAGTTGGAATCGTTCGGGGTGCGCGGCGATGACCTCGAGCGCCTGCACGCCGATCGAGCCGGTGGAGCCGAGGACGATGACGCGCCGCATGACTTCAGGCTAGCGATGCGGCGCCGGGGGCAGGCCGGATCAACCCGCCGTGGGGGCCTCGGCAGCCAGGATGTCGATGACGAAGACGAGCGTGTCGTCCTTGCCGATCCCGGCGCTCGAGTTGCCGCCCTGCGGTCCGTAGCCGTCGGCGGGCGCGATCACGACGAGCACCTGCGACCCCACGGTCTGCCCGACGATCGCGTTGGTGAACCCGGTCACGAAACCGTTGGCCGCGCCGGAGTACGGGTTGCCGCCCCAGGTCTGATCGAAGATCTTGCCGGTGGCCAGGTTGGTGCCCTGGTACTGGATCGTGACGGTGTCGGTGGCGCCGACCACGGCTCCTCTGCCCTTGATCAGCGTCGCGATCTGAGTGGTGGCTGGGGGCTTGTATCCGTTCGGGACCGTGAGCGTGGGCTTGCCGTCTGCCGCGACGGTCACCGTGGGGAGGCCAGCCGGCGGGGCCACCGCATCCCCCTCGGCCTTCGTCGGCACCAGGCTGACGACGTCGGCCACGAAGACGATGACCTGGTTGCCAGGAATGCCGAGCTGCGACGAACCCGCCGTGCCGAACGCCTCGGACGCCGGGACGACACCGACCACTCGCGTGCCCGCCTGAGCGCAGTTCAGGGTCTTGGCCAGTCCGGTGATGATGCTGGAATCCACCGTGACCGGGCTGGTGCGCCCCGTGCCGTATCCGGTCGAGGTGAGCGTCTTGCCGGTCGTGCCGTTGTACAGCGTGAAGCTCACGTTCACGATGCTGCCGAGCGTCGCCTGAGCCCCCTTGCCGTCGATCACCACGGTGCGCTGGGTCGACGAGACCTTCAGCGGGGCGTCGAACGACACGTTGGGCGAGGCGTCGAAATCGCCGCTCACCTTCACGGAGTCGGACGCCGAGCCGCTGCCGACGCACGCCGCGCTCAGAGCGGGGATCGATGTCGGCGTCGAGGAGGCCGACGGCTTTTCGCCGCCGGAGGTCGCTGTGCAGCCGGTCAGCGCGAGCGCCACCCCGGCAACGGCGACGGCGGACGCGAGCAGGATGCGGCGGGGCAGGGCGGTGGGCACGTGCTCCATCCTCCCCCACTGCACCTTGGTGACGGCTGCGCGCCGCGCTGAACAGCGGTGCGCTCCGGCAGCGCGCACCAGGACCCCGGACGCGGCCGCCTAGGCTGGCAGCATGACCTTCAGCGTGCCGCAGGAGCGCAAGCTCGTCACCGAACTGCCCGGTCCGAAGTCGGTGGCGCTCCAGGAACGCCGCGTGAAGAGCGTCTCGCGCGGGGCGGGCACCCTGGCGAACATCTACATGGATCACGGTTCGGGCGCGATCCTGGTCGACGTCGACGGCAACCAGCTGATCGACCTGGGGTGCGGCATCGGCGTCACGACGATCGGGCACGCGCATCCGGATGTCGCGGCCGCCGTGAGCGCGCAGGTCGCCAAACTGACCCACACCCTCTTCACCGTGACGCCCTACGAGAACTACGTACGGGTCGCCGAGAAGCTCGCCGAGCTGACCCCCGGCGACTTCGAGAAGCACTCGATCCTGGTCAACTCGGGCGCCGAGGCCGTCGAGAACGCGGTGAAGATCGCGCGCAAGTACACCGGTCGGCGTGCCATCGTCAGCCTCGACCACGCCTTCCACGGCCGCACCAACCTGACCATGGCGATGACCTACCGCCCGTGGCCGGAACGCGCCGGCATGGGGCCGTTCCCCGGCGAGCTGTACTCGGTGCCGATCAGTTACCCGTTCCGCGACGGGCTGAGCGGCGAGGAAGCGGCCGCCAAGACCATCGACTACATCGTCACGCACATCGGCGCCACCGAGGTGGCCGCGTTCTTTGCCGAGCCGATCCAGGGCGACGGCGGGATCATCATCCCGGCGCCCGGGTATTTCGCCGCGATCAAGGCGTTCTGCGACGAGAACGGCATCGTGTTCGTCGCCGACGAGATCCAGGCGGGCATCGGCCGCACCGGCACCTGGTTCTCGATCGAGCACCACGGCGTCGTGCCCGACCTGATCACCAGCGCCAAGGGCATCGCGGGCGGCATGCCGCTGGCCGCCGTCACCGGCAGGGCCGAGATCATGGATGCCGTGCAGCCCGGCGGCATCGGCGGCACCTTCGGAGGCAACCCGGTCAGCACCGCAGCCGCCCTCGCGGTGTTCGAGCTGATCGAGCGCGAGAACCTGCTCGGTGAGGCGCAGCGGGTCGAGCGTGCTCTGCTCGCGCGGATCGGTGACTGGGCCGCGAAGTACCCCGTCGTCGGCGAGGTGCGCGGCAAGGGCGCCATGTTCGGCGTCGAGCTGGTGCATCCCGGAACCAAGGATCCGAATCCCGAGGCGCTGACCGCCGTGCTGAAGCACGCCACCACGAACGGCGTGATCGCGCTCGACGCGGGCAGCTGGGATTCGGTGCTGCGCATCATGCCCAGCGTCGCGATCAGCGAGGCCCTGATCGACGACGCGGCCGGCGTGATCGAAGAGGCCCTCAGCTCGCTCTGACTCCCGGCGGGGCCTTCTGCCGCATCCCGTGATCGGGGACAATGTCGGCCATGCCGAAGTCTCCGACACCGCCGCAGCCGATCGATGGCAGCATGGCCAGCCTGCGCGCCCAGATCCTGGCCACCGAGCACTGGAGCTTGCTCGCCTCGCGGACCACGACCCAGAACGAGGTGCTGGCTCGGATCGGCATCTTCCTCACCCTGGTCTCGGCGACCCTGGTGAGTCTGGCGCTGGTCGGTCAGGCGACCCGGTTCGGCACGGTGTTCCCGATGTTCGCCATCGTGATCCTGGCCTTCACCGCGATCGTCGGATTCCTCACCCAGATCCGGGTGATCAACGTGTCGATGGAAGACCTGGGCTATGTCATCGCGATGAACCGGCTGCGCGCCGCCTACGCCGCGCTCGCACCCGGAGTCGAGGACTCGTTCATGACCTCGACGCACGACGATCAGGCCGGCGCCTTCACCACCTATTACTTCCTCGGCCGGCGCCGGAACGGCAGCCAGATCCTGGGAAGCACGATGGTGTTCATCATCGCGGTGAACGGGGCGCTGGTCGGACTGCTGGCTGCGGCGGTCGTCATGACGACGACAGCGTCGATCATCGCTGCCGTCGTCACCGGCGGCCTGGTGCTGCTGGCCTATGTGGTCACCAGCATGGTGATCGGGTCACGCCCGTTCTTCCGCTTCTGGAAGAGCCACGCCCCGCGCAACCCGCGTCTCTGACGTCGGGCGAACGCGAGCCTCGACCACGTTGAGCGTGATGCCCAGCACGACGGCGATCGCGAGCGACGCCATGGCCGGCAGCACGGCCGCGAGAACGACGCCGGGCAGTAGTGCAGTAGCCACCACGAGACGCGGGACCAACCAGGCACCGGTGAGGCGCCAGGAGAAGAACGCGGTCGCCGCCTGGTAGAGCGAGACACCGCCCGCGAGCGCGGCGGCGCCGAACCAGCCGAGCGGAGCGGCCGTCGCCACGGCCTGCATCGTCAGGTCGATCCCGGTGGCGGTGAGGATGATGTCGGTGACGATCGGCCAGTGCAGATAGGTGTAGCCGACGGTCGCGGCATCCACCCGCGCGATGCCGGTTCGGGCGGCCAGGGCGCGCTCGGCGTCGCCCGACACGCGGTGGAAGTACAGCCACCACAGGGTGATCGCGCCGACGATCGAGAGCACCGCTCCCACGATCACCTGCCAGACCAGCGGCCGGGATGCCACCCCGACGCCGATCGAGACCACAGACTCCCCCAGAGCGAGCATCACCACCAGGTTGAAGCGCTCGGCCCAGTGGGACGGCGAGTGGATGCGCCACGAGCCGCCGATGGACGTCACCGCGACGATCGTCGCATCCAGCACGGCCGCGCCGAACCAGATCCACACCTGAGCGGAGCCGCCGAGCAGCGCACCCACCACCAGGACGGCGACGGTGGGCGGAAGGGAGCTGACGTCGGTGACCAGGATCTGCCTGCGCAGTCCGGCGTCGCCCTCCGCGGCGCGGAAGATCAGGAATCCGTGCAGCACGCGCACTGCTGCGAAGCACGCCACGAAGACGATCGCCGACCGCGGGTCCTCTCCTCGCGCGTGGAACGCGCCGGGCACGGCCAGGGCCGCCACGAAGATCAGGACCATCGCCAGGGCGAGGCCGAGTCGCAGCAGGCCGCGATCGGCGCGCGCCTGGTTGGTGAACCAGCCGTACGAGGTCCAGACGCCCCAGAGCAGTCCGAGGATCGTGACCGCCTCGAGCACCGGCAAGGCTGCCGCGGCGTCGATCTCGTGCCCGCGCAGGATGACCCCGGTGACCTGCGTGAACGCGAAGACGAAGACGAGATCGAACAGCAGCTCGAAATTGCTGACGCGCCTGCCCTCGTCGGACGCGGGGCGTCCGCTCACCCTGCGGAGGTCGACGTCGCCGGCGCCGACCCGGCCGATGCCTGCTTGGTGCCGCCGAGCTTCGCCCGCTGACCGAGGAGCGCCTCGGCGACCGCGAGCGCGATCACGATCAGAAGCACCACGCCGAGCGCGACCAACGCCGGGATGATCGCCAGCACGGGGATCAGCGCGAGCAGCAGCACTCCGGTGCCGAAGCGCGGAAGCGACCACTGCTTCGACACCCGCAGCCAGATGAATCCCGTCCCCGCGAGGTACAGGGCGACGCCGCTCGCCAGCGCGATCGCCGGGAACAGGCCGGCCGCGGCGAATCCCGAGACATGACGCATCGTGGTTTCGACGCCGAGGGCCGCGATGACGATGCCCGCGATCAGGGACATGTGCAGGTAGGTGTAGACCTCGGTCGACAGTTGGGTGCGTTCGACGCCGGAACGCCGACCGACCGCGTGCTCCACGTGAGCAGACAGCTGATGGAAGTACACCCACCAGAGCACGAGGCCGGTCCCGATCCCAAATCCCGAACCGACCAGCACTGACGCGCCGAGAGGCAGCCGCGCCACCCCGGAGCCGATGGCGACGACCGATTCGCCGAGAGCCAGCAGCACCACGAGTGCGTGCCGCTCGGCGAAGTGGGCGAGGGAGTTGATGCGCCAGTCGCCCCCGCTCGACGTGACGTAGATCACCACCCACTGGAACACCAGGGCGACCAGCCAGATCCAGACCTGGAACGGCGAGCCGACCAGGCCACCGATGACCAGGAGGGCGGCGGCCGGCAGCAACGCGCTCGACTCGGTGATCAGGATCTGGCGGCGCAGCGCCGTGTCGGATCCGGACGCGATCAGGTAGGCGACCATGTGCACCACCTGAACCAGGAAGAACGACACGGCGAACAGGAGCGTGCCGAGCACCGGGCCATCGGCCGCACGGTACGCAGCGGGCACCGCAAGCGAGGCGAAGAACATGATCACGGTGGCGGCGATCATGCCGATCCGCACGATTCCGCGGTCACCTCGAGCCTGGTTGGCGAGCCAGGCGAACGAGGCCCATGGACCCCAGAGCAGCAACAGGACGACGAGACCCTGCAGAACTCCGCCTGCCGTCTGGTGGTGCACCATCAGCGCCGTGACCTGGGTGAAGGCGAAGGCGTACACCAGGTCGAAGAACAACTCGAGGGTGGTGGCGCGATCGCCCTCGCGCGAGGTCTCGGCCGTCAGCAGACCCGCGCCCAGAATCCGACTCGAGAGGCCGGAGCGTGTCGTGCTCATGCTGCGGCCGCCAAGGCGACCTCGCCGCTGTATCCCTCGCCGCTGTGCACCTCGCCGCTGTGCACCGAGCCGCTGCGCACCGAGCCGTGCGCCGAGCCGATCGCCGTCACCGGCGCCGTCAGGTCGAGCACCATGGCCTCGCCGGTGACCTCGTTCAGCAGGTCGACCAGCGTCAGCCCGAGCGCGGCGCAGATGCCCGCCAGGATCTCGCTCGACGGCTCTTTGCGGCCGCGTTCGATCTCGGAGAGGTACGGCATCGAGATGTTCGCGCTCGAGGCCACCTCCCGCAGCGTTCGACCATCGTCCAGGCGGATGCGGCGCAGCGCGGCGCCGATGACGTGCCTCAGCAACATGCTGACAACCTAGTCCGGGCCTCGGACGGGGTCACCCGTCCCTCCACAGGATTCGCTGCGGGCGGAACTCAGCGCGCTAGCTGCGGTCGTCGTCGAGCAGCAGGATCTGCGGCTCGTGCCGCACCGGGAAGTTGACCGAGTTCGCGATGAAGCACAGCCGGTTCGCGTCGGCGTGCAGCGCCAAGGCGGTGGCCGGGTCTCCTGCCGAGAGCGTCACCACCGGCCGCAGCACGACCTCAACGATGGCGCCGCTGCCGTCGGGGTTGGTCTGCAGGGTGCCGGTCGCAGCATCCGTGTAGCTCTCAACCACCACGCCCGCCCGGGTCGCGACGTGCAAGTAGCTGAGCAGGTGGCACTGCGACAGGGCCGCCACCAGCTGCTCTTCGGGGTTCCACCGATCGGCGTCGCCGTGGAACGCCCGGGCGGCCGAGGCGAGGATGGCGTGCTTGCCCTCCGAGCGCAGCTCGACCGCGCGCGAGAAGTCCCTGTAGCCGCTGGTGCCGGTTCCGCGATTGCCCTGCCATTCGACGGATACCGTGAAGGAATGATCGGCGTTCATCGGAATCCTTTCATCTGGAGGCCCGAGACGCATGATTCCGCACATCGTGCGCTCGCGACGGCCAGGCTAGAATCGGCAGCATGACCGACGTCCTGCCCGACACGCTAGCAACCGTTCCCACCGAGCGTCGGGTGGTGACCGCCATCCCCGGCCCGAAGTCGATCGCCTTGCAGGCGCGCCGCACGGCCGCCGTGAGCGCGGGCGTTTCGAGCGCGCTGCCGGTGTTCATCGCGCGGGCGCACGGCGCGATCCTGGTCGACGTCGACGACAACGCCTTCCTCGACCTGGGCGCGGGCATCGGCGTGACGACCATCGGGCACACCGACGACCACGTGGTCGCCGCCGCGCAGCAGCAGCTCAGCGAGGTCGTGCACACGCTGTTCACGATCACTCCGTACGAGGAGTACGTGCGCGTCGCCGAACTGCTCGCCGAGCACACCCCCGGCGACTTCGCCAAGAAGACCGTGCTCGTCAACTCGGGCGCCGAGGCGGTCGAGAACGGCGTCAAGATCGCCCGCAAGTACACCGGTCGCGGCGGCGTCGCGGTGCTCGAGCACGCGTACCACGGGCGCACGAACCTGACGATGGCGATGAACTTCAAGGCCATGCCGTACTCGCTGGGCTTCGGGCCGTTCGCGGGTGACGTCTACCGCGCTCCGAACTCGTACCCGCTGCACGACGGTCTCTCGGGCGCGGAGGCCGCCGCACGCACGATCGCGTACCTCGAGAAGACGGTGGGGGCATCCGACCTGGCTTGCCTCGTGGTGGAGCCGATCCAGGGCGAGGGCGGCTTCGTGGTGCCCGCCGACGGGTACCTGCCCGCGCTGCAGCAGTGGTGCACGGCCAATGGGATCGTGTTCATCGCCGACGAGATCCAGAGCGGGATGGCGCGCACCGGCGCCTACTTCGCCAGCGAGCATTTCGGGCTGGTGCCCGATCTGGTGCTGAGCGCCAAAGGCATCGCGGGCGGCCTGCCCCTCGCGGGCGTCACCGGACGCGCCGAGATCATGGATGCCAGCCAACCGGGCGGCCTGGGCGGCACCTTCGGCGGCAACCCGGTGGCCTGTGCGGCCGCGATCGCGGTGTTCGACCGCATCGAGCAGGACGGCCTGCTGGCCGAGGCGTCCCGCATCGAGCGCACCCTCAAGCCCGCCCTGCTCGCCCTGCAGAAGAAGTATCCGATCATCGCCGAGGTGCGCGGCATCGGGGCCATGCTCGCGGTGGAGCTGAATGACCCGACGACCGGAGCGCCGCTCGCCGACGTGCCCGGCAAGGTGGCGGCCTTCGCGGCTCAGCAGGGCGTGCTGGTGCTCACCGCGGGCACCTACGGCAACGTGCTGCGCTTCCTGCCGAGTCTGGCCATCACTGACGCTCAGCTCGCCGATGCGGTCGGCGTGCTCGACGCGGCGTTCGCCGCCCTGTAGCGGCTAGAACCACTCCTCGGGCGGGTAATCGGGCACCACGTCGTCCGACGGCACGCGGTGCCGCAGGCGAACCTCCAGGTGGCGCGGCTGGTGGGCAGCCGGTGCCGGCGCGTCTACCGGTGCGTCCTCCGGATCCCACTGCGCGGCGTCGTACTCCTGCATTCCGCGTCGCACGGCTCGCCAGATGACGGTGTAGAGCACCCAGATGAAGAAGACGATCCCAGCAAGAACGAGCCCCGCGGTAATCAGTGTCATGATGCCCTGATCCATGGCGCATCACCCCCTTGGCGACGATCATCCGCCCGGTCGATGCGGGAAACGAGCCCCTCCTCGGGGGACAAAATCCGCCTACCGGGGTACAGCGTGTCGGCCATTATGCCGACATGTTCCTGATCCATGCGCAGCCCCTCCTCATTGATCGGGCAGTCACGTCATCCTGAGCGCCGGATGCCTCGGGCGCGAGAGTCGTAGGTCCCGCCGCGATCGCCGGCGAGTGGCCCGACTCAGCCGAACAGCGCGGCGACGGCCTCGCGGAACGCGACGGTATGGCACTCGACGTCGTCGCGGCTGGTCGCCGGTGAGATCAGCGCCATGTTGTGGAACGGCGTCATCAGAATGCCGCGGTTCAGGGCGTGCAGATGCAGGAACTGCTGCAGCTCGAAGTCGTCGGCGGCCGCGGCCTCCGCTCCGTCGCGGGGGGCGGTTGCACGGAAGCTGTACTCGGCCCGTGCCCCGAGCTGAGTCACCTGCCAGGGCGCGCCGAACTCGTCGATGGCCGCTTGCACGCCGGCCGTCCACTCCGCGGCGCGCGCGATCATCGCCGGGTACACCTCGGGGGTGAGGACCTCGGAGAGGGTGGCCCGGATCCCGGCCATCGACACGGCGTTGCCGGCCAGGGTGCCGCCCACTCCCCCGACGTCGATGTCTTCGCGGCCCTCGCCGTCCCAGTTCAGGCTGGCGCGCACGCTGGCAGTGAGGTCGAGCTTCATCCCCCAGGCGGCCGCCGGGATGCCGCCGCCGATCGTCTTGCCGACCACCACCACGTCGGGCTCGAGCCCATCACGCGCGGTCATGCCGCCAGGGCCCGCGCAGAGGGTATGCGTCTCGTCGATCACGAGCAGGGTGCCGGTGCGGTCGCACGCGGCGCGCACAGCGGCGTGCCACCCCGGATCCGGCAGCACGATGCCGATGTTGGTGAGGGCCGGTTCGATCAGGACCGCGGCGACGTCGCCGGTTGCGAGCGCCGCGTCCATGGCCGCAACGTCGTTGAACGGCACGAC
>Ga0207690_10001484_pt1 | contig 14659 bp, 10 predicted proteins | sample KBSC23metaG_FD_184315 | JGI IMG/M metagenome (GOLD analysis project Ga0207690, IMG submission 184315) | Corn rhizosphere microbial communities from Kellogg Biological Station, Michigan, USA - KBS C2-3 metaG (SPAdes) (version 2) | ecosystem: Host-associated > Plants > Roots > Rhizosphere > Soil ...
TAGAGCGTCCAGCCGGTGCCGGCCCCGCGGCCCGGCCCTCCGTCCACCATCATGGAGGTGAGCATCATGATCCAGGCCGCGACCAGCAGCCAGAACGAGACGTTGTTCATCCGCGGGAAGGCCATGTCCGGCGCGCCGATCATCAGCGGCACGAACCAGTTGCCGAACCCGCCGATCATGGCGGGCATGACCATGAAGAAGATCATGATCAGGGCGTGGGCGGTGACAACGGCGTTGTAGCCCTGCTTGGACCCTTCGATCAGCCCGATCTGGGCCAGCCAGCTATGCGGCTGGAAGATCTGGATCCCGGGTTCGTAGAGCTCCCAGCGGATCAGGCCGGACAGCGCGCCGCCCACCAGGCCCGCCATGATGGCGAACAGGATGTAGAGCGTGCCGATATCCTTGTGGTTGGTCGAGAACAGCCAGCGGACGAAAAAGCCCGGCTTGTGGTCGTGCCCCTCGTGACCGGAGCTGTCGTGGTGATCGTGGGCGGCGGCTTGAGCCATCTTACGCGGGTCCTGAAGTTCAGTGCGCGGCCGCAGCGGCGGGCGCGGCGGTCTTGGTGGTGGGCGCGGGCGCGGCGGGGTTCACTTGGGCGGGCGGAACGGCAGAGCCCGCCGCGGGCGCTGCGTTCGACTTAGGCGTGTTGGAGCCGCCGGCGGCGTTCGCCGTCGCGGCGTTGGCGGTCGGCGTCGCCGCCGGCTTGGCCTTGGTCTTCGAGGCGACCCAGGCATCGAATTCCGGCTGGGTCACCACCTTCACCTCGATGGGCATGAAGGCGTGGTCGATGCCGCAGAGTTCACGGCAGGAGCCGTAGAACGTGCCGGTCCTGTCGACCTTGAACCAGGTCTCATTGACCCGGCCGGGTACGGCGTCGGTGATGATCCCGAACGACGGGACGGCGAAGGCGTGGATCACGTCGGCCCCGGTGACCAGCACCCGGACGACCTGGTTGACCGGGACGACCAGCGGCTCGGTGGCGGCGAGCTTGTAGGGCTTGCCGGCGGCCTTGGCCTTGTCCTCGGGCAGGATGTTGGAGATGAACTCGGGGATCTTCTTGTCGGGGTATTCGTAGCCCCAGTACCACTGGTAGCCCGTCGCCTTGATGGTCATGTAGGGCTTGGGCATGTCGTGATATTCGAAGAGCAGGCGGAACGAGAAGACCGCGATCACCACCAGGATCAGCACCGGCACCAGCGTCCAGATGATCTCGATGGGCGTGTTGTGGCTCCAGCGCGCGGGCACCGGATTGGCCTTCTTGTTGTAGCGCACGATGCACCACAGCAGCAGGCCCAGCACCAGCAAGGTGATGAACGTGATGATCGGCAGCAGGATTGCGTTGTGGAAGAAGATCGCATCATCCCGCAGCGGCGTGACGCCCGGCTGGAAGTCGATCGCGCCATCCGTGGGCGCGCCGATCACATCGGCGGCGAAGGCCGAAACGCTCCAGAACGCCGTCAGGCCGCCCGTCACCATCGCGGTCGCCAGCGCCCGCATCCCCTGAAACCTAGACTTCATGTCCCCTCGGTCTGGTTGGCCGGCGGCGCCACGCAAATCTGACGATCCCGCCGACAATACAGAACGGCGCGCACAGACGCTCACGCGCCGCTTAGGCCCTTCATCGCGGGTGCATACGCGCATCGCTTGGGCTTGCCAAGGCGTCAGGACGCACCTGCGGCATGGCGGTCGCGCCAGCGGGGCCATTCGCGCCGCGCCGCTGCGATTTTCGGCTATTTCGTCGACTCGCGTTCGGGGGAACCGCCCGGGGAAGGATGGGTGACGCGCGCCTCTCGCATCCCTATCTTCGCAGCCATGAACGCCCACACGCCCTCCCCCTCGATCCTCGACTCCGCCGGCGTCGATCCCAAGCGCGCCGAATCGATTCTCGGCGAGGCGCTGCAGGGCGCCGACGACGGCGAACTCTTCGTCGAGCGCTCCGAGAGCGAATCATTCCTGTTCGACGACGGGCGGCTGAAGTCGGCGGCGTTCGACGCCACCGAGGGGTTCGGCCTGCGCGTGGTGGCCGACGAGACCGCGGGCTACGCCCACGCCAGCGAGATCTCCGAGGCCGCCATCCGTCGGGCGGGACACTCCGCAGCGCTGGCCAAGCGCGGCTATGCGGGCGTGGCCGCCGAGGGTCCGCGCCCCACCAACGCCAAGCTCTACGGTGAGGACGATCCGCTCGGCTCCCCCGACTTCTCAGACAAGGTGGCGCTGCTGCAGGAGATCGACGCCTGGGCCCGCGCCCGCGATCCGCGGGTGGTTCAGGCGATGGTGTCGCTGGCGGGCGAGCGGCGCACGATCGAGATCCTGCGCGCCGACGGGCGGCTGATCCGCGACATCCGTCCGCTGGCGCGGATCAACGTCCAGCTCACCGTCGAGCGGGACGGCAAGCGCGAGAGCGGCTATTCCGGCGCAGGCGGCCGCGCGGGCTTCGAGGCCTGGATCACCCCGGACAAGTGGCAGGAACAGGTCGACGAGGCGCTGCGCCAGGCGCTGGTCAACCTCGACGCCGTGCCCTGCCCGGCCGGCGAGATGGACGTGGTGCTGGGCCCCGGCTGGAACGGCGTACTGCTGCACGAGGCGGTGGGCCACGGGCTGGAGGGCGACTTCAACCGCAAGGGCACCTCGGCCTTCTCCGGCCGGATCGGCGAGCGGGTCGCCGCGCCCGGCGTCACCGTCTTCGACGACGGCGCGATCCAGGGCCGCCGCGGGTCGCTCACGGTCGACGACGAGGGTACTCCCACCGGGCGCACCGTGCTGATCGAGGACGGCGTCCTGGTGGGCTACATGCATGACCGGATGAGTGCGCGGCTGATGGGCCTGACCGCCACAGGCAACGGGCGTCGCCAGTCCTACGCCCACCTGCCCATGCCCAGGATGACCAACACCGGCATGATGGGCGGCGACACGCCGCGCGAGGAGATGATCGCGTCCACCGCGCGCGGGCTCTATTGCGCCAACTTCGGCGGCGGCCAGGTGGACATCACCAACGGCAAGTTCGTCTTCCAGTGTACCGAGGCCTACCTCATCGAGGACGGCAAGGTCACCACGCCGGTGAGGGGCGCGACCTTGATCGGCGACGGCCCGTCGGCGCTCACCCGCGTGACGATGATCGGCGACGACTTCTGTTTCGATTCGGGCGTCGGGGTCTGCGGCAAGTCCGGCCAGAGCGTACCCGTGGGCGTGGGCCAGCCATCTCTGAAGATCACCGGGCTGACGGTCGGCGGGACCAGCCTCTAGAGGTCGTTGACCTTCTAAGCTACATATGTAAATTCCCGTAGCGAAGCACAATGCAGGCGGCTGACCTGTCCGCGAATTAATCCACCTTACGGCCATTTAATTGGCGCGCGGGAGGCGGCGCAGATCAGGTGCGCCCGGAGCTTTGGGGAGTACCTGTATGTTTCTGTTCGCCCTCGCGCAGGCCGCCGCGGCGGTCGCGCCGGCTGCCGTCGCGCCGCCGGTGGCCGCACCGGCCGCGGCCCAGGAAGGCGTCACCACCTACGGCCCCGAGTTCTTCACGGCCATGCGCCCGGCCAATGCGCTGGAGATGGTGCAGCGGCTGCCCGGCTTCTCGCTCGACGTCGGTGACAGCGTGCGCGGCTATGAGGGCGCGGCCGGCAATGTGCTGGTCGACGGCCAGCGTCCGACCAGCAAGTCCGACAGCCTGGACGAATACCTGCGCCGCATCCCGGCCGCGGCGGTCGCGCGCATCGACGTGATCCGCGGCGGCGCGCCGGGCATCGACATGCAAGGCAAGTCCGTGCTGGCCAATGTGGTGCGCAAGGACGGCGGCGCGTTCCACGGCCTCTTCGCGTTCGCCGACCTCTTCGACTACGACGGCCGCACCGAGCCGGCGGTGCGGCTGGAGGGCAGCGGCAAGATCGGCCCGCACGCCTGGGAAGGCGCGTTCTTCGCTGGGCGCAACCACGACGACGGGTCCGGCGATGGGCCGCTCAGTCGGCGCGACCCGGCCGGAAACCAGCTCATCGCGGGGAACATCCACTCGCAGGGCGGCGCGACCAATGTCGTGGGCACCGGCGCCGTAGAGAGCCCTGTGGCGGGCGGCAAGCTTCGCCTGAACGGGCGCGTCTCGTGGAACCGCTATCACTACGACGAAACGGACTTCATCCACTTCCCGACCGTCCACGAGGAGCATGAGCGCGACCTGGACACCACCCTGTCCACCGAGCTCGGCGCCCGCTACCAGAAGCCGCTCGGCCCGCGCACCAACCTGGAACTGGTGGCCCTGCGGCAGGACAAGGACGAGACCACGCCCGCCGTCTTCACCGCGCCGGGCGAGGTGCAGGACTTCCAGCTCCACAGCCGTACCGCCGAGACCATCGGGCGCGGCGTCCTGCGCTTCCAGCAGAGCTCGAAGCTCTCGTGGGAGGTCGGCGCGGAAGGCGCTGACAACACGCTGACCAGCCGCACCCGCTTCACCCAGAACGGCGTGCTCGTCCCGCTACCCGCCGCCAATGTCCGGGTCGAGGAAAAGCGCGGCGAAGCGTTCGCCAAGGCCGTCTGGCGCCCGTTCAACACCGTGACCCTGGAAGGGAGCCTCAGGCAGGAGGGTTCGAAGATCACCTCCAGCGGCGACCTGGAGCTGGAGAAATCGCTCTATTTCACCAAGCCGCGGGCCCTGATCACCTGGGATCCCTGGAAGGACACACAGGTCCGCCTGAGCGTCGAACGCACAGTGGGACAGCTCGACTTTGGCTCCTTCGTGGCGTCTCAAGCCCTCTCGGTCGGGGTGCTGACCGCCGGCAACCCGAACCTGGAGCCGGAGACGGCCTGGGTCAGCGAACTGGCGCTGGAGCAGCACTTCTGGGGCAAGGGCGCGATCGTCGCCACCGTCCGCCACTCGCAGCTTTCCGACGTGGTCGACCGCGCGCCCATTTTCCTGCCGGGCGGCGGGGCGTTCGACGCGCCGGCCAACATCGGCGACGGAACCAAGGACGAATTGATCCTCAATCTGACCCTGCCAATGGACCGGCTGAAGCTCAAAGGCGCGCAGCTTCGCTTCACCGGCACCTGGCGGCGTTCGGAGGTGACCGATCCCACGACGCATCGGACCCGCGCGATCACGCAACTGCGGCCCTTCGAGTGGGAGGCCCACTTCATCCAGGACCTGCCGGCCCACAAGATGAGCTATGGCGTCGATATCTGCTGCGCGCGGACCGAGACCACCTACCGGTTCGACGAAATCGACGTGCGCAACCTGAACAACTTCGTCTCGCCGTTCGTCGAGTGGAAGCCCCGCCCGGATCTCGCGTTCCGCGCCGAGGTCGACTACCTGTTCCACTTCTCCTACCGGCGCACGCTCTACGAATACGCCGGCCCGCGCGACGTCGCGCCCCTGTCCTACATCGAGCATCGCGATCCGCAGTTCGGAAAGGTTCTTTACCTGCGCGTGCGCAAGACCTTCGGCGGCTGAGAGCGCGACAGTCCGCTCAACCTTACCGGCAATTAACTGGCGGATTCGGGCGCGCGTAGTCATTTACGCCTGTACCTTTGGGGGGACGGGATGCTGTTGTTGATGCTGGCGCAGGCTGCGGCGGTCGCTGCCGCCCCGGCGGAACAGCAAGGCGTCCTGTCCTACGCGCCCGACTTCTTCGCCGCGCAGAATCCGAACAACGCGCTGGACATGGTGGGCCGCCTCCCGGGCTTTTCGCTGGACACCGGCGAGGCCGTCCGCGGCTTCGAAGGCGCGGCCGGCAACGTCCTGATTAATGGGGAGCGCCCCTCGTCAAAGAGCGACGCGCTGGACGGCATCCTGCAGCGCATCCCGGCTTCGAAGGTCGCCCGGATCGACCTGATCCGTGGCGGCGCGCCCGGCATCGACATGCAGGGCAAGACCGTGATCGCCAACGTCATCCTGAAGAAGGGCGGCGGCGCGAAGGGCTTGCTGTCGCTGTCCGACCAGACGCTGACCGACGGCCGGTCATTCCACGGCCTGCGTGTGGAGGGCTCGGGCTCCTGGGGGCCAGCCACATGGGAAGGCGCGCTGCGTTCGTCCGCCGGCCCGGACGACGCCGTGTCGACCGGCCTCGGCAGGATCATCTTCGCCGACGGCCGGCCCACCGAGGTCGCCCTGCTGGATTCCAAGGGATTGGATTTCCAGAACTCCGCCACGGGCTCGTTCGAGACGCCGCTGCTGGGCGGCCGTTTGAGGGTCAACGGGCGGATCTACAGCGAGAAATTCAAGGAGCCTGAGGTCGACCGGATCATCGCGCCAGCGCCAGGCCTTCAGACCTTCGGCTACCTGCAGACCACCGACGACACCGAACTCGGCGGCCGCTACACGCGTGGCCTCGGCAGCGGAACCAACCTCGAGCTCGTCGCCCTGCGGACCACGCGCGACCGCGACACGGACTCCTCATCGGACATCGCCGCCTCGCTGAGCGACTTCCGCAACCACTCCGAAAGCAGCGAAGCGATCCTGCGCGGCGTGGTCAAGCACCGCTTCGGCAAAAAGGTCTCCGTCGAAGGCGGCGCCGAGACCGCCGACAACAAGCTCGACAGCCACACCGCCTTCCTGATCGACGCCACAGCCCAGGCCCTTCCGGCGGCGAACGTGCAGGTGGAGGAAAAGCGCAGCGAGGTCTTCGTCAAGGCGACGTGGCGACCGACGGCCAAGTGGACCGTCGACGGGGCGGTCCGCTACGAGAGCTCCGGCATCTCCTCCAGCGGCGACGTGGTGCTGGCCAAGAGCCTGCAGTTCGCCAAGCCCCGCCTGGCGATCAGTTGGACACCCATCGCCGCGACCCAGGTGCGCCTGCGCTTCGAGCGTTCGGTGGGGCAACTCGACTTCAACGACTTCGTGGCGTCGTCCAACCTGACCAACAGGGTCGGCGTCACCGCTGGCAACCCCGACCTCGACCCACAGCAGGCCTGGATCAGCGAGGCCGCCGTCGAGCAGCGGCTCTGGAAAGGCGCCAGTGTCGTCCTGACCGCACGCCACCAGAAGCTGACGGACGTTGTGGACCGCGGCCCGGTCTTCGCCAGCGACGGCACGGTCTTCGACCGGCCCACCAACATCGGCAACGGGACCGAGGACGATCTGGTCCTGGACGCGACCCTGCCGCTCGACGAGCTCGGCTGGAAGGGCGCCTTGATCAAGGGCTCGGTCCTGCGCCGCTGGACGGCGGTGACCGATCCCACCACCGGCCAGCAGCGGCCCATCTCCGGCCTCCAGCCGGTGGACTGGACCCTCAGCTTCAGCCAGGACCTGCCGCGCCAGAAGCTCTACCTGGGCGTCGACCTCTTCGGTGGCTTCCGGCGCGACTCCTACCGCTTCAACCTGATCGAGACGTTCAAGCTGCAGACCTATGTGAAGCCCTATGCGGAGTGGAAGCCCACGCCGGACCTCAGCCTGCGCGTGGAGCTGCCGATTGCGACCGCGCCGAAGGTCCGCCTGCGCGACACGTTCCAGATCTTTCCCGGCCCGCGAAACCTCGGCGGCGCGCCGGATATCCAGGACCGCCAGTTCCACTTCCCGCGAGGCATCTACTTCCGGGTGCTCAAGAACTTCGGTTGAGCGGAGATCGGACGTCGGTCGAACGGCGCGAGGCCTGAGCAAGTCCTACGGCGCCTAGAGCGCGTCAGGGTGAAATAGAAGCCATTTCATCCGCCCGACGCGCTCTAAACTATTGAAGATAGACCCCTCTTTCCTGTTCAGATGATTCCATCTGAACAGGTCAGGGTCTAGGCTCCCCGGTCCGCGCGGGCCGCCGCCGGGTTCACCGCCTGGCGCTCTCCCCCGACGGTGGGCGCCGTCGGTTCCGGCTGCAGCGGATGGGTGTCGCTGGCGCCATGCGCCCACCTCTTGAGGAATGGCGAGGCGATCAGGAAGACGACGCCCGCGCCCAGGCCCCAAAGCCCGATCTGGGTGAAGACGTGGACGTAGGTGGTCAGCGACTTGGCCGGGTCGAGCACCTGGCCGCCGATCGTGTCGGCGGCGGTGAGCTGGGCGATCTTGGCGGCCACGAACTGGGCGCCCGAGGTGCCCAGGAACCAGGTCGCCATCATGGTCGAGATCAGCATCGGCGGCGAAAGCTTGGTCATCTGCGACATGCCGACCGGCGACAGGCAAAGCTCGCCCGTCGTCTGGGCCAGGTAGGCCAGCGCCAGGAAGATCAGCGGGGTCTTGAACGTGTCGCCCGCGAAGCCCGCACCCAGCACGATGACGAAATAGCTTCCGCCCACCAGCAGCAGGCCCAGCGCGAACTTCGCCACCGGGTTGGGATCGCGTCCCTGGCGGCCGAGGAACGCCCAGATGGCCGAGACAACAGGCGCGAAGATCAGGATCCAACTCGCCTGGAAGGACTGCGTCTGGGCCGGCGTCATCGACTGGCCGGCCCACAGCCGCAGGTCGACGTTGCGCTCGGCGAACTGGTTGAGCGAGGAGCCGCCCTGCTCGTAGAGCGCCCAGAACACCACCGAGCCCAGGATCAGGAACAACGCCAGCATCAGCCGCTCGCGCTCGGCCTTGTCGCATTTCGTGGCCATGTACCAGGCGAGGTAGCTCAAGACGCCGATTGCGCTCGCCCCCAGCAGCCAGCCCACGATGGCGTAGCTCTGCACCACGACGAAGACCGCGGCCACGCCCAGGACGCCGGCGACATAGATCGTCCATTCGAGGTTGATCGGCCCGACCGTCGGCCGCTTCAGGCGCTCGGGATCCGGCGGCTCGCCCTTGCCCTCGAGCAGCGGCTTGCCGAACACGAAGACCAGCCAGCCCAGCGCCATGCCGACCCCGGCCGCGCCGAAGCCCGCCCACCAGCCGATGCTCTGGCCGAGCCAGCCGCAGGCGATGGCCGCCCAGAACGAGCCCATGTTGATGCCGTAGTAGTAGAGGGTGAAGCCAGGATCGCGCCTGGGGTCGCCCTGCGGATAGAGCTGGCCAACGATCGAGGAGATGTTCGCCTTCAGGAAGCCGACGCCCATGATGATCAGCGACAAGGCCAGGTAGAGCACCGTCTTGAAGATCGGGTCCTGCTGCTGGACCGAAAGCTGGTAGTCGCCCTTGGTCAGGTGCGCGGGCAAGGGCGCGTCCGCGGGCAGGCCCTTGATGTCGATCCCGCCGTCGGCCGCGGGGCCGTAGGCATAGGCCTGGTCGCCGACCTTCAGCTTCACCTCCCGTTCTTCGCCGCGGCCGGTCACCTGGAAGGTGTATTCCGCGCCATGCCAGGTCATCACCTGGACCGCGGGCTTGCCCTCGAAGGCCATGGTCATGTGGCCCAGCACCAGCAGCAGCGCCCCGAAGGCCACCGCCTTGCGCGCCCCCAGATAGCGGTCCGCCAGGAAGCCGCCGATCAGCGGCAGTAGGTACACGAGCGAGGTGTAGGCCCCGTACTGGCCATTGGCCGTCTTGTCGTCGAACAGGAACTGCTGGGTCAGGAAGAAGATCAGCAGGCCGCGCATGCCGTAGTAGGAGAACCGTTCCCACATCTCGGCGAAGAACAGGATCCTGAGGCCCCGGGGATGGTGGCGCAGCTGCAGGACCACCGGCACGGCGGTCGCTAGCGTGACGATGACGCCGGCGATGAAGACGATGTCCATGCGACGGGACCTTGCCTCGTTTTGGGGGAGCGCGGCCCCCCAAGAGCGCGCGCTGTCGTGATTTCGGGGCAGAAAATCACGCGACCCCACTAAGCACAAGCAAGGCCGCGCCCCATCTAGGCGCGATGCGGAGCGAAGCCTGGGGGCCAGGCGTTCTCTCCGGCGAAGGAGACGCGAAGCATGAAGACGCCCGGTCCCGACCACCCGATCACCATCGAGCCCGCCCAGAACCGCTGGCGCGCCCTCTTCGGCGGCCACGTCATCGCCGACAGCAACGACGCCCTGATTCTACGGGAGGCCAGCTACAAGCCGGTCGTCTACTTCCCGCGGGACGACGTCTCGATGGAATATATGAGCCGCACCGACCGCGGAACGCACTGCCCGTACAAGGGCGACGCGGCCTACTACACCGTCCTGATGGACGGCCAGTTCGCCGACAACGCCGTCTGGACCTACGAGGACCCCTATCCGGCCATGCAGGCCATCGCCGGGCGGCTCGCCTTCTATCCGGACAAGGTGGAGGTCTACGAGGTTTCCGACGAGGCGGTGAACCCGCACCACGTCGACGAGGTCCACGACGGGCGGCCGGTGAGCGTCGACGAGGTGGTGCAGCACACCGACGCGGGCGACGGCGTCGCCCAGCGTGAGCGCTGGGAGGCGACGGTCGAGACTCCGGCGACGACGGACGACGGTGGACTACGTTAGTAGGCGAAGCTCTCGAAGACCTTGCTTGCGTCGCCCGCCCAGGGGCCATTGTAGAGTTCGAGCAGGCGCTCGGCCGGCGTGATCCCGCTGGCGGCGATCTCTTCCAGTTCGCCCAGGTAGCCGCTTTCGTCGACCAGGCCGCCGGAGAGCCGGTTGCGGCGCTTCAGGCCTTCCTTGGCGATGGCCAGCATGTCCTTGGCCACGTCCTGCACGGCGCGTCCGGCGATCTGCGCCTTCAGGCCCACGCGGGCGACGTCGGCGCGCAGCCGCTCGTGGTCCTCAATTTTCCAGTCTTTGCAGAGGTCCCAGGCGGCGGCCAGCGCGGCGGAATCGTAGAAGATGCCCGTCCAGAGCGCCGGCAGGGCGCAGAGCCGGCTCCAGGGGCCGGAGTCTGCGCCGCGCATCTCCAGGTACTGCTTCAGCCGAACCTCGGGGAAGATCGTGGTGGTGTGGTCGGCCCAGTCCTTGATGGTCGGCCGCTCGCCCGGCAGCTCGGCGAGCTTGCCCTCCATGAAGTCGCGGAACGAGCGCCCGGCCAGGTCGATGTAGCGGCCGTCGCGCTTGGCGAAATACATCGGCACGTCGAGCGCGTACTTCGCATAGGTCTCGAAGCCGAAGCCGTCGCGGAACACGAAGTCCAGCATGCCGGTTCGGTCGGGATCGGTGTCGGTCCAGACGTTGGCGCGGGCCGAGACGAAACCTGAGGGCTTGCCCTCGACGAACGGCGAGTTGGCGAAGAGCGCCGTACAGATCGGTTGCAGCGCCAGGCTGGTGCGGAACTTCGCGACCATGTCGGCCTCTGAGCCGAAGTCGAGGTTCGCCTGCACCGTGCAGGTGCGGAACATCATGTCGAGCCCCAGGCCGCCGACCTTGGGCATGTATTCGCGCATGATCTTGTAGCGGCCCTTGGGCATGACCGGCACCTGGTCGCGCCGCCAGATCGGCGTGAAGCCCAGCCCTAAGAACCCGATGCCGAGCTCGTCGGCGACGACCTTCACCTCCTGCAGGTGCTGGCCCGTCTCCTCGCAGATGTCGTGAATGGTCTCCAGCGGCGCACCGGACAGCTCGAACTGGCCACCGGGCTCCAGGCTGACGTTGGCCTTGTCGCGCTCCAGCGCGATGACGTTGTCGCCTTCCAGCACCGGCGCCCACCCGTAGCGAGTCAGCCCGTCCAGCAGAGCCTTGATTCCGTTGGGCGCATACGGGACCGGTTCGTGGCTGCCCAGGCGGAAGACGAACTTCTCGTGCTCGGCGCCGACGCGCCATTCGGCCTTGGGCTTGGAGCCCTTGTCGAACCAGGCGACGAGGTCGTCGAACGTCAGGGGGCGATCGTCACAGGCGATCTCAGCCATCGGTTTCCCTTCCCCCAAACCCAAGCTCGCCAACATCTTTCGAGTGCGGCCGTGCTCTTTACGTCGTGGAACTAGGTGGGCGCAAATCCGCCAAGCTCAAGGGGCGATCGCGCCATGAACGCCGCGCCAGTCGCCGAGCGCCGCCTGCCAGAGCGTGAGCGCGCTGATCGCGGCGGTGTCGGCGCGCAGGATCCGGGGCCCGAGCGAGACGGGGGTGGCGAACGGCAGCGCCCGCAAGCGCTGCCGTTCGGCCGGCGAGAAACCGCCCTCCGGGCCGATCAGGATGGCCCATGGCGCTTGCGGCTGGTCCTTGAGCGCGTCCAGGATGGGCGGTGCGTCGCCCGCCTCGTCGCAAAACAGCAGCCGCCGTCCGGCGCCGAGGTCGCCCATGAGCTTATCCAGCTTCACCGGCTCGACGATCTGCGGCGCGTCCAGCCGCCCGGTCTGCTCGGCCGCCTCTGTCGCGATCGCGGTCAGGCGATCCACGCGCGTGCGCTCGGCGTTGGTCCGCTCGGTCGCGACCAGCCGCACGCGCCGGGCGCCGAGCTCGGCGGCCTTCTCGACGATGGTCTCCAGCCGGCCGCGCTTGACGAGCGCGACGATGAGGTCGAGGTCCGGGCCGGCGGCCTGAGGCCGCGCCAGCGCCTCGGCGCGAAGGCCCACGGCCCGCTTCGTCACAACGATGATCTTCGCCCGCCATTCGCCGTCGCGGCCGTTGAACAGCAGCACCTCGTCGCCCACGCCCTGGCGCATCACCGAAGCCAGGTAGTGGCTCTGGCCATGGTCGAGCGCGAGTTCGACCCCCACAGCCAGGTCGTGCGGAATGAACAGCCGGATCATCCGCCCGTTCTAGCGTCCTCCACCGCATCGGGCATAGGGTTGCGCCATGGCCAAAGACCAGAGCTACGCCGACCAGATCCGCGACCTGCAGATCGCCCTGGTGCGCTACCAGCTTGCCGCGATCGCAGACGGCGACAAGACGGCCGTCGTGTTCGAGGGGCGCGACACCGCCGGCAAGGACGGGGTCATCAAGCGGATCACCGAGCACATGTCGGTGCGCAACACCCGCGTCATCGCCCTGCCCAAGCCCACCGAGCGCGAGCGGACGGAATGGTACTTCCAGCGCTACGCCAACTATCTCCCGGCGGCGGGCGAGCTGACCATCTTCAACCGGTCCTGGTACAATCGCGGCGGGGTCGAGCCGGTGATGGGCTTCTGCACGCCGGAGGAACACGAGATCTTCCTGCGCGACGCGCCGCGCTTCGAGGCGATGCTCATCGAAAACGGCATCCGCATCGTCAAGTTCTGGCTGGACATCTCCAAGGACGAGCAGGCCGAGCGCCTGAAGGCCCGGATCGACAACCCGCTGAAGACCCTGAAGATCAGCCCGCTGGACAAGGTCGCCCAGGAAAAATGGGACGACTATTCCCAGGCGCGCGACGAGATGCTGCGGCGGACGCATACGCCCGAGGCGCCCTGGATGATCGTCCATACCGACCGGAAGAAGGCCGCGCGCCTGACCGTCATGCGCCACCTCCTGAAGGTGCTGGCGCCCAAGGAGATCGCCAAGGCCATCGAAAAGCCCGATCCCGACGTGCTCTACGAATTCGAGATCGGCGCCCTCACCGACGGGCGCCTGGAGCACTAATCACGGAAGGAACGCGCCATGGAACAGGTCCGCCTCGGAAACACCGGGCTGAAGGTCTCGCGCCTGTGCCTCGGCTGCATGACCTACGGCTCGCCGCAATGGCGCTCCTGGGTCCTCGACCAGGAGCAGTCCAAGCCGTTCTTCCAGAGCGCCATCGAGAAGGGGATCACCTTCTTCGACACCGCCAACGTCTATTCGGTCGGCGCGAGCGAGGAGGTCACCGGCCACTGGCTGCGCGAGTTCGCCCGACGCGAGGAGATCGTCGTCGCCACCAAGGTCAACGGCCCGATGGGCAAGGGCCCGAACGAAAAGGGCCTCAGCCGAAAGTCGATCATGGCGCAGATCGACGCCAGCCTGACGCGGCTCCGCATGGATTACGTCGACCTCTACCAGATCCACCGCTTCGACTATGAGACGCCGATCGAGGAGACGCTGGAGGCGCTGAACGACGTCGTGAGGGCGGGCAAGGCGCGCTACATCGGGGCGTCATCGATGTACGCGTGGCAGTTCGCCCGGATGCTGGCCACCAGCGAGCGAAACGGCTGGACCCGATTCGTGTCGATGCAGCCGCAGTACAACCTCGTCTACCGCGAGGAGGAGCGCGAGATGCTGCCGCTCTGCCGCGCCGAGGGTGTCGGGGTCATCCCCTGGTCGCCGCTGGCCCGTGGCTTCCTGGCCGGCGGCCGCGCCGCGCCCAAGGAAGGCAACACGGAACGCGCGCGCACCGACGAATTTTCGCCACGCCTCTATTTCCGGGAGGCCGATCATAAGATCGTCGACACGGTGAGCGAGATCGCCAAGGCGCGAGGCCTCTCGAACATGCAGGTCGCCCTGGCCTGGGTGCTGAAGAACCCGGCGATCACCTCTCCGATCATCGGCGCCTCCAAGCTTGGGCACATCGACGAGGCGGTCTCCGCCGTCGACGTCAAACTGACCGACGACGAGGTCAAAAGGCTCGAAGCCGGTTACGCTCCGAAACCCGTGTTAGATCACGCCTGATTCAGCATCTGTTCCGCGCCCCAAGGCGGCAAAGGTTAAGGCGTTAACCATCATTAACCCTGACATGGTTGCTTCTTTGTTCTAGCTTCAGGGCGAGTCGAACGGGGGACGGATGCCCAAGGATAAGCTGACTGCCGGCGCAGCGCGGCGTATCGCGCTCGCGGCCCAGGGCTTCGCCACGCCCCGCCCGACGGGACCGGTTTCGAAGCGCCAGTTGCTGAAGCTGATCGACCGCCTGGGCGTCGTGCAGATCGACAGCGTCAACGTGGTTTCGCGCACCCACTACCTGCCCGCCTTCTCCCGGCTCGGGGCCTATCCGCGGAGCCTGCTCGAGGAAATGGCCTGGGCGAAGAGGCGGCCCCTGTTCGAATACTGGGCGCACGAGGCCTCG
>Ga0207690_10001496_pt1 | contig 14603 bp, 13 predicted proteins | sample KBSC23metaG_FD_184315 | JGI IMG/M metagenome (GOLD analysis project Ga0207690, IMG submission 184315) | Corn rhizosphere microbial communities from Kellogg Biological Station, Michigan, USA - KBS C2-3 metaG (SPAdes) (version 2) | ecosystem: Host-associated > Plants > Roots > Rhizosphere > Soil ...
GGCAGCATCGGCAAGTAAGGCATTGCTTAAATACCCCGAATGGATAACCATCAGCGAAAAAGAATGTGAGCAAATGTTTAGCGGTACTACCATTAACCAGGATTACCAGGGTACCGAACGAATTATTAAACAAAAAGGAAGCAAAATTGTACTTGCGGCAAGCGGTATGCTTACCGGTGGCCGGGTTTTGGAATACCTTAAACATTATATAGGGAATCAGAAAAACACCATCCTCATTATTGGTTTTCAGGCCGAGGGAACACGCGGGCGGGCACTATTGAACCAGGCGCACGAAATAAAGATACATGGACAATACTATCCCGTAAGGGCCAAGGTGAGAGAGATTGGCGACCTGTCGGCACACGCAGACCAGGCAGAATTGATAACCTGGTTAAAGGGCTTTGAACCGGTGGGCAGGCAAATTTACCTGGTACACGGCGAGCCCTGCGCGCAGGATGCCTTGCGGGTAAAAATAAAAGATGAGTTTGGTTTGAATGCAACAATTTTAAAACAGGCAGAGCAAGTATTGTTGTTTGATACTGAGGTGTATACAAATCAACCTATTGCCGTTCAAACAGCCATTTAAATGGTTTTACTTTGTTTTTTGGTTTTAAACCGTATTGTTTGATACTTTTTTCGAGTATCAGGCTAACGGCCTCATTTATGTCATCGGTCACTAAAAACAAACGTGCATCCTGCGGACTAATGGTGGCATCGTTTTCCATTATCCCGATGTGCTTTATCAGTTCGCTGTGAAACTCCCGGCCGAATATGATGATAGGGAAGTTTTTAATTTTATGGGTCTGTATCAGCGTAAGCGCCTCAAAAAACTCATCCATAGTACCGTAACCGCCGGGCATTACCACAAACGCGAACGAATATTTAACCAGTAATACCTTACGTAAAAAAAAGTGTTTCATATTCACCCACTTATCAAGATAGGCGTTGGGTTGTTGTTCGGTACTTAGCTGGATATTACAACCTACAGATCTGCCGCCAACATCTTTCGCGCCGCGGTTGGCCGCTTCCATTAAACCGGGCCCGCCGCCTGTGAGTATGGTAAAACCCAATTGCGCGAATGCCGCCCCAGCTTTGCGTGTAAGATCATAATATGGATGATCTTCCTTAAACCGGGCCGAGCCGAAAATGGTAATACAGGGACCTATAAAATGTAGCGCGCGAAAGCCCCTGATCAATTCGGCCATGGTGTGGAAGGTAAATTTTAATTCCTTCCAACGGGATTGCGGGCCATCCAGAAACTGTATTTCAGATTTGTTCATTGTTTTAAAGCTAATGCGAATAACGGTTAAAAAAGTGACCAATATCACTTTTTTGCGTGAAATCCATTACATTCGTACTGAGATGCTATTGTGATATTTGCAACATCCATCACATTTTTGAATGCGTCTTATGCAAATAATGGAAAACGCCGCCTTACTAAAAGCTATTATAGATAATGCAATAGATGGTATTATTACTATTGACGACCGTGGTATAGTTGAATCTATAAACCCGGCCGCCTGTAAGCTGTTTCAATGTGCTGGCGCCGATGTTATTGGTAAAAATATTTCGGTATTAATGCCTCCGCCCGACCGTGACCAGCACGATGAATACATCCACCGCTATCAGCGGACTGGTGTGCCGCACATCATCGGTAAAGGCAGGGAAGTGAAGGGCTTACGTAAAGACGGAACCGTATTTCCGTTCAGGCTTGGTGTTACCGAAGTGCAAATGATGGGCCGGAAAATTTATACCGGTTTTATCCATGATCTTAGTCGCGAAAAAGAAGCGGAAGAAGCGCTGAAAAATTATGCCGCGCACCTGGAAGAACTGGTTGAAGAGCGTACACATTCATTAAAAGAAACAGTTACCGCACTGCAGCAGGCTAAGGAAGAGGTTAGCTTATCCTTAGAAAAAGAGAAGGAGCTTGGCCAGTTAAAAAGCCGGTTTGTATCGATGGCTTCGCACGAGTTTCGTACCCCTTTAAGCGCTATACAGCTATCAGCATCGTTAATTGATAAATACGCGCTGCCTTTTGATAATCCGAACATCGCGAAGCATGTATCTAAAATAAAGAACGCGGTAGGCAATCTTACCACCATCCTCAACGATTTTCTTTCGTTGGAAAAACTGGAAGCCGGTAAGGTGGAGCCTTCATTTGATAGTTTCGACCTGGTAAAGCTATCAGAAGAGATAACCGAAGAGATGCAGATGATAGCCAAGCAAAATCAAAACATTATATACCAGCATACCGGTACAACCAGCATGGTTAAACTGGACCAGAACCTGCTAAAAAACTGTGTGATCAACCTGATGTCGAACTCGATCAAATATTCGGGCGAGAATACTTTTATTGAATTTAATACAGAAATAACCAATCAGGCCTGTATCATCACCGTAAAGGATAACGGTATAGGTATTCCCGAAACCGATCATAAACACATGTTCGAGGCATTTTTCAGGGCGCACAATACCGGCAATATTCCCGGCACGGGCCTGGGCCTTAACATAGTAGCACGCTATACCGACCTGATGAACGGCACTGTTGATTTTAAAAGCAGTGTTAATAACGGAACAATTTTTACCATTTCATTTCCAATAACATGAGCAAAAAAGTACTGATTATCGAGGATAACAATGATATCCGCGAAAATGTAATTGAAATATTAGAGCTGGCCGGCTACCAGGTTTACGAAGCCAGCAATGGTAAAGCCGGCGTTGATATTGCCACCAAGAACTTACCCGACATTATTCTGTGCGACATTATGATGCCCGAGTTAGATGGCTATGGCGTATTGTATCTGCTCAATAAAAACCCCGAAACTGCCACCATTCCCTTTATATTTTTAACAGCTAAGGCTGAAAGGCTCGACCTGCGAAAAGGTATGGAAATGGGCGCCGATGACTACCTGACTAAGCCTTTTGATGATATGGAGCTTTTAAACGCCATTGAAAGCAGGTTAAAGAAAAAAACCATACAAGAGGATTTTTACAGCAAATCGCTTGATAATTTAAGTACGCTGGTATCGAAGAACAACGGTTTAGCCGAGTTAAAAAAGATTATACAAGAGCGTAAAACCCGCCAGTTTAAAAAGAACCAGGTTATTTATTACGAAGGCGATAAAGGTAACGGGCTTTACCTGATCATAAAAGGCAGTGTTAAAAGCATTAAACTGGCCGAAGATGGCCGGGAGTTGATGACAGGGATCTATTCGGCAGACAATTACCTGGGTGTACACGCCATGCTATCGAACGAGCCCTACTCTGATACCGCCACCGCGCTGGAAGATAGCTTGCTCTGCCTTATCCCAAGAGACCAGCTTGAACCTTTATTAAACTTATACCCCGATGTAGCCAAGGAGTTTATTAAGCTGCTGGCTAACGACATCCGCGAAAAAGAAGAACAATTAATGCAGCTGGCCTACCACTCGGTGCGTAAAAGAATGGCCGAATCGATGGTTCGTTTACACAAGCAGCATGCTAACGATAAAAGCTTTAAAATTACCCGCGAAGACCTGGCTGCCATGGCAGGTATGGCCACTGAAACCGTTAGCCGTACCCTATCCGATTTTAAAGACGAAGGATTGATAGATAAAAAGGGGAGCACCATCACTATTTTGGATCTGTTGCGCCTCACAAAAATGAAAAACTGACGGGGATCACTTTTCTGGCTGACATAACGCATTCCACAGCCCTTTCATCTGCCATATTTTTGTTATAAAACAAAATTGGTGCAGATGAAAGTAGTAGCCTACAGTATAAAGCCTTTCGAGAAGGAATTTCTCGCGAAGGCAAACAAAAAAAAACACGACATTACGCTGATATCAAATCCGCTCAGTATTGATACAGCCATTTATGCCTCAGGTAAAGATGCAGTCGTGGTTTTTACAAACGACGATGTATCTGAACCGGTAATTGAAAAATTAGCGGGCATGGGCATCCGGTTCATTGCTACAAGATCTGCCGGAACCGATCATATCGACAAGGCTGCTGCTGCCAAATACAATATCAAGATAGCGAAAGTTCAATCGTATTCTCCGCAGGCTAAAGCCGAGCATGTAATTGCCCTCGCGTTTACGCTAAACCGCCATGTAGTAAAAGCTGCCGAACATACCCATCATTTTGATTTCAGGAACGACGGGCTGATGGGCTTTAACTTTTCGGGTAAAACCGTAGGTATAATCGGTTTAGGAAAAAACGGCCTGGCTGTTGCTAAACTGTTTAGTGGCTTAGGCTGCACCGTTTTAGGGTATGATATGCACTTTCCCGAAAACACCGATAATATAGTAAAAACCACCTTGGCTAATTTATTGGCTAATGCCGATATCATATCATTACACCTGCCCTTAACACCGTTTACTAAACACCTCATCAACAAAGACACGCTTTCGCAGATGAAAGACGGAGTAATGCTGATCAACACATCAAGAGGCGCCATTATTGATACGCTCGACCTGTTGGATGCTTTGAAAACAGGAAAAGTTGGCTACCTGGGGCTGGATGTTTATGAGTATGAAAAAGGCCTGTTTTTTGAAGATCATGAAGACGACCTGGTTAAAGACCACCTGCTGCAGCGCCTGATGCAATACCCCAATGTGGTGGTAACACCGCACCAGGCATACCTCACCAAAGAATCATTACAGGAAATTGCCGACGAGACCATAAAAAATCTCGACCTGTGGCAACAGGATAAATGCGCCGGCGATAATTGTGCCTGCGACAAAGACTGTGCAGCACATGCTGAAAAACATAAAAATCACAGCTAAAAAATGGAAAGCGTAGCTCCTGGTTTAGCCGAAAAATATAATGTAGCCGCTCCCAGGTATACCAGCTATCCAACTATGCCTTATTGGGATGTGGAAAGCTTTAGTGCAGATGGGTGGACGCACTCTGTTAAGCGCTCGTTTATTGAAAGCAACCATGCAGAAGGCATCAGCTTATATATCCATTTGCCTTTTTGCGAAAGCTTATGTACCTACTGCGGCTGCAATACCCGTATCACCAAAAACCATGGTGTGGAGGGCCCGTATATTGAGGCTGTTTTACAGGAATGGATGATGTATCTTGATATGATGGGACAAAAACCCATTATACGCGAGCTGCATTTGGGCGGCGGCACCCCTACCTTTTTTAGTGCCGAAAACCTGGAACTGCTTATTAGCGGAATACTTGAAAGAGCAGAAGTACATCCCGAAGCCGTATTCAGTTTTGAAGCGCACCCGGCAAATACTACTGTTGCTCATTTACAAACATTATATAACCTCGGTTTCCGCAGGTTAAGTTTGGGCATACAGGATTTTGATCCCAAAGTACAGTTTATTATTAACAGGCACCAAACCGTTGAACAGGTAGTCCATGTTACCGACGAGGCACGTAAAATTGGCTATACATCTATAAATTACGACCTGATTTACGGCCTGCCGTTGCAAACTACGGAAGGGTTGGTTAGCACCATGCAAACCGTGGCCGGACTAATGCCCGAGCGTATTGCCTTTTATAGCTACGCGCATGTACCATGGGTTAAACCCGGACAAAGACGCTTTACCGATGCTGACATACCCGATAGCCATACAAAAAGCAAACTGCAGGAAATTGGCCGCAGCATGTTAAAATCATACGGTTATAATGAGATCGGGATGGACCATTTTGCCTTACCCGGCGATGAACTTTTGAGTGCCGCGAGTACGGGTAAATTGCACCGTAATTTTATGGGCTATACCGATCATCACACCCAATTACTGGTGGGTTTAGGCGTATCATCCATAAGCGATTCGCGATATGCCTTTGCACAAAATGTAAAGGTTGTCGAGGAATATATAAGCTTGGTTGCTCAACACACATTACCTGTTTTTAAGGGTCATATTTTAACAGCAGAAGACCTGGTTATCCGTAAACATATCCTGAATATTATGTGTAAAGGCGCAACTACATGGAACCATTACGACGGGCCCTGCACCTCGCTATTTAAAGGGATAGAGCGGTTACATCTGCTGGCCGAAGACGGGCTCATTGATATCGACTCACGCGGGCTTATGGTTACCGCTAAAGGCAAACGCTTTCTGCGCAATATCTGCATGGCTATTGATGCCAGGTTATGGGCCAATCAGCCAACGACCCAGTTATTCAGCATGGCTATTTAGGCATTTATCAAGTTTTCTTTTCAAGTTATATACCATCCTAACAAGATCTTTATTGCCATAAAAAAAGCTGTTAACCTTTTCAGATCAACAGCTTAACTCAAACTAACAACTTAGAAAATTGAACCCTTTAACTTGTAACTGATATTACATAACAAAGATGCCGCTTTATTTGAACGCACACCATGATGCATATCCTGCTAAAAAATGATCATTATCATTTTAAGGAACAGGTAATTAAAGACTTATCTTTCTGAATGGGGTTGTAAATTTGCGGTAATAACGTTTTACCCTTATCCTGTATACGTCATATATCAAGGTAAATGCCAGTATCACTACCGGCACCAGGAATGCATAAAAGCTATAGTACCTGAACAAATAAGCTCCCCCTAAAGCGCCGCACATAAAGAATAATATGATAGCACAACGGAGTTTTATTTGGGATTTTAAGGTTACCCTGTCGATATCAGTTTTTTGGAATACCTGGGCAAGCTCGATGCCCAGATCGGTAAATGTACCGGTAAGATGCGTGGTTCTGACAATAGAGCCTGATACAATGGAAACCAATGCATTTTGCAAACCCATTGCGAAAAGAAGACTGCCGGCAAACAACTCTTTTGCTACCAGTGTACCATCGTAGTTATAGCCAAATAAAGCTACCACGGTTAGGATAATGATTTCGATGAGGATAGGAGCTACGTAAGAGAAACGCTGGTTACGCCCAACCTTGGTTACTATAAAGCTCGATATAAAAGCGCCGGCCAAAAACAGGAGCATCCATAACGCTACAACGCGGGCCGTCTTCCAGTCTTCGGCGGCAAGGCGTTCGGCAAATAAAGCCGCGTGGCCCGTTACATTTGTTGTTAATACGGCAAAACCTAAAAACCCCGCGGCATTTACAAAGCCCGCGGTAAGGCCAAGCATTGATGCAAGTTTAACATTATGTACGTAAGTGCGTTTAGTACCTAAATGTCTGAGCATGGTTAATGACAGTTGGTAATACCGGTTGTTTGACGTTCAGGACTAAGATAAGGAATATTCAGGCCCATTCCTCTAACAATGAACCAAAAACCGAGGCAAACCATTAAATAAGGCATTACCCTGTTAATACGGCGACGAATAACGGGGCCCACAAAGCCCGAACTTAACGTAGCCGCGAGCATAAGCGGAAAGGTACCGATACCAAACCACATCATATACTGGGCCGCCCCTAATGCCGATGGCATATTAATGGCACCTGCCAGTGCCAGGTAAACAAAACCGCATGGTAAAAAACCATTCAGCATACCTATTACCAGGTGGCCTGCCTTATGCTGTAACGCGTAGTTCATTGCCCTGTTTACAGGAAGCATTAACGACGCCAGGAATTTACTACGTGCAGCTCTTATTTTGAATAACCTCGAAAGGCCTGCCATAACAATAAATATCCCGCTAAGTACACTTACCCCCTGCTGCAGGCCGGCCAGCCAAAGCTGCCTGCCAATTAACCCGATGGCCAAGCCCAGGGCAGTATAACTTATTACACGCCCCATGTTGTAGGTTAGTTTATCAGCAATAACTAACAGCCAGTTGTTTTTTGCAACCGGTACAGCAAACGCCAGTGGCCCGCACATGCCAATGCAATGTATACTGCCAAACAGGCCGATAAAAAAAGCAAGCTGGTAACTACTCATTTTACATAAATTTCGTACTGGTACAGGTATGCTTTATTGCTGCTCGTCCAATCGAACACTAACTGCCACCGGCCGGATCTGATGGATGTGGTAGCAACAGTTAATTGTTTACCTTCCAGTTTAAATACCTTGTCCATAGCGGTGCTTGATGGGCGTATAAACTTAACCGTGCCGCTAACAGGCTCACTAAACAGGAACGTAATATGATCGCCTGTTTGGCCGATGATGGGTTGCGCATGATCTTTGCTTACCTGCTGCTCCCGGTTATAATCATGATTAAAGCTCAGGCCCTTTTCATAATATTGATGATCGTAATCATCGGCAGGAGCCATAAACATATAGATACACATCCCGATAATAAAGAGCATGAACAGGATCATGCCGCCTATAATTCCTTTTCCCCAATTCATATCTTACTCGTCGTTAATTGGCCCTACAAATGACGTAGATACCGTTTGTAAAACTTTGTTATTATTGATCAGCTGTAAATTAATGTCAGTTTTATAGGCTTTTATTTTTGATGCCGGCACCATAATAAAAAATACAATTTTTGTGGAGCCTCCGTAAGCTATGGTGCCCGGCGCCTGTATATATTTTATTTTTATCGACGGATCATCGGCTTTGATAATGATGTTTTGAGCTTGATCCGTCTTGTTAATAATTTCGGCATTATACACATTACTGATGTAGCCGCCGGGTTGCGGCTGATATAACATACCGGCACTGCGCATTACCGTCATATCCATAGCGCTACGGCTGAAAATAAAGTAGCTTAATACCGATATCAGCACCACAATTACCGCGCTGTACCCTTTCATCCTTAGCGTAAACGAAGGTTTCTGTTGCGTGTGGATCATACTCTCGGAAAAGAAACCTATAAGGTTACGCGGCTTGTGTATCTTATCCATCACCTGGTCGCAGGCGTCAATACAAACGGTGCAATTGATACATTCAATTTGAGTACCGTTACGGATATCGATCCCTGTTGGGCAAACCGCTACACAGAGGCCGCAATCCACACAATCGCCTTTCAGGTTTAACGGATCGGGCTCGCGCTGCAGCTTGCCACGGGGCTCTCCCCTTACATCGTTATAAGCTACAACAAGGGTATGCTGGTCTATCAATACGCTTTGCAAACGGCCATAAGGGCAAATTACGGTACATACCAGCTCGCGCACCTGGCTGTAAACCAGGTAAAACACAATAGTAAATACCCAGATACTTAAAAAACCCACCCAATGGGCAATAACCGGTTCAGTTATTATTTTGATAAGACCATCGCTGCCAATAATGTAGGCTAAAAAGGTATTCGCAATCAAAAAAGATACCGCCAAAAACAGGATATGCTTAACTGTCTTTTTGTATATCTTTTCTTTTGTCCACGGCCCGGCATCCAGTTTTTTGCGCTTGTTGGGCTCCCCTTCTATCCATATCTCAATTTTGCGGAAAACCATTTCCATGAAGATGGTTTGCGGACATATCCAGCCGCAGAATATACGGCCAAAGGCTATGGTAAACAATACCACGCAAACCACAAACACCAGCGAGGCCAGCATGAACAGGAAAATATCCTGCGGCCAAAAGGCCTGGCCAAGCAGTACAAAGTGCCGTTCCATAAAATTGAGCAGCAAAAATGGCTGCCCTCCTATCCGTAAAAACGGTCCGGCAAAAAACAAGATCAGGTAAACATAGCTAATGGCATTGCGCCATTTATAATACGTGCCCTTGCGGACGAGCGGATACATCCATTTTCGTTCTCCTCCTTTATCTCCTGTCACCAATCCGTCTTCCATTTTTATTTCACATTATTCGCTGCCAGTTTATCGCTTTCTTCAACCTTAACTCCCTGCGGCTCTTTGGGGTTTGGCGGATTACTACCATGTATAGATTTGATATAGTTAGCCACATCCGATATTTGCTTTGGCGATAATTGCTTCTCCCAGGTGGGCATGCCTTTGGCCAGCACCCCGTACTTAATGGTTTTAAACAGGTCGTTTATCTTGTTGCCGTGCAACCAGTAATCATCTGTTAAATTAGGGCCCACCTTGCCTTCGGCCTTTTCGCCATGGCAGGCAGAGCAGGTTTGTTTGAATATGGCCTGACCCGATGCCAATACCGCTGCATCTTTGGTCAGCTTTACCGTATTCTCGTCAACCAGGTTGGCGGCTTTGCTCAGGTATTCCTTTTTAGCGATATCGGCCTGGGCCACTTCGGTTTTGTATTCATCGTACTGTAACTGGCCTACACCAAAAACATGGTAAATAAGCAGGTAAGCCACTGCGAAAGCAATGGTAGAATAAAACAACCACATAAACCACCCGGGAGTTGGGTTATCCAACTCTTGTATACCATCGTATTCGTGCTCTATGATCAGATCCTTTTCTTCTGATAGAGGTCTTAACGACAAGAGTTTTAACAATACGTCGTTTTTGGTCTTCTTTTGTTGTTTAACCGGACTCATCTCGGCTGCTATCTCTTCTTCGGTATAGCCTTGCGCTTTTAACAGCACTTTAGATAATACCCTGAATGTTTTGAGCAGCATCAGCAATACCACCACAAACAATATCAGTGTAAAAAATATCAGGCCATAACCAATATAATTCTGCATATCCCCTGATATCAGGCTATCGCCCGCCGCAAAACAGGGTTGTACGCCAAAAATCAATGTTATAAATAAAATTATGCGTAGATATTTCATAACTGTAATGGTTTAGATGGATTTACAATACTATCATCCAAAGGCAGGTCGCTCATGTAGTCAACATGCTGCTTTCTGATCTTTATTAAATAGATGGTCACTACAACGAAGAATACGAAGAATATTCCGAGCGAGAACAGCAGGTATCCCTGGTGTCCGTTTATGTTTTCTGTAAACTGCTTAAACATGATACTGATTATTTAGAGGCTGTTTTATTTGCTTTAATATCCATACCCAAACGCTGCAGGTAAGCTATAATAGCGATGATCTCTTTATTACTTTTTACTTTGATGTGATCGGCGGCAAGGTTAGCAGCTATCTCTTTTGCCTGCTTATCCAGCTCCCTGTTAGCTGTATTCTCATAACCCGGCGCATAAGGCACACCTAAGCTGCGCATGGCATTAATTTTAGCTTTAGTGAGCGATGTATCCAGTTTTTGGGTGATAAGCCAATCGTAATTCGGCATAATACTTCCCGGCGACATCAGGCGCGGATCCATCAGGTGGTTATAATGCCACGCGTTCCCGTATTTACTTCCCTCGCGGGCCAGGTCGGGCCCGGTACGTTTTGATCCCCAAAGGAAAGGGTGATCATAAACAAACTCCCCGGCCTTACTGTACTCGCCGTAGCGCTCCGTTTCTGAGCGGAACGGCCTTACCGTTTGCGAGTGGCAGTTAACACAGCCTTCGCGGATATAGATATCACGACCCTGTAATTCCAAAGGGGTATAAGGTTTCACACTGGCTATGGTTGGCACATTTGACGATATGGTTAAGGTGGGCATCAACTCGATAAAGCTGCCTATCAGGATAACGATGAGCGATGCGATCATGAACATGATAGGTTTACGCTCCAGCCTGCGGTGCCATGCATTTTCGCGCACTACGGTATGTGCAGGTTCAAGCGGCATGGCCTGCGCGGCTTCGTTGGCAACCAAACTACCTTGCAGCATAGTACGGAAGATATTATAAGCCATCACGATAACGCCCAGCAAATACATGGTTCCGCCAACGGAGCGCATTACGTGCATTGGTATAATGCGTAAAGTGGTTTCTAAAAAGGCAGGATATTTTAACATGCCTTCGGCAGTAAACTCTTTCAGCATTAAGCCTTGGGTAAAGCCGGCCCAATACATCGGGATGGCATAGAACAAGATGCCCAGCGTACCTATCCAGAAATGGAAAGACGCCATTTTTTTAGAATACAGCTCTGTTTTATATATCCTTGGTATCAGCCAGTATAAAATAGCGAAAGTTAAGAAACCGTTCCAGCCTAAGGCGCCAACGTGTACGTGGGCGATGATCCAGTCGGAAAAGTGAGCGAAGCCGTTGATCTGTTTTAGCGATAACATTGGCCCTTCGAAGGTGGCCATACCATAGGCGGTTAAACCAACCACCATAAATTTCAGGATCACATCATCGCGCACCTTATCCCAGGCACCACGCAGCGTTAACAAACCGTTTATCATACCTCCCCAGCTTGGCGCGATCAACATAACAGAAAACGCCACACCTAATGATTGCGCCCATCCCGGCAAGGTAGTATACAGCAAATGGTGCGGACCAGCCCAGATATAAAGGAATATTAAGGCCCAAAAGTGCAGGATGCTTAGTTTATAAGAGTAAATAGGGCGGTTTGCCATTTTAGGTAAAAAGTAATACATCATACCCAAATAAGGTGTGGTTAAAAAGAACGCTACAGCGTTATGCCCGTACCACCATTGTACCAGGGCATCCTGAACGCCGGCATAAACCATATAGCTTTTAAATGCCGAAACAGGTAACTCAACCGAGTTAACAATGTGCAATACCGCGATGGTTACAAACGTGGCTATGTAAAACCAGATGGCTACATAAAGGTGACGCTCGCGGCGCTTAATTATGGTACCGAACATATTGATACCAAAAACAACCCAGATGAGCGTTATGGCAATATCTATAGGCCATTCCAGTTCAGCATATTCGTGCGATGTGGTTAGGCCCAAAGGCAGTGTGATCACGGCCGAAACGATGATGAGCTGCCAGCCCCAAAAATGGATGCGGCTTAAAGCATCGCTAAACATGCGCGCTTTGAGCAAACGCTGCAGCGAATAGTAAACGCCCATAAAAATGGCATTACCAACAAATGCGAATATTACCGCGTTGGTGTGCAGGGGCCTTATACGGCCGAAGGTGGTGTACTGGTTACCCATATTTGCGGCAGGATGGTACAATTGTATGGCTACAATGAGGCCTACAGTCATACCAATAATGCCCCAGATTATGGTAGCGATACCAAAGTCGCGGACAATCTTATTGTCGTAGTAAAATTTTTCGGGTTGCATAAATAAGTATTTCAGTTATGGTTGTAAAGCTATCGAGGTTTGATAAGTGAGAGAATGATAAGAGTTATCACAAAATGGTGACTAAGGTCATTTTTCACCATCCGCATCGGTTTCCTCGTCCAGTAAAATGCGGATTGACGGTGTGTACAGATCATCATTTTGCCCGCTGTTTTGCGCCCAGAAAAAGGCTCCGAGGAATATGAGCGCAAGCAACACGCTGCAACCGATGAGAAAGTAAATGATGTTCATGATAGTTTCCTTTTTTTAGCGGCGAAGTGTGTAGCCAGGCTGGTGAATGATATAATGGTAACCGTGCTCACAGGCATTAAAATAGCGGCTATTAATGGCGACAGGTTGCCTGTTACCGCATAACATAAACCGATAATATTATAAGTAAGCGATATGAGAAACGACAGGTGAATAATGGTGACCGTATCTTTTGAGAACCGCAGAAATGCCGGTAGCTTAGCGAAAGAACAGCCATCAAGAATAGCATCGCTGCCGGGCGAAAAGTTGTTCACATTGTCGGTGATGGCAATGCCCAGATCGCTCTGTTTTAACGCGCCCGAATCATTGAGGCCATCCCCTATCATCATCACTTTTTTCCCGGTACGCTGCAGCATCTGTATAAAATCCAGTTTATCCTGCGGCGAATTATTAAAGTGCATATGATATGGCTCACTAAAAAATCGCCTCAGTTCATTCTTTTCGTGATCCTGGTCGCCCGAAAGCAGGTAAGTTTGATAGGTTGAACCAAGCTGTGGTATAACCTCCATCCCGGTACGGTAATGGTGTGCCAAACCGAAATACCCCAGGTAAACATCATCAATAGCGATGTGTACTTTTGTGGTATCTGTATATTGCTCCGTTTTATTCAGCACCAGCTTTGAGTTGCCTATTTGTACTTTATGGCCGTCAACTTTTGCTACAATACCAGTACCCGGCACTTCGAGGTAGCCGGTTGTATCCAGCTTTTTAGCATCGCCAATTTTGCGGCATATCATCCTGCTCAGCGGGTGGTTAGAATTACTGCAAGCACTATAAATAAGCTGCTTTTGTATTTCGGATAATTTGGTCTCAACTTTTACTATGCCATTATCGCCGGTTGTTATAGTGCCGGTTTTATCAAATACAATGGCATCAATAGCAGCCAACTGCTCCACAACAGCGGTATTTTTTAAATAAAAACGGTTTTTATCGAACACGCTCAGTGCTGCCGACATGGTAAACGGGGTACTTAATGCCAGGGCGCATGGGCAGGCCACAATAAGCACGGCGGTAAACGCCGCGAAGCCACGTTTCACATCGGCGGGCAGCCAAAACAGCAGGGCGCCAAAAGCAATGGCCAGCAGCACAATGGTAAAGTATTTACTCACCTTTTCGTTAAAGGTTTTCATACGGTTGTCCTGCTTGCGGGTAAAAGCTTCGTTGTTCCATAACTGCGTAAGGTAACTTTGCGATACCGGCTTTATTACTTCCATCTCAATAGCTTCACCGGCTTGGCGGCCGCCTGCGTAAATTATCTCGCCCAGGGTTTTACTTACAGGAAGCGCCTCACCGGTAACAAAGCTAAAATCGATCAATGCCTCACCCTTTAATAAAATAGCATCTGCCGGTACGATCTCGTTATGACGGATCACCATCCGGTGGCCGGTGTGCAATTGCGAAAGCGGTATGGGAGTTTCTTTCTCCTCATCAATAACATGCACCGCTACCGGGAAAAAGGACCGGTAATCGCGCTCGAACGAAAGATGATGATAGGTTTTCTTCTG
>Ga0207690_10001511_pt1 | contig 14543 bp, 16 predicted proteins | sample KBSC23metaG_FD_184315 | JGI IMG/M metagenome (GOLD analysis project Ga0207690, IMG submission 184315) | Corn rhizosphere microbial communities from Kellogg Biological Station, Michigan, USA - KBS C2-3 metaG (SPAdes) (version 2) | ecosystem: Host-associated > Plants > Roots > Rhizosphere > Soil ...
ATCGCCACGATCGGCGAAGTTGACCACCGATGCGGGCTGTCCTGCTGCGACTGCGCGGCTCTGGTCGACGGAGGGGCCGAACGAATTGACGAAAGTGACGCCCTTTCCCGCGATGGTTTCCTGGAAGGCCGGCTCGATCACCTTTTCGTAGACCGGGCCCGGAGTGGAGTAGCCGACGAGGTAGATCGTGTTTTCGCTCGCCCCGCCGCTCCCCCCGCAGCCGACCGTGGCCAAGCCAGTCAGCAGGGCGAAGAGGACGGCGGAGACGCCGGCCGCAATCGCTCGGTGGCGTGTGGTATAGGAAAAAGGCCCCATTGGTCAAAGAATTATCCTTTTTCCTGGAGCTTTTGGTCTGAACCGGGCGCATGGGGGGCGCCACAGGGATCAGTCGCCGGCGTTGCCCGTGCTGAAGGACGAAGCGAAGGAGCGGACTTTGGTTCCGGCCGCGGCGCCGAGTGGACTGAGGCCGAAGAGGTCCTCGGTCGAGCGCAGCAGCGAGTAGGGGTTGTAGTGGGCGCCGTCGGTGGAGTTCGGGATCAGCAGCGGCGAGGCCAAGACGGCGCCGACTTTGAGTGGGTTGGCGGGGGGCGCGGCGGCAGGTTCGGTCGGCGGCGCCGGGTCGGCGGCGCCGAAGGCGACGATCAGCAGGCCGTCCTTCTTGTAAGCGGGGGAGGCGAGGATTTCCGGCACGACTTTGGCCAGGTAGGCGTCGGCCGCGGCGCCGCCGTCGGGCGTCCCTTCCGGGCACTGGCCGCGGAAGCCGGCGTCGCAGAGGTCGGGGGCGAGGTAGGAGAAGTTGGCGGTGGTTTCGACCTTTTTCAGGTCCTTGGCCAGTTCCGTCGCCGGCACGTCGTTGCTCGCGCAGTCGCCGAGGTCGAGCAGCGAGTGGAAGTAGACGAAGGGGTTGAGGAGCGGCGAGTAGCCGCCGGTGGTCGCGGCTTCGGTCGCGCCCGGTTCGGGGTGGACGCAGTTGTCAGGCTGACCGGTGCTTGCGTTGGTCATCCCTTCCAGGTAGGCGCGCCAGGTGAAGCGGGCGCTGCCGAGCTGGTCGGCGAGGGTCAGCGTTTCCACCGGGTAGACGCACTTTTCGTAGTCCGGGCAGCTGGCCTTGGTGGCGGCGGTCGGCGCTTCGCCGCTGACGGTGGCGACCCCGTTAGGGAGGGCGGCCTCATCGAGCAGCGAGTAGTTGGTCAGCAGTACTCCCTGCGGGCGCAGGGTGCCGCTGAGGTAGGGCATCTGTGAGGCCGCGCCGAAGGCGGCTTCGTAGCCGGGGCTCGCGAGGGAGATCAGGAACACGTGCTTGACCGGGCCGGCTTCGGGCAGTTCCGGTTCGGCCGGTGGCGGTGCTTCGGGTTCGGGGGCGGGCGCCGCTTCCGGCGCCGGCGCCGGGGCGGGGAGCGGCGTGGGGGGAGCCGCTTCCCCTCCCGGCACCGGTGGGGGGGAGGAAGGAGAGGGGGAAGCCGGTTGCGGCGCGGGAGCCGGGGCTGCCGTCGTCGCGGCGGCTGGGTCTTCCAGCAGCCCCGCCGCTGCCGCCAGCGGGCCGATGCCGTGCGAGCCACTGAGGCCGACGGCGACGATGCCGGAGGTGGCGACGAGGGAGGAGGCGACCAGCAGCGCGAACCGTTTCCCGGTCAGGGTCGCGGCGGCGGCGATCGCCTTCTGCAGGGGGCCGGCGAGGAGTTTCACGCGGCCGCTCCCACCGGCGCTAGCGAGCTGCCGCACTGCGGGCAAAAGCGGTCCGCGGGCCCGTAGGGGGAGCCGCAGCTGCTACAGAGCCCGGCCGCGTCGGAGCGCTCCAGCTCGAGCATTCGCTCGACCGCGAGCAGCTCGGCGTCGACCCGCTGCAGCTCGGCCGCTTTGCGGGTGAGCACGTCGAGGCGGACGTGGTCGCGGATCGCCATCTCGTAGAAGGCGCCGCCGAGGTCAGCCTGCATCACCGTGAACTTCTCCAGCAGCCGGTCGCGCTGCGCGCGCAGCTCGGTGTTCTCGGCAGGCGGTTCCTGCTTCGGCGCCGCCGGTTTGGCAGCTGCTTTGCGCGGCGGCTTCAGCCGCTCGGTGAGGCGGTTCAGGCGGCTCATGGTTCCGCTCCGCTCGGGGCGGGGCCGCCGCCGCTGCCGCCGACGACGATCACGTCGGGCAGGCCCTGCTGGGCCTTGACGTAGTTGGCGCCGGTCTGTTCCGGGCTTTCTTCGACGATCTGGGTGTCTTCTTCTTCCTTCTGCTTGGAGGCGTGGAAGTCGGTGACCGAGTGGACCGTCCCGTTCTTGGTGTGGGCGACGACTTTCTCGCCCTTTTCGGAGGCTTTGCCCGCTTTCGCGTTTTTTTTCGCTTTTGCGGCGGTGGCAGCGGTCGTCGTCGTCGTGCCGGCGGTGGCCGTCGCCGCGGTCGCCTGGCGTTCGCGCAGCGCCTGCAGCAGCGCTTCGCTGTCGCCGCCATTTGAGTTGCTGCGGCCGACCATCACCCCGAGGGCAACGGCGATCGGCAGCAGGGCGAAGAAGCTGACCGCGGCGGCGCGGCTGGTCGGGCTCGCTTTCGGCGCCGGCCCGGCCAGCGGCCGCCGCGCCCTTTTGCTCATCGCCGCGAAGTAGCGCGAAGCCGGGTTGGCCCCGTTCCCCCGTCGCGCCGCGCAGTTGACGCAATAGCGCTGCTGCGGGTCCATCGGCGCCCCGCACTCCTGGCAAGGCTCGAACGCCTGCCGCTCTCGAACGTCCATCATCCTTCCCCCTCCTGTTGATGGGCCGATTTCCCCCCATATGGGGGTATTTGAGGCCCATCAACATGTTGTTTGTGGTGCTGGCGCTTGGCGCGGGCTTTGAGGATCTGGGCGCTTTCGGCTTGCTTGGCGGCGGCCTTTTCCTGGGTCGTCTCGCAGCCAGCTAGGCCGCCGACGAGGAGGGCCGCGCAGAGGGCGAGGACCGCCAGTTGGACCTGTCGGCTAACCGAAGGCACCGCTCACGTACTCCTGGGTCCGGTGCTCGCGGGGCGAGCCGAAGAGGGTGGTCGCGCTGTTGTACTCGACCAGGTCGCCCAGGTACATGAAGGCGACGTGGTCGGCGATCCGGTAGGCCTGCTGCAGGTTGTGGGTGACGATCACGACGGCGACGTCGTCGCGCAGTTTCACGATCAGGTCCTCGATCACCTGGGTCGATTTTGGGTCGAGCGCCGAGCAGGGCTCGTCGAGGAGCAGCACCTCGGGCTCCGCCGCCAGGGCACGGGCGATGCAAAGCCGCTGCTGCTGGCCACCGGAGAGCTTCAGCGCCGGGTGGTCGAGGTTGTCCTTGACCTCCTCGAAGAGGCCGGCGCGGTCGAGGGCGCTGTGCACCGCCGGCTCCAGTGCCTTCTTGCGCTGGCGCCGCGAGCCCTGCTCCCGCAGCACGTAGGCGATGTTGTCGAAGACGCTCATCGGGAACGGGTTCGGCTGCTGGAAGACCATCGTCACCCGCCGCCGCAGTAGGGTCGGCTCGATCGCCGTGATGTCGACGTCGTCGAGCAGGATGCGGCCGCTGAGGCGGGCGCTCGCGGTCAGCTCGGTGAGCCGGTTGAGCGAGCGCAAGAGCGTCGTCTTGCCGCAGCCCGAGGGGCCGATCAGCGCCAGCACCTCGCCCTGGCGCACCGGCAGCGTCACCCCTTTGACCGCCTCTTTGGCGCCGTAGTGGACGGAGACGTTGTCGATCTCCATCCGCCGGATCGAGAACTGCGGCGCCCCGATCGAGCGCCGGGCGGCAGTGAAGCCACCCTGCTGCGGAGCCTGGCCGCCGAGCGGCTGCAACGGCGCCGTCGCCGCGCTCGCCGGCGCGGGGTCCTCCAGCTTCAGCCGCCGGATCGGCGGCGGCCCGGGGGTGTCTGAGTTTCCCCCCCGCATACGTGGGTCAAACTCAGAAACGGGGGTCAGTGGCTCCACGTTCCGACCTTTCTCGCGCGGCGGTGGACGACGTCGGCGGCCGCATTCAGGGCCAGCACCATCAGCAGGAGCACGAAAGCCGCCGCATAGGCTTTCTGCGGCTGGTTGAGGTTCCCGGTGGGGGAGGCCTCGTAGACGAAGTTGGTCAGGGTGGTGCCGGCGCCGCGCAGGTAGTTGAGCGGGAAGCCCGTGCCTTCGACCGGGGCGAAGTTCTGGGTGGCGCCGAGGAGGACGAGGATGATCGCGGTGTCGCCGATGATCCGGCCGAGGCCGAGGATCGCGCCGGTTGCCACCTGCGGGCGGCAGGTCGGCAGCAGGATCCGCCGCGTCGTCGCCGCCTTGGTCTTGCCGACCGCATAGGAGGCCTCGCGCACGTGGCGGGGGATCGAGTTCAGCCCCTCGCGGACGCTGGCAACGACCAGCGGCAGCGCCACCAGCGAGAGCATCGCCGAGGCGGCGAAGAAGGAGCGACCGAAGACGACTCCCTGCGAGGTGCGGCTGAGGAAGCCGAGCGCGGTCGAGGAGAAGATCACCGTGCCGAAGAGGGCGAGGACGATCGAAGGGATCGCGGCGATCGCCTCGATCGTCGACTCGGTGATCCGCGCCAGCGCTGCCGGGCGGCCGTACTCGACCAGCCAGACCGCGATCGCGATCCCGGCCGGCAGGGCGATCGCGATTCCCATCACGGCGACGATCATGGTGCCGATGAAGGCGTCGGAGAAGCCGCCCGATTCGCCCTCGGTGAAGCCGGCCGCGGCCGGCGTGACAAGCATCGAGGGCTTCAGGAACTTGATCCCCTGCACCATCAGGTAGAGGACGATCGCGATCGCGATCGCGCAGAAGAGCAGGCCGAGGAACCAGCAAAAGGCGAGGCCGATGCGGTCGGCGAGCTGCCAGGTGGCGCTGCCCTCGACCGCGTCGGTGTGGCCGCGGCTCGGCCGCAGCGGGTTGCGCTGAGGGGTCGGCGGCGTCGAGGGTGCGGTCGGCAGCGGCGTCTGGATCGAGGACTCCATCAGGCGCTCCCGTATTTGCGCATCGCCCGGCGAGCGATGTGGCCGGCGAGCGAGACCATCGCGCCGGAGAAGAGGAGGACGGCGGCGATCGCGAACAGGGTCGCGTTGGCCGGCTTCGAGCTCAGCTGGTCGATGTTCTTGACGATCGTCGGCGCCAGCGGCCGCGAGGGCTCGTAAATGAAGATCAGGCCGTCGGCGGGGTTGGGGGCGAAGCCGACCGAGCCGGAAATCATCGCCAGCATCACCGCCTCGCCAGTCGCCCGGGCGACCGCCAGCACGGTGCCGGCGACGATCGCCGGGCGGGCGCTGCGGACGCCGATCTTCCAGGTCGTGCGCCAGCGGTTGACGCCGAGCGCCAGCGAGCCTTCGAGCCAGCCCGGTTTCACCGCCCGCAGGCCGTCGCTGAAGATCGAGACCATCAACGGCGCGATCATCACCGTCAGCACGGTGACCGCCGCCAGCAGGCTGTAGCCGGTGAGCGAGATGACGCCGGCCACTGAGGCCTTCTGCGGCTCGGTGACGAAGTGGTTGCCGATAAAAGGGACGATTACGACGACCCCGATCAGGCCGTAGATCACCGACGGCACGCTGGCGAGGAAGCGCACCACCGGCTGCAGGATGTTGCTCATCCAGGTCGGCGCGAACTCGATGATGAAGACGGCACTGAAGAGGGCCGAGACGAGGGCGATCGTGACCGCGCCGCCGGTGATCAGGATCGTGCTCCAGATCAGCGGCCAGGCATGGAAGGTGTAGACGTAGCCGGCTCCCGTTTGAGCGGAGAGCGAGATCGCTTCCATCTGGTCGTCGACGTTGCCGCCGGGGCCAAACCAGGACAGCCCGTTGTGGGCGAAGGAGGGCCAGGCGTGGACGAAGACCGTCGCGATCAGCGCCAGCAGCAGCGCCACGACGGCGCAGACCAGCGCGCCGAGCATCCGCTCGACGCGCTGGTCTGACCACTTTGGGCCGTACTCGGGGGCCAGCTCCTCCAAGGGCCTACTTCTTGTTGAAGGCGGGCACGCCGCCTGCCTTGAGGATGGTTTCGCCGGCGAGCTTGCTGCGCCGCGCCCAGTCGATGAACTTGACCAGGGCTTTCGGGCTGGAGCTGCCGTCGCCGGGCAGGACCAGGAAGATGTACCGCGAGAGCGGGTACTTCAGCGGCTCGACGCTGATCTTGCTGGCTTTGCAGGGGACGCCGTTCACCTTCAGCGTCTTCAGTCCTTTCTTCTGCCAGGCGAGGCCGGCATAGCCGATCGAGTTGGGGTCCTGCTTGACCGCGTTGACGACGAGGCCGTCGGCGGTGAGGGCGTTGACGTTGGACGCTGGCGGTTCGTTGTTCAGCACCGCCTGGAGGAAGAAGTTGTAGGTCCCTCCGTTGGTGTCGCGGCCGACCGGGTCGATCGTGGTGTCGAGTCCCGAACCGGGCACTTGGCTCCAGTTGGTCAGCAGGCCCCGGTAGATGTCGTGGGTCTGCTGGATGGTGATGTTGCTGAGGCTGTTCTTCGGGTTGACGTCCATGCAGAGGCCGTCGAGGTAGAACTTGATGTAGGTGGTCCCGGCGTCGCTGGGGAGGGGGGTGCGGGCCTGGCCCGCGAACTGGCTGGTGCCGTTCTGCACGTCTTTGACGCCGGCGTTGCCGCCGTCGGCGACGTAGGTGAAGTGGACCTTGTGGTTGACCTTCTTCGTGTAGGTGGCGAAGAGGGCCTGCAGCACAGGCTGCGCTGCTACCGAGCCCGACCCGATCAGGGTCACGGCACCGGCCGACGCCGGCGCGGCCAGCCCTAGGAGGGTGATCGCCGCGATGGCGAGGGTCTTGCTTCTCATGCGGTTCGCGTCCTTTCCTTGCCGGGTTTGAGCGTCTTAACAAGACTTTGTTGACCAACTTGCTCGCGAAACAGTAGCAGCTTCTGTACTTTATTGACCTACTTAGTTCACAAAGTTGAAATGGAGGATCAATTGCTGAAGAGAAGACTGTCCACGCCCCGAGCCGCGACCGTCGTCGTGTTGGCGGCGGCGGTTGCCGCGTCGGTCACCGTGGTGCCCTCGGTCGCCCAGTCGTTCCTGACGAGCCAACAGGCGGCCAAGGTCTTCGTCACCAACCAGAAGGCCTCGAAGCTGTTCCTGAAGAAAAAGGCGGCTTCGAACCTGTTCGTGACCAAGGCGACGGCGCCGAAGCCGCCGGTGGTCGGGATCGCCGCCGGCACGGCGCAGTTCTCGGCCGCGGCGACCACCGCCGGCTACATCCCGACCGCGTTCACCTCGTTCGCGACCCATGCCGAAGTCAGCTCTGTCGTCATCACCTTCTCGGGGAACGCGACCTGCACCTCGGAAAAAGCGAGCTCGGCTGACGCCTGCCCGATCCAGATCCTGGTCGACGGCCAGTCGACCGGCAAAGTGAACTTCGCCCCGGCGACGCTCGCTTCGCAGACGCCGGTGCCGCTCGTCCACACCGTCGTGCAGACGACCGTGCTCGGCAAAGGCGGTCACACGGTGGCGGTCCAGTACGCGGGAGCCAAAAACGTGACGTTCACGCTGAAGAGCTGGAACCTCGCCGTCCAGGCCTACCCGCAGCCCGACGAACCGCTGCAGACCGAAGAAACCAGCGGCAAAGGCGGCAGCCCCAAGAAGGGCTGACTGAGCATCGTTTCCACCCTTGTCCTCGTTATAGCGGGGCGAATGGTGGAAACGACCAAGCGTCGAGAGAACTGAAGAGCCCGGACCTGGTGCCGATTGGCACCGCGGTCCGGGCTCAGGGTTCTTCGTGGGGACAGTCAGCGCTTTCGCCGTTCATGGCTTCAGCGCTGGGGGCGGGGGAGGGAGTCGCCGAGGATCAAACGGGCGCGGTAGAAGAGCGCCTCGTCGGCCCCGTTCAGCGCCGACTCGCGATTGTCGGTCTGCGTAGTCCGGTTCTGCCCGGTCCCAGCCGGATGCTCGTCCCGCACCAACCCAGTCAGCCGCCCCCGCGAGCGAAACGTCGTGGTCTCCACTCTCTTGGTCACTCTGTCTCCTTTCTTCATTTGTTGATCATCAAACTCAAGAATAGCACCTCGCAAGCGAAGAGAAGGGGTAGCGCAAAGCCCGCAAAGAGCCCTCGGGATGTGATGTATAGTCATACATCTATGAATCGAACGCAGATCTATCTCGACGACGAGCAAACGGCACGCCTCGATCAACGTGCTGCTGCCGAGGGGACCTCGCGCTCGATGCTGATCCGCCGGGCTGTCGACGTCTACCTCTCCCAGGAAGAACAGGATGCCGTCCTGTGGAAGGAGCAGTGGCAGAGGGCCTTGGAGAAAACCGCCGGCATCGCCTCTCACCTCGAGGAGGGCGCCGATTACGTGGAGGACGTTCGTCGTCGGGATGCTGAGCGTCTGGATCGGCTCGACGCTTGAGCGTCGTACTCGACACCAGTGTCCTGGTCGACCACCTCCGCGCCTCGACCTCGGCCACCGAATATCTGGCGAGCCTTGATGGCCGGCCAGCCTGCTCCGAGATAAGCCGAATCGAGGTTCTTCAGGGTCTGCGCTCCGCGGAAAGACAGGCAGCTGCGCGACTTTTTGCGCTGGTCGAGTGGGTGCCCGTGACCGAAGCAATCGCCCGGCGAGCAGGTGTGCTGGGGCGAAAATGGCGGCGCAGTCACCCTGGTATCGGGGTTGCCGATCTTGCTATCGCCGCTACGGCGGAACAGCTCGACGCAGCCCTTGCCACGCGGAACCTCAAGCACTTCCCGATGTTCAAGAACCTCCGCGCGCCTTACTGAACCGCGTATTCCTGAAGCGGGAGAGTGGCGTGGCGAATTGGGGCGGGGCGCCACCCGGCAAGATAGGCGCCCCACCCCGTCGCCCCTTCAGACGGCTGCAGATACCTCTGCGTCGCCGCCGTCGTGGTCCTCTAGGGGAGTCGAGGCCCCACGGAGGCGGCTTGACGGCGGCGAACCGTTGAAGCTTTTGGCCTGGACCGGGCGCAGGTAGGCGATCTGGCCCTCGCGTAGCTCCAGCCGCTGCAGCTCGGACCGGGTCAGCTGCGCCCAGACCTCGGTCCCGTCGGCGAGCACGAACTCGACCCGCACCTCGAAGCCGAGGGTGACGATCCGCTGGACCAAGCCCTCCTCGGTGCGCTCGTCGGGGTCGAGGACGACCTCCATGTCGTGCGGACGCACGAAGTGGTCTCCGAGCCGGTTGACCTCGCCGACGAAGCTCATCACGAATTCGTTGGCCGGGTGCTCGTAGAGCTCATCCGCGGTCCCCGACTGCTCGACCCGCCCGTCGTTCATCACCACCAGCTGGCCGGCGACGTCCATCGCCTCCTCCTGGTCGTGGGTGACGAAGATCGTCGTCACGTGCATCTCGTCGTGGAGGCGCCGCAGCCAGGTCCGCAGGTCCTTGCGCACCTTCGCGTCGAGCGCCCCGAACGGCTCGTCGAGCAGCAGCACCTGCGGCTCCACCGCCAGCGCCCGCGCCAGCGCCATTCGCTGCCGCTGCCCACCGGAGAGCTGGGAGGGATAGCGGTCGGCCAGCCCCTCAAGCTGGACCAGGTCGAGCAGCTCGTGCACCCGCTGGGCGATCTTGCGCTTGTCCCACTTGCGGATCTTCAGCCCGAAGCCGACGTTCTCGAACACGGTCATGTGCTTGAAGGCGGCGTAGTGTTGGAAGACGAAGCCGACTTCGCGCTTCTGGGTCGGCTTCTTCGAGACGTCTTCGCCCTCGATCAGCACCCGGCCGGAGTCGAGCGTCTCCAGCCCGGCGATCGCCCGCAAAAGCGTTGACTTGCCGGAGCCACTGGGCCCGAGCAGGGCGGTAAGGGACCCTTCCGGGACCTCGATGGACACGTCCTTGAGCGCCTGAAAGTCACCGAAGCTCTTGTTGGCTCCCTCGACTGAGATTCCCATCAGGCTGCCTCCTTTCGTTTCAGCAGGTTCATTGCGAGCAGGGTGGCCAGCGCCAGCAGCGCCAGCAGGATTGAGGCGCCGAAGGCGCCGGGGAGGTTGAAGTTGTCGTACTGCTTGGCGACGAACAGCGGCAGCGTCTGCGTCTGGCCGGAGATCGAGCCGGAGACGACCGAGACGGCGCCGAACTCGCCGAGCACGCGGGCGGTGGTGAGGACAACGCCGTAGGCGACGCCCCAGCGGATCGCCGGCAGCGTCACTCGCCAGAAGGTCTGCCAGGCGTTGGCGCCGAGGGTCGAGGCGGCCTGCTCCTGCTCGGTGCCGATCTCCTGCAGCACCGGCACCGTCTCCCGCACCACGAACGGCAGCGAGACGAACATGCAGGCCAGCACCATCCCCGGCACCGAGAAGAGGATCTTGAGCCCGGCTTCGGCCAGGGCCGGTTCGAACCAGCCGGTGGTGCCGTAAAGGAGGAAGAGCGAGAGGCCGATCACCACGGGGGAGATCGCGAACGGCAGGTTGATCGCCGCGTCGATCAGGAAGTTGCCCCGCCACTTGTGGCGGACGAGCAGGATCGCGCAGGCGACCCCGAAGACGGTGTTCAACGGCACCGCGATCGCGACCGTGATCAGGGTCAGCTTCAGCGCGTGCAGGCCGTCGGGGGAGGTGATCGCGTCGAGCGGCGGCGCCAGCCCGTGTTCGAAGGTTTTGTAGAAGATGAAGCCGAGCGGGAGCAGCAGCAGGAGCAGCACGTAGCCGAGGCCGAGCACCCGCAGGCTCCAGCGGCTGGCTGGGCTGGCGCTCACCGTCCCTCACCCCCTGGCTTGCCCTCGGCGGCCAGCGTCGGGATGAACTCGCTGGAGGCGCGGTCGTGGCGCACCGCCCAGCGCTGGATCAGGCTCACCACCGCCAGGCAAACGAGCGAGGCGAGCAGCAGCACCACCGAGACCGCGGCGGCGCCGGTGTTGTTGCCGGACTCGATCTGCTGGCGAATGAAGACGGAGGAGACCATCGTGTTGGGCAGGCCGCCGGCGAAGAGCAGCACCGAGCCGTACTCGCCCAGCGCCCGCGCGTAGGCGAGGGCGACGCCAGCGCCGAGGCCCGGCAGCAGGTTGGGGAAGATGATGCGGCGGAAGACGGTGAAGCCGCCAGCGCCGAGCGAGGCCGCCGCCTCCTCCATCTCGCGGTCCATCTCCATCAGCAGCGGCTGCACGGCGCGGACGACGAAGGGGAGGGTGACGAACATCAGGGCGACGACCACCGCCGCCGGGGTGCCGGCGATGTGGACGTTGAAGGGGCTTTTGTCGCCCCAGAGCTCGATCAGGATCAGGCTGGCGACGATCGTCGGCAGCGCGAAGGGGAGGTCAATGACGGCGTTGATCGCCGCCTTGCCCGGGAACTCGTCCCGGACCAGCAGCCAGGCGAGGATCGTCCCGAAGAAGGCGTTGATGATGACCACGGCGAGCGAGGCGAGCAGGGTCAGCTTCAGCGAGCGCAGCGCCTGCGGCGAGGTCACTTGGTCCCAGAAGTGGCTGAGACCCAGGCTCAGCGACTGGTCGGTCAGCGCCGCCAGCGGCAGCAGCACGATCACGCTCAGGTAGAGCACGACCATGCCGCGGCCGAGGCCGGCACCGACCCCGGGCAGGCGCAGGCCTACCCGGGGGGCGCGTGAGTGGGTGAGGGTCCCGGCCTCCATGCGTCAGCCCGAGGTCGAGACTCCGAGTTCGCCCTCGATCTTCGCGACCGAGCCGGTTTCTTCGTCGAAGAATTCGTCGTTGACCTTGCCCCAGCCGCCGAACTTGCTGATTTGGAACAGCTGCTTCGGGGTCGGGAACTGCTTCGGGTCGACGAGCTTCGGGTTGACCGGGCGGTAGCCATTTTCAGCCCACAGTTCCTGGCCCTGGTCGGACCAGAGGAACTTGAGGAAGTCTTCGGCTGCCGGCTCCGGCGCGTCTTTGGTGACCGCGATCGGCGTTTCGATCTGGATAGTCGAAGGCGGGATCACGTATTCGACTTCTTCGCCTTCCTTTTCGGCCTTGATCGCTTCGTTCTCGTAGGTGAGGAGGACGTCGCCCTGGCCCTGGCTGAAGGCGGCGAAGGCGTCGCGGCCACTGCCCGGCTGGGCGACGGTCTTTTCGAGCACGTTCTTCACTGCTTCCAGCGCCTGGTCGGGCGAGTCGCCTTCTTCCAGCGCCGAGCCGTAGACGGCCATGATGTTCCAGCGGGCCGAGCCGGAGCTGAACGGGTTGGGGGTGACGACGCCGACTTCCTTGTCCTCGATGTCTTTGAAGGACGTGATCCCTTCCGGGTTGCCCTTGCGGACGAGGATCACGACGACGGAGTCGGTGGCGATGCCGTGGTAGGGCTGGCTTTCCCAGTCTTTGGCGACGAGTTCGCCTTCTTCGACCAGCCGTTCCATGTCGCCGGCCTGGGAGAAGTGGACGACCGATGCGGGCTGCCCCGCGACCACCGCGCGGCTCTGGTCGCCGGAGGCGCCGAACGAGTTGCTGAAGCTGACGCCCTGGCCTTGCGAGGTCTTCGCGAAGGCGGGCTCGAGGGTTTCGGCGTAGACGGATTCCGGGGTGGAGTAGCCGACTACGTCGAGCTTCGCTCCGCCGGAGCCGGAGCTGGTACTCGAACTGCTGCTACCGCAACCGGCGACGACGAGAGCGATCAGCAGGGTGATCAGGGCGGCGGGGAGGCCGACCGTCACGCTGCGCCGCCGGATAGTGCGAGCGTTCCGCATCTAGGTATTTCCTTCCTTCTCGACTAACTTAGGTTCTTGAGCAACTTAATGCTCAATTGGCCGGGCACAGTAGCACAAAGTCGATCAGGAAAGTAGGGAATCCTGATCTGGATTCGGGGAAAGCGGGTGTGGTTGAGGTTTGGCCTCCTATAGAGGCCCAACCTCGACCACGCCTGGCATAGACTGCGCGCGATGCCAGTCGATGCGGTGCGCACGCCGGAGGAGTTGCTGCAGGGGTTGCCGGACTACCCATTCGAGTCGCGCTATCGCGAAATCGATGGGCTGCGCCTGGCGCACCTCGACGAGGGGGAGGGCAAGCCGGTCGTCTTCTTCCACGGCGAGCCGACCTGGTCGTTTCTCTGGCGCAAGGTGATCCCGCCGGTGCGCGACGCCGGTTATCGCTGCATCGCCCCCGACTACGCCGGCTTCGGCCGCTCCGACAAGCCCACCGACGTCGGCTGGTACACCTACGACCGCCACGTCGAGCTGATCGCGGCGCTGCTGGAGGAACTCGACCTGCGCGAAGCGACCGCGGTCGTCCACGACTGGGGCGGGCCGATCGGGCTGCGCTTGGCGGTCGAGCACGCCGACCGCTTCGACCGCATCGTGATCATGGAGACCGGGCCGTTCACCGGCCACCAGAAGATGAGCGACGCCTGGTTCGCCTTCCGCGACTTCGTCCGCGACAACGAGGACGTTCCCGTCGGCTTCCTGATCAAAGGTGGCTGCAAGCACGACCCGGGCGACGAGGTGATCGCCGCCTACGACGCGCCCTATCCCGACCCGACTGCAAAGGCCGGCGCCCGCGCCTTCCCGCTGATCCTGCCGACCACCCCCGACGCGGTTGGCGCCGCCGAGGGCAAAGCGGTCGCCAACGCGCTGCGCGAGGACGACCGGCCCGCTCTCGTGCTCTGGGCCGATTCAGATCCGATCCTCCCTTTCTCGGTGGGGGAGCGGGTATCGAGTGAGCTCAACTTCCCGCCGCCACGCCCGATCGCCGACGCCTCCCACTTCCTTCAGGAGGACGCAGGGCCGGAAATCGGCGCCGTCATCGCCGACTGGCTCGGCTGATCAGATCGATCATCTGCGCGTGCGAGTGCTCCTGGAGCAGCTGCACGCGGTGCGGGGGATCGTCGTCTTCTAGCCAGGTAACCGTGCCCGGCCAGTAGCTGTTGGGCGGCGTCCCTGGCTGGTGGAAGGCGGAGGCGAAGACCCAGCTGCCGGTGTTGTGGAGCCGCCCGCCACCGGGGAGCGCCCACTCGGCTTCATTCGGCAGCGGGCCGGCGCGGTGGGTGTGGCCGGTGATCACGTGCACGTCGTCGATGCCGAGTCGGGTCGCCAGCTCGATATTCGCCTCGACGCCGCTGCGGAAGATCGCCCGCGGCGTCACGTCGGCCTTGAAGCCCGCGCGCAGCAGTGAGTTGAGGCCGCGGATCGCCAGCGGGAAGCCGGCACGCGCCGCTTTCGCTTTGGCGCCGTCGCGTTCGCCGGCCAGCACCTCCCAGGCCTTCTCGAAGGGCCCGTTGCGGCGGCGCCGGACCGGCAGCACCTGCGCCAGCCCGTAGGCGAACCCATATAAGGGGCGCAGTATTCGCTCGTAATCGTCCGGGGTGGTGCGGGCCGGCAGCGGGCCGGAGAGGCGGATCATCGTCGCCGCGGCGACGCACTCGGCCCGCGGCAGGGTCAGGTGGGCGTCGACGTAGTGGCCGTGGGTGGCGTAGACGTCATCGCGCAGCCAGACGCCGGGGTAGGCGAACTCCAGCCGTGCCGGGCCGAGCCACTCGTCGATCAGCTCGGCGGGGCCGGGGGAGGGGGCGTTGCCGGGCGGCAGGGGCTCGTAGCGGTGCTCCAGCCCCAGCGCCGGGCCGCCGGCGATTGAGAGCTTGTCCAGCAGCGGCTCGGCGAGGCGGGCGTCGTGGTTGCCGGGGACGAGCGTCACCTCGGTTTGGCCGAGCACGTCGCCGAGCTCTTCGAAGAAGGGCTGCGCCCGTTCCAGCGAGG
>Ga0207690_10001513_pt1 | contig 14538 bp, 9 predicted proteins | sample KBSC23metaG_FD_184315 | JGI IMG/M metagenome (GOLD analysis project Ga0207690, IMG submission 184315) | Corn rhizosphere microbial communities from Kellogg Biological Station, Michigan, USA - KBS C2-3 metaG (SPAdes) (version 2) | ecosystem: Host-associated > Plants > Roots > Rhizosphere > Soil ...
ATACAGGGCCACGTCGATTACCTGCCCCTTGCCGCCACGCGCATCGCGTTCATACAAGGCCAGCAACACGCCCAGCGCGCCATGCAGGCCCGCAATGGTGTCGCCCAGCGACAGGCCGGCACGCGCGGGCGGCCGCCCCGGCTCGCCGGTCAGGTAACGCAGGCCGGCCATGGCCTCGGCAATCGCGGCAAAGCCGGGCTCGTCGCGCTTCGGGCCAGTCTGGCCGTATCCCGACACGCGCAGCATGATCAGCTTCGGGTTGATGGCCGACAGGGCCTCGTACGACAGCCCCCACTTTTCCATCGTGCCGGGGCGGAAGTTCTCGATTAGCACGTCGGTCTCCGCAGCCAGCTTGCGCACGACGTCCTGGCCTTCGGGCACACGCAAATCGACGCAGACAGACTGCTTGTTGCGCGACTGCGCCTCCCACCAGACGGACGTGCCCTCATGCAACATCCGCCATTTGCGCAGCGGATCACCCTGCCCCGGCGGCTCGATCTTGATGACCTGCGCGCCAAAATCAGCAAGCGTCTTGGCGGCAAACGGCCCGGCAATCAGTTGCCCGAGTTCGAGCACGCGGATGTTCTGCAAAACCTGTGTCGGCATGGATCGTGACGAAGAACGTTGAATTCAGAGCGCGGCAGGATTGCCGAGCAGATGCGTCATCAGAAGACGCGCGGAACTGGTCAGCGCATCGGGGTCGCGCACGCCGACCAGCAGCCGGCGATGCGCCCATTCGTCTTGCAGCGGCACCAGCGCCAGACCCGCGCCCGGCAGGCTCGACACATGCCCCTGCGCAGCAATGCGCGGCAGCACGCCCACGCCCAGGCCCGAAGCGACCATCCGGCAGACGGCTTCGAAACTGCGCACCTGGATACGCAGACGCAGCGGCTTACCCAGGCGCTGGCTCTCGTCGACCAGCTGCGCGGCCAGCGACGTGCCGGGCGGCAAGCTGACGAAATCGAAATCAATCGCATCGGAAAAGTTCACCTGCTTGCGCCCGGCCAGCGGATGGCCGCGCGGCGTGACGAGGGCGAGATCGTCCTCGCGGTAGTCGAACGATTGCAACCCGTCGCATGGCGTGCCGGCGGCGAAGATACCCAGGTCTGCGCGGCTCTCACGCAGCGCGGCCACAATATCGCCGCTGTCCTGCTCTTCCAGTGCGATGCGGATGGCCGGATTGGCCAGCATGAAGGCGGCCAGATCATCGGCCAGAAACTGCGTGATCGACGAGGTGTTGGCCCACACACGCACCAGCCCGCGCGTGCCAGTGGCAAAGTCCGACAGCGCGCCGGCCATGCGCTCGACGTCCTGCAGGATGCCCACGGCGTGGCGGAAGCATGCCTGGCCGGCTTCGGTCAGCTCAACCCCCGCAGCATGGCGATACAGCAGCGGCGCGCCCACGGCGGCTTCCAGGTCGGAAATCCGCTTGCTTGCCGCAGCCACAGCCAGATGCGACTGCCGCGCCCCGGCCGAGATACTGCCCAGCCGGGCCACCGCCACAAACAGGCCGAGGGTGACAAGATCGAAGCGGGCGAGGTTCATCGTGGAAGCCAAGGGTGGGAAAGATGCAACATCTGGGCGGTATCGAGGCACGTTCCATGCGTATTTCATCTGACCGTCACCCGCCAGCCGTTAACATGGCGGACTTTTGGTTTTGGCCGTTTCCCGATCCCCGATCCGAATGGGGATTCTAACGGCGTTCTCTCCGCTTGCCGCCATGTTGCCGCCGTTCCGATCGCACCTTTTCCGCCTGACCACCCTGTCCGCTCTCATGCTTTGCGCGGGGCACGCATTTGCCGATGAGGAATCGACGCACTGGGCGATCAACGATCCGGACCGCTTCGCCTTCCACGGGCAGGCCACCTACGTATGGCAGCGCGATCTGTCGTTCCACTCGCCGTACAGCGGGCCGAACAGCCTGTCGGGGCGCGGCACCACCAGCTACTCGGTCACGAGCACGCTCGACCTGGGGATGCGTCTGTGGCAAGGCGCCGAAGTGCACATCAACCCCGAAGTCGCGTTCGGCAAGGCTTTCTCTGAACTCCGCGGCCTGGCCGGCTTTACCAATGGCGAACTGGCCAAGACCGCCGGCGCAGACCCGACGCTCTACCGCGCACGCGCCTTCTTCCGCCAGACGGTGGGCCTGGGCGGCGGCACTGAAGAGCAGGAAGCCGAAATGAATCAGTTTGCCGGCGCGGTCGACAAGCGTCGCCTGGTCTTCACGGCGGGCAACTTCTCGGTGCTGGACGTGTTCGACGGCGTGACCTACGCGCACGATCCGCGCACGCAATTCCTGAACTGGTCGTTCCTCACGCATGGCGCCTTCGACTACCCCGCCGACGCGCGCGGCTATACCTGGGGCGCCGCATTGGAGTACTACGACGGCGACTGGGCCTACCGCGTCGGCCGCTTCATCCAGCCCGCCGAATCCAACGGTCTGCCGCTGGACACGCGCATCGGCCGCCATTACGGCGATGTATTCGAAGTCGAACGCAGTCACACGCTCGCCGGTCAACCCGGCAAGCTGCGCGTCATGCTGTTCCGCAACAAGACCGACATGGCGCGCTACGACGACGCCATCGCCCTCGGCCAGTCGACGGGCAGCACGCCGGACATCAGCCTCGTACGCCGCGAGCATGCCAAAGTCGGTATCGGTATCGGCGGCGAGCAGCAGATCAACGACGACATCGGTGTATTCGCACGCGCCTCGTGGGCCGATGGCAAGACGGAAACCTATTCGTTTACCGAGATCGATCGCTCGGTGTCGTTCGGCGCCCTGGTCAAGGGCAGCAAGTGGGGCCGCTCGGACGATACGGTCGGCATGGCTGCGGCCATCAACATGTTGTCACCGGACCATCGCCGCTATCTGCAGCAAGGCGGCATGGGCGTGTTCCTGGGGGATGGGCGACTGAACTATGCGCCCGAGCAGCTTGTCGAGGCGTTCTACAGCTTTCAGGTAGTCAAACGCCTGTGGGTCAGCGCCGACGTGCAGTGGATACGCCACCCCGGCTACAACGCAGACCGCGGCCCGGCCGTGTTCTTCGGCACGCGCCTGCATACCGAATTCTGAGCATCGACCGCTAGCTCAGAGCTGGCGCCGGTCGAGCACCGCGCGGGCGATGGTGCCCGCATCGACGTATTCCAGCTCGCCGCCCACCGGCACACCGCGCGCCAGACGTGTCGCCTTGATACCGCGCGCCTTGAGCATCTCGCCGATGTAGTGGGCAGTCGCCTCGCCTTCGCTGGTGAAGTTGGTGGCGAGGATGACCTCGGCGCACGGCCCGCCCAGCGCAGGATCAGTCGCGCGGGCCAGCAAGCGTTCGAGGTGAATTTCTTTCGGGCCGATGTTGTCCAGCGGCGAGAGCCGCCCCATCAGCACGAAATACTGGCCGCGATAGGTGAGCGTCTGTTCGATCATCATCTGATCGGCCGGCGTTTCCACCACGCACAGCACAGACGCATCGCGACGCGAGTCCAAGCAGGTTTCGCAGACTTCCTGCTCGGTAAACGTATTGCAGCGGCTGCAATGCTGGATCGACTCCGTAGCCTCGGACAGCGCCTGCGCCAGCCGCTCCGCACCTTCGCGGTCGTGCTGCATCAGGTGATACGCCATCCGCTGGGCAGACTTCGGGCCGACGCCCGGCAACACGCGCAAGGCTTCAACCAGCATCTGCAGCGCCGACGGCGTGCCTGGGCCACCGCGCATTACGCGTACCTCAGAACGGCAGCTTGAAGCCCGGCGGCAGCATGCCAGCCATGCCGCCCAAACCCGACGTCAGCGAGCCCATTTTCTCCTGCGTGGTGGCCTCGGCCTTGCGCACGGCGTCGTTGAACGCCGCGGCGACGAGGTCTTCCAGCAGTTCCTTGTCTTCGCCTTCGGCCACCAGGCTCGGGTCGATCGACACGCGCTTCACATCGTTCTTGCAGGTCATCACCACCTTCACGAGGCCGGCGCCGGACACGCCTTCCACCTCGATCAGGGCGAGCTGTTCCTGCGCCTTCTTCATGTTTTCCTGCATCTGCTGGGCTTGCTTCATCAGCCCCGCGATCTGGCCTTTCATCATGGTCGTTGCTCCTTGCAATGGGTCATACGAGGCGCGCCGCTTGATTGGGCGCGCCGGTGTTCAGTTTGGGAATGCGATTTTAGTGCGCGTGCGGTTGGATCGAACCTGGAACGACCTGCGCGGCAAAGTCCCGGACCAGCGCCTGTACAAACGGGTTGGCGGCGATAGCCTCCTCGGCATTGCGCTGGCGCTGGGCACGCTGTTCGGCATCCACGGCGGCGGCGGTAGCACGTGCAGCGCCGATGTCGCACACCACGCGAACGGGCGTGCCGAAGTGTTCCGTCAGCGCGGCCTCAAGGCGCTCGACGACGTTGGCTTCGGTCAGTGGGGGCAGTGGCACGCGCAGGCGCATCGTGACGCCTTCCACGGCCACCAGCTCACTCTGGTAAGCCAATTGCTGCGCCAGACCGCGTATCGGCAGGCTTGCCGCCAGTGCAGGCCAGTCGCCGTCGAATGTGGTGAGGCCGCTGGCGCTCAGATCGGGCGGCGTGGCTGCGGCCACAGGTTCCGGCGCGATTGTCTTGGCTGGCGCGGGCACGGCAGCCGGCGCCTCAATCTGTGCAGGACGCGCTGCCGGCTCCGGCACGCCAGGGCGCGCACTCGAAGCCGAATCCCAGCCGGCAAACGCCGCGTCCATCTCCTCGAGCGACGGCGAAGCAAACTCGCCCGGCATTTCATCCCACGGCGGCGGGCCGTCGTCAGCAGATGCAGTGGCGGCGGGCTGTTCACGGCGCGGCGACGGCGATGCCGGCGCGGCAACCGGATTCGGACGCGGACCCGCAGCAGCAGCCGGGCGTGCGATCGGCGCAGGTGCGGCCACCGGCGTGGCAGCGGGCGCCGAAGCACCACCACGACCGCGGCTCGACGCCTGACGCGCCGCAGCCAATGCCTCCATGGCCGGCGAGCGACGCACGGGTGCAGAAGGCGTAGCCACGGGCGTCGCGGCAGGCGTCTCGGCAACCACCGCCACTGGCATGGAAGCTGGCGGGCTAGCCTGATACGTCGCACGCGGTGTCTCGACAACTGGCTCCGGACGCACCGTCGCAGGAGCAGCCTGGGCAACCGGTGCCGCCAGAGGCGCAGTCGCTGCCACCGCCGGACGCGTCGATGCAGACGGTGCAACCGCCAGCGGCATCGCCCGCTTGCCACCGCCACCCGAAGGCGGCGTCGCATCCCCACCCGATTGCCCGGGCTGGAACGCCAGCATGCGCAGCAGCGTCATCGTGAAACCAGCGTATTCGTCCGGCGCGAGCGCCAGTTCGTTGCGGCCGAGGTTGGCAAATTGATAGAACAGTTGCACCGACTGCGCATCGAAACGCTCGGCCAGGCGACGCACATCGTCGGCCTCGGGCCAATCGTCCTGTACAGCGGCTGGCACGACCTGCGCCAGTGCAATCTTCTGCAGCAACGAGGCGAGATCCTGCAGCGCACCCGAGAAGCTCAGGCTGCGTCCGGACATCTCATCAGCAATCTCGACGAGCGCGGCGCCGTTTTCGTCGGCCAGCGCATCCAACAAGCGCACCAGGTAGCTCTGGTCGATCGCGCCGAGCATGCCGCGCACGGCGGTTTCGCTTACCTCGCCGGCGCTGTATGCGATGGCCTGGTCCGTGAGCGACAACGCATCGCGCATCGAACCCTGTGCGGCCGCTGCCAGCAGGCGCAGCGCGTTCGGCTCGTGGGCGATCCCCTCGTCACCAAGGATGCGATCCAGGTGCGACACGATGTGCCCCGGCGGCATCTGCTTGAGGTTGAACTGCAGGCAGCGCGAGAGCACCGTCACCGGAATCTTTTGCGGATCCGTGGTCGCGAGAATGAACTTGACGTGCTCGGGCGGCTCTTCCAGCGTCTTCAGCATCGCGTTGAAGGCGTGGTTGGTCAGCATGTGCACTTCGTCGATCATGTAGACCTTGAAGCGGCCGGCCGTGGGTGCGTAGACCGCGCGATCGAGCAGCTGCGCCATCTCGTCGACGCCGCGGTTGGAGGCCGCGTCCATCTCGATGTAATCGACAAAGCGCCCGGAGTCGATTTCGGTGCAGGCGCGGCACACGCCGCACGGCTGCGCGGTGATGCCGCCCTGCCCGTCTGCGCCCACGCAATTGAGCGATTTGGCAAGAATGCGCGACAGCGTGGTCTTGCCGACACCGCGCGTACCCGTGAACAGGTATGCGTGGTGCAGGCGCTGCTGTTCGAGCGCATGCGTGAGCGCTTTCACCACGTGTTCCTGACCGACCAGGGTGGTGAAATCGCGAGGGCGCCACTTGCGGGCGAGCACTTGATAACTCATGCGGCGGATTGTAGCAAAGCGAGGTGGATTTCCGACGTGCATTCCGAGGGGTTAAACGTCACGCGCGCTGAGCGAATTGCAAGGATATTCAAGTGGGGATGCGCGAGTCGGTTACAATGCCGGTCGGACGGGCCTCCTCGCATGGTGGCGCGGTCAACCTGGTCAGGTCGGGAACGAAGCAGCCACAGCCGTTTTCCGCCAGTGCCGAGGGTCAGGCTCGTCCCCTTCTCTTTTCTCTCCTGCATCACCCCTCCCCCTTCTTTTTGTTGTCCCGCCCGCGTCAGAACAGCGCGCCCTGGTTGCCGTCGCCTGATTGGTCGTGTGACGTCTGCGCCAGCTTGGGTAGCGATTCCAGCAATGACGCCAGATCGATCCATTCACCCTGCGCCGTTGCCACGCCGGCACGTACGGTGCGCCCCGGATACATCGGCGTGACGGCGTCAACGTAGCCGCGCAACTGATCCGCATAGGCGGCGCGCTCGACGGGCAGCAAACGCAGCTTGTAGTCGACCACGAGGACATCGTTGCCATGTTCGATCAGGCGGTCGATGCGCAACAGCGCGCCGTCTGGGCCGAAGAGTTCGACCTCGTTGTGGGCGATGTCGAAGCGCGTGGAGTCGAACACATGCGCCAGCGCATCGGCCCCGAGCATGCGGCGCACAGCTTCGGCAGCGCGCGTGGCGTCGGCTTGCGTAATGCCGCTCGCGCCAAACCAGCGCGCGATGGTCGCAGCGTCGGGCGCATGCTCCGGCAAGCGACGGCGCGTCAAGCGCTCAAGCACGGCATGCAGCAATTCGCCTTGCGCGACGGCGCCCTGGTCGAACACGACGTCGGCAGCGCTTTCGGCGGATGCGCTGGTTGCGCCAACGCGCACCGTCACCGTGAGCGGTGCGCGGAAGTCGTGATACGAGACGGCCTCGGCTTGCGTTGCCGCGGCCTGCGCGCGATCCGACACGTCGAGCACCGGCGCCGGCGACGCCACACCCGTGCTGGCGAGCAGCGTGTACCAGCTCGCGGTGCCGTCCACCTCAGGTGCATCGCCCTCGTCGACCGACTGCGCCGCCGTGGCATCGCGCTTGTTTGCGACGCCGGAAACGATCAGCGCCTGCCGTGCGCGCGTCATCGCGACGTAAAGCAGGTTCCAGTTCTCGCGCTCCGCCAATGCGGCTTCCTGCGCGAACAACGGATCGCGCGCACGGCCGCGTTCGGATGTCTTGCCGAACGCAGAGAAATGCGCGGGCGCCTGCGCGCCGGGCGGCCAGTCGATCAGGATGCCGGCAGTATCGACGCGCGCATCGCTGTGGTGGCTGTCGAGCAGCACGACGAACGGCGCCTCCAGCCCCTTCGAGGCATGCACGGTCAGAATCTGCACGGCGTCCAGGCCTTCGCTGGCGACTTCGGCGTCGATGGCATCCGGCGCTTCCGTGTCGCCCTGCATGCCTTCGTCCGGGCTCTCTTCGTCGTCGCCCTGGCGAATGGCGCGCAATTCGGCCATGAACTTTGGCAAGCTGGGGTAGCGACCACCATCCAGGTCGAGCGCGAGTTTGAGGAACGCATCAAGGTTGGCAAGCACCTGATCGCGATTGGCGGCGGGCGCGCGTTCGGCATAGCGGCGTTTGAGTTCGCCGGTGTAGACGATGTGGTCAAGCAGATCGTGCACCGGCAGCGTAGGCGCCACCGCCAGCCAGCGCGAGAGCATGCGATGCGCGTGGCGCAACGCGGGCGCCGCGTCGGCCTGGCCTGCCAGCGCGATCAGGCGCTCCCACCATGTCAGTGCAACAGTGCCTTCGCCAAACTGAGCCAGTGCGATGAGGTCGTCATCGGCAGCAGCGAATACCGGGCTACGCAGCACATGCGCGAGCGACAAATCAGCCTGCGGTGTCATCAGGAAATCGAGCAGCGCGCACAGATCGAGTGCTTCCAGCGTGGCCAACAAACCGCCACGGCGCGGGCTCAGGTAAGGCACGCCCGCGTCGCGCAAGGCCCGTTCGTAGTCGGCCAGATAGCGCTTGCGGCGCACGAGCAGTTGAAAGTCGTTCCAGCGCACCGGACGCTCGACGCCACCTTCGCGAATGCGCTCGTTGGCGTGCAACGCGCGCAGGCAAGCGGCCACCTGGCGGCCCTCTTCGTAACGCTGTGAATCGCCAGCCTCTTCTCGCGGCTCGGTGAGCGTATCGCGCGGTGTCGTTTCATCAGCTTGCTCGGCGTCGGACACCGGCACCAGCGGCAACAGCAGCGCGTGCCCGATGGGCGCGTCCACGGCCGTGCTTTGCTCGGCGTAGATCGGATAGTCGCCACGGGAACGCGCCTGCAGGAAGACCGCGTTGACCCACTCCAGCACCGCCGGCGCATTGCGACGCGTGCGGTTGGTGCGCAGCACGGTGGCGCCAAACTCGGCGACGAGCATTTCGCGTGCGGCGTCGAACAACCGCGCATCCGCGCGACGGAAGCGATAGATGGATTGCTTCGGATCGCCCACCAGGAACACGCTCGGCTGCGTGCCGGTGCCCGCGTAGCCGGCCAGCCAGCCTTGCAGGATGCGCCACTGCATCGGGTTCGTATCCTGGAACTCGTCAAGCAGCAGATGCTTGTAGCGGGCGTCGAGCCGCACCTGCAGGTAGGCCGCCGTATCCTCTTGCTGCATCAGGCGTGCGGCTTCCCATTCGAGGTCGGTAAAGTCCATCGCGCGCGCCTGGCGCTTGTAGGCTTGATAGCGCTCGATGAGTGCGTCGCCCAGCGTGAACAGCGCGGCGTTGACTGCGCGCACGTGGGCTTCCTGGCGGCGTGCCTGGACCACGGTCAGCGCCTCACACAGCGCTGCGTGCAAGGTCACCAGTGTTTGTGCATGGTCATCTCCGATGGCTTTGATGAGCGCCTTGGTCGGCTTGCAGGCGCGCGCCTTGCCGGCCTGCGTGTGGAACGCGGCGAACAGCACACCGAATGCCTGTGCACGTGCGGCTTCGTCCGAACTATCCATCGCCCGCGCTGCGGTAACGGCCGACTCGATCGCGACTGCGCGCTTGCTCTCAGCTGCACCGCCTTGCCCCAGCCAGCCGGACACACGCAACATATCGGCCAACAACGCGGCATCCTGCAGCGCCTCGATCAGCGGATCGATCGTTGCATCCTCGCCAAGCAGGTCGTCGAGTGCATCGAGTGGGTGCTTGCCCGCCTGCGTCTTGTACGCCCACCAATCGCTGCGCTGATGAAACATCGCGTCCAGCAGACGGCCGGCCTGGAAGTCGCCGACCAGATCGGCAAGCGTTTCGTACACGGCGCGCAATTCGGCATGATCTTCCGCCAGCAAGCCGCGCCAGAACGGCGCCCAGGCCTCGCGGCGAAGTCGCCCCGCATCCTCGCGCAACGACGCGCCCTGCTGCACACCCGACGACAACGGCGCACCGCGCAGCAATGACCCAAACCAGCCGTGGAACGTATCGATCGCCATGCGCGACGGCGATTCCAGCACACGCGCGTACAACCCGCGCGCGGTGTCGATCAACGCCGGTGCATCGCGCTCATCCACCGTGCGCGCGATCAGCTCGCGTACAACGCCTTCGTCATCGGCGGTGGCCAGTTGCGCGAGGATGTCCAACAAGCGTTGGCGCATTTCCTCGGCCGCCTTGCGCGTGAAGGTGATGGCGAGAATGTCCGACGGCGCCGCGCCTGCCAGCAGCAAGCGCAGCATGCGCGTGACGAGCAGCCACGTCTTGCCGCTGCCCGCGCACGCCTCCACGACCACCGAGCGCTGCGGGTCGCACGCCGCGCGCGAAAACACTTCTGGCGGGACCGGCGCGCTGTCGCGCTCGTAAGCGTGGTCGCTCATGCCTCGCCCTCCGGCTCATGTGGGACGCCATGCGGGGCGCCTTCTGTCCAGTACCCCTTGCGGCACAGGCCGCGCGCCGCGCAATAGCGGCAGGCCGACTCATCGCCAAAAGCGGGCAGCGGCGCTCCGGCCGCGAGGGCCGTCATGTCCTTTTGCATCTGTTCGATCAGCCAGTCGACAACCTGGGTGAAATCGGGCAGCACCACGTCGCGCTTATCGCCACGCGCCTCGCCATCGAGCGAGACCCAGCCACCCGCATCGGCACGTGCATCGAGCACGCCGTAGAACGGGAGTTGGCAATCCTCAAACGGCGTCTTGGCGCGGCGCACCAGCACCATTTGCGATTGCGTTTTGTAGTCCAGCACCGCCACGCCGTGTTCGTCGTGGACGTCAATGCGGTCAATGCGCCCGCGCAAGCGCAACGGGCGGGCATCGGGCAAGGTGATCGACGTATCGACATCCACTTCACCGGCTTCAAAACGCCAGCCTTCGGCTTCTCGCGCGGCCTGCCACGCCAGGTACGACGGCATCACGCCTTGCCAACGGCGATAGAACCGGAGCGCATTGCCGTCTTCGGCCAGCAGCGGGCCAAACTGTTCGTCGGTGATGGCTTGCAGCCGCGCTTGGCGATGCGCCGGATCGTGCATCGGCGCCTCCAGCAACTGCCGGTGAAAGCGATGCAGGATCGCGTGCAGGATCTCGCCGATATCGCGCTTCTCCAGCTCGTCGGACACCTCGTCCAGTTCGCCGAGCCTCAACATGCGGCCGACGAAGAACTGGTACGGGCAGCGGCGCAGGCTGTTGTAGGCGGCGGCGCTCAGCGTGGACGGCACCAGCGCGGGCGCGGCCGGCGCGGGCATGTCGGTCGGTTGGCTGACCGTCTGCAGGCTGTGCAATACGACTGGCGTATCGATCCGCACGCCGCTCACCGCCAACCGGCGCTGCAAGCGTTCAAGCCAGCCGGAAAGGCGATGGGGTTCACCGCGCCCCCCGTGGCGTTGCCAGCTCAATACCACTTCGGGCTGATTGAGCAGCACCTCGGCCAGATCGCGCGCCTGCTGGGCAAAACGCTGTGCTCGGTCCGGCAAACCGAGTTCGCGGCGCACGTCGTTGGAGAAGAACAGCCACTCGGGCTGTGCCGACGGCAACTGCGCATCGTCGCAGCCGACCACTACCACGCCGTCGAAGCGCCGCATGCGCGCGCCGTTCAGCGGCAGGATAACGACGCGCCGATCCGCCGGCGGCGAAGGCTCGCTGAAGACCGCGGATTCGAGCAGCATCGACAGCAATGCGCGCCATTCGGACAGCGAGAAACGCGCACCTGCATCCGTGCTGCCGTGCACCGATGTGCGCAGACGGTCGATCCAGTCGAGCAGTTGGCGACCCGCAACATCGTTCTGCAAACCAGTGCGCATGTGCAGGCGATCCAGCGTGCCGGCCAGCAGCGTCACCCACGCATCGAGCGTGGCGCTGCCGGCGCGGCGCCACAGTGCGGCTTCGTCGGCCAGCAAGCCGAGCCGATCGGCCAGGCGGTTGGGCTTCGGCTCGCCGTCGGCATCGTCGGCAGGACGATCCGCAACCAGGCGGCGCAACCGGCCCCAGCCACCCGACACGTTGTGCCGCCGCACGCGGCGCTCCAACTCCGCGACCCACGCGGGTGTGCCGGTGCCGGCATCGGCATCGCGCAGGCAGAATGGGCTCTTGATGAGATCGAGCAGCGCCGCGGTGTCGCCATCGCCCTGCACGACGTCGACCCAGCGCATGAGCGCCGCAGCGGCGCGCGTGGTGGACAGCTTCCAGCCCGTCTCGTCGCGCACGGGCACGTTCACGCGCGCAAGCAGGGCGCGAACGCGCCGCGCGACGATGCGGTCCTGTGCCACCAGCGCCAGCGATCGGCGCCCAGCGTTCAGCCAATCGACTAGCGTATGGGCGGCAAACGCGGCTTCGTCTTCAAAGCGGGCAGCGCCGGCAATGCGCAAGACTGGCGCGGGAAGCTGGGGATCGGAATCGTCGTCCTCGGTCTGTGCGGGCGTAGCGCACTCGGGCCACGCGTGCAGCAGCAGATCGCGGAAATCCGCGTGCGTGGAAGGTGCGGCCGATGCACTGGCGTCGGCCGCATGCCAGTCGTAGCCGATGTTCAGCACCGGTACGCGTTCGGCGGCGCGCTGGAGGAAATCCAAATCGACGGCTTCGGGGTCTGTCGGGCTCATCCACACGATCGGCCCGTGCAGTTCTTCCAGCAAACGCCGCATGGCGCGCAACCGCATGGGAATCGGATCCGCAGCGCCCGAAAGCAGCCGCCAGAACGTCAGCACGATGCGCGATTCGGTGCCAAGAAAGCGCTCAGACAACTGCGCGTAGGTGTGATCAAGTGCCTCAGCCAGCGCAGACTCAAGCTCGTCGGATCGCCCTTCTGCATCACTGTGCGCAGCATCCAGCGTGAGCCAGCGTTGCGATAGCTCATCCGATACGGTCACGAGCACCTGCGCCACGCCCCACAGCGCGGCATCGTCCTGCGCACCCAGCGCTTCGCGCAGCCAAGCCTGCGTCTTGAGCGCCTGTTGCACCGCCAGCAACCGCGAGAGCGGCGTCCGCGCGGCTGGCACATCCGGCTCGGGCGGCAAATCGAGGAGCCAATGCCCCAGCGTCACGATGCGCGGCAGCAGGCGCGGCGCACCGGCCGCTTGCGCACTGACATGCATGGCACTGCGCACACCCGGAATCTGTGCAGCCGTCGGCACGACGATGGTGGCTGCGCCAGAGGATTGCGCGTGCGCATCCAGGAAGCGCCATGCAGCGTCGGCGGCACGGGAAAGGAATGCTGGGCCGGGCGCGAAGGCAAGCGTCTGCATGCAGCGTGGAAAATGTGGCGATGAACCGGAGAATGAAGACCTGCGGCTATCGGCGTGATAGCCACAATCAACAGTTGAAAATGGGGGCGCCGGTACTATATCAGCAGCATCCGCGCCGACGGTGGTCCCAATACACGCCGGTTTGCGTAATCGTGTAATGTATGGGTTCGGCGCACGTCGCCAGCTTTTACGAAATAACAGAGGTTCCCGCCATGAGCGAACAGATCAAGTATGTGAGCGACGCGTCCTTCGAAGCGGACGTGGTCAAGTCCGACAAACCCGTGCTCGTCGATTTCTGGGCCGAATGGTGCGGCCCCTGCAAGATGATCGCCCCGATCCTGGACGAAGTCTCCAAGGACTACGGCGACAAGCTGCAGATCGCCAAACTCAACGTCGATGAAAACCAGCAAGTACCGGCCAAGTTCGGCATCCGCGGCATCCCGACGCTGATTCTGTTCAAGAACGGCACCGTGGCCGCCCAGAAGGTTGGCGCACTGTCCAAGTCGCAACTGACCGCATTCCTGGACAGCCACCTGTAAGCCGTATTCCCAGGCAGCGCACGCCCCGTCGCGCTGCCCGCGCACACGCTGGCGCACTTCCTCCTGGAAGCTCGCCAGCGTTGTGCTAAGATTGCAGCCAATCTGTTTCCCCGAGCGTTCGCTCGACCTTCCCCCTCCCCGGTTTTTCTCGTTTCGCTGCCCGTTCGGGCCCTTCCCATTCTTTCGTCTATGCATCTGACAGAACTGAAATCCCTGCACGTGTCCCAATTGCTGGAAATGGCGGGACAGTTGGAGATCGATAACGCCCAGCGCATGCGCAAACAGGAATTGATGTTTGCCATCCTGAAAAAGAAGGCGAAACAGGGAGAAACGATTTTCGGTGACGGCACGCTTGAAGTGCTGCCCGACGGCTTCGGTTTTCTGCGTTCGCCGGAAACATCGTATCTGGCCAGCACGGACGACATCTACATCAGCCCGTCGCAGATCCGCCGCTTCAACCTGCACACTGGTGACACGATTGAAGGCGAAGTCCGCACGCCCAAGGATGGCGAGCGCTACTTCGCGCTGGTGAAGGTCGACAAGGTCAACACGCAGCCTCCCGAAGCGGTCAAGAACCGCATCATGTTCGAGAACCTGACGCCGCTGCATCCGAACAAGCCGCTCACGCTCGAACGCGACATCAAGGCCGAAGAGAACATCACCGGCCGCATCATCGACATGATCGCCCCGATCGGCCGCGGCCAGCGCGCACTGCTGGTGGCGTCACCCAAGTCGGGCAAGACGGTGATGCTGCAACACATTGCGCACGCCATCGCGACCAATCATCCGGAAGCCGAGCTGTTCGTGCTGCTGATCGACGAGCGCCCGGAAGAAGTGACCGAAATGCAGCGCACCGTGCGCGGCGAAGTGGTGGCATCGACCTTCGATGAACCGGCCGTGCGTCACGTGCAGGTGGCCGAAATGGTCATTGAAAAGGCCAAGCGCCTGGTCGAACTGAAGAAGGATGTGG
>Ga0207690_10001519_pt1 | contig 14518 bp, 12 predicted proteins | sample KBSC23metaG_FD_184315 | JGI IMG/M metagenome (GOLD analysis project Ga0207690, IMG submission 184315) | Corn rhizosphere microbial communities from Kellogg Biological Station, Michigan, USA - KBS C2-3 metaG (SPAdes) (version 2) | ecosystem: Host-associated > Plants > Roots > Rhizosphere > Soil ...
GGCTTCGAGCCGCTGATGGCGCTGTTCAACCCGCACCCGGCACTGAAGGTTTCCGTGCCGATGAACCCGATGGTCGACGGCTGGATGGGCGACGACTGGTTCCACCACGGCGCGTTCCGCCAGCAGAACCTCAGCTACATCTACGAACAGACCGCCAGCCGCGACAACTCGATCAAATGGTGGACCAGCTACCACGACGAGTACGACTTGTTTCTGCACTACGGCTCCGCCGGCGCGCTGGCCGACGCCTACGGCATGCGCCAGCTCGGCTTCTGGAACAAGCTGCTGGCGCATCCCGCCTACGACAGCTTCTGGAGCGATCAGGCGGTGGACAAGCTGCTCGCCAGGCAGCCGCTGAAGGTGCCGGTGATGCTGGTGCACAGCCTGTGGGACCAGGAAGACATCTACGGCGCGCTCGCCGTCTACCGTGCAATCAAGCCGAAGGATACGAGCGGCAACATGGTCAGGCTGGTGATGGGTCCGTGGCACCACGGCCAGGAGATCGACGAGGGCAGCTCGCTCGGCGCGATCCGCTTCGGCAGCGACACCGCGAAGTATTTCCGCGAAAAAATCCTGCGCCCGTACCTGGCGCAGTACCTGAAGGACGGCGCACCGAAGGCCGATCTCGCGCCGGTCAGCGCATACCAGACCGGCAGCAACCGCTGGCAGCGGCTGGATCGCTGGCCGCTCGCCTGCGAGAACGGCTGCGCCATGAAAAGCCGCGCGCTGTACCTGCAGGCCGATCACAAGCTCAGCTTCAACGTGCCCGCCGCCGGCGACGCGTACGACGAATACGTTTCCGACCCTTCCCGCCCAGTGCCGTTCCGTGCGCGGCCGATCCAGCCGATCGGCTACGGCGACGGCCAGACCTGGTCGCAATGGCTGGTCGACGATCAGCGCGAAGCCTCCGGCCGCACTGATGTCGTCACCTACATGAGCGACGTGCTCACCGCGCCGCTCGCCATCAGCGGCGCGCCCGAGGTAAACCTGGTCGCCTCCACCAGCGGCACCGACAGCGACTGGGTGGTCAAGCTGATCGACCTCTACCCCGACCAAGTCGCCGAGCAGCCGGAGATGGGCGGCTACCAGCTCGCCGTGGCGATGGACATCTTCCGCGGCCGCTACCGCGAAGGCTTCTCCGAGGGCAAGCCGATCCCGGCCAACCAGCCGCTGCCCTACCGCTTCGCCCTGCCCGCCGCCAACCACGTCTTCCTGCCCGGCCACCGCATCATGGTGCAGGTGCAATCCAGCTGGTTCCCGCTGTACGACCGCAACCCGCAGACCTTCGTGCCGAACATCTTCCTGGCCAAGCCGGCGGACTACGTGAAGGCCACCCAGCGCGTGTACCACGCGCCGACACAGGCCAGCTTCATTGCGTTGCCGGTGGTGGGGGGCTGAACGCGCGGCATCGACGAAAAACCTCATGCGGAGAGGTTCTGACTCATGCCCGGGTTCCTCGAAGGCGCCCGCCTCCAACGACGGGCGCCGCCGCACGATGCAGCGACGTGGCGCGCCGCTGTCCGTAGCCATCAGGAACAACCTGAAGCACGGTACGTCTGCGCTGAAGCGATCGCGCACAGCGCGGCTGCGCCGCGACGTCGCCTCGGCGCGACCACCTCAACTACGCGCGCACTCTCGGGTACAGTCGCGCTGAAGCGACGTCCCCGTCAGCCCTCGTCAACGCAAAGGATGCCTGGTTATCCCTCTTTGACCTGCCTGGCACCACCCCGCCGTGATTTCTGCACCATCGAGATTGATGTACTGCTTGTAGCGGGCGGCTGCTTCCGGCCACCACCTGGCAGTGATTTCCGCACCACCATGATCTCCACCTCCACGCACATCCGCGGTGGCGGCTTCGGCACCACGTTGGTTTTGACGCTGATGCTCTGGACGTCCTTGGCGTCGGCAATGTCGATGATGTAGGTGCCGGGTTCGATGCTGTGGTTTTTATTCATGTCGTTCTCCGGGTGGGTGCCCCTTGCTCGCGCGCGGGGCGGGGGGTTCCGCGCCAGTCCCCTTGCCCGTCGCCTCCGGTGGAGACAGCAGGCCCAGACGACGGAAGGTGAGGTTGCTCGCGATCACCGTTTCGGGAATGCCGGCGGCACGCGCAGTCGCCAGCCGTTGGCGTGCCTGCGCGAGGTCGCCCAGCAGCGCCAGCGCCTCCGCGTTCTGCAAGGCCACTTCGCCGGGCTGGTTGGGCAGCGACTCGGCGCGCCTGACCAGCTTGCGGACGCTGGCCGCGTCGCCCAGCACGGCCCGGTAAAGGCCCAGTGAGGCGACCGCGAGGGCATCGTTCGGCTGGACCTTCAGGTAAGCCTCGGCGCGGGCCGCGGCCTGCTCATAGGCCTCGTGCGTATCCGCGGCCTTGGCCTGCGGATCCGCCCGCAGGGCGTCAGCCAGACTGCCCCAGTTGACGAAATTCTGAGGGTCCAGTGCGACCGCCTGACGTTGCAGATCGACCGCCGCGCCGTAGTCGCCCGCCTGGTACTTGAGCAGGCCAAGATTGTTCAGGGAGACGGCTGCCGGCTCGATCGCGATCGAACGCAACAACGCCTGCTCAGCCTCGGCATTGTTGCCCGCCGATATGTAAAGCCCGCCCAGCGTGTCCCACAGGTTGGCGTCGCCCGGCCGCAGCTTCACCGCCTCGCGCAAGGAGGCTACCGCCTGCGGCAGGTTGCCATCGAGATACTGCTGATAGCCGATCTGGGCCAGCAAGCCGGGATCGCCGGGGCTCAGCTGCAGCGCCTGCTGGAATTCCTGCACGGACAGATCGTGCTGGCCTCGGGCCGCGTAGACCTGGGCGGCGCCGATATGCGCACTGACCCGCATGGCCGGCGCCCGCGCACTGCTGCGGTAGTACTGCAGGGCACGCCCGAAATCGCCGCTCACGCGATACAGGTCGCCCATCGCCACATCCACCTCGGCCAGCGTCGGATCCATTTGCGCGGCACGTTGGCAGGCGAGCCTGGCGTTGTCGAAGGCCTCGGTGCTGTGCCTGCTTTCCAGGCGCCAGACTTCGGCCCGGCAGATCCCTGCCTGCGCCTTGGCGAACCCGCTGTCCTCCTTCAGCGCCTGGCCGAAGCGCTCGATCGCCTTGTCAGCGGTCCCGGGCGAACTGGCGTGCTGCAGCAGGCCCAGGCCCTGCAGGTAGATGTCGAACGCGGCCTCGTTGTGCGTCGGCGTCAGGCGCTTCGCCAGGGCATCGCTCTCGCCGGGAATCGCCCCCAGCAGCGAACGCACCACCTCGCCGGCGATCTCGCTCTGGGTATCGAACACGCCGGAGAGCTCGCGATCATAGGTATGGCTCCACAGCGTGAACCCGGTGGCGGTGTCAGACAGGCGGGCGGTAATGCGGATGCGCGGACCCTCGCGGCGAACGCTGGCATCAAGGATGGTGGCCACCCCGAACCTGCTCCCCAGGGCCTTCACATCGGCAGCGCCATTCCTCACGTCCGCCGAAACCGGTGCGGCGACCTTCAAGCCGTTCACGCCAGCCAGGGCATCGCGCATCTCCTCGGCCAACCCCTCGGCGAAGTACTCGTCGCCGGGATGGCTGCTGAGGCTGGTGAAAGGCATCACGGCGATCGACGCGGCGATGCGCGGTGCCGGCGCCATGACCCGCTGGAGCACGGCCCAGACCACCAGCGCGCAAGCCAGCAGCACCGTCAGCGCCAGCCAGGGGCGTTGCTTCCAGCGCCGATCGATGCCCTGCCCGTGCGCCGGTATCGGCTCGGGGACGCTCCATGCCGATGCCGGATCGGCCTGCTCCCGTCGGAGCGATCCCAAGTGTTCATGCCGGTTCGTCGGCAACGCCGGCAGCGCGACCCGCAACCCGGTTGCCGGAAGGTCGTCGACGCCGGCCGGGTCCGGCGCCGGCGAAATCCCCGTATCCGCGTCGTCCCGCAACTGCCCGATGAAGCTGTAGCCCAGGGCGTGCCGGGTCTGGATATAGCGCGGCTGCTGCGGATCGTCGCCCAGCGCGTGGCGCAACTGCGCGATCACTCGGGTCAACACGCCCGGCGTGACATGGCGATGGCCCCAGACCAGGTCGAGCAGGTCGTCGCGGCCGATCAGTTCGCCAGGGTGCTGCAGCAGCGCGAGCAGCACGGCGAAGGCCTTGGGTTCCACCGGTTGGGGCACGCCCGCACGCAGCAGGCTGTGCGCGGTCGGGTCGACCACGACGTCGTCAAAGCGATAAGGCGTAGCCCCCCCGCCGCGCGCGCCCGATTCCGTCCGGTTCATCGGGAAGACCTCAGGCGATCACATAAACCTCAGTGTTCGCTCATGCAAGCCCTGCATGTCCATCATGACTCAAACCGCCGTGCGGTGGAATCTGAGCCTGCGCCGCATCCCGTGGCGCCACCACCGGAGGATCCGCCATGAACGCCCAGATCGCTACCCTGCAACCCCTGTCAGCCGCCCTGCAGTCACCTGCATGGAGGAACCTGAACCGCCCTGCCCGGCGTCACTTCGTCGGAGGCTTCCTGCCCGAAGCCGAAGCGTTGGCCCATTTCAACCAGTTGCTGGCACGCCTGCATCACTTCCCGCTCGACGGGGACCAGCTGGCCACGGCATCGCGCGAACTGGCAAGCCGAACGGCCGACAACCGGCGTCCGGCCAGCATCGACCAGCGCCTGCAACTGGCCAGCACGGTCGACCGGATGATCACCGACGCGACCTGGCAACCGGCCAGCGAAGCCGTCGAGCCGGCCCGTGTGGTGATGGACTACGTGCACGGCGATCACGCCCTGATTCCGGACAGCGTGCCGCTGGTCGGGCAACTCGACGACGCCATCCTGATCGATGCCGCCTGGCCGCACCTGGCCGGCGAGGTCGACTGCTACCTCGACTACTGCCGCGTGCGCGCGATCGAAGCCGAGCTGCGCGGTTGCGCCGTCGGCGAGTTTGCGTTCACGCGCGAGGACTGGCAGCAGGCCCGCCGCGCCGAGGCCGGCCTGGTCGCCCATTGCCGGCGGGTGGGCGAAGAAAGCTACCTGCCTTCGTCAGCGCCGGCATGCTTCCGTGTGTACTGATGGGATTTCCTTCGTCGTGGTGGAAGTCGGGTGGGGTTCGCTTTTGAGCCGAGCGACCGGATCAAAAGCAGCCCCACCCCACCCTCCCCTGCCTTGCCGGGGAGGGTGCACTACCAGGATCCGTTCATGCGTTGTTCCTTCGCCACTGCCACCACCTGGTTTACCGCGTCGATGACGGGCGGTCGTACTGCACGTAGTGGCCACTTCCCGGCGCGCTCATGTGCACGCCGTGGGTCGGCATCGCGGCAATCTGCGTGTGCAGGTCTTCCCAGAGCACGGTGCGCTGGTTGCGCTGCTCCTGCGTCTCGTCCTTCGACTTCGGATATGGCGCGTGGGTCAGCACGAGGATTGGCATGGCGCCGAAATCCTTGCGTGTGCCGCGGATCTGCGCCGCGCCACGTCTTGTCCTGCAGCCGGGCGGTGCGGCGATGGCAGCCGCCACGCCGACGCCATCCCAACCATCATCCCGCCAGTTCGAAACGCGTCACGCGCCGGACCGGATCGGCCTCGACCAGGTTCACCCTGACGTCGGCGCCGAGCGAGAGACTCGTGCTGCCGGATACGCCGGCCTCGACCGCCGGATCGCGCACGATGACCGTGCCCTTGCCCGGATCATCGCGCGCGACCTCGACGATCGCGCCGCTGAAGACCTCACCCACGCGCGGCGCCAGCGCGACGGCTTCGGCCAGATTCAGCACGGCGCTTTCGTACTGGCCCGCACGATGGCCGGAGGCCTGCATCGTGGCCGGCAGGCCCGGCAACGCGGCCAGCGCCCACTCGGGCACCGGCTGCCTTGCGCACAGCGCCACGCAGATTTCGCCGGTGTAGCGATCGACCAGCCGGCGCAGCGGCGCGGTGGCGTGGGTGTATTGCGCAGCCAGTGCCGAGTGCATCGACTGCGCGGGCAGCGTGCCGTTGAACGCCGCGTAACCTGCGCCCCGCAGCACCGTGGTGCAGGCGGTCAGCATCGCCACATGGACGTCGTTCGACGGGTCCAGCGAACGGATGAAGCCGGGATAGTCCAGCCCTTGCGGCCAACCGATGCCGAGCACCCGCGCAGTGACGCGCAGGCGATCGATCGCGCGCGGATCGGGTGGCGGCAAGGTCCGCAGCAGACCCACCTTGGCCTGCACCATCAGCTCCGCCGCAGCCATCCCGACCAGCAGCGAGATCTGCTCGTTCCAGTCCTCGATCGGCAGGCGCGCGCGAAACGCCAGCTTCCAGCGGCCATCGACGACACTGATCTCCTGCTCCGGCAACGGCAGGCTCACGCCGCCGCGGGCGAACTCGCGCCGCCGGCGCAACTCGCCGACCTCGCGCAGGACCGCCCACATCGGCTCGGCCGTGCCGGCGTCGATGCGTTGCTGCACGCCGGCATAGTCCAGCCGGGCACGGCTCCTGACCTTTGCCCGCCGCACGTCGACGGCCACGCTGTCGCCGGCACGGTCCAGTTCGATCGTCCACAACAGGGCCGGCCGCAACTGATCCGGCAACAGCGAGACCGCACCTTCGGACAGCACCGTCGGGTGCAGCGGAATCTTCGCGTCCGCGCCGTACAGCGTCTCGCCGCGCCGGTTCGCCTCCAGGTCGACCGGGTCGCCGGCAACGACGAACGCGGCGACGTCGGCAATCGCGTAGTACACCCGATAGCCGCCATCGACGCGCTCGACATGCATCGCCTGGTCGAGATCCATCGAGCCGAACGGGTCGATGGTCACCAGGGCGAGATCGCTGCGGTCCAGTTCCGGCCAGCGCGGGTTCGCGGCCGCCTTTGCCGCGGCGGCCTCGACTTCCGGCGGGAACGCCGACGGCAGCTTCAGGTCGTCGTGGATGTCGCGCATGCCCCGCGCCAGCACGGGGTCCGCGGCGGGCCGGATGTGGATGCGGCGAGTGGTCGACATGGGCGGTTTCCTTGCGTGGATGCCGTTCGGCGCCGCAAGTCCGATGCGTCGCCCCGGCGTTTGCCGCACTTCGCGAAATATACACGCGCCGGCAGGGACTACCGCAGCCACCATGCAGGGTGTAGAAACGGCACCGTCACCCCCTGCCACCGATCGCCTCCATGAACGACATGCCCCTGCTGATTCGCCTGGCCGAAGAAGAAGACGACGAATTCATCCTTGCGCAGGTGCCGCGCTTCGTCGATTTCACGCTGCCGCCATGGCGGCGTCGCCACGAATGCATCGAAGGCATCCGCAACGACTTGCGCCGCCATCTGGAGGATCAGCCGGCGAACAGCTACCTGTTCGTGGCCGAGGACGCGGACGGCGAACGGGCCGGCTTCATCCACCTGCAGCGCACCGCGGATTTCTTCACCGGGCGCAGCAACTGCCACATTTCCGACATCGCGGTGGCACCGCAGCACGAGGACCGCGGCGTCGGCAGGGCGCTGCTGGCGCACGCCGAGGCATGGGCCCGCGACCACCAGTGCCAGCTGGTGACGCTGGCGGTGTTCCCCGGCAACGAGCGCGCCCGCGCGCTGTACGAAACCTCCGGCTACCTGCCCGACCTGCTGCGGCTGGCCAAGCCGGTCCGCTGAGCGCCCCAACAAAAGAAGCCGCCCGAGGGCGGCTTCTTCGCTTGCAACCAGCGGAACGGAACGATCAGTTCGCGGTCGTGCCGGCAGCCGCTTCGGCCTGCTCGCGCACGTCCAGCCGACGGGCCAGGCGGTCGATGTTGGTCAGCGACAGCAGATGCGCATAGATCCAGCCGAACACGCCTTCGCGCAGGAATTCCTGGGCGGTCTTCTCGTCCAGCTCGCGCAACTTGGCCTCGTTGACCACGAACAGGCCGTTGAGGTTGATCGACTTGCCCTGCTGGCCGTCCTTGCCTTCCTTCTGCAGCTGCACGGTGCGCGGCTCCAGCAGGTCGTGCTTGTTCAGCTGCTCCACGAACCACTTGGTGCGCGCCACGTTCTGCTGGAAATCGCCGAGGAAACCCACGGCATTGGCCAGCAGTTCGCTGTCGGTGCCGTCTTCCTTGAACAGCCGCTGGCCTTCGGTCGCGTTGAAACCCTCGTAGCGCTCGTCGAGGAACACGGTGAAGTCGTCGCCGTCCTGCCCGGCCGGCTTCTCGGCCAGCACGAACGGGTAGCGGCGCACGAAGGCGGGAACGTAGGTGTCCGGCGCCCATTGGCCGTTGGCGTCGACATACAGGTTTTCGTTCTGGCGCAGGCCCAGCAGGGCCACCGGGCCGGCGTCGGTGACGCTGGTACCGGCAAACACGATCAGCAGGTCGCGCGCGGCGATGCCGAACTCCACGCCGGTCAACGGCACGGAATGCGCGTTCATGGCGAACTTCACGTTCGGCACGGCCTTCATGCGCAGGTCCTTGTGCTCGACACGGTTGAGCGGTACCGGATGCTCGTAGAAAAGAACTTCAGCCACGTTGTCCACCTCTGCCCACCGCCGTGCCGGGTCACCACCAAGCGCCCCTACCAAACCCGGCGTCGGGTCTGCGTTGACTGGCAATCATATCAGCGCCCGCCCACCACGGCGACTGCCCCGCCCTGGACGCCACTGCCTTGTTTGCATGCGAATTGCAATGGAATTGTTCTATGCTGGCCCCGGACAAGCATTCCCGCATTGCCTGAACGATCTTTCGAAGCCCCTGGCTGAAGGACGGTTTACATGCTGATGGATGTGCCAAGTCGGGCCGATCTCAATGCGACCCGCGTATTGTCACTGGACGCCGCCGGCCGCATCCTCGACTGGATCAGCTGGCAGGAGGCGGTTTGCCTGTACGTCCGTGACGCGGTTGCCTGGACCCTGGGCGACCCCTGTCTCACCGTGCATGGCGGCCACAACCGCCTGCTCGGCGCGCAGAGTCTGTTGCGCCTGCACCCGATCATCGCCAGCACCGGCCACTGCCGCGAGCACGCGATCGACCCGGCGCCGGCGCTGACCAACACCGCGCTGTTCGCCCGCGACCGCCACATCTGCCTGTACTGCGGAGACCACTTCACCCGCGCCGAGCTGACCCGCGACCATGTGCTGCCGATCTCCAAGCGCGGCAAGGACGAATGGGAGAACGTGGTCAGCGCCTGCCTTGCCTGCAACCTGAAGAAGAGCAACCGCACCCCGCAGGAAGCCGACATGCCGCTGCTGGCGGTGCCGTACCGGCCGAGTTGGGTGGAGCACCTGATCCTGTCCAACCGCAATATCCTGGCCGACCAGATGGAGTTCCTGGTCAGTCGGCTGCCGCGCGACCGGCGCTCCATGTCGATGACCATACCCGTGGCCGCCTGAGAGCCCGTTCAAGATCCCAGGTTCAGCCGGCCGAGCCGCCCCTGCCCTCGTCGTTGTGCATGTCCCTGATCTCCTGCTCGATCATGGACAGGCTGCCGTAGGCCTGGCGCGCCAGCTTGCAGTAATGCTTGCGGATGCGGTCCAGGTCGTCCTCGTCCAGTTCCTCCAGATTCAGCAGCGCATTGTGCGCATGGCTGGTGCGGATCAGTTCGTCCAGCTTGATCTGCAGCGCCGCGGTATCGCGGTTCTGGCTGCTCTGGATCAGGAACACCATCAGGAAGGTGATGATCGTGGTGGAGGTGTTGATCACCAGTTGCCAGGTGTCGCCATAGCCGAACAGCGGCCCCGTGGCCGCCCAGGCCACCACCAGGGCGACAGCCAGGATGAACGCCATCGGCTTGCCGGCCTGACGCGAGGTACCTTCGGCAAAGCGGCGGAACAGTCTGCGCGCGGACATGACGAATTTCCTGTATCTGGAGAACCTCGCCCAGCGTCTCCGCGCGAACGTATGCGTCATGTGGAGAACCTCCTGCAGCGGCCTCGCCCTCGTCCGTTCACATGGCCGCCCTTGCCCCGCCCCGCCGCTGGACCAACAATACGCGGATGAACGACCTCTCCCACTACCCCCACCTGGCGTCGATCGAGACGCCGGCCGACCTGCGCCGCGTACCCGATGACGAACTGCCCGCCGTCGCCGACGAGCTGCGCCAGTACCTGATCGAGTCCGTGGCCAGCTCCGGCGGCCATTTCGGCGCGGGCCTGGGCGTGGTGGAGCTGACCGTGGCGCTGCACCACGAATTCGACACGCCGCACGACCGCCTGGTGTGGGACGTCGGCCACCAGTGCTATCCGCACAAGATCCTCACCGGCCGCCGCGACCGCATCACCACGATCAAGAAGAAGGACGGCCTGGCGCCGTTCCCGCGCCGCGAGGAGAGCGAGTACGACACCTTCGGCGTCGGTCATTCGTCCACCTCGATCTCGGCCGCCCTGGGCATGGCGATCGCCGCGCAGCACAAGGGCGATCACCGCAAGGTGGTGGCGGTGATCGGCGACGGCGCGATGACCGCCGGCATGGCCTTCGAGGCGCTGAACCACGGCGGCGACGTCGAGCCGGACATGCTGGTGGTGTTCAACGACAACGGCATGTCGATCAGCGAGAACGTCGGCGCGATGACCAAGATGATGGCGCGCGCGATGGCCAGCCGTCGCCTCAACCAGCTGCGCGAGCGGGCCAAGCGGGCGATCCCCAAGCAGTCCTTCGCCGGCCGCTGGTTCAAGCGCTGGGAGGAGCACGCCAAGGGCATGTTCGTGCCCAGCACGCTGTTCGAGGAACTGGGCTTCCACTACACCGGCCCGATCGACGGTCACAACATCCCGCAGCTGCTGCAGGCACTGCGCACGGTGAAGAACCTGCCGGGCCCGCAACTGCTGCACGTGATCACCACCAAGGGCAAGGGCTACGCCCCGGCCGAGCAGGCGCAGATCGAGTACCACGCGGTCGGCCCGTTCGACCCCGAGGCCGGCGTGGTCAAGAAGGCCGCGCCGGCCAAGCCCACCTACACCGACGTCTTCGGCGATTGGCTGTGCGACCAGGCCGCCGCCGACGACCGCCTGCTGGGGATCACCCCGGCGATGCGCGAGGGCTCCGGTCTGGTGCGCTTCTCCCGGGAATACCCCCAGCGCTACTTCGACGTGGCGATCGCCGAGCAGCACGCGGTGACGCTGGCCGCCGGCATGGCCTGCGAAGGCGCCAAACCGGTGGTGGCGATTTACTCCACCTTCCTGCAGCGCGCCTACGATCAGGCCATCCACGACGTGGCACTGCAGAACCTCGACGTCACCTTCGCCATCGACCGCGCTGGCGTGGTCGGCCCGGACGGCGCCACCCATTCGGGCAGCTTCGACCTCACCTACCTGCGCTGCCTGCCGAACATGCTGGTCATGGCGCCGGCCGACGAGAACGAGTGCCGCATGATGCTCTCTACCGGCTTCCGCCACCCCGGTCCGGCCGCCATCCGCTACCCGCGTGGCATCGGCCCCGGCGTGGCCATCCACCACGAACTCGACACCCTGCCGATCGGCAAGGCCGAACTGCGCCGACGCGGCCACGGCCTGGCCCTGCTCAGCTTCGGCGCGATGCTGGCGCCCGCTGCCACGATCGCCGCCGAGTTCGGCGCCACCCTGGTCAACATGCGCTTCGTGAAGCCGCTGGACGAGGCGCTGATCGTGGAACTGGCGAAGACCCACAACGCCTTCGTCACCCTGGAAGACAACGCGGTCGCCGGCGGCGCCGGCTCCGCCGTGGCCGAGTGCCTGACCGCGCACGGCATCGTGCTGCCGATCCTGCATCTGGGCCTGCCGGACGCCTATCTCGAACATGGCAGCCGCGAGGAAGTGCTGAGCATGGCCGGCCTCGACCTGCCCGGCATCCGCCATGCGATCCGCGCACGCTTCCCGCAGGCGGGACTGCTGAGCCAGGCCAACGCCTGAAGCCACAGTCGGCCGGCAAAAGGCGCCATGCGGAAGCGCCATAGGCCTACAGCATTTTCGTGAACAACCGCAGAGTATCCGCCGGAGCCGCCGGATTACCTTGCAAACTTGGCGAATGAATAGCGTACACAGGAAGTGGCGATGGGCAGGATGCTCGACTCGTGGCAACAACTGGAACGCTGGGCAAGCCGGCGCACCTCCGGCATCCGTGGCGAAGCGAAGCTGATATCGGCGCGTGCCGACAGCCTGCAACAGGCGATCAGGCTTTCCGAGGGACTGGCGGTCTATTGGATCCTTCGCGATTTCCGCGAACTGGATCTCCAGGGTGTCGTGAACGACATCGTCGAAGTGCTGCGCCAGTGCCTCGTCGTCATGCTCACCACCACCGGTGGCGGCGCGCTGATCGGCGGCATTGCCGGAGGTGCCGGCGGCGCCGGGGTCGGGGCGATTCCGGGTGTCGTCGTCGGTGCCGGCGCCGGCGCGCAGGTCGGTGAATGGATCCTCATCGCCATGGGCCTCAAGGCACTGGCCGAGTACGTCGCCAAGGACATGCCCGACATCGCCCGCGACTACTGGGCCGGCATCCACCAGGCCTGGCAAGCCGCCACCCCACCACCGCTGCCGCAGCAAGCGGTCCGCATCGACCAGCTCGCCCTCCACCACGCCGCCGAGAAGATCGCCCGCGCCCACGTCGCCGTCTTCGTCCTGCTGCTGATGGGCATCGTCGCCTACCTTGCCAAAGGCCGTGGCAGCATGCGCGAGCTGGCCGAGAGCGTCCGCAGCAGCAAGGTCGGGCCAAGGTTCGCGGAGTGGATGGTCAGGAATGAGGGGCAGCTGAAGGCAAACAAACGGATAAACGAAAGAGCTTTGCAAACAACACGCGAAAGCTCGAACGATAATACGGTCATCACCAAACCTAACAACCCTCTCGCTTCCAAGAAGGCTCCAGAGCCGAGAAATACCGTAAGGAAGCCCGCAAGAAAGCCAGCTCCCGACGGATTTAAGTCATACAGAACGCATGGGATCAGCGAAAACCCTATGCTCACTCCCGAGGGACGCAACATGGTTAGTCAATACGAAAAACAGGGATTCACTAGGGACGAAGCAATCCTGAAGACTAGGCAGCTTATGGAAAGCGGATCAACGCGGCCATTGGCCAATCCCGTTGAAATAGGCAACAAGTTCTATAAGTTGGTACCAAAGAACTCCATGCCAGGACCCAACTCAGAATTTTGGATGAGCAAAGCAGAAATGGAATCGCTGCGCGGCTTGAACGCGGATCAAATAGGTGATTGTCTGGGGCTTCCACTCGAAAGCCAGCAGGCCGGCGAATTTGATGTTGTGCAGATAACAGCTATCCATCCAAGCATGTCCTATACATCACGCATCGCGCCCACAAGCCAGAACGGCTGGACACAGAGTGGCGGTAAAGTGCAGACGCTTCTTACCGATCGAAGCTCATTCAATGCTCCAAGCCGTACAGGTATAAGGTTTCCCTAGGAACGACGCCATGCATAGAAAATTAGTCAAACTGGATGAAAAGAATGGCTGGAGCTTCAGTGAGGTCGATGAAGTGCGCGTGGTGCGTGAAGCAAGGCTGGTCTGCCAGATCATCAAGCGAGATGTACCACTTGGCGATCCGTACGGAATTCACAGTGAATTGCTTCCCTTAGTTGAGCGCATCATCGCCGGCAAGCAGAGCTTGCCGCTCACCAGCCAGTTTGAACCCGGAGCGCTGCGCTGGGCGAGACATGAGGGCACGTTGCCCAGCAACTATCGGGAATTTTTGCGCGCGGAAGCAAGCTTCTGGGTAACCGCAACAGGATCACACCGCGAAGAGCCCGTTGAAGAACGTATCGACGGTGAACGCTATGCGTGGATGGATTTCGAGGATGATCAATCGAGCTGAAATGCTCACCACCTGCTCACGCCTATGCTCCAGAGTTTCTGATGTAATTCTGGACGACGGCGTCAAGACCAAGGTAGACAAGCTTCTTCCCCTCGTACCGTTACTTGGCAATCCCTTCGTCAATTCGTCAATTAGCTAATGCCAGAAATGCAACGTCTCCCCCTTCATCGCGAACAGCCTGTGTGACCATGGTCAGCCAGTCCGCCCAATCCGGTTCCGCATTGCTTCCCGACTGAGCCGACAGACAGTTCACACCCTACCGCCACTCACCCGATCGCGCGACTCCAGATCCTGCGCCGTGAACACCTCGGCGTAACCGGCATCGGCGAGCAGGTCGCGCGACGCCTCGCCCTGGTTCCAGCCATGCTCGAACAGCAGCCAGGCGTCGGGATGCAGGTGGGCGCGGGCGTCGCGCACGATGCGGCGGATGTCGTCGAGGCCATCGGGGCCGGAGGCGAGCGCCGTGGGCGGCTCGAAACGCAGGTCGCCTTGCGCCAGGTGCGGGTCGGCGGCTTCGATGTACGGGGGGTTGGAGACGATCAGGTCGAAGCGCTGGCCGGCGAGCGGCGCCAGCCAGTCGCCGTGCACGAAGGCGACGTTGCCGATCGCATGACGTTGCGCGTTGCGCTGGGCGACGGCGAGTGCGGCGGCGCTGGCGTCGGTGGCGGTCACCCGGGCACGCGGCCGCTCGCGTGCGATCGCCAGGGCGATCGCGCCACTGCCGGTGCCGAGGTCGGCCACGCTGCAGGCAGCGACGAGCGGCAGGCGCTGCAATGCCAACTCGACCAGCAGTTCGGTTTCCGGGCGCGGAATCAGCGTGGCCGGGCTCACTTCCA
>Ga0207690_10001524_pt1 | contig 14496 bp, 14 predicted proteins | sample KBSC23metaG_FD_184315 | JGI IMG/M metagenome (GOLD analysis project Ga0207690, IMG submission 184315) | Corn rhizosphere microbial communities from Kellogg Biological Station, Michigan, USA - KBS C2-3 metaG (SPAdes) (version 2) | ecosystem: Host-associated > Plants > Roots > Rhizosphere > Soil ...
ACCGTCATAATAGTCGCCACGCTCACCCATACCCAATTGCTCGGTTACCGATATTTGCACGTGCTCAATATTATCACGGTTCCATATCGGTTCCAATATGGAATTGGCAAAGCGGAAAGCCATAATGTTTTGTACCGTTTCTTTACCCAGGTAATGGTCAATACAGTAAATCTGCTTTTCGTTATAAATACTGCCTAATAACTGGTTTAGTTCTTTAGCTGTCTCCAGGTCATGACCGAAAGGTTTTTCTATTACGATACGGGTCTTTTCAGGATTATCTGCCAGATGCGCTTTCGAAATATTTGAAGCGATGATGGGGAAGAAGTTAGGTGATACCGCGAGGTAATAAATTACATACGGCTCTTGCCCCCACTCTGCTTTATATTCTTCAATTCTTTTTCCAAATTCCTTGTAGGTCTCGGCATCATTCACGTCTGACACCTGGTAAGCTAAATGGTTTGAGAAAACGTCCCATTTCTCTTTTTTTGCTTTACCATTGCGCGAGAATTGATTGATGCCATCCAGCACGCGCCCGCTAAAATCATCGTTAGTAAGTTTGGTACGGCCCGTGCCGATGATAGCGAATTTATCCGGCATCCAGCCATCTAAGAACAGGTTATAAAGCGCCGGGCCAATTTTACGCTGGCTCAGGTCGCCGGTGCCGCCAAAAATGACGAATATGGTGGGTTGTGATTTTATGGTCGATTTCATTTGTGATACAGATTAATTAAGATTTAGGCATCCATTGCGTATGGAAAAAGCCCTCTTTACCCACCAAAGCATAGGTATGCGCGCCAAAATAATCGCGCTGCGCCTGTGTAAGGTTTGATGGCATGTCTGCTGTCTTAAAGTTATCAAAGTAGGTTAAAGCTGCTGCGTATGCCGGTACAGCAATACCCGCGCTTACCGCTGCCGACACTACAGTACGCATACCTTTCGTAGCACCGTTCACCAGTGTAGCTACATCAGCATCCAGCAATAGGTGCTGTAACGATTTATTTTTGCCATAAGCAGTGTAAATGTTTTCCAGGAATTTAGAACGGATAATACAGCCGCCCCTCCATATCTTAGCTATCTCATCAAGTTTCAGATCATACTTATACTCGGCAGATGCTTTTGATAACATAAACATCCCCTGGGCATAACTCATGATCATACTGAAAAAGAAGGCGTCTTCCAGCAGGTTCAAAAATGCTTCTTTATCAACAACCAGGGCCTCACTTTGGGTATACATGGCTGACGCCTGTACACGTATGGCTTTGTATTTTGATATATCGCGCATGGATACCGAAGTGTCAATCACCGTAATGGGCGCTTCCAGGTCATAAGCAACCTGGCTTGTCCATTTACCGGTACCTTTGGCACGGGCTTCGTCCTTAATATCATCAACCAGCAGGTGATCGCTGCCCGGCTCTTTATAAGTAAATATATCGCGGGTGATCTCGATCAGGAATGACGACAAGCGGCCTTCGTTCCATTTTTCAAATACACCGTGTATCTCTTCATTGCTCAGCTTTAAACCGTTACGCAATATTTCGTAAGTTTCAGCAATTAATTGCATCAAGCCATACTCAATGCCGTTATGCACCATCTTCACAAAGTGACCTGATGCACCCGGACCAATATAGGTTACGCAAGGTACACCATCAACTTTGGCTGCAATAGCTTCCAGTATCGGTTTCATTACGTTGTAAGCAGCTTTATCGCCCCCCGGCATCATGCTCGGGCCCTTACGGGCACCTTCTTCGCCACCCGATACGCCCATACCAAAAAAGTGGAATCCTTTGGCCTCAAGGTAATCAACACGGCGATTGGTATCGGTAAAGTGCGAATTACCGCCATCTATTAAAATATCGCCTTTATCTAAAAAGGGCAATAATTCTTCTATCACCTCATCCACAATTTTGCCCGCGGGAACCAGCATCATGATAGCTTTAGGGCTGTTCAGGCTGGCTACAAAAGGTTGTACTTCGCTAAAGCCTTTCACATTACCCTTAGCTCCGGTGCCTTCTTTCTCAAGCTGCTCCCCTTTGGTCGCGTCTTTATCAAAACCGGCACCATTAACGCCATGGTCGGCCATGTTTAGCAGCAGGCTGCGGCCCATGGTACCCAGGCCTATCATTCCAAAATCGTATTTGCTCATTGTTGTTAAGTTATTTGTTGTTGGTTATTGAGTTCTTGGTTATCTTAATAACCTGATAACTCAATAACCCATCAACTATTTTTCCAATTTCAAGCTCTCCAATATAGCCTTTGTTTCTTCGAAACTTACATGTTGATACGCCCTGATACCCAGGTTTTTCGCGGCCGTAACAAACATGATCCTGTCGTCAAAATACACGCATTGTTTTTCGGATACCTGCGCTATCCCCATGGCCAGTTTAAATATGCCGGGGTCGGGTTTACGCATGTTAACTTCGCACGATGAAATAAAGGCGTCAAAGCATTCGTCGAGCTTGAATTTTTGAACCCGGTAATCATTCAGTTCCTTACCTTCGTTGTTGATGGAAATGATGCGGAAGCCGCTCTCTTTTTTCCAGGCTTTCAGCCATTTCAACATATTAGGTAACTCAACCGACTGCTCGTAAATAAAAGCTTTAAAATCTTCGCGGGTAAAATCGCGGGGTTTAGTAAACACCACAAAATCAAGATAGTCATCTAATGATAAACTACCTATTTCGTACACGTTAAAAATGAAGTTGTGTAAAGCATTGATCTCTTCATAATCAAAACCAAACTTCTTTGCAGCCTTCACCCGCGACTCGTGGCCCCAGCCATTGCTGAGCAAAACACCGCCTACATCGAAAAATAAAACTTTTATCGGTTCAACATTCATATCGCCTAAACTTTTGCTTTTTGGTCTTCTATCGCCTGCAATAGTTTTTCGAAAGGTTTGTTGAATTTTTCGATACCCTCATCTTCTAATTGCTGAGTAATGGCATCAATATCAATACCTAAGGTTTTTATTTTTTCCAATATCGCTGTAGCCTTATCTAAACCTTGCTCTAAAGTATTGGCAGCAATACCATGATCGCGAAAAGCTTCAATAGTTTCTAAAGGCACAGTATCAACAGTATCAGGGCCAATTAAAGCCTCAACGTATTTGGTATCTTTAAAAGCAGGGTTTTTGCTGCCTGTACTTGCCCATAACAAACGTTGTGGTTTAGCGCCTTTAGCTGCTAATTTTTCCCAACGCTCGCCGCTGAACGCTTGTTTGTAAATCTCGTAAGCCTTTTTAGCTGATGCGATAGCCACCTCGCCGGTTAATTCTTTAGCACCTTTTGCCTCAAGCATCGGGTCAACAACAACATCAATACGGCTCAGGAAGAAACTTGCTACCGATGAGATATTATCAATAGCTTTACCTGCTGCTAAACGGTCTTCTAAACCGGCTATGTAGGCTTCGGCAACTGCCGCGTAACGTGGCAAGCCAAATAACAAAGTAACGTTAATGTTTAAACCTTCGCTGATGGTTTTGCGGATAGCCGGTAAACCAGGTTGTGTTCCCGGAATTTTGATCATTACGTTATCACGACCAACAGCTTTCCAAAGTTCTAAAGCTTGCTTGGTTGTACCTTCAGTATCTAAAGCCAAAAACGGCGATACTTCTAAACTCACGTAACCATCAGAACCTTTTGGCGCTTCGTTATATAAACCGGCAAACATGTCGCAGGCTTTTTGAATATCTTTTATAGCTAACTTAAAAAATAACTCTTCGTTGCTTAAACCACTATCAGCTAACGAGCGGATATCAGCGTCGTAATCCGAACTGCTGGTTATTGCTTTTTCGAAAATTGCAGGGTTCGAGGTTACGCCCCTAACACCATCCACATCGATCAGGCTTTTTAATTTACCCGATGCCATGATCTCGCGATCAATAAAATCCAGCCAGATACTTTGACCAAAGCTGTGTATTTTTTTTACATTATTTTCCATTGTACTCATTGTGTGTGTTCTATTTATCTAATTCTTTAACTTTTGCTATCCTGCGGTTATGCCGCTCAAGCCCTGTAAATTCTGCTTTTAAAAATACAGCTACCAATTCCTGCGCTACCGCGTAACCTGTAATACGCCCGCCAAGGCACATGATGTTCATGTTATCATCTTCTACGCCCTGGTGAGCCGAAAAATGATCGCCAATTAAAGCTGCCCTTGCGCCATGCACCTTGTTAGCCGCAATGCAGGCGCCTACCCCGCTTCCGCAGATGGCAATGCCGCGCTCAACAGTTCCGGCGGCTACAGCTTTTGCCATAGGTATCACATAATCAGGATAGTCGTCATTATTGTCTAAATGATCAGGCCCAAAATCAAGCACATCATGCCCTAACGAGTTTAAGAGCACACTAATGATCTCCTTTAACTCGTAACCGCCATGATCTGATGAGATGCCTATTTTCATTTTTGTTTAGATTAAAGAACAAGGAGCAAAGAACAAAGATTTTAAAAATCCTTGCTCTTTAATCCTTATTCCTTGTTCCAATCTATTTTCCTAAAACAGCTTTCGCTTTCTTAACTACATTATCTACAGTAAAGCCGAAGTATTCATTCAGTTTTTCTGCCGGTGCCGATTCGCCAAAGCCAGGCATGGTTACGGTATCACCTTCGTCGGTGATATATTTATGCCAGCCCAGTTCAGAGCCCGCTTCAATAGCTAAACGTTTTTTCAATGCTTTTGGCAATACGCTTTCTTTGTATGCGGCATCCTGTTTTTCAAACAATTCCCACGATGGCATACTTACCACGCGGCTTGCAATACCTTCTTCTTTCAGTTTAGCCTGTGCTTTAAGCGCCAGGTCAACTTCCGATCCGGTACCTATCAGTATCAGTTCAGGTTTTTCAGCATCCGATAAAACATAAGCTCCTTTAAGAAGACCGGTAGCCTTGCCAAACTTATCCTGGTCAAGTATTGGTAAGCCCTGACGGGTAAATACCAATACCGTAGGGCCGCCTTTATGCTCGATAGCAAATTTCCATGCCTGCGCGGTCTCATTCGCGTCAGCCGGGCGTATTACAGTATTGTTCGGGATAGAGCGCAACGAAATCAGTTGCTCAACAGGCTGGTGGGTTGTACCATCTTCGCCTAAGCCAATACTATCGTGGGTATAAACAAATACAGGGTTTATCTTCATAATGGCTGCCAAACGGATAGGCGGGCGCATATATTCAGAGAAGATAAGGAAGGTAGCGCCAAACGGAATGATACCTTTAGTAAGCGCCATACCATTTACCGCCGCACCCATAGCATGCTCGCGGATACCAAAGTGGAAGTTACGGCCAACACGGTTTTCACTGGTGAATGAATCGTATTCTTTCAGGTTGGTTTCGGTTGATGGCGAAAGATCGGCTGCACCGCCAATCAGGTGTGGCAGCTTTGCCGCGATAGCGTTCAACACTTTGCCCGATGCCTGGCGTGTTGCCATTTTACCTGCATCGGCTTTAAATACCGGCAGGTCAGCATCCCAGCCTTTTGGCAGTTTGCCTTTAAAGGCGGCTTCGAACTCAGCAGCAAGCTCAGGGAATTTCGCTTTGTACTCGCTGAAGGTTTTATTCCATTTCTCTTCTTTGGTGATACCTTTGGCGCCTATTTCGTGATAGTATTTGATCACATCATCAGATACATCGAATGATTTTTCAGGATCAAAACCAAAGAACTCTTTAACCAGCTTGATCTCATCAGCGCCAAGCGGGCTACCGTGCGAACCTGCTGTACCCGATTTATTAGGGCTACCGTAAGCTATTAATGAACGAACACGGATCAATGATGGTTTTTGTGTTTCGGCCTTTGCATTGGCTATAGCTAATTGCAGCGCGTGAATATCGTTCACATCATCAACATACTGAACATGCCATCCGTAAGATTCAAAGCGTTTGTTCACATCTTCGTTAAAGGCAATATCAGTACTGCCTTCTATCGAGATCTTGTTATCATCATATAAATAGATAATGTTACCCAACTCCAAATGGCCGGCTAATGATGCCGCTTCGGATGTTACGCCTTCCATCATGTCACCATCACTGCAAATGGCATAAACATGGTAATTGAACAGGTCGAAACCTGGTTTATTATAACGTGCAGCTAAGTGTTTCTGACCGATAGCGAAACCAACACCATTTGCAAAACCCGCACCAAGCGGGCCGGTAGTTACATCAATACCAGGGCACAGGCCATACTCGGGGTGACCGGCGGTTTTGCTGTGTAACTGGCGGAAATTCTTAATATCATCAAGCGAAATATCGTATCCTGTTAGGTATAAAATACTATACTGTAAAATACACGCGTGACCGGCAGATAATATAAACCTGTCGCGGTTTGCCCAATCCGGGTTTTTAGGGTTGTAGTTTAAAAACTCTTTCCATAATACGTGTGCCATTGGCGCTAAAGCCATAGCTGTGCCCGGGTGGCCCGAATTTGCTTTTTGTACCGCATCCGCAGATAAAACACGGATGGTATCGATACCTAACTTTTCAATTTCCTGATTTTTAGAATCCATTTTTACTTATTGTGTTGTGATAGTGTTTTGCTTTACTTTTTGGCGGCCGCGGTTATCAGTTCGTGCCTTGCATGCACCTGCCATAACCTTGCACCACCTTTTATACCATCGCGGTTTGATACGATGGTGATGTTACTATCGAGTTTAAAATTAATTTTTGAAGCGTTGCCCCCGCCTATATATAACCTGTCGTAATTAAATACGGTTTTAAAAATATCGAGCACATATTTCAGGCGTTCATTCCATTTATCAACACCTTCTTTTTCGAGGGCTTTTTCGCCAATGTACTTATCATAGGTTTTACTTTTTGTAACGGGTAAATGTGCAAGCTCAAGGTGCGGCAGTAGTACGCCATCCATTAATAAGGCAGTGCCAAAGCCGGTACCTAAAGTTACAACCAGCTCAAAGCCTTTACCATCAACTACGCCGAGGCCCTGCATATCGGCATCGTTTACTACCTGTGTAGGCTTACCAAACTCTTTCTCTAATGCCTTAGCCAGGTCAAAACCGGCCCATGCTTTAGTGCCCAGGTTTGGCGCGGTAAATATTACGCCTTTTTTTACATAGCCCGGAAAGCCAACTGATATATTATCGTAAGGTGGAAAATCTTTAAGCAGGGTTTTTATGGTGGCCAATAACTGCTTTGGCGATGGGCTTTTCGGCGTTGCAATTTTTTGATACTCCATTTGCATCTCACCTTCCTGGTTCAATATCACCGCCTTTACGTGTGAGCCGCCGATGTCAATTGAAAGTATCCTCTCGCCTGCCGATTCTTTTTTCATTATATGATGTTATGGATTGCTTAATGTAAGTGTAGATTATATTACGATTAAGCACCTTATTTGTTTATATTTAACAAAGCAGATAAAACAAAATTTTCTCAAACTTAAATTTATCAGTAAATAGTTTTGTTAATGTATGGTCAGTTATTGCGTTTTACAACATTATATTGTATTTCAACATTCAAATCTATATTAAATTATCAAAACACATAGAATTTTTCGATGAAAATTGACGACTTCGTGTATTTTTTACAATAAGTGGTATAGATTTATCTTTTCTGTAAAACATTTTTACGGTGTAAATTTATGCAATCGGGTGCATAAAGATATAAAGTATAGTTTTAACACCACAACATTACCTAAATAAATTATTTATAGCATCTTTGTAGCATGACCAAATTATGGCAAAAAACCATCAGCGTTAATGAGCTGGTAGAAAGCTTTACTGTAGGCCGCGACCGTGAGTTTGATGAACAAATGGCTGCTTTTGATGTATTAGGATCGCTTGCGCATACTAAAATGCTGGCAAGCGTTGGCCTGCTTAATGAAGCCGACCTGGCCACCGTGCAACAGGAACTAAAAAAGATATATGCCGAAATACAAGCCAGCAATTTTAAAATTGAACCCGAAGTTGAAGATATACACTCGCAGGTTGAATTGCTGCTTACCCGCCGTATTGGCGAAGCCGGCAAAAAGATACACAGCGGCCGCTCACGTAACGACCAGGTTTTGGTTGACCTGAAACTCTTCTTCCGCCACGAGTTGCAGGAAGTTGTTGAATCTGTACAAGCTTTGTTTGACCTGTTGATCAGTCTCAGCGAAAAACATAAAGCTGTTCTTCTCCCGGGATATACACACTTACAAATTGCTATGCCCTCATCATTCGGGCTATGGTTTGGCGCTTACGCGGAAAGTTTGATTGACGACCTGGAAATGGTTTTGGCCGCTTATCATATCACCAATAAAAACCCTTTGGGGTCGGCAGCAGGTTATGGCTCCTCATTCCCGCTCAATCGTATCCTAACCACGCAGCTTTTAGGTTTCGACAGCCTGAACTATAACGTGGTTTACGCGCAAATGGGCCGTGGTAAAACCGAACGTATTATAGCGCAGGCACTATCATCCATCGCGGCAACGCTGGGCAAAATGGCTATGGACCAATGTTTATACCTGAGCCAGAACTTCGCTTTTGTGAGCTATCCCGAAAACCTCACCACAGGCTCAAGCATTATGCCGCATAAAAAGAATCCCGACGTTTGGGAAATTATGCGCGGCCGTTGCAACCGCCTGCAGGCTTTGCCTACAGATGTTGCCATGATGACCACTAACCTGCCATCGGGCTATCACCGCGAGTTGCAATTACTCAAGGAGTTGTTATTTCCCGCTTTCGCGGATATTAAGAATTGCCTGCACATGGCCAAGTTTATGCTGGAACATATCGAAGTAAAACAAAACATCCTCGACGATGCCAAGTACGCTTACCTGTTCAGCGTAGAAGAAGTGAACCGCCTGGTATTGAGCGGCACCCCTTTCCGTGATGCTTACAAGCAGGTTGGTTTGGCTATTGAGAACGGCGAATTTAACCCCGATAAAACCGTTAACCATACCCACGAAGGCAGTATAGGTAATTTAGGCAATGAGCAAATTACCGCAGCTATGCAAAAAATGGTTAGCCAGTTCAATTTTGAAAAGGTTGAGCAGGCAGTGAAAGCACTAACGGCATAAACCATGAACGGACAAAACCGAAGCGATATATACCCGGGACTTGAAGTAGACATCATCCTGAAAAAAGACCAGCGCAGCGGCAAACGTACACGCGGCTTTGTAAAAGATCTGCTTACCAGTTCATCATTCCACTCGCGTGGGATAAAGGTTAGGCTGGAAGACGGGCAGGTTGGCCGGGTTATAGAAATAATAGGGGAAGATTAATATGCCAAAGAACTTACTGTTACGCCTCGACTCGCAACACCGCCTGTTTATTTCGCTCGCGATAACTGTTGTTGTTGCTTTTCTGCTAATCGGCCATGTATCTGTACCGGCGCTTATTATGCTTTCATGGTGTAGCTGCGCCTCAAGTATCATCATTTTAACCTGGATAGTAATACTAAGCGCCCATCCCCGCGAGATCAGGCAGCTTGCCCGGCTTAAGGATTCGAGTAGGTACATTATCCTGTTATTTGTGATAGCGGCATCATGTATAAGTTTATTCTCTATCATCTTCCTGCTTAAATCGGTAGGCAAAGGCAGTCACAATTCCGATTCGACACAATTAATATTAATGTGCATAGGTTCAGTAATTGTTTCGTGGTGGATGCTGCACAGTGTATTTACCATGAGCTACGCGCACATGTATTACACCAATACGCCTGATAAAAAAGACCCTGAGGATGCAGTTATCGGCGGCTTGCAATTCCCGGATGAAAAAGAACCCGATTATTTAGATTTTGTATACTTCTCTTTCGTTATCGGTATGACGTTCCAGGTATCTGATGTGGAAATAGCATCACGGCCCATACGCAGGCTGGCTTTGTTACATGCATTGATATCCTTTGCTTTTAATACAGCTATTGTGGCTTTGAGCATTAATGTGGTCTCAGGATTGGTAGGGTGATCTTCTTCTACCCAAACAATCCCTCATTCTTCTTAATAAACTTTGGCCGCATCAGGTTAAGCCCTAATTCAGCGTTCAGTTTTTCTGTCACATAATCAGCCAGTACCGGCGAGTATTGCTCATCATGCTGGTGCATAAAAAACCACAGCGACTGCAGCCCTTGCTCCTGCCATTGTTTAATGCGCTGTACCCAGGCATCAATACGCATATAGTCGGTATCGTGCAGGCCGTTGCCAACAAAGCGGATGAAAGCATGCGGCGTAGGCAGTTCCATGTGCACACAATCGCGGCGGCCGGTAGCATCGGTTATCACCGCACCTATGTTCAGCGATCTCAACATCGCGAAAAGCTCATCACGCACCGAAGGTACAGCGAACCAATCTTTATGCCTTACCTCAACATATACCGGCACATCGCGCGGCAGGTCTTTTAAATATGCTTCCAGGTCGGGCAGGCTTTTAGGGGTATAGTTATCGCCCAGTTGCAAAAACAACGGGCCCAGCAATTCGCCGAAGGCCATAATACCTTCATAAAACTGGGTAGTAACTTCATGCGCGTTCTTTAAACGTTTTATGTGACTGATGCTTTGCGAAAACTTCGGACAAAACTTAAAGCCGGGTTGTGATGCCGCTTTCGCCTTCCACTTTTCTATGGTTGATGGCGGGTAAACATTATAGAAAGTCGCGTTAAGCTCAATGCAATCAAAGTGCTTTACATACTCATCCAAAAAGTTGGCATCCTTTGTCTTTTCAGGATATATCTGCCCTATCCATTCCTTTCGGCCCCATTTGGCGCAGCCCACATGTACCTCTAATGGCTTTTTGGTGGCTGCCTTCAGCGTATCAATAGTTAGTTGCGGGTCGGGTGGTAAAGTAAAATCCACCAGGGGTAACTGCTCATCGGTAACTCTTCCAAATTCCATATGTTTTTAGTCCGGAAGACAGAAAGTCGGTAAGTCCGGAAGCTCTTTTATAATTGTGTATAGTTAATTCGTTTCAATTTTAGAATACTTGCGGGTATCGTTCATTACCATATACACCACCAGTGATACAACAATACATCCTGTAACATACCAGTAAAACCAGTCGGCATGGCCGTGCCCTTTAAACTGTAGGGCTATCCACTCTGCACTGCCACCAAAAATGGATACGGCTATAGCATACGGAAAACCAACGCCTAAAGCCCGCACATTTACCGGGAACAATTCCGCCTTTACCACCGCGTTGATGGATGTATATAATGTATTGACGGTTAACGCCAGCATTACCAAACCAAATGCCGTCCACATATCATGCGTATGGCCGAGTGTCGTCATGATTGGTACAGTGGTAAGCGACCCTAATATACCGAAAGCGATCAATAAGGGCTTACGCCCCACTTTGTCTGATAGCAAACCAAACACCGGTTGCAGTAGCATGAACACAAACAATGTTAGTGCCGAGATCAATGTTGCGTCATTCTTACTAAACCCCGATGTATTCACCAAAAACTTCTGCATATAGGTGCTAAAGGTATAAAAGGCTACCGTGCCGCCCGCGGTTAATCCAATAACCGATAACACCGCTTTAGGATGTTTCAGCAAAGCTTGCATGGTACCACGGTTAACTGATGGTTCTTTCTCTTTACTGAACGATTCTGTTTCTGCTAAGCTTCTTCTTAAATACATGGCAGACACAGCCAACACCGCGCCTATCGCGAAAGGGATGCGCCAGCCCCAGCTGTGTAATTGTTCTTGTGTTAAAAAACAGCGCTGTAATAATACCAATACACCTATCGCTAAAAGCTGGCCCATTATCAATGTTACATATTGAAAACTTGAATAAAAGCCCCGGCGTTTTTTAGTGGCCATTTCGCTAAGGTAGGTGGCGCTTGTACCATACTCTCCTCCCACACTTATACCTTGCAGCATCCGCGCAAGTACCAAAATTATGGGAGCGGCAATACCAATATGTTCATATCCGGGTACAATCGCGATCAACAGCGAGCCCGCGCTCATTAACAAAACAGAAAATGTGAGCGCCGCTTTACGGCCTTTTTTATCGGCATAGGTACCCATCAGCCAGCCGCCAATGGGGCGCATTAAAAAGCCCAGGGCAAATACGCCTGCTGCATCAAGCAGTTTTGCTGTATCATTACCTTTCGGGAAAAACGAGGTGGCGAAATATAGCGTAAAAGCCGAGTACACATACCAGTCGTACCACTCAACCAGGTTGCCAATAGAGCCGCCGATAATAGATTTGAGGCGGTGGCCAATCCTCTCTTTTTCAAGTGTGTTAGCTTTTTGCATATATTCGATCTACCGAAAATAGCGTTATTATTTGAAAAAGCCGAGGCCCGTGGTTATTTAGAAATTACTTTGAGCAAAGGTTTTTAGTATGGATAACGAAGCATGTGATGCTTTCTTAAAAAGCCCAACCGGAATAGGATTAAAGTAGCCGTCTAACTCCTTATACTCGCCCGACTCAATTACCTTAAACCCCATCGACCAATGTGGAAAATTCCTCTTTTCGAGCGGCTTGTACGCCAACTGGAATATGCTCCGGTGACGCTTATCGGCTAATATCTTGACGTATAATGCTTCAAGGGGTTCTTTATCGCCTTCTAATACCTGTACAAAGCTGCCCCGGCTATAGAGTAGCATACCTGTAATATTGTCTCTCAGGTTATTACGCCGGCTTTGTATCAGTAATTCTTTTAGTTCATCATCAGTAAACGGTTTTACAGCCGTACTCATGTAGATAACATAATGCATTTAATACTGTAAATTATACTGAGCGAATGATTTTAACAGGTTAACTGCCGGGTGCTGATTATTGTAGGCGTCCAGAAAATCGTGCTTTAGCGGGTCGATAAACCCGTTTACGCGGGTAACCATATCGGTACATGATGCCTTAAACCCAAGCGACCAATCTGAGAAAGTCCGGTTGCTCTCTTTACCTGTTTTAAGCTTAATGATGCTTTTTTGAATACCATCATGCTGCATACCTTCAAACAGATCGTCGAGTACTTCGGCCTCTCCCTCCAGCGCCTGGAATATGGTACCGTTACTATACAGCATCATACCGGTTATGCCTCTGTTGGTAAAGTTCTTTCTGCCTTCTAAAAGTATCTGCCCAAGGTCGTCGCTGTTCAATAGTTTTGAAGAGGTGCTCACATAAATAAGATAATTCATAGCCGGATATATTAATTAGTAAAATACCAATGTACGGGGTTACTTATACGCCGGATGTTATAAAATGGTTATCTTTTTATTTAATTTTAATGTGAGACGGGGCCCTACTTTTTAACCCCTGTTTTTATATTCCTGATGATGCTTTGCGCCAGTGGGGATAATACCAGTTCGCCATTAATGGCGGCGCGCTCGGCAAGCAGCGTATCCCAGTTCTCGGTACCCTCCCATAAGGTCTTTTTATGAACAGCAAGGGCGTCAGGGTTCCAGCCGGCTATTTTGGCAGCCAAAACTTCTACGGCTTTATCCATATCTTTTCTCCGCTCATAAACTTCGGCATACAGGCCCTTGTCTTTCGCCCAAAGTGCCGAGTAATAATCGGTAGCGTTTAATGATAAGCGCGAAAACGCGTTCAACCCAATTTTGCGGATGATAGCCGGACCAACTACCAATGGACCAATACCAATACTCAACTCGCTTTGTTTGATCTCGGCATTTTGTGTGGCCAGGCAATAATCGCAGGCCGCGGCAATACCTACCCCGCCCCCAATAACTTTACCATATACCCTGCCGATAATTATTTTAGGACATTTACGGCATTCGTTAATAATATTAGCGAAGCCCATGAAAAAATCACGGCCTTGCTCTTTAGTCTCCAACTGCAACAGTTCATCAAAACTGGCACCTGCGCAAAAGGCATGGTCGCCATCGCTTTTTAAAACAATAACTTTGGTTTCGGCATTGCTTCCCGCAAGGTTAATGGCCTCGGCCAATTGGTGCAGTAAATTTGCCGGCAGCGAGTTCTGGGCCGGGTGATAAAAGGATATAGTAGTGATACCTATATAATCGGTATCGCTACTTACATAAGGCTCCGTTTTTTTCAGTAATCCACCAAGCATATTATCCTACTAAAAAAATGGTCATGCTGCGCGGGCCATGCGCGCCCAATACCAGCGATTGCTCAATATCCGCCGTTTTTGACGGCCCCGCTATAAATGTACCAAAACCATAAACACCATCGCCTATTTTCTGATAAGCCTCGTGCATGGTAGGTACAACGGTACCGGCATCAACCACAACCGCCAGGTGCTGACAAATAAACGGCAGCACACGCTGGCCCATCAATTCTTCGGTAACCCATACCGCGCCATTTTCGGCAACAGCCAGATGCGCTTTTATAATGGTAAGTTCAATATCTTCCAGGGTATGCGGGTCGATAGCTTCGCCCGAGTTCAGCTCGGCAATATCAGCCAATTCGGGTAAGGTACTCACCACACGTTTCTCAGCATCAAAGTGCTGTGGTATCAATGCCTTTATCTCGTCAAAACCGGTCATCTTAAAAACCTTGCCACCTATACCGGTTAATGTGGCGGTAAAATTAGCGACAACGTCCGCGGCGTCGCCCTTTAAAAAACTGATATCAGGTAAAGGCATTGAGTCGGG
>Ga0207690_10001526_pt1 | contig 14485 bp, 13 predicted proteins | sample KBSC23metaG_FD_184315 | JGI IMG/M metagenome (GOLD analysis project Ga0207690, IMG submission 184315) | Corn rhizosphere microbial communities from Kellogg Biological Station, Michigan, USA - KBS C2-3 metaG (SPAdes) (version 2) | ecosystem: Host-associated > Plants > Roots > Rhizosphere > Soil ...
CGCCGTTCGAAAGCAACACCGCCCAAACGGTGCAGCAGCTGGCCGACCAGGCCGTGCGCGAAGCAGCAAACCGACGCCCCACGGTCACCATCAACCAGGGCACCGTCATCTACGTCTACGTCGCAAAGGACGTGGACTTCAGCGGCGTGGTTGCCCGCCTCTGATTGCCTTGCCCGAACCAACGACTGCCAACGCCACGATGGATGACGTAACCACACAGATCTCCAACGACTTCCTCGACTACCAGTACGAGGTGCTGGGCGTGCGCGAGCACATGGCGTCGCCCGAAGTCACCGAGATCTGCATCAATCGCCCCGGTGAACTCTATATCGAGAATCGCCAAGGCTGGCAGCGTATCGAAGTGCCATCGCTGACGTTCGAGCGCGCACGGCAGTTCTGTACCGCCATCATCAACGAAAGCAATACCGGCCAGCGCATCACCGATGTCGATCCCGTCGTGTCGCTTACCTTTCCCACCGGACAACGCGCCCAGTTCGTGATACCGCCGGCGTGCGAAGCCGACCGCGTCTCGATCACCATCCGCCTGCCGTCACCACAGCACCGGACGCTGGCGCAATATGAAAACGACGGCTTCTTCGACCGGATCGCGGAAGTCGACCGAGGCCTCAGCGAGCTCGACAGCGAACTGTTGAAGCTGCGCACCGCACGCAACTACGCGGAGTTCTTTCGCGAGGCCGTAGTGAACAAGAAGAACATCGTGGTCTCCGGGGCTACCGGCAGCGGCAAGACCACTTTCATGAAGTCGCTGGTCAACCACATCCCGGACGACGAGCGCCTGGTGACCATCGAGGATGCGCGCGAACTGTTCATCGATCAGCCCAACGTGGTGCACCTGCTCTACTCCAAGGGCGGCCAGAGCACCAGCCATGTCACCGCCAAGAGCTGCATGGAGGCATGCCTGCGCATGAAGCCCGATCGCATCATCCTGGCCGAACTGCGCGGCGACGAGTCGTTCTACTTCATCCGCAACTGCGCCTCGGGTCACCCCGGCTCGATCACCAGTTGCCACGCCGGCAGCACCGAGCAAACCTGGGATCAGCTGGCGCTGATGGTGAAGGCCTCCAGCGAAGGCGCCGGCCTGGAGTTCAACACCATCAAGCGCCTGCTGAAAATGACCATCGACATCGTGGTGCACATCAAGGCCCACGCCGGCAGCCGCCACATCACCGGCATCGACTTCCACCCGCAACGCGAAGCGACGGAGTCCTGAATGTTGCCCGGGATGGAAATGCTGGCCTGCCCCAACCTTGCCGTGTCGCCCCAGGTGATGCAGCACATCGTGCAGGTCGAGTCCGGCGCCAACCCCTATGCGATCGGCGTCGTCGGTGGTCGGCTTGCGCGGCAGCCGCGCAACATGGAAGAAGCGCTGGCCACGGCCCGGACGCTGGAAAGCAAGGGCTACGACTTTTCCGTCGGCATCGCCCAGGTCAACCGCGCCAACCTCGGTCGCTACGGACTGGACTCCTATCGCAAGGCCTTCAATGCATGCGACAACCTGGCCGCCGGCGCGCAGATTCTCGCCGGCTGCTACGACAGCGCGCACGGCGACTGGGGCAAGGCATTCAGCTGCTACTACTCCGGCAACTTCGTCACCGGCTTTCGCGACGGTTATGTGCAAAAGGTGTATGCCTCGATCAATCGCGATGCGGAAGCCGAACGGGCGTCCACACCACTTCGGTCCAACGTCCCGGCGGTTCCGCTGACGGACTCGAACGCCATCGCGGCGACGGCAGCCTCCGCCAAAGGCACGTTGCGGCCGGTAGTGGTCTATTCCAGCGACAGCGCCGGGTACCGGGTGGCCCTGCGCAGCGTGGCCATGAATGCCGTCGCCGCGGCAATCGCGCCGATGGTGGTATCGGCTTCGCGCAGTAAGCCGCGCAGCGAAGCACTGGCCAGCGCTAACGCGGCCGCGCCCCTACCGAACCCCACGACAGTCCGCTTGGGCGCCTCTCACGGGCAGCAGCCCGGTAACGCGCAGCTGCCGATATCGGAAGCGCTGACTCAACGTTCCAACATACCGAGCGTCGCGCGCAGCGCCGCAAGCGACGTATTCGAACCACAGGTACGCGGGCCCAACGATCCACCAGAGCCCCTGGCAACGACGGGACGCGGCACCACCGCACCCCGCGCCGACAGTGCCGACCTCCGCCAGGAGCATCGCGATGTCGCTTTCGTCTTCTGACCCCACCGCAACCCGATGCATCCCGCGGGAGTCCGCCCACGGATGCCCGAACGCGTGCTGCGGCGGCTTCATCGCCGCACAAGCGCTCCGATTTGGAGCGTCGGCGCAGCAAACCCGGCCGCAGGCCGCGGTCAACCCTGGGCAGTCATCAAACGATGGCCGCCGTCATCTCCAACTCTCGACAAGGAACCATGCGATGGCCACGAACTCCTTCGGCAACGAAAGCCTCCTCACCTCACAGCGCACGCGCTGGTTCGTGTTCCTGTGCGTGGCCACTCTGGCGACCCTGATACTGCCGAACCTCGCACTCGCCCAGGACGCCACGGCCACCATCGACACTACGTGCAAGTTCGCCACCAACATCAACATGATCCTCAATGCAATCTCGGTCGTCGTCGTGACGATCGCCATTGTGTTTTCCGGCTACCAGATCGCCTTTGCCCACAAGCGCATCGGTGACGTGGCACCCGTGCTGATCGGCGCGGTGCTGATCGGCGCCGCGGGGCAGATCGCCAAGATGTTCCTCGCCGGCAGCACGGCCGACGCCGGCGCCTCGCAGTGCACCGCCGGCGTGCTCACCCACGCACTCCACTTCTATGCATAAAAACGCGCTGTTCCGCGGCTGCACCCGCCCACCCATGTTCATGGGCGTGCCTTACATCCCGTTCTTCATGGCAGCGGGCGGGTGCTTTCTGCTGGCGGTGTACACCAACTTCCTCTACCTGCTGTTGCTGCCGGTGGTCATCTTCGTGATGCGCCAGATGGCTCGCCGTGACGAGATGATCTTCCGATTGCTGGGACTGCGCCTGCAGTTCCGCACACGGGTAAGAAACCTCGGCGACAACGACGGCATGTGGGTCTTCACCCCCAACAGCCATCGCGGCCAACGCAACGACAACTCGTGACTTGAAGCGGGCGCCGCGGCAGCGATGCCGCGGCACCACGCCGGATCCAGACCATGCCCAAGCCCAAACCCGTGTTCGCGCCAGATTCGCCCATCGCCGAATTCCTGCCCCTGTCCACGCACGTGTCGCCCACGGTGCTGAAGACCACGGGCGGCGATTTCCTGCTGGTGTGGCGGTTGGGTGGGATGCCCTTCGTGGGGCGCGAAGAGTGGGAAATCGAACATCGCCACAACACCTTCAACCGGTTGCTGCAAACCCTGCGCGCCCCCGATTTCGTCAACGTGGCGTTCTGGGTGCACGACGTGCGTCGGCGCCGGCGCCTGGACGACCACAGCCGCTTCGCGCAGCCGTTCAACCAGGAAATGTCCGACACCTACTACAAGGGACTGTCCGCACAGAAGCTGATGCAGAACGAGCTGTATCTCACCCTGATGTATCGCCCCATCGTGACGGGCAAACGCTTCGTGGAGAAATCGACAGACCTCTCCCGGCTGGAATCCGAGCAACGCGATGCAGTCAACACCATACTCGAACTGGCCGGCAACCTCGAAGCCGTGCTGAAGGACTATGCGCCCTATCGACTGGGCATGTACGAGGCAGCCAACGGCGTAGTCTTTTCCGAAGCGCTGGAACTGTACGGCTACCTGCTCAACCGCATCGACGAACCGGTACCCGTGCTCAGCGCACCAGTCTGCGATTACCTGCCGGTCAGCAAGCAGCGCTTCTCCGCCAAGACCGGTGACTACGTGATCACCACGCCCGACGGCATCAATCACTTCGGCGCCATCCTCAACATCAAGGAATACACCGACGGCACCTACCCGGGCATCCTCAATGGCCTGAAGTACCTGGATTTCGAATACGTCATCACCCATTCCTTCAGCCCCATGGGCCGCCAGGACGCACTCAAGGCGCTGGATCGAACCAAGGGCATGATGATCTCCTCCGGCGACAAGGCCTTCAGCCAGATCGCCGAACTCGACCACGCCATGGATCAGCTCGCCTCCGGCAACTTCGTGCTGGGCGAGTACCACTTCTCCATGGCCATCTACGCTGCCAGCCAGGAGGCGCTCTCGCAGCAAATCGCCAGCACTCGCGCCGAGCTGTCCAACGCAGGCTTCGTCTCGGTCAAGGAGGATCTGGCCGTCACCGCTGCGTTCTATGCGCAATTCCCCGGCAACTGGAAGTACCGCACTCGCCTGGCCAACGTCAGCTCGCTCAATTTCCTGGGCCTGTCGCCACTGCACAACTTCGCCACGGGAAAGAAGGAGAACAATCCCTGGGGCGACTGCGTCACCACCTTGCAGACCACCAACGGGCAGGCATACCACTTCAATTTTCACGCCACCCACCCGGCCGAGAACTCACTGGGCGAGAAGGCCATCGCCAATACCATGGTCATCGGCAAGTCCGGCACCGGCAAGACCGCGCTGATCAACTTCCTGCTCAGCCAGGTGCAGAAACTGCAGCCGTCGCCGACCATTTTCTTCTTCGACAAGGATCGCGGCGCGGAAATTTTCGTGCGCGCCTGCGGCGGCAACTACCTGGCGCTGGAGAACGGCAGACCCACCGGCTTCAATCCCTTCCACTGTGAACGCAGCGAAGCCAACCTGCAGTTCCTCGCCGAACTGGTCAAGGTGATGGCCGGCAAGAGCGTCTACAGCTCACGCGAAGAGGAGGACATCTTCCGCGCCGTCGAGAACATGCTCGACACGCCGATGCATCTGCGCACGCTGACCAACTTCCAGAAGAGCCTTCCCAACATGGGCGACGACGGCCTCTTCATACGCATGCGCAAGTGGACTTCAGGCAACTCGCTGGGCTGGGTTTTCGACAACCCCGTCGACACGATCGACCTGGGCAAGGCCAACATCATCGGCTTCGACTACACCGAGCTGATCGACAACCCCGAGGCGCGCGTACCGGTCATCAATTATCTGCTGCACAAGCTGGAGGCGCTGATCGACGGACGTCCGCTGATCTACGTGATGGACGAGTTCTGGAAGATCCTCGACGGCAAGGGCGGGCTGAAAGAGTTTGCGAAAAACAAGCAGAAGACCATCCGCAAGCAGAACGGCCTGGGCATCTTCGCCACCCAGAGCCCCGAGGACGCATTGGCCAGCGACATCGCCGCCGCGCTGATCGAGCAGACCGCCACGATGATCCTGTTGCCCAACCCCAATGCGAGCCGCGAGGACTACGTTGATGGCCTGAAGCTGACCGACGCGGAATACCAGGTCGTCGTGAGCCTGGACGAACGCTCGCGCTGCTTCCTGGTCAAGCAGGGCCATGCCAGCGCGGTATGCCAGCTGAACCTGCGCGGCATGGACGACGCCCTGGCCGTCATCTCCGCCTCCACCGACAACATCGAGATCATGCACGAGGTGCTCACCGAATGCGCCGCCACCGAAGGCGTGACAGTCGACGAGCTGCACCCCGAACAGTGGCTCGCCCGGTTCTACGAAAACCGCAAGGGCAGCGGCAAGCAGAAGCCTGACCAACCCACCCCGCGCGCATCACGCGTGGCCGTCCGCTAACGTGGAGGAGCATCCCATGCACAAGACATTGTCCACCAGGAAGTCCTCCCGCCAAGATCCGCGCAGGCACTGGCTGGCTGTCACTATGACCTTCGTCTGCATCCTGGTCGCCGGTGGCGTGAGCGCACAGGTGGTGGTCGTCGATCCGGGAAGCATCGCATCCAATGAGCAGGGTTTCGCGACTCAGCTTGCCAAGACGATCGAGCAATACGCGAAGCAAATCCAGCAATACGAAACCCAGCTTCGGCAGTATCAGCAGATGCTTTCCAGCATCCAGAGCCTCAATAACGGCTTGTCGCTCGCGCCCAATCAACTGCAACACGTCACCAATACTGCATCACTGATTCGTGGCAAATGCGCCAGCACGTCCAGCCCGGCGGGTATTGTCAGCGGCGTCATGAACAGCATGTCCTCGCTGATGGCCCAGTCCATCACTCAGACCCAGCAAATGCTCTGTGGCCAGATCGTCACCACACAGATCGACAAGTACAACAAGACAGTCGACATGCTCAACAAGCTCAATGGCTACAGCAATCAGTTTCAGCAGGTGGAAAGCATTGCGAGGTCGATCAGCACAGTGGCCGACTCCGGACGAGCCGCTACCCAGGTGGAGAAATACAGTAGTGCTGTTGCCACCGAGATGAGCAACTGGCAAGCCCAGATGAAGGCCGACGACGCCATCATCGAAACCTTGCAGAACCAGCAATCCATCCTGGGTCACATCGCGTTGAAGGGCAGCAGCACCGTTCTGGGCAACGTCATCCAAGCTACCACCTTCGCCGCGGCCTTCCATTGAGTCACGTGCGGGCTATTGGCAATCGAGGCCCGAATACCTCACTACTTTGACAGGGAACGGCCGCGATGGGTTTCGTTTACTTCGTACTGATCTACAGCTGGCTGAGCGATCGGATCGACACCTTCGGGATGAATCTGATGGCCACATTCATGACGTGGGCCAGTGCCGTTGCGCTGATGCTCGTCACCTTGTGGATCATGATCCAGGGTTATCGCATGATCACCGGCCAGTCGCGTGAATCCATGATGGCCCTGGTCATGAGCATGACCCGCGTGGCGATCATCGTGACCGTTGCCACCACGATGAGCGTCTTCGGAACCAACCTGCTCTCGTTCTTCACCACCGAGCTGAGCACCGGCATCAACCAGATGTTCACCGGCGACAACAGTACCGCGGCGCAGACCATCGACGACAATCTGGCCTGGGCGCAGCTGGCACTTGCCGCCATCGATACTGTGCAGGTCGCTCCCGGCGACACCGAGACCGTCGATCGGAAGAACCATGCGCTGCTGATCGCCGGCCTCGGCGCCGCCGGTCCGCCGATGGCTGCCGCCGCCATGTTGCTGCTGTACAAGTTCGCCTTGGCCCTTTTCATCGGGCTGGGGCCGCTGTTCATCCTGTGCCTGATCTTCGAGCAAACCAAATCGCTGTTTCAACGCTGGCTGCTCTACGGCATCGGCACAATCTTCTCCATGGCCGTACTCGCTTTTGTCAGCTCGCTGGTGCTGCAACTGTCCCTGCGCGTGGCAGCCGCGCTATGGAGCGCCAACATCATCAACACCATCACCGGCCAGGGAGCGGAAGGCTTCTCCACCCAAGCCATGGAGCAAGGCGGCGTCGGCCTGCTACTGACCGTTCTGATTATTTCCGTCCCACCCATGGCGGCGATGTTTTTCCAGGGGACGCTGGGCAACTTCATGTACTTCTCCGCCTTCGGTGCCGGTGCCGCCAGTCGCCCTGGCCCGCAGGGGCAACCGCCTGGGAGTTATGGATATGGAGCACCATCAGTGATTTCCAGACAAGAGAGCCTTGGTCACCAAGCTGCAGGCGGCACACTCAACAATGCCAATGGCGGTGTCCGCGGCACTTTCGCCACGAGCTCCGGCGCAACTGACACCGTCAAGCCTCAGCCTATCTGGAGGGGCTGACCGTGATATCGACTTCGTTGCGATGGTCACTGATCGGGTTGTTGCTCTTGACGATTCGCGTCGTTCACGGCGAGGGCGGCTGTCCAGCAGGTTTTCAACCCTCAGGGGCGGCACCTAGCCCGCAAAACCCGGTCGCTTGCAGGCCAATCCAAAACTACGATCGACAGCAAACGCAGCGTCCACCACCGCCCCAATGGGTCACGCGCTGGGGGGCAATTGCCGCGGATTCAGCAAAAGGAATCCTCGGTACCGCCAGTTCCATGGCCGATGGGCCTCTCGCCGAAAGTACAGCAACCGCTGACTGCAGGTCGAAAGGCGGTTCTAACTGCACCTTGCAGCTTTCGTATGGAAATCAATGCGCCGTCGTCGTCGTAGGCGACCTTGGATATAACGCCACGCAAGGCATCACATTGGATCTAGCCAAGCAAGAAGGCCTGAGAGTTTGCAACCAAAGCGATAGCCATTGCCATGTCTACTATTCCGATTGCAGCCTCCCTCAACGCATTCAGTAACAACCGCTTCAACAGCAGCTTTTGTGTGCGCACTTGATCGTCCTGTCGAGAGCCAACGCTACAAATTGCCCAACGCATCGGAGATATGCCATGAAGCTATCCGCCCTGCTCACCATCCTGACCATTGGCGTTACCACAGTTTCGACCATCGCTCCCGCCCACGCCCAAAGCGTAGACCCCTGCGCCGTGTACACCTGCATGGCCGGCATGTCCGGTGAAGGCACCACGGGAGGTGCGGCCTGCACGCCGGCAACCACGTTCTTTTTCAGTCTGGTGGTTTTCGATCCTTACTTCGACGCACCCGCCACATCCCAACTGCGACGGCAATACCTGATGACCTGCCCGGGCGCCAATACCGGCACCAACGCTGCCATCCTGAACGCCATCGTCGCCGAGTGGGGAACGATGCCGTAGGTTGCCGCATTCATACCCGTACGACTCGAGCGGCCAACCCATCCATGCAAAGGCAATCGTCATGAATCGATTCCATGGTCTGTGGCTTCTGATCTTCGCCGCAGCGTCTGCCTGCCAACCTCCCCAGGCGCTGGATCAAGCGTCGGAAAGGTCGTCTCACAATGCCGTCGTCACGGCAGCAAGCCAGACCCCACCCGCCGCCACTTCGTCGACGCAACCGATTGGCTCGCCGCCAGCGAACCACATCCGGGCACGCATTCCGGCGAACTTCTCCCAGTACGCCTCGACACCCGTGGGCAACGGCGGCCGCTGCGTGGTGGGCGCCACGACGGACGACGATGGCATGAACCAGAGGCCGGTTGTCTATATCACCGATGCGAGGAGCAAAAAGCCGTTATGGGTGGATCAGCTCATCTTGCCGCCCGATACGTTCCAGAGTCGTGCCACTCACTGCACTTCGTCGGATCGCGCGCTGTTCCTGCTTCTGCAGTCCGATACGCAACCAGAACAAACCCTATCGCAGACGTTGCTGCGTGTGCTCAGGCTCGATCCAGCCACCGGTGAAGTGCAGTCAGAACGTGACATCCGGGTACCGGGGGCATTCAGCGCCTGGGTACCCGAAGGGTCGAGCCGGTTCCAGTGGGACGGCAACGCCTTGATCGTGTCGGGACATGACAAGCCGCAAGCATCGACTGATTCGCAAGAAACATTCACGGTGCGCATGAATCACGATCTCGCACCCGTCAAGGAGAACAAACCATGACCAAAAAGGACAAGTTCATCGCGGAACTCTACCCGGCTGCCGTGAAAATCTCGCAGGAAACCGGCATGTCGAAGGAACTGATCCTGGCGCAGGCGGCCCAGGAAACAGGCTGGGGCCAGCACGTACTGGCCGGTACCCACAACATCTTCAACATCAAGGCTTCAGCCGACTGGAGCGGCCCGACCAGAACGTTCAAGGTCTGGGAGATCGAAGACGGCCAGAAGGTCTGGAAAGACCAGGATTTCCGCGTGTATGAGTCGACCGCAGAAGCGCTCCGCGACCGAGTCAGGTTTCTGCAGGAAAACCCCCGCTACGCCAAGGCTGGCCTGTTCGATGAGGGCACCAAGGGGAATTTCGCCGAGGAAGCGGCCGCGCTTCAGCAAGCCGGCTACGCCACCGACCCTCTATACGCCAAGCACCTGGTTGCCGTGTATTACGGGCCGACAATGCAGAACGCAATCAGGCGGGCCCAGGCGCAGGGATACGGCAGCATTCTCGAACAAGGCGGCCAGGGTGACGCCGTGCACGCTTTGCAGACCACGCTGACCGCCTTGGGCTACAGCGATGTGCACGGCCACCCCCTGGAAGCAGACGGCGACTTCGGCTCCCACACCCGCTTCGCAGTCAAAGCCTTCCAACGCGATCATCAGCTTGTCGTCGACGGCAAGGTCGGCTCGCGGACGCAACAGGCGCTCGACCTGGCCACGCGGAGCAAGACCCGACTCGACGATGCGCTGCTGGACGATCTGCGCCATCCGGATCATGCGCTGTACCAGCAGGCGCTGGAGGGCGTACGCAAGATCGACATGGAAATCGGTCGGCCCTCCGATACGCGCAGCGAGAATCTCGCCGCCGCCCTCACCGTGGCGGCGTGCTGTCAGGGACTGAATCGCATTGACCAAGTTGCGCTGAGCAAGAATGGCGAACGTGCATTTGCACTTGCGCATGGCCAGCATGCGCGGATGGCCCACGTACAAACTGCCGACGCAGCGCGTACCTCGATGGCGGAAAGCAGCGCCGCCTGGACGCAGGCGAACCAGCAGGCCACCTGCTCACGCGTGCTGCCGCAGGCCCCGCCGTCTGCGCAAGCGTCGCCGGCGATGGGGCGATAGCTCACGTCCAAAGCAACGTCCGGTTTGCTCGACGGCGCACCATCGCAGGGGCCACGGCGGCAATTGTGCTGCACATGATCGATGCGGCGTGATTACGCCCCGTCGCGCACCCTGGAGAGCCCGACCGGATCTCGCTGCTCGCGCAGTCCCTCGGCCAGGCGGGTAAGCCTGTCCAGCTCAAGCTCCGAAAACCCCGCCTCGATGCGCGCCGGGCGATTGAACGGCCCGCGCAGGTCGACGCCCATGTAGTCGCGGATCAATCCGAAGAACGTTTCCACCGGCTCGATGCCGTCGCGCTCGCAACAGTGCAGATACCAGCGCGTGCCGGCGGCGACGTGGGCAACCTCGTCACGCAGGATGATCTCGAGGACGGCCACGGTGCGTTCGTCGCCGAGGTGGCGCAGGCGGTCGATCATGCCGGGGGTGACGTCGAGCCCGCGCGCTTCCAGCACCCGCGGCACCAGGGCCATGCGGGCGGTGTCGTTGTCGGCGGTCTTCTCGGCCATCTGCCACAGGCCGTCGTGGGCGTCGAAATCGCCATAGGCGTGGCCCAGTTCGGCGAGTCGTTCGGACAGCATGGCGAAATGGCGCGCTTCGTCGTGGGCGCAGCTGGCCCAGTCGCGGTAGTAGTCGTCGGGTTTGCCGCGAAAGCGGTACACCGCATCCCAGGCCAGGTTGATCGCGTTGAACTCGATGTGCGCCACCGCATGCACCAGGGCGATGCGCCCTTCGGCGCTGCCCAGTCCGCGTTGCGGAAGCTGTCGCGCATTGACCAGCCGCGGCCGCTCGGGACGGCCGGGCGGGCCGATCGGTTCGGCTGCGGGCGATGACGGGTCGGCCTGCAATTCGCCCCGCTCGAAGGCCTGCCAGGTTTCGTGCGTCAGGCGCAGCTTTTCGGTTGGCTCGGTGGCGTCGAGGCAAGCTTTGGCGGCAACATGAAGATCGGACATGGGGCTTCCTGTAGGAGCGCACCCTGTGCGCGATGCTCTTTCCTGAATACCGAGTCCCGAATCCCGAATCCCGAATACCGAATCCCGAATCCCGAATCCCGAATCCCGAATCTCGGAAGAAAGGCATCGCGCACAAGGTGCGCTCCTACACGTGGCGGGCGGTTTACATGGTGCGTCGTGCGGCTTTGGCGTCGTCGGAGCGCAGCATCTGGATCTGTTCCAGGTACTGGTCGTCCAGGCCGGTGACGTATTCGCCGGAGAAGCACGACGTGTCGAAGTGCTGCAGGTTCTCGTTGCCGTCCTGCACGGCCCATTCGAGATCCTTCAGATCCTGGTAGATCAGCCAGTCGGCACCAAGCAGCTTCTCCACCTCCTGCTCGGTATGGCCGGCGGCGACCAGTTCGTCGGCCGACGGCATGTCGATGCCGTACACGTTCGGGTAGCGCACCGGCGGCGCGGCGGAGGCGAAGTAGACGTTTTTCGCGCCCGCATCGCGCGCCATCTGGATGATCTGCCGGGAGGTGGTGCCACGCACGATCGAGTCGTCGACCAGCAGCACGTTCTTCTTGTTGAACTCCAGGCCGATCGCGTTGAGCTTGCGGCGCACCGATTTCACCCGCTCGCCCTGCCCCGGCATGATGAAGGTGCGGCCGACGTAGCGGTTCTTGACGAAGCCCTCGCGAAACGGCACGCCCAGCGCACCGGCCAGCGCGCTGGCGGCGGTGCGCGCGGTGTCGGGAATGGGGATGACCGCATCGATGCCGTGCTCGGGGCGCAGGCGCAGGATCTTCTCGGCCAGCTTCTCGCCCATGCGCAGGCGCGCCTTGTACACCGAGACGTCCTCGATCATCGAATCCGGCCGTGCCAGGTAGACGTACTCGAAGATGCACGGCGCGTGCAGCGCACCCTCGGCGCAGCGGCGGCTGTGCAGCTGGCCGTCGTCGGTGATGATCACCGCCTCGCCCGGCATCACGTCGCGCACCAGCTTGAAGCCGAGCACGTCGAACGCCACCGACTCGGACGCCACCGCGTACTCGTGGCCCTCGGCCGTGACGCGCTCGCCCAGCACCAGCGGCCGGATGCCGTGCGGATCGCGGAACGCGACCAGGCCATAGCCAAGCAGCAGCGCGATGCAGGCATAACCGCCGCGCGCGCGCGCATGCACGCCCGCCACCGCCTTGAAGATGTGATCCGGCGTCAACTGCATGCGATCCTGGATCTGCAACTCGTGCGCCAGCACGTTGAGCAGCACTTCGGAATCGGAATCGGTGTTGATGTGGCGGCGGTCGCCTTCGAACATCTCGCGCCGCAGCGCCTCGGTGTTGACCAGGTTGCCGTTGTGCGCGAACGCGATGCCGTAGGGGGAATTGACGTACAGCGGCTGCGCCTCGGCGGAGCCTTCCGAGCCCGCCGTGGGGTAGCGGCAATGGCCGATGCCGATGCGCCCGCGCAGCTCGCTTATCGCGCGCTGGCCGAACACGTCGCGCACCAGGCCGTTGCCCTTGTGCAGGCGCAGGCGCGAGCCGTCCACCGTGGCGATGCCGGCCGCGTCCTGGCCGCGGTGCTGCAGCACCGTCAAGCCGTCATAAAGCGCCGACGCCACTTCCGTGGTACCGACGATGCCGATGATTCCGCACATGATTCGTGGCCTGTTTCGAGAATGCTGGTCAATGCTGCAGACGGGGACTGGACGCACTGCCGGCGCTGGCCGGCGCTGCCGGTCGCGACGTCGAGATGGGGTCGTGAAGCCGTTCGGACAAGTCGCCGACCTGCCTGAGCAGCTCGCCTGGCGCCACGCGATTCAGCAAGCCGGCTGCCTGGCCGGAACTGGAAGATGCGGCCGGCCCGCGCGGTTGCAGCGCCGGCGTCGACTTCAGCTTGTCCAGCACCGCCTCGGGACGGAGATGATCGCCCACGCTGGCCGGGATGTTCTGCCCCAGCCAGGCCGCGGCGCCCTGGAACTGCGGCAGCAGCATGGATTGCTGCCACCACGATTCCCGCGTCACCGCGGTGAGCCCCACCAGGAACACCAGGATGGTCACCACCAGCGCGCCGCGCACGAAGCCGAACACGACGCCGAGCAGGCGATCGATGCCGGTCAGCCCGGTGCTCCAGATCAACCGCCTCGCCGCGAAACGCAGCAGCGCGCCGACCAGCAGCACACCGAAGAAGCAGATCGCGTAGCCGAGGCCGATTCGCGCCATCGACAGCGAGATCGCGTTCTCGAACAGCGCCGCCACGTCCGCGCCGAACAGCGCCGCCACCCAGAACGCGGCCACCCAGACCACCAACGACAGCACCTCCGCCACCAGGCCGCGCATCAGGCCGATCAGGACGGACAACCCGAGGATGCCCAGGATGATCCAATCGAGCCAGTTCATGCGTTCATCCCGCCCGCGAGGGCGCGTCGATGTGTCTGCATCGGTACCGCCGGATGCGCCGGCATGACGTTCAGCACCGCGGATCCCGGCGATGAAAGAACGCCCAGGCCGGGCATGTCGAGGCGATCATGGAAGGCGCCGGACATGCAGGCCGTCAGGGCACCGAGACGACATTGCCGTTGATGCCCAGCTTGGCCTTGATCTGGTCATGCACGCGCTGGGCGTCGGCGCGCTGCGTCTGCGGGCCGGCACGCACCCGCCACAGGGTGCGTCCGCCGGATTGCACCGAGTCGACGAAGCCATCGAAGCCGGCTGCACGCAACTTGTCGCGCAACGCATTCGCATCGTCCCGGCTGCTCACCGCCGCGAGCTGCACGGCCCAGCCACCGGGCTTGTCGGACTGTTTCGTGGTGGCAGCCGCCGGAGCCGACGCATCGGCGCTGCCCGCATCCTGCTCCAGCTTCGCCGGCACCCCGGGAATGGACTGGGTGATCTTGAGGCGCGCCGCTTCGGCCGCCGTGCGCGTTTCGAACGGCCCGGCCATCACCAGCGTGCGCTGCTGGCCGGCCCGGGTCACCACCTGCCCGCTCGCCGGATAACCCAGCGCGCGCACCTGGCTTTGCAACTTCGCCGCGCCGCTGGCACTGGCGTAGGCGCTGAGGTTGATCGTGTAGCTGCCGCGCCCGGTCGCCGCTGCGGGAGCGGGAGTTGGCGCCGCCTCGGCCGGTTTGGCAGGCGGTGTTGCCGGCTTGGCGGGCGCGGCT
>Ga0207690_10001527_pt1:5000-14481 | contig 14481 bp, 9 predicted proteins | sample KBSC23metaG_FD_184315 | JGI IMG/M metagenome (GOLD analysis project Ga0207690, IMG submission 184315) | Corn rhizosphere microbial communities from Kellogg Biological Station, Michigan, USA - KBS C2-3 metaG (SPAdes) (version 2) | ecosystem: Host-associated > Plants > Roots >...
TCGTGACATAAAGCCGAACGACCTGGAAAGGTCGGCCATAGCGGGTGATAGCCCCGTAGGCGTCAATTAGCGACAGACTCGAGTAGGGCGGGACACGTGAAATCCTGTCTGAACATGGGGGGACCATCCTCCAAGCCTAAGTACTCCTCGACGACCGATAGTGAACAAGTACCGTGAGGGAAAGGTGAAAAGCACCCCGACGAGGGGAGTGAAACAGATCCTGAAATCGGAAGCCTACAAGCAGTCGGAGCCACCTCGCGTGGTGACGGCGTACCTTTTGTATAATGGGTCAGCGACTTCATGTGCCGTGCAAGCTTAAGCCGTTAGGTGTAGGCGCAGCGAAAGCGAGTCTGAATAGGGCGAATAAGTACGTCGCATGACGACCCGAAACCAGGTGATCTATCCATGAGCAGGTTGAAGGCTGGGTAACACCAGCTGGAGGACCGAACCCGTGAATGTTGAAAAATTCTGGGATGACTTGTGGATAGGGGTGAAAGGCCAATCAAACCTGGACATAGCTGGTTCTCCGCGAAATCTATTTAGGTAGAGCGTCAGACGAATTCCTTGGGGGGTAGAGCACTGGATGGATGAGGGGGCCGCGAGGTCTACCGATTCTAACCAAACTCCGAATACCCAAGAGAACTATCTGGCAGACACACGGCGGGTGCTAACGTCCGTCGTGAAAAGGGAAACAACCCTAACCATCATCTAAGGTCCCCAAGTAATGGCTAAGTGGGAAACGATGTGGGATTGCTTTGACAACCAGGATGTTGGCTTAGAAGCAGCCATCATTTAAAGAAAGCGTAACAGCTCACTGGTCAAGCGATCCTGCGCGGAAAATGTAACGGGGCTCAAGCCATTCACCGAAGGTATGGGTGTGCGCAAGCACGCGGTAGCGGAGCGTTCCGTAAGCCTGTGAAGGTCAGCTGCGAGGCTGGCTGGAGGTATCGGAAGTGAGAATGCTGACATGAGTAGCGACAAAGAGTGTGAGAGACACTCTCGCCGAAAGTCCAAGGGTTCCTGCGTAAAGCTAATCTGCGCAGGGTTAGCCGGCCCCTAAGGTGAGGCCGAAAGGCGTAATCGATGGGAACCAGGTGAATATTCCTGGGCCAGTTGGAAGTGACGAATTCCGTAAATTGTCGGGGCTTATTGGATTGCTCCCGGCAGTGAAGGAGTTCCTGGAAATAACTCCAACAGAGACCGTACCCGAAACCGACACAGGTGGACTGGTAGAGCATACCAAGGCGCTTGAGAGAACTATGCTGAAGGAACTCGGCAAATTGCACGCGTAACTTCGGGATAAGCGTGACTCACCTTGCGCAAGCAAGAATGAGTGGCACAGGCCAGGGGGTAGCGACTGTTTATCAAAAACACAGGGCTCTGCGAAGCCGTAAGGCGACGTATAGGGTCTGACGCCTGCCCGGTGCCGGAAGGTTAAAAGGAGGGGTGCAAGCTCCGAATTGAAGCCCCGGTAAACGGCGGCCGTAACTATAACGGTCCTAAGGTAGCGAAATTCCTTGTCGGGTAAGTTCCGACCTGCACGAATGGCGTAACGACTTCCCCACTGTCTCCAGCATAGGCTCAGCGAAATTGAATTCCCCGTGAAGATGCGGGGTTCCCGCGGTCAGACGGAAAGACCCTATGAACCTTTACTACAGCTTCGCCTTGGCGTTAGCGACAACATGTGTAGGATAGGTGGGAGGCTATGAAACCGGGCCGCTAGGTTCGGTGGAGCCAACCTTGAAATACCACCCTTGTTGTCCCTGACGTCTAACCGCGGCCCGTTATCCGGGTCCGGGACATGACGTGGCGGGTAGTTTGACTGGGGCGGTCGCCTCCCAAAGTGTAACGGAGGCGCGCGATGGTGGGCTCAGAGCGGTCGGAAATCGCTCGTCGAGTGCAATGGCATAAGCCCGCCTGACTGAGAGACTGACAAGTCGATCAGAGACGAAAGTCGGCCATAGTGATCCGGTGGTTCTGTATGGAAGGGCCATCGCTCAACGAATAAAAGGTACTCTAGGGATAACAGGCTGATTTTGCCCAAGCGTCCACAGCGACGGCAAAGTTTGGCACCTCGATGTCGGCTCATCACATCCTGGGGCTGGAGCAGGTCCCAAGGGTTCGGCTGTTCGCCGATTAAAGTGGTACGTGAGCTGGGTTCAGAACGTCGTGAGACAGTTTGGTCCCTATCTGCCGTGGGTGTACGAAGCTTGAGAGGATCTGTCCCTAGTACGAGAGGACCGGGATGGACACACCTCTGGTGGACCTGTCGTGGCGCCAGCCGCGCAGCAGGGTAGCTAAGTGTGGACAAGATAACCGCTGAAAGCATCTAAGCGGGAAACTTACCTCAAAACAAGGCTTCGCCGAGAGCCGTGGTAGACCACCACGTTGATAGGCCAGGTGTGGAAGCGCCGCGAGGCGTGCAGCTTACTGGTACTAATCGCTCGATCGGCTTGATCGTTCTTAGCAAAATTCATGAGCGCTCTGATTTGAGCCGCCACAGACCTTGATGTCTTCTCATTCACATCCGTTTTGTTGACCTGGTGGTTTTGCCGGGGGGTCCCCACCCGATCCCATTCCGAACTCGGTCGTTAAGCCCCTCTGGGCCGATGGTACTTCGTCTTAAGGCGCGGGAGAGTAGGTCGCCGCCAGGTCTACCAAACGGATGTGAGATCAAGACCCTTCAATTCACGATGCCAGATCCGCTTTGCCGCGGGGTGGAGCAGCCCGGTAGCTCGTCAGGCTCATAACCTGAAGGTCACAGGTTCAAATCCTGTCCCCGCACCCAGATACGAAACGGCCCCTGCTCGCGCGGGGGTCGTTTTCGTTTGTGCGCCTTCTCAGCGCGTGAATACTTGCAGCCGGCAGACTTCAGATCCCGGCGGGCAATCATGACAAAGACCTGGCGCCTCTCGCTCTTCGCCGGCGGCGGCCTGCTGGCGACGAGCCTCGCGATGTCCGCCGTCGCCCAGGGCGCGGGCGAGGGCCGCTATGTCTCGGCGGCCGAGTTGAAGGCGATGGTCGCCAGGACCACCCATGGGCTCGTCACGGCGCCTGTGCCTACCGGCCCCGGCGCTACCGTGCTGGTCGCGCGGCGCGACAAGGCCGGCGAAGTGGAGGTGCATGAGCGCCTCAACGACGAGCTGGTCGCGCAGTCCGGCCATGCCACCGTCGTGGTCGGCGGCAAGCTCACGGGACAGCGGCAGACGGCCCCAGGCGAATGGCGCGGCGGCACAGTCACGGGCGGCCATAGCTATCAGCTCGCCCCTGGCGACATGCTGTGGATCCCGGCCGGCGCGCCGCACCAGGTCACGCCGAAGGGCGGGCCTTTCACCTATCTGGCGGTCAAGTTCGCAGCGAAATAGCCGCTATTTGGCAAAGATCGCCTTGGGCATCATCACGTGGACGCCCTTGTTGCGGTCGACCACCTCGGTGACGTCGACGTCACCGGCGACGCTCACCAGCATGTAGGCGTCGTCGCGGCTCAGGCCCTTGGCGGAGACCAGGAAGTCGACCATCTCGCGAACCGCCTTGTGCGCCGCGATCGACAGGTCGTCGTCGAAGCCCATGGCGATATAGTGGGTCGGGGTTTCGGCGCGCGGATAGGCGAGCTTGCCGCCCTTGTGCAGCACGAACTGCAGGGTCCCGGTGAGCGACGTCTCCATGGCGGTGACGTCGACCTCGCCATTGCCCTGACCGGCATGGCCGTCGCCCACTTCGAACAGCGCGCCCTTGGCGTAGACCGGCAGGTAGAGTGTCGTCCCGGCCACCAGTTCCTTGTTGTCCATGTTGCCGCCGTTGATGGTGGGCGGCGTGGAGTCGTAGCGGCCGAAGCTGGCCGGCGGGGCCACGCCCATCGAGCCGAAGAACGGATGAAGCGGGATGGTGATGCCGGGCGCGAAGTCGGCGACCATCCGGGCCTTGTCGAGCGGGATGATCTTGGTGCGCGCGTAGGGGAAGTCGTCGGTCAGGATCCCCGCGCCATAGCGGAAGCCGTTGTAGGCATAGGGGATCGCCAGATCGATCTTCAGGATGCGGATCTCCAAGGTGTCGCCGGGCTCGGCGCCAGCGATCTCGATCGGCCCGGTCAGGATGTGGCCGCCGGGCCCGCGGGCCGCGGCCGGGACCTTGTCGTAGACCTCGCGCAACGAGGCCTCCACCTGGTCGGGCAGGACGCCGTTTCGCTCCAGGCCTGCCGGGCTGTTGGTCAGTAGCGTGTGGACGACCACGGTGTCGCCTGATCGGACCGTCAGCACGGGCTTGGCGCTGGCGTCATAGTGTCCCCAGGCGACGGTTTGGGGGGTGACCTTCAGCGTGTAGGTCTTGCCCGCGGGCTGGGCGTCGGCCGCCGACGCGATCGCCAGGGCGAGGGCGGCGAGGCCCAGTTCGAAACGACGTGTCATTCAATGCTCCCCGCGCCGGCGTCGCGCGACTATTGGCAGAGCCGGCAAGCCGCACAAGCACCGGCGCCTTGAAGATCATTTGGCGCCCCCTGTCGGCATTGCCGATGCTCGCCCGTCCTTCAGATGACCATCCGAACGAGGAGGCTAGAGAACCATGGCCGGACCCATCAATGCCGACACCTTCCGTGTCGAGCGCTCGACAGTGATCGAGGCCCCTGCTGCGGCGATATTCCCCCACATCGACGACTTCCACGCCTGGGCGGACTGGAGTCCCTACGAGAAGATGGATAGGGACCTCGACAAGACCTTCTCCGGCCCGGCGAGCGGCGTCGGGGCGGCCTATGCCTGGGTCGGCAAGAAGTCGGGCTCCGGCCGCATGGAGATCGTGCAGTCGCAGGCGCCGTCGAAGGTTGTCATCAAGCTCGACTTCACCAAGCCGATGACTGCCCACAACACCGCGGAATTCACCCTCGAGCCGCAGGGCAAGGGCATGAAGGTGACCTGGGCGATGCACGGCCCCAACACCTTCATGTCGAAGGTGATGGGTCTGTTCTTCAGCATGGACAAGCTGGTCGGGCCGCAGTTCGAAGAAGGCTTGGCGAGCCTGAAGGCGCTTGCCGAGCGGAGCTCAGTTTCCGCCTGAGCCGTCCGGCGCGGTGGCGAGACGGACGATCTCGGCCAGGAGTTGCGCCGGGGCGAACGGCTTGGCCACGAAGCCGTTCATGCCCGCGTCGTGATAGGACTGCTGGTGGTGCGTCATCACATCGGCGGTCAGCGCGATGATCGGCGCCTCCGACAGCGGCGGGGGCAGCTCCCGGATCCGGCGCGTGGCCTCCAGGCCATCCATACCGGGCATGTTCACGTCCATCAGGATGAGATCGTAACCGCCGCGGGCCGCCGCGGCGATCGCCGCCTCGCCGCTGTCGGCGGCCTCGGCCTCCGCGCCGAGCGCCTCGAGGGATTTCAGGCCCACGAGCCGGTTGGTCCGATTGTCGTCGACGATCAGCACTTTCAGACCGGCCAGCGGCGCCTCGCCGAGCCCGGTGCCGGACGCCGGCGCGGCCGCTTCGGCGGGCGGCGCCTCGATCTCGAACCAGAAGGTCGAGCCTTGGCCCTCGGTGCTCTCGAAACCCATCTCGCCACCCATCAACTGGGCGAGGCTGCGCGAGATCGCCAGGCCGAGGCCAGTGCCGCCGAACTTGCGGTCTGAGCCGGCATGGGCCTGCTGGAAGCGGTCGAAGAGGGCGGCCTTGGCGTGGTCGGGTACGCCGACGCCGGTGTCCTGCACCTCGCAGCGCAGCCTGCGGCGCGAACCGGGCAGGTAGCGCACCCGCACCTCGACGCCGCCGGTCTCGGTGAACTTCACGGCGTTGCCGATGATGTTGAACAGGCATTGGCGCAGGCGCACCGGGTCGATGTTCGCCCAGCCGCGGCTGTCCCCGAAATCCTCAACGTCGGCGATGGTCCGCAGATAGAGGTTCTTGGCGTCGGCCTGCGGATGCAGCAGGGCGACGACGCTGGTCATGACCGCCGCCGGATCCGTCGGCCTGGGCGTCACCTCCAGCTTGCCCGCCTCCATCTTGGAGAAGTCCAGCACGTCGTCGATGAGCTGGGCCAGCATGTCGCTGCAGGCCAGCGCCTCGCCCAACAGGTCGCGGCCCCCGGCGCTGAGCTGCTCGCGATCGAGCAGGTTCAGCACGCCCACGATGCCGTTCATCGGCGTGCGGATCTCATGGCTGACCGAGGCCAGGAAGCTCGATTTCGATGCGGTGGCGGATTCCGCGAGGAAGCGGGCCTCGGTCAGGGCCAGTTCCTGGCGCTTCTGCTCGTCGATGTCGAGCACCAGACCCACACCACGGACCGGCTCGCCCGCGGCATTGCATTCGGTCTGCCAATAGACGCGCACCCAGAGCGGGCCCTCGCGACGCACGATGCGCGCATCCTGGGAAATGGCCTGCCTGGCCTGGCGGCTGGCTTCACCCATGAACCGCATCGGCTCGACGTCGTCGGGGTGGTAGATGACAAGGCCGTTGCCTGTCGCCGCGACCGCCTCGACGTTCTCGTCGCCGACCAATTCGCGCGCCTCAGGGGAAAGCCAGAAGTCCTTGCCCGCATAGTCATAGACGAACACGCCGGCCCGCGCGGCGGTGAGCGCGAGCTTGAGCTGCTGAGCCCCGGCGTTCGCCTCGTCCCGGGCGTTCGCCAGGTCGGTAACGTTCTGGCTCAGGCCGTACATCTCGTAGCGCCCGGACTTGAGCCGGCGTCCGGTGCGGTAAAGCACGCGCAGGTAGCGCCATCCGCCGTCGCCGGTCCGATAGCGCATCAGCGCCTCGTCGGCGCCTTCTGCCCGGGTGAGGCGCTCGCGGATCGCGGCATCTAGGGCTCGATCGTCCTCATGCTGGATCGACTGCAGGACAGCGAGCGGCACGGGCTCCTGGATGGCGGCGTGGCCGAGGGCGAGTTCGCTCGGAAAATGATAGAGTTGCGCCTCGGGATCGTATCGCCAGATCCCGACCTCGGCGTCATGCATCAGGCGCGAGCGGGCGGCAAAGTCGGCCTTCATCCGCTCGAGCACGATCCGCTCGCCCGTGACGTCGTGCAACAGGCCCAGCAGCTTCTTGTCATGCGGGCGCAGATCGAGGCGCAGCCATCGCGGGCCGTCGGCGCACTGGAAGCCGAAGGTCTGCACGCCTTCGCCGCCCGGCGCATCGGTCGCCGCGGAGCGCAGGCGCTCAGCCAGGGGCTCGCCGATGAGGCTGGCGGCGGGGACCTCCAGCAGCTCGGCGAGGGCGGCGTTGGCCTCCAGGATCGACAGCTCGGCGTCCAGCACGGCCATGGGTATCGGCAGGGTCTCGAAACCCAGGCCGAATAGGCCGCCGGTCGCGGCGTCCGTCTTGGCGTGCAACCCTGCCATTCCGCCAGTATCGAGCTTTCAGGTTAAGACCGTCCTCCCAGGGCAGGGCTCTGCGGCACTTTTTGGCGTCGATGTCAGTTTTCGTAATGTCGGTATGTTGCGCGCGATTGCCGCCTTGATTGTCGCGGCGTCACCTCTAGCCTAATGCCGCAAACGCCGAGGGGAAACGACGCCATGACTGATACGCTCGACGCCGCGAAGGCTAAGAACCCGGAACGACCCGAAGACCTGGGCTTCGATCCGGAGGCGTTGCGCGCCAAGTATCGAGCCGAGCGCGACAAGCGGCTGCGCGCCGACGGCAACGCCCAGTATGTCGAGATCGCAGGCGACTTCGCCCACTACCTGGACGACCCCTATGTGACGCCGGGCTTCACACGCGCCCCGCTGACCGACGAGGTCGAGGTGGTCGTGGTCGGCGGTGGCTTCGGCGGCCTGCTGGCCGGCGCGCGGCTGAAGGAAGCCGGCCTGACCGACATCCGGATCATCGAGAAGGGCGGCGATTTCGGCGGCACCTGGTACTGGAACCGCTATCCCGGCGCAGCCTGCGACATCGAGAGCTACATCTACCTGCCGCTGCTGGAAGAGATCGGCTACGTGCCGAAGGAGTAGTACACCCGCGCGCCGGAGATCCTGGCCCATAGCCGCGCGATCGGCGAGCACTTCGGGCTCTACGATGGCGCGCTGTTCCAGACCGAGGTGAAGGCCATGCGGTGGGACGACCAGGCGGCCCGCTGGATCGTCGAGACCAACCGCGGCGATGCGCTTCGGGCGCGCTTCGTGGTGATGGCCAACGGGCCGCTGCACCGCCCGAAGCTGCCGGGCATCCCGGGAATCGAGAGCTACAAGGGCCACTCATTCCACACCAGCCGCTGGGACTATGAATACACCGGCGGCACGAACGAAGGCGGGCTGACGGGACTGGCCGGCAAGCGGATCGGCGTGATCGGCACGGGCGCGACAGCCGTCCAGTGCGTCCCGCACCTGGGCGCCGGCGCCGGCGAGCTCTTCGTCTTCCAGCGCACGCCGTCCTCCATCGACGTGCGCAACAACCGTCCGACCGATCCGGAATGGGCGAAGAGCCTGGAGCAGGGCTGGCAGCAGCGGCGGATGGACAACTTCAACATCCTGCTCTCCGGCGGCTTCCAGCCCGAGGATCTGGTCAACGACGGCTGGACCGACATCATCGGCAACATCCTCCTGATCGCGCGCAAGAAGATGGAGGCGGGCGAGACGGTGGAGGATCCGGCGGCGCTGATGCAGCTGGCCGACTTCAAGAAGATGGAGCAGGTGCGCGCGCGGGTGGACAGCGTGGTCCAGGACGCGGCGACCGCCGAGGCGCTGAAGCCCTACTACAACCAGTTCTGCAAGCGGCCGTGCTTCCACGATGAGTATCTGGCGACCTTCAACCGGCCGAACGTCCACCTGATCGACACCCAGGGAAAAGGCGTCGAGCGGATCACCGAGAAGGGGATCGTGGCCAACGGCGTCGAATACGAGCTCGACTGCATCATCTACGCCACCGGCTTCGAGGTGGGCACGGCCTTCACCCAGCGGTCCGGCTATGAACTCTACGGCCGCGGCGGCCAGGCCCTGACCGAAAAGTGGCGGGACGGGGTCTCGACGCTGCACGGCCTGCACAGCCGCGGCTTCCCCAATTGCTTCATCATCTCCAACACCCAGTCTGGGTTCACCGCCAACTTCCCCCACATGATCAACGAGCAGTCCAAGCACATCGCCTATGTGCTGAAGCACTGCGCCGAGCATCAGGTGCGGGTGGTCGAGGCCTCCGAAGAGGCGGAGAACGCCTGGGTGCAGACGATCATCGACCTTTCGATCATGCGCCAGAAGTTCCTCGAGGAGTGTACGCCCGGCTACTACAACAACGAGGGCAACGTGCAGGCGATGAGCGCCCGCAACGGCTCCTACGGCGCGGGGCCCGTGGCCTTCGTCAAGGTGCTGGAGGACTGGCGGGCGGAGGGGAGCCTGAAGGGGTTGGAGCTGAACTAGCGGCGGCCAGGTCGCGCTCCGCCCTGCGTGCGCCGGCCAGGATGCCGGGCAGGGCGTAGTTGCCCTCGTGGCAGGCGTATTCGTAGATCGGCCCGGCGGTTCGGTTGAGCGGCATCTCGCCGGACCAAGCCTGGGTGTAGTTGGTCCGGTCGTCGAC
>Ga0207690_10001538_pt1 | contig 14426 bp, 14 predicted proteins | sample KBSC23metaG_FD_184315 | JGI IMG/M metagenome (GOLD analysis project Ga0207690, IMG submission 184315) | Corn rhizosphere microbial communities from Kellogg Biological Station, Michigan, USA - KBS C2-3 metaG (SPAdes) (version 2) | ecosystem: Host-associated > Plants > Roots > Rhizosphere > Soil ...
GATTGAAAGTTATAAAGAGATCACCTCGGGTGTTATCGATGTTTACCTGTCGCTGGTAAGCAACCGCATGAACGAGATCATGAAGGTGCTCACCATTATTTCGGCCATATTTATACCCATTACCTTTATTGCCGGTGTTTACGGCATGAACTTCGCGCATGTTGATCCGGTTACCAACAAGGTACTCCCCTACAACCTGCCTGAGTTAAGCAGCCCATACGGCTATATATTTTGCTGGGTAGCCATGGTATTGATCACAGGTACACAGGTATTGATCTTCTGGAAAAAGGGCTGGTTTAACAGGCTGTAAAGCCTTCACATAAGTAAAATGTCAGTGTAAAATTAACCGAAAATCTTAAGTGAATTTATTGAATGATGATATCTGGTTAATGCATTTCGGTGGTATATAATATCTAAAAAATAATACACATCATATACAAAACTGTATATTAGCCCCAACCTACTAATAAACCTTATCCTAATAAAATGAAACTATTTTTACCCTCTGCTGCTTGTTTATTAAGCGTTCAAGTAATATTTGCCCAAAGCCGCATTGATCAGGGACAGCGATCTGTGCTCGCACCGTCAGGTTCAGTTACCGCTGCCGAACGGATACTGACCACTTCGCGTAATTCACAGGCCACAAATTACAATAATTTAGGCCTTGCAGCATTTCATGCCGGAAAGTATGATGAAGCCTTAAAGTACTTTGACCAGTCGATAAGCATTGATAACAGGTATGCTTCACCCTACAACAACCGGGGGTTGGTTAAAGAAAAATTAAACCAGCTAAAAGAAGCTATCGACGATTTTAACGATGCCGTTAACCTTGAACCGCAATTTATAGGTAGTCAATATAATGCAGCCAATGCCAAGTATCGTTTCGGTGATTATAAAGGTTGTATCAAAAACTTAAACGCCATTATAGATCTGGCACCAAAAGATGCCAATGCGTTCCTGAAACGTGGCATGGCCCGCAACAAGATAAAAGACTATAAAAAAGCGGCGGAAGATTGCAGTCATGCCATAGAGTTAAACTCTTCTTTATCTGATGCATACCTTAACAAAGGTATTGCCGAAATGAATCTCGATAAAAAGGTGGAGGCTATGGACGACTTTACAAAAGCGCACCAAATGGGCAATCGTGGTGCTGATTCATTGATTAATATTTTGTCGCCGGGTACTGTACTGACTCCTGTAGCTAATACACCTGTTACACCGGGCAATACGTTACCAGGCATACCAGCGGTTGATTCAAAAAATATTACTGAAGCCAATTCGTTTAATGCAAAAGGCATTCAAAGCGCAAGAGAAAACAACCTTACGGATGCTATTGCCAATTTTACTAATGCAATAAGCATAAACCCTAATTTTGCGAGTGCTTATAACAACCGGGGGAATGCAAAGAGAATACAAAAAGATTATGCAGGTGCCTTACAAGATTTCAACAAAGCCATAGCCCTCAGCCCTAATTACTCCGTTGCTTTTATTAACCGTGGACGGGTTGAAATGGAAGTTGGTAAAAAAGCGGATGCCTGCGCTGATTTTACCAGGGCTAAAGAATTAGGCAACCGCGGTGCTGATCAATTTATTATGCAAAATTGCCAGTAGTTTAATAAACAATACTAATCCCGCTTTTATACCTTAGTGTGTTCGTGCCAATGCAAATTATCCACACATGCTTAAAATTGTGCAATACTCTGTGCGCTATGTGCTATGCTCTTTGCGCGTAAAACGTTAATTTCGCACACATAGAAAAGAGGAAAAGATTTTGGATTATTTAAAGGGATTAAATCCTTCGCAGCGTGATGCGGTACTGCAAACCGAAGGGCCGGTGATGATCATCGCTGGCGCGGGTTCGGGTAAAACAAGGGTGATTACATACAGGGTGGCGCACCTGATACACAAGGGCGTCGATTCGTTTAATATATTGGTACTTACGTTTACCAACAAGGCCGCGCGCGAAATGCGCGAGCGTATTATGCATGCCGCGGGGCCCGAGGCCAAGAACATCTGGATGGGTACCTTCCACTCGGTGTTTGCCAAAATATTGCGTGTAGAAGCCGATAAGATAGGTTATCCCAACAACTTTACCATTTACGATACCGATGACAGCAAGAGCGTACTGCGTGCCATTGTGAAGGAAATGAACCTGGACGATAAGCTGTACAATATCAATTTTGTGTTGAACAGGATATCGGCATCAAAAAATAATTTGATATCGGCACAGGAATACCAGCAGAACGAAGCCATACAGGCTGATGACCATTCGAGCGGACGCGGCATGCTGGGTAAGATATTTGAGGCCTACACCAATCGTTGTTTCCGTGCCGGAGCAATGGATTTTGACGACTTACTGTACAAAACCAACGAGCTGCTTAAGCTGCACCCCGATGTATTATACAAATACCAGAACAAGTTTAAATACCTGATGGTGGACGAGTATCAGGATACCAACTTTTCGCAGTACCTTATTGTGAAGAAACTGGCTTCGATCAACGAGAACATCTGCGTGGTGGGTGATGACGCGCAGAGTATTTACGCGTTCCGCGGGGCGAACATCCAGAACATATTGAACTTTGAAAAGGATTACCCCGACCTGAAAGTGTTCAAGCTGGAGCAGAACTACCGCTCTACTCAAAATATTGTGAATGTTGCCAACAGTATCATATCCAATAACAAAGAACAGCTCAAAAAGAATGTCTTCAGCGAAAAGGATCAGGGTGATAAGATAAAAATAGTACGTGCCTTTAGTGATAATGAGGAGGGTAAAGTAACCGCCGAATCCATTATGCAGGAGCGTGCCAACAAGGGCATGAACTGGAAGGATTTTGCCATTTTGTACCGCACCAACGCGCAGTCGCGCTCGATGGAGGAAGGTTTGCGTAAGCTCAACATCCCATATAAAATATACGGGGGCCTCTCCTTCTATCAACGTAAGGAAATCAAGGATCTGATCGCCTACTTCCGCTTGACGTTTAACCCTAACGATGAGGAAGCGCTGAAACGGGTGATCAACTATCCTAAACGGGGCATTGGCGATACTTCGCTCGATCGTATTATTGTTACCGCAGGTGAGCAGAACAAATCGGTATGGGAGATCATGACCGACGGGCAGACCTATCTGGATGGTCGTGTCAATTCGGTAATATACCCCTTTGTAACCATGATACAGAGCTTCCAGGTGATCACCAAGAGCCTGAATGCCTATGACTCGGCGCTGCACATCGCGCAGCATAGCGGCATATTAAAAGACCTGTATGAAGATAAAAGCGTTGAGGGACTGAACCGCTACGAAAATATACAGGAGTTGCTGAACGGTATCAAGGAGTTTAGCGAGCGTGAGGATATTGAAGAAAAAGGCCTTGATGTTTTTATGCAGGATATCGCCCTGCTAACCAACGACGATAACGATAAGAAAAAAGATGCCGATACGGTATCGTTAATGACCATACACTCATCAAAAGGCCTTGAGTTTCCGCATGTTTATGTGGTGGGTTTGGAAGAGAATTTATTCCCATCGCAGATGTCGCTAAATTCAAGAAGTGATTTGGAAGAAGAGCGCCGCCTGTTTTATGTAGCCGTTACCCGCGCCGAAAGCAAGCTCACCATCAGCTATGCTACTTCACGCTTTAAATTCGGCACATTGATCAGCTGCGAGCCGAGCCGCTTTCTGGATGAGATAGACGCCCAATACCTCGAGCTTGATTTTACCGCCAAAAAACAACCGACAGGAAACCCATTCTTTGATGATGAGCGCAGCGCCTGGGCCAGCAAGGATACCTTCAGCAAACCCAAACCGGCCATAGCACCCAAAGTAAAAACCACAAGTATATTGGCTAAGGCCCACGTACCTACAGCCGGTTTCGCGCCAAGCGATACCAGCGGTTTACAGGTAGGTATGGAAGTAGAGCACGAGCGTTTTGGCTTTGGCAAAGTTATTAGCCTGGAAGGCAATAAACCCGATATTAAGGCCACCATATTTTTTAAAGAAGTTGGGCAGAAGCAGTTGTTGCTTAAGTTTGCGAAGCTGAGGATAGTGGGGTAGCTATGTATGTAATACTGACACTTTTAAAAGCCATTATCATCATTTCCGGATTAGGCTTTAGTATCTACTATTTTACGCTTTACCGTGAGGGGAAATCAAGTCTCAAAAAGGCTGCCTGGATATTTGTTTCAACCTGGCTCCTGATCATAATAATTACGGTAATTGAGTTTATAATAGTATTCCATAAATAAATACTCAACCAACTTATGCTCGGCTGTGTCAAGTGCTTAATAGGGCCTTGTGCTCGTTGTAAACGATCACAAAAATGGAATTACTTTACATAGCCCAATGTGATTGGTTGATTTAAATCTGCAATTTGGGTGTAATTCTCGGCGTTGGCTACTATTTCAACCGCGTTGGTAGCTTTAAATAATAAAGCATGACTCAACTCTTTACCAAAAATATTATTTAAGAGATGAGCGATATTTATATCATTTCTAAATTTGAATAATTCCCCATTCAGAACTATAGCAGCTCCCGTATACTTCTCAGAAAACAAAACTCCAGCATCTGGGCGCTTTTTAAATTTCATTGGGAAATACCTAATATTCTCAAATAAATCTCTTTGAGTTTCTTTTAACCCTGCCCATTGGCTCATTGCATCAAAGACAGATGGTTTTATTTTCAATTTCGATTTCTTTTTTACTTCCGAAGTCTTATTTAAAATTGAAATTAATCCTAATCTGACATTTTCAAATCTATCCTCTTTTTCTATATCCTCAAACGAAATATAGCCCATATCTTTCTCCTTTTCTTTATGATGTGGCGGCCTATTGTATATAATATTTATTGGCTCAAGAAAGTACTCTAAAAAACATTGACTCCACTCCGTAAAAAACCGACTTAAGTTTTCTTTAGAAATCTTAGCAATAACTATTTTGGGTTTATTTGTTGGGTCGATTGTATTTCTTGTAACGTGAATGTTTATTTCAGCATTATCAGTGTTGTGAGATAAAGAAAAATGGATGTCATCGGGAATGCCCTTAAAGCTAAATGAAGTAACATTAGCGCCAAATTTTATAAAGAAAATACCTTCTAAGGAAAAAAAGTTAAAATCGGAAGCTTTCATATTACTAACGCAATTATATGTGAAAGATAAGTTATTAAAATCTATATTTGATAATATAGATTATGGATGAAAAAGAGATAATTCAAGCAGCAGCCGAAGGTGCCGCCAAGGGATTTGGAGAAAAAATACCCCCAGTATATCCTGACTTACTTCAGCCAGCTACTAAACAGGTTGGTAAAGCTTTAGGAACAATAGCCGGAGTTATAAATATTGCACTTGCTCCTGTTGCTGCGATGGTTTGGGGTTATGATAAGATATCAGACTATTTAACCGAAACATTGTCAGAAAAATTGAAAGATGTGCCTGAAGAAAATATTATTAGCCCACCAGCTTCTATTGTTGGTCCATCAATTGAAGCAATTAAGTTTTTAGCTAAGGAGGAAGAATTAAGAGAATTATATGCACAATTGATTGCAACCTCTATAAATGCGGACACAACGGATAATGTGCATCCAGGCTTTGTTGAAATAATAAAGAATTTATCAACAGACGATGCCAAAATGTTACATTATATATACAAGAAAAATGCTTTACCATATATAATTTGTTTTTGGAAGAATAAATCAAGGAATGCAAAACTACCAATACAGTACTTTTTATCAAGTTATGAAAAGGATTGTGGAAAACATTTACAACTTGGCGGGTTAAATTCAATAACTAATTTAGAACGCCTTGGATTAATACATACACTTAAGAATCTTGTACTACACGATAAGGCACAATACGAGAACATAAGGGAATGGCATCCATATAAGGCTTTGTACGATGAGCCATGGTCATTTGAGGATAAAGAAATAATTGAGGAAGAAAAAGTCATTCGTATAACGTCGTTGGGGCAGCAATTTTGTAAAGCATGTATCTCAAATAATTATGTTGATAACACTGAGGAACAATAATTAATATTTGTGGTAGACTTTTCCGCTGTTCGTAAGCTCTGCCTACCAACCGGTGTCCCTGTGATCTATGTCTACAAGCCTAACATCAATAGTGCCCATCGCCGACTTATCGCGCAGAGGTTGCTTCGTACCTCGCAATGACGCGTTTTTAGGATTTCAGTACGCTTTTCATTAATTTTCGCTATATTCACCATCAGGCATTATCACAATTAACACATCTTCTCGCATGAAAAAACTTGGCGGCATCATTCTATTGGCATGTATATACTGCAACGCTTTTTGCTTGCCCGATACCATTAAAACGCAGGGCAGAATCCCCGTTAAGGTAGTGGTGGTTACCATGTTTGAGAATGGCGCGGATGAGGGCGATGCCCCGGGCGAGTTTCAGTACTGGGTGGAGCGTTTGCCGCTAAACCATGTAATCCCCTTCCCGCAAGGGTTCCACGCGTTGCGCTATAATGCGGAGAAGCAGGTTTTGGGTATTTGTACGGGGATGGGCACGGCACGGTCGGCAGCCTCGGTAATGGCTTTGGGGATGGACCCGCGCTTTGACCTGAGCAAGGCTTACTGGATGGTGGCGGGTATTGCAGGCATAGACCCGGAAGATGGCAGCGTTGGCTCGGCGGTATGGAGCGAGTGGCTGGTGGATGGCGACCTTGCCCACGAGATAGACCCGCGCGAAGCGCCGGCGGATTGGCCAACCGGGTATTTACCGCTCAGTGCAGCAAAGCCCTACCAATTGCCCAAGGTTGACGACAGGTATAAGGTGGCCTATCATCTTAACCCTGGTTTAGTAAACTGGGCGTATAGTATTACCAAAAACATTAAACTGAAGGATAACGATAAGCTGCAGCAGTTCAGGGCGCAATACGTGGGTTACCCGGAAGCCATGAAACCGCCCCGCGTAATGATGGGCGATCACCTTGCCGCCATGACCTACTGGCACGGCAAGCTGATGAACCAATGGGCCAACGACTGGGTAAAATACTGGACGGACGGCAAGGGCAACTTTGTTACTTCGGCCATGGAAGATACGGGTACGGCCCAGGCATTAACGTTTTTAGCACAAGCCGGCCGCGCCGATATTAACCGTTACCTGGTGTTACGCACCGCCAGTAACTATACCATGCAGTACCCGGGAATTACCGCTATAGAAAGCCTGCGCCACGAAAAACATGGCTCGGGCACGGGTTACTCGGCCTTTATACAAGCGCTGGATGCCGCTTATGTAACAGGAATTACAGTGGTGGATGAGTTGAGCGGCAACTGGGCGGTGTATAAGGATACATTACCTGGGAAATAATATATCTTAGTTATAATTGTATACCTTAGTATACCAATTATAAACCATGAAAGCTACTTTACTGGTACTCTTTTTCGCAACCATTTGCACTACAACCCGTGCGCAAATCAGTGGTAAACCGGGTAAGGATACCACTAAGATCATCAGGATATGTGCGCCAAGCCGTGGAAGCATAATAACAAAACCATTAGTGATCGTCTATTCGCACAATAAAACCTTTATAACAGACTCAGGCCTGAACATGTTAAACCCTAAGGTTATCAAATCAATAAATGTATTAAAAGATACTACCTCAACTAAGCAATATGGCATTGCCGGACGCAATGGTGTTATACAGATATACATTGATGACGATAAATATCCGGATGCTTATAAAGTATTTATAAAGAAGGATGCGGTTAAGCAATAACTGACATTTATTTGTGACACCTTTCGCTGATTCCATACGTCTGTATTATATCTAAACCAAAGTATCATGAAAAGGTATTTGATATTTTTACTGGCTGTTATTACTTATTGTACAGTAGCTAACGCCCAGGATATTGACCAGCGCAGGGTACGTTTCAGCATAAAAGCCGGCCTCAACGTATCTGGTTTTACCAATGATGTAGGTGTTTTTGACAGAAACTCTCCGGGTTATGCCACAGGTCCGTATGCGGGTGCTCAAAATTATGCCCGTTTAACCTGCCTGTTTGGTGTTACGGCCGATTACCCCATCAGCGATAAGCTAACCATAGCTACCGAATTTTTATACAACGGCCGTGGCGGTGCCTATCACATGGAAAACCCTAATGTTTATGATACCGATGAGTACGGCAACGCGGTAACGGCCTATGATACCTATAACTTCCAGATAGATTATATTGAGGTGCCACTGCTTTTGCAGTATAAATTATCGACAGATCATGATAATGCTACATACCTGCTTTATGGCGGTATAGCGCCCGCAATGGTGGTAAAATCGCGAACCAATTATAACTATTATACAGGTACCGGCAACACGGGTAATGCGGCCAGCGCTTCGGAAAAAGGGGTATTATACCATGTGAATAACTGGAACATAAGCCCCCTGGCCGGCTTAAAAACAGCATGGAACCATGACGCTCCGCGGATGCCCTTTTTAGATATCAGGTTAGAGTACGCGGCTTCACCGGTATTTAACCGCTCCGAAAGCAATGGCTATAATTTGCAAACCGGCATGTGGACACTGGCCATTGGCGCAGGATTGAGATTTTAAGAGCGTCCGGTTTAAACTGTTGTTGAAAAGAATCAAAATAAAAACTATAGCGTCCAAACTTTATTAAATAATAAGGTTTACATTAGTTAGTTCTTTCGATAAACCTCATTTTAAGCTGACCTATTATGGAAACAAATTCGACCTCGAAATTTTTTGCTGAATTTTTCGGCACACTGGTATTGGTTTTAATGGGCTGTGGCAGTGCCGTTATTGCCGGGGCAAATGGCACTACAGGTGTTGGTTTGCTGGGCATATCGTTCGCCTTTGGCTTGTCGGTTGTAGCTATGGCATACGCCATAGGGCATATATCGGGTTGCCATATTAACCCGGCTATTTCTATCGCTATGGTAGTGGCCGGCCGTATGAAAGCAGCAGAAGCAGCTATCTATATTATAGCCCAAACACTTGGCGCTATTGCGGGTGCGGCTATATTAATGCTCATCGCATCGGGTAAGGCAGGTTACAGCACGGCATTAACAGGCCTGGGGCAAAACGGCTTTGGCGATCTTTCGCCGGCGCATTATAGCCTGCAGTCGGGCTTTATTGCCGAAGTGGTTTTTACCTTTATTTTCTTGTTCGTTATATTTGGGTCAACCTCCACAAAAAACATACACGGTGGCTTTGCCGGTATATCCATAGGTTTAAGTTTAGTGCTTATCCATATTGTGGGGATACCCATTACCGGCGTATCGGTAAACCCTGCCCGCAGCATTGGCCCCGCGCTGCTTGTTGGCGGCCAGGCCATCAGCCAGCTATGGCTGTTTATCGCCGCCCCGGTTTTAGGCGGTGTATTGTGCGCTGTAGTATGGCGGTATTTGTTTGAAAGAAAGTAATAAGACGATTATGACGATAAGCGAACATCTTGACAAAAAAGAGTCCAGCCGCCAGCCATTGCTAAAGGCATTACATGAAGTGATATTGAAAAACGACCCCAATGTTGAAGCCGTAGTTGGCACCATGATGGGAAAGGAAATGATATTGTATAACCAACGTGGCGGGTTTAAATACGGGCTGGCTGCGCCGAAGGAGTATATGTCGTTACATGTGCTGCCGATGTACATGAACGCGCCCTTACACGAAAAATACATGAAGCTGCTCGCGAAGGCAAAATTCCAAAAGGGTTGTGTAAACTTTAAAAGCGCCGATGAAATGCCTTTGGATATTGCCGCGCAATTGATAGCCGACTGCGCCCCTATTGATTTGATCAAGATAAGGGAAGATTATTTAGCTTCGAAAAAGAAGAAAAAACAAAGCTAAAAGCCAAAAGGTGAAAGCTGAAAGGTTTGGTCTTGAGGTTAATGTTTATTGCTATTTAATTTCTTTAACTCATCTAAAATATTACCCAATAATATGGTTTGGGTGTTTTGTATGTTCAGGTTTTCCTTACGACGGCTGCTGCTTGTTACTACTAAAGTAAGTACCAGCGCAACCGGTATTAAAAAAATAATGGAAATAATGAGAAAATCTGCGCCGGAAAAGAAAGCCAATATTGATGTTGAAACTTGCATGATAACGGGTTTAAGTTTGGTAAATAAATATAGGATTATTACTTAAATATTTGCCCATGTGGCTAATATTTTGTATATTGTAATGATGGAAGATGTGAGATATAAAATGGAAAATGTATTTAAAATATACCGGTAAATACCTGTTTTTTTATTTCGCGAAGCGCACGGAGCATAGCGCAAAGCGTTCTTTGGAATACCTGTTTTTACCTGCTTTTTCAAAATCCGAAATCGAACATTCGAAATCCGAAATTAAAACACACCTGTTTTTACCTGCTTTTTATTTCAATGATTGAATAATTGAATGGAAGGAAAAATAAATTCGAAATTGAAAATTCGATATTAAAACACCTGTTTTTACCTGCTTTTTAGGAGCCACAATTTGCTCTTCAAAATCAGTAGGGTCCTACGAATCAAACTTCTCCAGCAACTTCAACAGGGTATCAAAATCCTTAGGATATGGGGCATGGATGGTTACTTCGGTTTCTTCGTTCACTTTGAAGGTTACTTCGTAAGCATGCAGGGCAAAGCGTTTCATAATAGGCAGCTCTTCCTGCTCTTTACTGATGCGGTAGCCGCGTTTGATGGACGAAAGAAATACCGGTTTGCCTTTATACATTTCATCGCCGGCGATGGATGCGCGCTGGGTAGCCAGGTGGATACGTATCTGGTGCATGCGGCCGGTTATAGGGCGGCATTCTACCAATGTATAATGTTTAAAGTATTTAAGTGACTGAAAATGTGTTTCGGCCTTTTTACCTTCTTGCCGGCTAATGGTTACGTTTCCTTTGCCTACATTCAGTATGGGCAAATCAATGGTAAGATCCTCAAAAACGTGAGTACCGTCAATAACAGCGTGGTATATTTTTTTAACCTTGCGGCGTTCAAACTGCATGGATACAAAACGGTAAGCTTCGGGGTTTTTGGCGAAAATAAGCGCGCCTGAGGTCTCTTTATCCAGGCGGTGGCATACTTGTGCGTCTTCGCTATAAGCTTTCGCTAAACGCAGCATATTCACTTCTCCGCCTTCACGCTCATCAAGCGAGCTGATGAAAGGCGGTTTATTTACAACGATGATATCAGGATTTTCGAATAAGATGAGGTCCTGGAACTTGGGTATTTTCATTTCGCTGCAAATATCGCAAGAAATGTCGGATTTCGAATTTTCGATTTCGGATTTAGCCATAACGGCTATATATCGATTTCGGATTTGCCATTTTAAAACAAATCCGAAATCGAACATTCGAAATCCGAAATCAAAAATTAATGAAGCTCAAACTTATACCCCACTCCTTTTACGGTGGATACATAGTTCTCGCCCAGTTTTTCGCGCAACTTGCGGATGTGGACATCGATGGTACGGTTGGTAACCACTACGCTGTCTTCCCAAATGTTCTTTAAGATCACTTCGCGGGTGTATACCTTGCCGGGTTTTGATGCCAACAGGTAAAGCAGCTCAAACTCTTTTTTGGCCAGCACCACCTTTTCGCCACCCTGAAAAACAAGGTAAGCTTCACGGTCTATCACCAGGTCGCCAATCTCCAGTTTATTATCAGATACGTCTTCGGTTGGCGAATTACGGCGCAAAATGGCATTGATACGGCTTACCAGGGCGCGTGGTTTAATAGGCTTGGCTATATAATCGTCGGCACCAACGTTAAACCCGGCAATTTCTGAGTACTCTTCGCTGCGGGCGGTTAAAAACACCATAAAGGTATTTTTAAACTCGGGCATGGTACGCATAATGCGGCAGGCTTCTATCCCATCCATCTTCGGCATCATAATGTCGAGAATGATCAGATCGGGCAATGCTTTTTTAGCTTCAGATACCGCCTCCTGTCCGTTATGGGCGGTGTAAACCTGGTATCCTTCTTTCTTAAGGTTATATTCGATCAGTTCCAAAATATCCGGCTCATCATCAACGATCAAGATCTTTTGCTTCGAATTGCTCATAGGTTGTTTTTTTCAGTAAATGTATAAGCTTAAAGGTACTAAAAGATTAAATCAATATTAACAAATTGTTAATGGTCACATTAATTTAACTTTCGGGTACTACTTACTGAATGTTTTGTTTAAAAATTCTTCAAGTTCGGCTCCAGAGATGTTTTTAGCAATGATAATACCTTGAGGATCGATAATAAAATTTGATGGTATAGCCTCCACTTTATACAACTTTACAGTTGGCCCTTCAAAACGTTTAAACTCTGATGCATGGCGCCAGGTAAGTCCATCTTTATCCACAGCGTCAAGCCATGGTTTGCGGTCTTCATCCAGGCTGATACCTAAAATATTAAGGCCCTTGCTCTTATATTTAGCGTAGGCTTTAACCACATTGGGGTTCTCTTGCCGGCATGGCGCGCACCAGGATGCCCAGAAATCGAGCATTACATACTTGCCTTTATAGTCGGCCAGTTTAACGGGCTGGTTGTCCGAATCGATCAACGTAAAATCGGGCGCTTTGTGGCCAACCGATACTGGTTTAACAAGCATCATGCTTTTAACAAAATTGGCTACGGCTACATTACCAGGAAACTTGTCTTTAATATGATCAGCGTAAGTTACCAGTTGCTGCTCGTATTTAAACCGGTCTAATGATAAAGCCGCATAAAAAGCAGCCAACGAGTTTTCATTCTCTTTAACAAACTGATAAACAGCTTTACCGCCTTCGGCTATATTTTTTTCGAACCGCGGAAGGTAAATAGCCAGCACAGCGTCGGAGTCGGCTTTATTTTTTGCTCCTTTTATTTTTTCGCTATACTCCCTGTTTATAGCGCCCGTTATTTTATTGTAGTGGTTATTTAAGGTATTATAGGCTCTTATTTTTTCAGAATCTTCCGAGCCTGATATCTTATAGGTGCCGGTACTGTCTTTGCCGTCTAACTCAATGTTTACAACATCTCCGTTCTTGCCAATAATATTAATAGGAAAACTTCCTAATAGCACCTCGTAAAACTGGGAATAGGCCGACGCGCGTTTAAACGAGAACTCGCCATCGTTAAGCGCTGCCGAGTCGATAATAGTAAAGCCGCCTGTTTGTGTGCTGTCTGGCATTAATAAGAACGCGGTTTTAACCCTGCCCTGGTGCTCCATTGTGCCTTTAATAACAAGAGTATTCTTGTCTTTACAGGAAGTAAAGGCCACAGCAAACAATGCAATAACGGAATAAATTATTCTTGTTCTCATTTTGATGATTCTAATATATCGATCAATAACTGATTGGTTTTTTTAGGATCTATCTTACCCTTAGATTGTTTCATTATTTCGCCCATAAACAAGCCTAAAACACCTTTTTTACCATTATGGTATTCTTTTACCTTGTCGGGATGGTTAGCCAGGGCCGCTTTTATAAACCCTTGCACATCAACAGCGCCCTCTTCAATAACCAGGTTAAGCTCGTTAGCAACCTGTCCGGCCGTTTTTTCGGGATGATTAACCAGTACCGGGAATATTTTGTGCACGGCAACAGAATTGCTTACCGTGTTGCTATCTACCAAAGCGATGAGCCCGGCTAAGTGCGCGGGGCTAAGCTTAAAATCCTGGATATTCATGCTATGCTCGTTAAGGTACGATTTTACAGCGCCCATTAACCAGTTTGCCGCCGATTTGTAATGATCGGTCAGCTTTATCAATGCCTCAAAATAATGTGCCAGCTCTTTATCAGCTGTGATAACCGAGGCATCGTATGATGATAGCTCTAATTCGGTAGTGTACTTCATATACAACTCAGTCGGTAAAGCTGGCATTGACTTGCGGATATTATTTACATACGCTTCGGTAATAACCAAAGGCGGCAGATCCGGATCAGGGAAATAACGATAATCATTTGCCATCTCTTTTGAGCGTAGTACTGATGTTTCGCCGGTATGGGCATCAAAATCTAATGTATTCTGGTCTATTTTACCACCGGCTTCAATTACTTCTACCTGGCGCAAAAATTCGTGGTCTATGGCACGCTGTACGTTACGTATCGAGTTCAGGTTCTTTACCTCGCAACGGTTGCCTAATTTGGTATCGCCTTTTAACCGTACCGAAATATTGGCATCGCAGCGCATGCTGCCCTCTTCCATATTACCATCGCAAATATCAAGGTAACGTACCAGTTTACGCAATTCGGTTAGGTATTGCTGTGCTTCTTCGGCGCTTTTCAGGTCGGGCTCTGATACGATCTCGAGCAGCGGAACCCCTGCCCTGTTCAAGTCGATGAGCGACTGCGTGCTGTCCTGATCGTGCATGCTTTTACCGGCATCCTCTTCCATGTGGATATGGTGGATGGCGATATGTTTAACCTCGCCGCTTTTCAGGCGTACCTCAACACTGCCGCCAACACAAATCGGCTCCACATCCTGACAGATCGGAAGAGCGTCGTGT
>Ga0207690_10001544_pt1 | contig 14415 bp, 11 predicted proteins | sample KBSC23metaG_FD_184315 | JGI IMG/M metagenome (GOLD analysis project Ga0207690, IMG submission 184315) | Corn rhizosphere microbial communities from Kellogg Biological Station, Michigan, USA - KBS C2-3 metaG (SPAdes) (version 2) | ecosystem: Host-associated > Plants > Roots > Rhizosphere > Soil ...
TCCAGTTCGCGCAGGTAACGCAGGCGTTCTTCCAGCAGGCGCAGCTGGGTGTCGTCGAGGCCGCCGGTGACTTCCTTGCGGTAGCGCGCGATGAACGGCACGGTGGCGCCGCCGTCGAGCAGATCCACGGCGGCACGCACCTGTTCGGTCTTGGCGGCGATGTCGTGCGCAATGCGTTGTTCGATGCTGGGCATGGGTGGGGGCGGTTCCTGGCGGCGGCATAGTGCGCCGGATGAAAGGGTCAAGCGGTCGATGATACCAAGCGCCTGCCACGACGCCGACACGCCAACGAAAACGGCGCCGCGGGTCGACCGCGGCGCCGTATCGTGAGCAAGGCGGAATCAGGCGCTGAACGAATTGCCCTTGCTGGTCGAGGCGGCGTCCGCCTTGAATTCGCTGGCGCGGCCGTTCAACACCAGGGTGCTGCAGATCATGTCATGCAGACCCTGCTTGCGCCGAGTCCAGCCAACCATCAGGAAGCCGATGCCGACGATGAGCGCGCTGAGAATTTTGGCCAGGTAGCGCCCCAGCGCCCGCGGGAAGCTGATGCGCCGGCCTTCGAGGTCGGTGACCCGGATGCCGAGCGCCAGCTTGCCCAGCGTAGCCTGCCACGGCGAGCTTTCGCACACCGCAAAGTAGAGCCATACCAGCACGCCGGTGACGAGCAGCCCCATGCCCATGGTGGCGTAATACTGCTCGTAGGCGGCGAGCATCGCTTCCGCGTTGCCGGGCGCCGCGAGCATCGCCTGCTTCATTGCCTCCTGCGCCGCATCGTTGCCCATCGACTTCATGATGAGCATTTGCGGGATATACAGCACGATCCAATCCAGAATATAGGCGGCCACCCGCTTCCAGAAGCCGGCGTGATCCTCCAGCACGGCAGCGGTGGTCTGCGGCAGGGCCTGCAGCGGGGTGTCGGGCGCCGCATAGGGATTGTCGGCCGCCGGGCTTGCCGCCGGCACGGCGTCGCGGAACAGCACCGACAGCGGCTGCCAGTCGGCCAGGCCTTCGTACCAGGCGAGATCGGTCGGGCTGACCTTGCCGCTGCGCAGCCACTCGCGCACGTCGTCTTCTTTGTAAGGGCCATGCCGTTCGCCGTCGCGGCCGATCCAGATCTCCATCGCGTACTCCCCATGCCGGTCAAAGTCGCATGATGCCATGAGTCCGCTCGCTGGCCACGGGCCAGGAGTCATCCGGATTGGGGCAAGCGGGTCGGGGCAGGCCCCGGGAATCAGGCCGCGTCGCGGCGCTTCAGGTGCACCAGCAGCAGCGAGACGGCGGCCGGGGTCACGCCACTGATGCGGGCCGCCTGGCCAAGCGTGGCCGGCAGCGTGCGCTTGAGCTTGAGCAGCACCTCGGCCGACAGGCCGCGCACCCGGTCGTAGTCGAAGCCGTCGGGGATGGCGGTATGCTCGTGGCGGCGCTGGCGCTCGATCTCCTCACGCTGGCGCTCGAGATAGCCGGCGTACTTCACCTGCACTTCGACCTGGCTGGCCACGTCCGGGCGCTCGACCGGCGGGCCGAACGCATCGACGCAGGTGAGCCTGGCGTAGTCCAGTTCGGGCCGGCGCAGCAGTTCGATCCCGCTGGTCTCGCGACTCACCGTCACGCCCAGCTCGCGCTGCACCGCCATGCCCAGGGCGTTGTTCGGTGCGGCCCACAGCGCGCCGAGGCGGCGGGTTTCGCGTTCGACCGCGTCACGCCGGGCGAGCAGCGCGTCGTAGCGCGCCTGCGGCACCACGCCGAGTTCGAAGCCCTTTTCGGTCAGGCGAAGATCGGCGTTGTCCTCGCGCAGATGCAGCCGGTATTCGGCGCGCGAGGTGAACATGCGATACGGCTCGATGGTGCCGTTGCTGGTCAGGTCGTCGATCAGCACGCCGGTATAGGCCTCGTCGCGGCGCGGATACCACGGTGCCTCGCCGCGCACGCCACGCGCCGCGTTGAGGCCGGCGATCAGGCCTTGCGCGGCGGCTTCCTCGTAGCCGGTGGTGCCGTTGATCTGGCCGGCGAAATACAGGCCGGGGATCGCCTTGGTCTCCAGCCACGGGTTGAGTCCGCGCGGGTCGAAATAGTCGTATTCGATCGCGTAGCCGGGGCGGGTGATGTGGGCGTTTTCGAAACCCTTGATCGAACGCACCAGCGCCAGCTGCACGTCGAACGGCAGCGAGGTGGAAATGCCGTTGGGGTAGATCTCGAAGGTGTCCAGCCCTTCCGGCTCGATGAAGATCTGGTGCGAGGATTTCTCCGCGAAGCGCACCACCTTGTCCTCGATCGATGGGCAGTAGCGCGGGCCGATACCCTCGATCTGGCCGGTGTACAGCGGCGAGCGATCCAGCGCGCCGCGGATCAGCTCGTGCGTCCGTTCGGAGGTGTGGGTGATCCAGCAACTGACCTGGCGCGGGTGCTCGGCGCGCGTACCAAGGTAGGAGAACACCGGCGCGGGATCGTCGCCGTGCTGCTCTTCCAGCTCGCTGAAGTCGATGCTGCGCAGGTCGATGCGCGGTGGCGTGCCGGTCTTCAGCCGATCCGCCGCCACCGGCAGCTCGCGCAGCTTCGCCGCCAGCGCGCTCGACGGCGGATCGCCAGCGCGGCCGCCGGCGTACTGCGCCTGGCCGATGTGGATCTTGCCGGCGAGGAAGGTGCCGACGGTCAGCACCACGCTGCGGGCGCGGAACGACAACCCCATCTGGGTGACCACGCCGCAGACGCGGCCGTGTTCGATGATCAGGTCGTCCACCGCCTGCTGGAACAGCTCCAGGTTGGACTGGGTTTCCACAATGTGGCGGACCGCCGCCTTGTACAGCGCCCGGTCGGCCTGGCAGCGGGTGGCGCGCACGGCCGGGCCCTTCGATGCATTCAACGTGCGCCACTGGATGCCGGCGCGATCGGCGGCATGCGCCATGGCGCCGCCCAGCGCGTCGATCTCCTTGACCAGGTGGCCCTTGCCGATCCCGCCGATGGCCGGGTTGCAGCTCATCTGGCCGATCGTCTCGATGTTGTGGCTGAGCAGCAGCGTGCGCGCGCCGGTGCGCGCGGCGGCCAGCGCGGCCTCGGTGCCGGCGTGGCCACCGCCGATGACGATGACGTCGTAGTGAGTCGGGTGGTGCATCAAACTGACCTGAGCGCGCAAAAAGTGACGAAACGGGGCGCTATGGTAGCGCCATCATCCATTCGCCGAAGATCCGCGGGCTGTGGCATGGATGATGCTTCATCCGGCTTGCACTTTCATGGGCAGACGCTGCGCGAGGATCGCGCGCCGAGGTCGAGCGGACAGGGGTTCGATCGCGTACCGTGGGAGGAAGCAAGACGGCACCTTCGGGTGCCGTCGTCTTTTGCGTGGCGCGCGGGCGACCGGATTCGCCGCACCGGCCCGAAAACACGAAGCCCCGCGGGGTCGGGGCCGCGGGGCTTCGGGTTTGTAGATCTGGCGCCAGGCGGTCTCAGGAACAGGGGGAATCCAGGATGACCGTATTGCCGGGCGCCAGAAACCGGAATATGCAGGTGTGCCAACGCAGTGAAGCTCGGTGTCGATCTTTACCGGAAACGCGTGAACAAGGGGTGACTGAAACGGATTTTTGTGCCGGGTGGCGGCAACAGCTGACGCTGGACGTCAGTGTCGCGGCGGGCGCCGGGAGGCGGCTGTGACGGCGGTCACACATTGGCACGACTGATGCTTCTTCATCACTACCTACCCACCCGGACACCCAGGAATTCGCCATGGACATGAGCTTCGATTTCCAGCCCGTTTACCCCCATCACGATCTGCTGGTCGAGATCGGCGAGGTGGAAATGGCGATGGATCATCTGTACGAATACGACCTCGACGAGCGCGACTCGCTGCAGCCCGACCTGGAGTCGCGCATGCAGAGCCTGCTCGAAGCGCTCGATCACCTGGCCATCTGAATGCGTACCCCGCGCCCGTGCGTGGCATCGTCGCCGCGCACGCCAGGCAAGGGGGAATTCGCATCGACCGCGCGGGCTGCGGCGTGCAACGCTAGTGATTCAGCACGTTGCCGATGATTTCGCCCAGGTTGCGCGACAAGCCGGCACGCCCGGCCAACTCCGCGATTGCCGCCTGCGCCTGCGCCCGGCGCCCCGGTTCCAGCCGTTGCCAGCCGTTGAACGCCGTCGCCAGCCGCGCCGCGACCTGCGGATTGAGCGCATCCAGCGCGCCCAGGCGCTCGGTCAGGAAGCGATAGCCGGCGCCATCGCGGCGATGGAACCCGCTCGGGTTCGCCCGCACGAACGTCCCCAGCAATGACTGCACCCGGTTCGGGTTTTGCAAAGTGAAGGCCGCGTCCTTCTCCAGCTTCATCACGCGTGGCAGCGCCGCCTTGCCGGGAAGCTGCGCCTGCACGGCAAACCACTTGTCCAGCGCCAACGCGTTGCCGGCGTAACGCCGGCGATAATCCGCCAGCGCCTGTTCGCCCTCGCTGCCCTGGCCGCGCGCCAGCACGGCGACGGCGGCGATGCGATCGGTCATGCCGGGCGCGTCGCGGTACTGGGCGGCGGCCAGTTCCAGCGCTCGTTCGCCGGCGCACCGTTCCAGCAATTCCAGCAGCCGGCGCTTGAGCCGGCGCCGCGCCTGGCTCGGCGCATCCAGTGCGATCGAGGTGTGCGTGGCCAGCGTTCGATAACGCTGTTCCAGCGCGTCGGCGCCCAGCCGTTGGGCCAGTTGCCGCTGCAATGCCTGGCGCAGTTCGTGGATGCGCTCGGGGTCGACGGCGCTCTCGCGTTCAGCCAGTTCGATCTCGCCCGGCGGGGTGAGCAGGTCGGCCAGCAGCGCGTCTTCCACGCGATCGTCGTCGAACAGCTGCACCAGCGCATCGCACCAGGCCTGCAGCGACTCGTCGGCGGTGCCGTCGCGCAGGTTCTCGCAGGCACGCAGGGCCAGCAGCTGGCCCGCTTCCCAGCGATTGAAGCCGTCGGGATCATGAGCCAGCAGCAGGGCGAGTTCGGCCGGCGTGTAGTCGCACTCCAGGATCACCGGGGCGGAGAATCCGCGCAGCAGCGACGGAACCGGTGCCGCGTCGATGCCGGCAAAGACCAGATCCTGCTCGGCCTGATCCAGCACCACTACGCGCTCGCGGGCCTCGTCGGCCGGTGCGCCGGCCAGTTGCAACGGCAACATCCCGCCGGTGGCGGAGAACAGTGCCAGCTTGACCGGGATCGGCAGCGGCGTCCGCGCCGGCTTGCCGGCCGCATGCTGGCTCAGGGTCAGCGTGTATTCGCGCCGCGCCGCGTCGTAGCGGCCGTGCGCGCGCAGCCGCGGCGTGCCGGGCTGGCCATACCAGGCCAGGTAGGGCATCACGTCGGTACCGTTCGCCTCGCCCAGTGCGGCGAGGAAATCCTCCAGCGTGGCGGCGCGGCCGTCGTTGCGCTCGAAGTAGCGATCCATGCCGCGGCGGAAACCATCCCGGCCCAGCGCGCCGGCGAGCATGCGCACCAACTCGGCGCCCTTCTCGTACACGGTGGCGGTGTAGAAGTTGTTGATCTCGCTGTATTGCCCGGGGCGCACCGGGTGCGCCAGCGGGCCGGCGTCCTCGGGGAACTGCGCGCGACGCAGCAGGGACACGTCCTCGATGCGCTTCAGCGAAGCGGAGTTCATGTCGGCCGAAAAACTCTGCTCGCGGAACACGGTGAGCCCTTCCTTCAGCGACAGCTGGAACCAGTCGCGGCAGGTCACCCGGTTGCCGCTCCAGTTGTGGAAGTACTCGTGCGCGACCACCGCCTCGACATGGCGATACTCGTCGTCGGTGGTCGAATCCGGATCGGCCAGCAGGTATTTCGCGTTGAAGATGTTGAGGCCCTTGTTCTCCATCGCGCCCATGTTGAAGTCGTGGGTGGCGACGACATGGAACACGTCGAGGTCGTAGTTGCGGCCGTAGACCTGCTCGTCCCAGCGCATCGCGCGCTCAAGCGCATCCAGCGCGTAGTGGCAGCGTTCGATCGCGTCGGCCTCGGCCCAGATCTTCAGTTGCACGGCGCGGCCGTCGGCGGTGCGGTAGTCGCGGTCGATGTGTTCCAGCCGGCCGGCAACCAGGGCGAACAGGTAGCTCGGTTTCGGATGCGGGTCGGCGAAGCGCGCCCAGTGCCGGCCGCCCTCGAGTTCGCCGGCACCATCGGGGTTGCCGCCGGCGAGCAGCACCGGAAAGCGTGCGCGATCCGCGCGTAGGGTCACTGCGTAGATCGACAGCACGTCGGGGCGGTCGGGGAAGAAGGTGATGTGGCGGAAGCCCTCGGCCTCGCATTGGGTGAGCAGGAAGCCGGTCTCGCGCGGGCCGGACAGGTACAGGCCTTCCAGCGCGGTGTTGGCGGCCGGGTGCACGCGCACTCGCGTTTCCAGCACGCTGCCGTCGCGCACGCCATCGACTTCGAGCACGCTGCCGTCGTAGCGGTAGCTGTCGGCGGGAAGCTGCCGGTCGTCCAGCGTGATCGACAGCAACTGCAGGTTCTCGCCGTCCAGCCGCAGCGGTTCGTCTTGCGCAGGATCGCGCTGCAGGCGCAGCCGTGCGGAGATTTCGCTGGCGTCGATGCCGAGATCGACGTCCAGCTCGATCGACTCGACCCGCCACGCGGGCGCGCGGTAATCGCGCAGCCGGATCACGGCGGGTTCTTGCTGGGAAAGTGCATGCATGTCGGGGAAACAACGTGGATGGGGGACGGATCAGGCTAACATGGGCGGGTTCAACGGCAGGAGAATCCGGTGACAGCTTCTGACTCGGCACGATTCGGCGTGGAGCGTTCCTGGCTGGGCGACCAGGCCATCGTGGTGTTGCACGATCACGCGGGTGATCGCCATGTGCGCATCGCGCTGCACGGTGCCGCCCTGCTCGGTTTCGAGGTGCCGTTCGGCGGCGCCCGGCATGACCTGGCCGACGGCTACCGCGATGCGGATGAGGTGCGCCGGCGACCCGGTTCGCGCTTCGCGATCATGGCGCCGTTCGCCGGCCGCATTGCCGATGCGCGCTACCGCTTCGACGGTGTCGCGCAGGATCTCGATCCCGGCGTGGTCGGCAGCGAACGCGCCAGCCGGCACGGTTTCGTGCGCGACGTGCCGTTCGCCGTCGACCGCCTCGACGCAGACGACGAGGGCGCCCGGGTGCTGTTGGAGACGGCAGCGATCCGTCCGCGGCCGGGCTACCCGCACGCCATCGATCTCGGCGTGAACTTCAGCCTGGATGACGGCGGCCTCACCCTGGAAGTGCGCATGCACAATGTCGGCGAGCACGCGGCGCCGTGCTTCTTCGGCTGGCATCCGTACTTTCGCCTGGCCGACGCCGAGGTCGACGGCTGGCAGTTGCAGATTCCCGCGCAGACCCTGATCCGCACCGGCGCCGACCTGATCGCGCTGGCCGAGGCGGAGGCGTACGTGGCGCTGGATGACGCGCCCGCGCTGGATTTTCGCCAGCTGCGGCGGATCGGCGACAGCATCCTCGACCAAGGCTACACCGACCTGGCGGCGGACACCGACGGCCGCATCCGCACCCGCCTGCGCGATCCGGCCAGCGGTCTCGGCATCGCCGTATGGCAGGAGCGCGGGGTGATGCACGCGTTCACCGGCGACACGCTGGGCCGCGATGCGCGCCGGGCGATTGCGCTGGAACCGATGGAATGCATGGCCGACGCGTTCAACCGGCTCGAGTGCGCCGAGGCGATCCGGCTGGAACCCGGCCGCGAACGTCGCTTCCGTTGCGGCGTGGAGGTCACCGGCGCATGAACATGCCGATCGATGCGCTGCCCGACATCGAGCTTGTCCGCGCCGCCGCGCGGCGCATCGCGCCGCATGCGCGGGTGACGCCGGTGATGCGCTGCAGTGCACTGGATGCGCTCTGCGGCGCCGAGCTCTATTTCAAGTGCGAGCATCTGCAGCGCGGCGGCGCGTTCAAGTTCCGCGGCGCCTGCAACGCGGTGTGGTCGCTCGACGACGCCGGCGCCGCCCGCGGCGTGGTCACCCATTCCTCCGGCAACCACGGCAATGCGCTGGCGCTGGCGGCGGCCACCCGTGGCATCGCCGCCCATGTGGTGGTGCCCGAAGGTGCGGTGCGCGCCAAGCTCGCGGCGATCGAGCGCGCCGGTGCGACCGTGCATCGCTGCGCGCCGACCCAGGCGGCGCGCGAGGCGATGTGTGCCGAAGTGCAACGCGCGACCGGCGCGGAGCTGATCCATCCGTATGCCGATACCCGCGTGATGGCGGGGCAGGGCACGGTGGCGCTGGAGCTGCTGCAACAGATCCCCGAACTCGATGCGCTGATCACGCCGGTCGGTGGTGGCGGACTGGCCAGTGGCGTGGCGGTCGCCGCGCACGGCCTCAACCCGGCGCTCGACCTGCTCGGCGCTGAGCCGCGTGGCGCCGATGATGCGGCGCAGTCGCTGGCACACGGCGAGCGGGTCACCAGCGTGGTGCCCGACACGATCTGCGACGGCCTGCGCGCGCTGGTCGGCGAGCGCAACCTGGATGCGCTGCGCACGCACGGGGTCGAACTGATTACCGTCAGCGACATCGAGACCATCGCCGCGATGCAGTTGCTGTGGTCGGAACTGAAACAGGTGGTGGAAGTGTCCAGTGCCACCGTGCTGGCGGCGATCTTGCAGCAGCCCGCGCGTTTCGCCGGCCGCCGCGTCGGCGTGGTGCTCACCGGCGGCAACGTCGATCTGCAGGCGCTGCCCTGGTAAGTCCACGGGCGGATCAGCCCGGCGCGGATTCCACCGCCGCGTTGCCGTCGACTGGCGCGGCGGCGTCGAGGGCGACGGCGGGCGCATGCTGCGCAAGGGCGTGCAGATCCAGTTGGCTGACCGGAATCGGCATGTAATCCGCGCCGAACGCCACCTCGCCCGGCCGCCAGCCAGCGGGTTGACGCACGGCGACCCAGAAGCGTTTCAACGCGGCCCAGTGCAGCCCGATCAGGCCATGCCCGTTGTCGGCGTCGACGATCGGATCGCCCACGCCGGTAGGCCGTGGCGGTTCGCCGTACAGCGCCGTGCCGAAGATCACGTCCCAGATCGCGAGTACCTGGCCGTAGTTGCAGTTGTGCAGCGCCGGTCGTTCGGGATCGACCAGCATGTGGTGCAGGCGGTGGAATTTCGGGGCGACAAAGATGCGGTCGAACATGCGGCCGAAGCCCAGCCGCACGTTCGTGTGCGAGAGGTTCTGCACCAGTTCGCCGATCAGCATCAGCCAGGCGAACTCGTCCGGATCCACGCCGATCGCCAGGCCCACCGTGGCCAGGATCATCGACTGGATGAAGCCGTCCACCAGGCTGCCGCGGTCGTTGGTCCAGCAGCTCATCTGGCGCGTGCTGTGATGCATGCTGTGCAGTGCCCACCACCAAGGGATCGCGTGCTGGGTGCGGTGCATCCAGTAGTACGTGAAGTCGTAGACCACGTAATACACCGCGAACAGCGCGTACGGATGGTCGTTGAACCACGGTACCCAGGCCTTCAGCGCCAGCGGCGAGCCGGTGCCCGAAGTGGCGGCGTCGGCGCCGCCGAACAGATGGCTGAACGGCATCAGCACCAGGTAGGTGAACAGCGGGAAGATGCCCAGCAGCATCAGCAGCGTGTAGTTGCGATCCACCAGGGTGAACTTGCGATCCGCCCATTTTTCCGCCGGGAAAAGAGTCTCCAGCGGGCGGAAGACGAAGCCGATGATGGCGATCTGCAGCGTCGCGATCAGCAGCGCGGCGGCGATGTCGCGAGGGTCGCCGGTCAGGCCGTCCAGATGCAGCGCGCCCAACAGCGGTATGACCGCGTGGTCGCTCAGCCAGCTGACCAGATGGATCCATAGTCGGGGCAGGTCAAACATCGGCGGTTCTTCGAATCCGGCAGCGCTGCATCATATCGCCGGGCGAAGGGCCGGACGCTGAATGGCTCTCAGGAACGGCGCCGCGCGCCCACGCCGCTGATCGCGAGCAGTCCCAGCAGCACGAACACGATGCCCACCGCTTCGAGCGGAGCCGGTCTTTCGTGCAACACCAGCCACGCCAGCAGCACGCTGAGCACCGGCACGCCCAGGCTGGACACGCTGGCCACCGTGGTCGGCAGCCGCTGCAGCACGATCGACCACAGCCACCAGGCCGCCGCCGACGCCAGTACCGCGCTGTACGCGAGCCCGCCGATGAAGGCCCAGTTCCAGGCGATCGGCCGCTGCGGCACGACCAGCGCGGTCAGGCCAAGCGCCACGCCGCCGGCCAGCATCTGCCATGCCGTGAGGCTGAGCACGTCCGGCGCGTGGCGCTGGAACAGGCGTTTGGTCAACACCGTACCGGCCGCCCAGGCCAGCCCGCCGAGGATCGCCAGCGCGGTGCTCACGGCGCTGCCCATCGGACGCCAGGGTTCGATGATGCACAGGAGGCCGGCGGCAGCCAGCGCCAGGCCCAGCCAGTGACGCGGCGTCGGCGTGTCGCCGAGCATCAGCCAGGCCAGCAGCACCGCCCAGAATGGCATGGTGTAGGCGAGCAGGGCCACATGGCCGGCGCCGCCGTCGAGCAGCGCCCATTGCTCCAGGCCCTGGAAGGCGGCGGTCTGGCACAGCCCGATCAGAATGGTAGGCAACAGCGGCGGCGGACGCAGCGAGCGGCGCGACAGCAGCAGCGCGGCGAACAGCACCGCCGCGCCGATCAGGTAGCGCAGCGCGGCGAAATCGAACGGGCCGGCGTAGGCCAGCACCTGTTTCATCACGATCCAGCTATAGGCCCACAACACGATGGTGGCGAGCATGGCCAGCACGGCGCCGCGCTGGGGTGACGAAGGAGGCGGCATCGGCATGGGCCAAAAGGGAGGCGACAAGTGTAATGGCGTCGGTTACGGTTTGCGGAACGCCAGCCGCCTGATGCCGTGATGAGCAAGAGTGCCGAACCTACCCGCTGCCACTGGGCCACCGACGGCGATGCCGCGATGCGTGCCTACCACGACACCGAGTGGGGCGTGCCGCTGCACGACGATCGCGGGCTGTTCGAGTTCCTCTGCCTCGAGGGCGCCCAGGCCGGCCTGTCCTGGCGCACCGTGCTGACCAAGCGGGCGCACTACCGCAAGTGCTTCCACGACTTCGAGATCGCCCGCGTCGCCGCGATGGGCGATCGCGAGCTGGAGAAACTGCTGCTCGACCCGGGCCTCATCCGCAACCGCCTGAAAGTGTTCTCGACCCGCGACAACGCGATCGCCGCGCTGGCGGCGATCGCGGAGTTTGGCAGTCTGGATGGCTATCTGTGGTCCTTCGTCGACGGCAAGACCGTGGTCAACCGCTGGCGCAGCCAGGCCGAGGTGCCGGCCAGCACCGAACTGTCAGACCGCATGAGCAAGGCGCTGAAGAAGCGCGGCTTCCGTTTCGTCGGCAGCACCATCTGCTATTCGCTGATGCAGGCGACCGGGATGATCGACGATCACCTGCTGGGGTGTTTCCGGCATGCGGCGCCGAGTGGCCGGCGCGGCTGAACGGAGGCGTTCAGTCCGACAGCGCCAGCACGCAGTCGTGGGCTCCGTAGCTGCGGCAGCACACCGCGAAGATGGACAGCTCGCGCGCGCCGAGCACGGGGGTCAGCAGGCCTTCCAGGAAACCGCTGAAAAACGTGCAGCCGGAATGGCCTTCCGCCGTGCACAGCGGGCTGTCGCGCAGATGCAACTGGTCACCGTCCTGTTCGACCTCGACCAGCGCGCGCAACGCCGGCACGCCGATCTGTGCGATCGCCTGCTCCAGGTCGAGCCGGGTGTCCGGCGCGTGCTGGTGTTCGAACACCCAGGCACCGATTCGCCTTCCCGCCAGCGCCAGTGACGGTTCGCGTGCCGCCGCATCGACCGCGCGATCCAGCGCCTGCACGCGCGGCATGATCTGCGGGTACTCGGTGGCCAACTTCGCCAGCAGCTTGTCGACGGCGGCCTGGTCGGGTTCCAGCGGCACCAGTTCGACGAACGGGGTCTCCGGCGCGGGCGGCGGCGCGGGTGGCGCGCGGGTCGGTTCCGGCAGGATGAAGTCGAAATCGGGCTCCGGCTGCGGCGCTCGCTCCGGTGGCGGCGCGGCGGCTTCGGGCACAGGCGCCGCGGTGGTGGCGAGCCTGACCGGTTCGACCTCGTCGAAAGTGGCGGTGGTCGTGGCGGCCGGTGGCGCGAGCTTCGGGGCGGCTTCCTCGGCGGCCGCGGCCGCTGGCGGCGGCGCCGGCAGCATCGCCGCCGCGCGTACCGAAGCCGGTCGCGAGGCGGCGAAATGCGGGCGCTCCTCGCCCTCGACGAAGGGTGCGAGCTCGAAGCTGATGATGCGTTCGTAGGCGTCCAGCGCCGCCTCCAGCGCGCGCTTTCCGCGCGGTGGCCCGCGTACCACGATGGTGAGCAGGATGCCGTGCGGATCCTGGGTCAGGCGTTGCCGCTGCAAGGTGAAGCCGCTGGCGAGCACCAGGCGGCCGATCTCGATCAGCAGGCCCTCTCGTCGCTCCGACAGGGCCTGGATTTCCAGCTCGATCATCAGGCCCCCCTGTGTGCGCTGCTGGTCAACCAAGTTGTGGCGGACACCATGATCGCATTCGCTCGCGAAAAACGTGAGTCCGATCATGGATCGGCAAAGATGCCGCCATTATTTCATCGACGGGGCATGCTTCATGCTTGTCGCATGCAGAAGTTGCGGGCTGTGCCGAGTGCGGACGACGAAGGGCCGCAAGTGTGGAGCCGTTCGCACAATCGGACGAAACCGTGGCCGTCATGCGTTCAGCGGGTGAAATGCATGCTGAACAGATGCGGTGTCGTCGCTTGTGCGCCAAACAGGCGCGGCGCAAAGATGCGTGCGGAGGCGCCGCTGCATGTGAATGGACACAGGGGTATGGAAGGGAGAGCACGTCGCGCCGCCTCCCAGGCATTCCGCCCTCGCTGCATCCTTCGGAGCCATCCCATGACATCCCGGTATTTCAAATCCACGCTGATTTGCATCGCGGTGCTCGGCGCACTGTCCGTCGCACCGGTGATGGCGCAGACCGCCACGCCACCGGATACGCCGGCCTCCACCAATAATGAATCGACCCGGCTGAGCACCGAGTTCGCCGACTTCGCCGGCTCGGATACCAATGCGCAGGCGCTGGTCAGCGGATTGCGCGACGGCACGGCAATCACGCTCGACGATGTGGTGGAGAATGCCGACGGCACCACGACCGCGACGACGACCACGTTCCAGCCGGCCACCGGCAAGATGGGCTACGGCAACGTGAAGATCGCGCTGTCGCTGGCCGAGGCGTCGCTGGCCAAGGACGGCATCTCCGACCCGACCGCAGCCGAACTCGAGGCGGCGCTGAACGGTGGCACCCTGGTGTTGGCCGATGGCACCAGCATCGATTTGAATGGCGTACTGGCCCGGCGCGCCGCCGGCGAAGGTTGGGGGCAGATCGCCAAGACCGACGGTTTCAAGCTGGGCGACGTGATGCGTTCGCCGAAGGCGGTCGGCAGCGCCGCCGCGAACGGAAACACGCACGCGCATGTGGAAAAGGTCGAGCTGGCCAAGGTGCATGGCGTCGATCGTCCAGGCAAGCCCGAGCATGTGGCCAAGGTCGACCGCCCTGAACGTCCAAGCCGGCCGGAACGTCCCGAGCGCCCGGAGCGCCCCGACCGTCCCGACCATGCGGGTCGCCCGGGCGGCTGAATCCGGTTTCATCAACACGCGGTAGTCCCTGCGGGCCCGGTGTAGTGCCGGGCCCGCTGCCATCCTCTTTCAGCAAGGAACCTTTCATGCGCAACCCACAACACTGGATGATCGTCGGCGGACTGCTGCTGATCGGTGCGCCGGTGGCTCAGGCCGCCACGACGGACAGCGGCCGCTTCAGCCTTTCGGCGGGCGCCGATTACAGCAGCGGCAAGTACGGCACCGATACCACCACCGACATCTGGTCCGTACCGGTGACGGCGGCATACCAGACCGATCGCTGGACGTTCAAGCTCACCGTGCCGTACATCAACATCAGCGGTGCGGGCAACGTGATTCCCGGCCTGGGCAGGGTGGACAACGGCAACCCGATCGGTCGCGGCCTCGGCCACATCATCGGCGGCAACGGCGGCAATGGCGGCAATGGCGGCGGCACGGCAGCGACGACCAGCGGCTCCGCCTCGGGCCTGGGCGACATCACGGCGTCGGCCGGCTACCAGCTGTTCGCCAGGTTCGCCAGCGCCGATCGCACGTTCGGACTGGATCTCACCGGCAAGGTGAAGTTCGGTACCGCCGACGAGAACAAGGGCCTGGGTACCGGCAAGAACGATTACGGCCTCTCGCTGGATACCTACAAGGCCAGCGGCGACTGGACCGCGTTCGGCGGCGTGGGCTGGATGAAATACGGCAGCTCGCAGTACATCCGGCTGAAGAACGGCTTCAACGCGAACATCGGTGCCGACTACAAGCTCGGCGCCAGCGACAGCGTCGGTGCGTACTACTACTACCGCGAGCGGATC
>Ga0207690_10001554_pt1 | contig 14378 bp, 16 predicted proteins | sample KBSC23metaG_FD_184315 | JGI IMG/M metagenome (GOLD analysis project Ga0207690, IMG submission 184315) | Corn rhizosphere microbial communities from Kellogg Biological Station, Michigan, USA - KBS C2-3 metaG (SPAdes) (version 2) | ecosystem: Host-associated > Plants > Roots > Rhizosphere > Soil ...
TCGCGGCCGAGCAAAGGGGCGACCTGCGCCTGCGCATCGCCTGCGGCTACGACATGGCGATTGTCGACCTCGGCGCCTCGATCGCCTGCTCGGGCGTCTGCCTTACGGTTGTCGACAAGGGCTCCGACTGGTTCGATGTCGATCTTTCGGCCGAGACGGTGGGCCGCTCCGCCCCCGGCATGTGGGGGGAAGGCCGCCGCCTCAATCTCGAGCGGTCGCTGAAGCTCGGCGACGAACTGGGCGGGCATATCGTCACCGGCCATGTCGACGGGGTCGGGGAGGTGATCGCCGTCGAGCCGGTCGGGGATTCGACGCACCTCACCATCGCCGCCCCCGAGGCGCTGGCGCGCTACATCGCCGCCAAGGGATCGATCGCCGTGGACGGGGTCTCGCTGACCGTGAACGCGGTCGAGGGCTCGCGCTTCGAGCTGAACGTCATCCCCCACACCGCGCAGCAGACGACGCTCGGCGATCTGGCGCAGGGCGGGCACGTCAACATCGAGATCGACATCCTTGCCCGCTATATCGGCCGCATGCTGGAGCTGCGCGGCTGATGGCGACTTTGTCGAGCCTCGAGCGCGGCTTCCTGTCCTCGCCCGAGGAGCTGATCGACGAGGCGCGCAACGGGCGCATGTTCATCCTCGTCGACGACGAGGACCGGGAGAATGAGGGCGACCTCGTCATCCCGGCGCAGATGGCGACTCCCGAGGCAATCAACTTCATGGCGACGCACGGCAAGGGCCTCATCTGCCTCGCCATGACCAGGGCGCGGATCGACCAGCTCGGCCTGCCGCTGATGAGCCGCCACAACGGCACCCGGCACGAGACCGCCTTCACTATTTCGATCGAGGCCAAGGAAGGCGTGACGACGGGGATCTCCGCAGCCGACCGGGCGCGCACCGTCTCCGTGGCGATCGACGCCTCCAAGGGCCGCGAGGACATCGTCACCCCGGGGCACGTCTTTCCCCTCGTGGCGCGCGACGGCGGCGTGCTGATCCGGGCCGGCCACACCGAGGCCGCGGTCGACGTCTCGCGCCTCGCCGGGCTCAACCCCTCCGGCGTGATCTGCGAGATCATGAAGGAAGACGGGACGATGGCTCGGATGGACGACCTCGTCGCCTTCGCCCAGCGCCACCGCCTCAAGATCGGCACCATCCGCGACCTCATCGCCTATCGGCTGAAGAAGGACCATCTCGTCGAGCAGCGCGCGGAGGCGCAGTTCGAGAGCCGCTGGGGCGGCGCCTGGACCGCCAAGGCCTTCCTCAACAAGGCGCTCGGGACCGAGACGGTGGCGCTGGTCAAGGGCAGCATCGACCCGTCGAGGCCGACGCTGGTCCGAATGCACCAGCTCAGCCTCTTCGCCGACGCGCTCGGGGAGGCGAATGCGCGCTCCGGCCTCCTCGCCGGCGCGATGAAGGCGATCGCCGCGGAAGGCGCCGGGGTCATCGTCTGCCTCGACCGGCAGGCGCCCTTCTCCGACATCCTCAATGCCCGCGCCGGCAAGAGCGGCAAGGACATGGACCAGCTGCGCGATTATGGCGGCGGCGCGCAGATCCTCTCGGCGCTCGGCATTCACGACATGATCCTGCTTACCAACACCCACCACACGCCGGTCGCGCTGGAAGGCTACGGCCTCAAGATCGTCGGCGAGCGGCCGATCCCGGCGGAGGCGTGACATGGCGCGGATGCTGATCGTCGAGGCGCGTTTCTACGAACATCTGAACGACCTGCTGCTCGAAGGGGCACGCGCGGCGATCGAGGCCGCCGGCCACCGGCACGAGACGATCACGGTACCCGGCGCGCTCGAAGTGCCGGCCGCGATCGCGCTGGCGGCGGAGACGGGGCGCTACGACGCCTTCGTCGCGCTCGGCGTGGTGATCCGCGGCGAGACCTACCATTTCGAGATCGTCTCGAACGAAAGCGCGCGCGGCATCATGGCGCTGACCTTGGACGGTCTCGCCATCGGCAACGGCATCCTCACCGTCGAGGACGAAGCCCAGGCCCTCGCGCGGGCGCGGCCCGACGATAAGGACAAAGGCGGCGAGGCGGCCAAGGCGGCCCTGGCGATGCTGGCGCTAAAGGAAAAATTCGGGGGCTAAGACGTCACCCCGGGCTTGATCCGGGGCCCAACTTCTCTTCACCGACGAGCCAGGAGAAGGTGGATGCCGGATCAAGCCCGGCATGACGCCGGTACGGGCCCTACCGCCGCAGCCAGTGCCGGGCGGAGAACCAGGCGATCACCGCCACCGCGAGCACGACGCACAGGGCGCACACCCCCCAGAACGCCCATGGCTCGTCGGCGAACGGAATGCCTTTGACGTTCATGCCGAGCAGGCCGGTGATAAAGGTCAGAGGCAGGAAGATGAAGGCGACGATCGAGATGAGGAGCGATCGCTGGTCGATCTCCTCGCCGCGCAGGTCGGTCAATTGCTCGTGGAGCAAAGCCGAGCGCTCGCGCACCGCCTCGAGCTCCTCGGCCATGCGGGCGAAGCGGTCGGCGGCTTCGCGGATGTGGAGCCGGTCGTCCTCGGCGAGCCAGTCGAAATCCTGCAAGGCCAGGGTCTGGAGCGCGTCCCGGTCCGGCGCCACGAACCGGCGGAAGGCGATCGCCTCGGCGCGGATGCGGGCGATGTTGCTTCTCAGCCGGTAGACGTTGCGGCCTTCGAGATCGGTCTCGCAATCGTCGAGTATGTCGCCGAGCTCCGCGACCTGCGGATCGAGCTCGGCGCTGATTTCGCGGGCGAAGGCGGCGACGAGGTCGCCCGGATCCACGATCTTGCCGGCCTTCATGTCGGCCAGCACCGCCTGCGTCGCGAGCAGCGGCCGCCGGGTCAGCGAATTCACCTTGCCGCGGCGCACCCACATCCGGATCGACACCAGCCGGTCGGTGGTCTCGACGTCGCCGGCGCTGGGCCCGCGCAGGTTCAAGATTGCGCCCTGTTCGATGCGGTCGCAGCGCGGGCGGGTCTCGGTCGCGACCAAGGCGTTGGCGGCGACGTCGGGCATGTCGGTTCCCGACAGCATCGCCAACTCGGGATCGTCGACGGAATCGACGTGAATCCAGACGAAGCCGGGGCCGTGATAGGCGGACGCCTCCTCGGCGGTGACGTGCCGCGGCGGGCCGTCGCCGACAAGGATGGCGTCGCAGCTCATGCGAGCGTTCGCAGGTAGGCCCGGACCGCCGGGCCGACGTCGTCGCGCTTCAGCGCAAGTGCGACGTTCGCCTTCACGAAACCCAATTTGTCGCCGCAATCGTGGCGCTCCGCCTCGACGGTGACGGCGTGGAAGGCCTGGGTGCCGATCAGCCTCGCCATCGCGTCGGTCAGCTGGATCTCGCCGCCGGCACCTTTTTCCTTCGCGTCGAGGATGCCCATGACTTCGGGCTGGAGGATGTAGCGGCCGATGACGCCGAGGTTGGAGGGCGCCTCCTCCGGCTTCGGCTTCTCGACGAGGCCCTTCACTTCCGTGAGGCGGCCGTCTCGCGCCCCGGGCGTGACGATGCCGTAGCTCGCGGTCCGCTCGTGCGGCACCTCCTCGGCGCAGACGATGTTGCCGCCGACCGTGTCATACGCCGCCACCATCTGGGCGAGGCAGCCGGGCTGCCCGACCATCAGGTCGTCGGGAAGCAGGACCGCGAACGGCTCGTCGCCCACCAGCTCGCGCGCGCACCAGACGGCGTGGCCAAGGCCGAGCGGCTCCTGCTGGCGGACGGAAGCGATGCTCCCCGGCGCCATGCGGGTGGAATCGAGCACCTCGAGCGACTTGCCGCGCCCGCGCATGGTCGCCTCGAGCTCGTAGGCGATGTCGAAATGGTCCTCGAGCGCGGTCTTGTTCCGCCCGGTGACGAAGATCATCTGCTCGATCCCCGCTTCCAGCGCCTCCTCGACGGCGTACTGGATGAGCGGCCGGTCGACGACGGTCAGCATCTCCTTGGGCATCGCCTTGGTGGCGGGAAGGAAGCGGGTGCCGAGGCCGGCGACGGGAAAAACCGCCTTGCGAACTTTCTTCATCATGTCTCCGAAGGGGTGGGCCGGCCGGTCAGCGGGTCGGCGGCAGGTCGAAGGGATCGTCCTTGCGCGGCTCGGACTTCTGCAGCCCCTCGTCCTGGCGGAGCGGGCGGGTGATCGGGGCCGGCTTCAGCATTTCCTCGGTGGTCGGGGCGCGGGCCGCGAGCGCGGGCTTGGGCGGCGCGCGATCGGCCGAGACGGGGCGCAACGCCTCCTTGCTGCCGCAGGCGGCGGCGAGGGCGGCGAGGCCGAGGAGAGGCAGGATGCGTCTCATCGCGGGCGCCATAGCGCACCGCCCGCCGGGCGGTCACCCCCGAAAAGGCGCGCGCTTGCGCCCCGCCGGGCCGGCCCCTAGGCGTGGCCGGATGCGCACACGCCTCCTGCTCCTCCTCGCCCTCGCGGGCGCCGCCTGCCACAAGCCGGCTGCCGAGCCCAACGGCGCTGCGCCCGCGAACGGCGCGGCGGCGGCGGGCGCGGCCGCCAAGCTCGATCGCAGCCATGCGGGCCAGCCCGCGCCGGCGACGATGTTCCTCGACGCGGACGGGGACGAGACGAACCTGCCCGTCTTCGAGGGGAAGCCGGCGCTGGTCAATTTCTGGGCGACCTGGTGCGCGCCGTGCAAGAAGGAGCTGCCCACCCTCGACCGGCTGGCCGCCGAGCAAGGCGATAAGCTGCAGGTGGTGACGATCGCCGAGGACCAGGCGGACAAGGCGGCTGCCTATCTGGCCGCGGCCAGGTTCGCGAAGCTCGAAGGCTGGGCCGACCCGAAGCTCGGCATGACCGATTCGCTCAAGATCAACGACCTGCCGACCACGATTCTCTTCGACGCGAAAGGCCGCGAGGTGTGGCGCTATCGCGGGGACCGCGATTGGACGAGCCCCGAGTCGAAAGCCCTCATTGCCGAGGGTCTTCGCTAGTCTCTCAGCAATTCATTGATGCTGGTCTTCGACCGCGTGCGCGCATCGACTCGCTTGACGATGACGGCGCAGGCGAGGGCGGGGCCGCCGTCCTTGGCCGGCAGCGTGCCGGGAACGACCACCGAATAAGCGGGCACACGGCCCATGAAGGTCTCGCCGGTGCCGCGGTCGACGATCTTGGTGGAGGCGCCGAGGAAGACGCCCATCGACAGCACCGCGCCCTGCTCCACGATCACGCCTTCGGCGACCTCGGAGCGGGCGCCGATGAAGCAATCGTCCTCGACGATCACCGGCCCCGCCTGGAGCGGCTCGAGCACTCCGCCGATCCCGGTGCCGCCCGAGATATGGACGTTGCGGCCGATCTGCGCGCAGCTGCCGACCGTGGCCCAGGTGTCGACCATCGCGCCCTCGCCGACGAAGGCGCCGATGTTGACGAAGCTCGGCATCAGCACGGCGTTGCGGCCGATGAAGGCGCCGCGCCGCACGATCGCGCCCGGGACGGCGCGGAATCCGGCCTGTGCGAATCGGGCGGCGTGCCAGCCATCGAACTTGGACGGCACCTTGTCCCACCAGCTGGCGCCGCCCGGCGCTCCGCCGATCGTTTCCATGGGCGTGAGCCGGAAGGAGAGGAGCACCGCCTTCTTGAGCCACTGGTTGACGTGCCAGCCGTCCGGCCCCTTCTCCGCGACCCGCGCCTCGCCGGCGTCGAGAAGCGCGATCGCCTCCGCCACCGCGTCGGCGACGTCGCGGTCGTCGGAGCCGAGCGAGTCGCGGCGCTCCCACGCCTCGTCGATCGTCTGCTGCAGCGTCTCGGTCATGTCTCGTCCCCGGCGGTGATCTCGGTGAGCCAGTCGCCGATATCGGCGATGCGATAGTCGATAAAGGCAGGATCGGCCTCGGCTTCGGCCTGCTCCGAGCCATTGTCGATCCAGACCGTGGTCATGCCGAGCGCCTTGGCGGGCGCGAGGTTGCGCGCCATGTCCTCGACGAACAGCGCGCGCGCCGGGTCGATCGACCAGCGCTCGCACATCCTCGCATAGGCGCCGGGGTCGGGCTTGGGCACATAATCCATGGCATGGATGTCGTGGAGGCCGTCGAACGCATTGGCCAGGCCGAGCTTCTCCAGCACCCGCTTGGCGTAAGCCTCATCGCCGTTGGTGAAAACGAGCTTGCGGCCCGGCAGCCGGTCGAGAGCCGCGACCAGCCGCGGATCGGCGGCGATCCGCGCGAGCTCGATGTCGTGGACGAAGCCGAGGAATTCGTACGGGTCGACGCCATGCTCGCGCATCAGTCCCGCGAGCGTGGTGCCGTGATCGCGGAAATAGCCCTTCTGAACGCGGAATGCCTCCTCGGTGCCGCAGCCCAGGCGCTGCTGGATGAAGAGCGTCATGCGCCGGTCGATCAGTGCGAACAGGTCCGCCGATGCCGGATAGAGGCTGTTGTCGAGGTCGAAGATCCAGCAGTCGATGTGGCGGAGGCCCGGCGGAAGCATGGCATGGCCCTAGACGAAACCAATTTCTTCAGCAAAACGAAAGGTTTGCGCCACTAGGGCTTGCCAGAATTTCTCAACGAGCAGAAACAGTTAGGCGGAGGGTCGCATGAGCCCCAGGCATCGCAGGGCCGTTCTGGTCCTTTCCGTCTGCGTATTCGCGGTGGCCGTCGGCGGCTGCGGCGGCGGCGGCACCGGCGTGCCAAGCCCGGATCCCGTCGTCACGGTTCCCCCGTCCCCGCCGCCTCCCCCGCCTCCGCCCGCTCCGCCGCCGCCTCCACCGCCGCCGAGCTCGAGCTTCAACGACACGGAATATCAGCGCTCCGCCGGCAGCGTGCACGGGGCGATCACCGCCTACGATTCGGGCGCGACCGGCCAAGGGGTGAAGATCGCCGTCGTCGACACCGGCCTCAATCCGAGCCTCCACGACTTCACCGGTCGCGTCGACCCGGCGAGCCAGGACGTGGTCGCGAACCGGGGCGTCAGCGATTCGGACGGCCACGGCACCGCGGTCTCCGCGACGGCAGTCGCCAACCGCGACGGGATCGGCATAGAAGGAGTCGCGTTCGGGGCGACCGTCCTGTCGCTCAACACGGAGAATCCGAACGACTGCAACGCCACCGACGGCTGCACCCACAGCAGCACCGACATCGCCAAGGCGATCGACATCGCCCGCCAGAACGGCGTCCGGGTGATCAACATCTCGCTCGGGGGCGCCGATCCGAGCAACCTCGTCAACCAAGCCATCGCCCGCGCGGCCACGGCCGGGATCATCGTGGTCATGTCGGCAGGCAATTCGGGCGACAAGCCGGAGGGCGCCAACCCGGAAGCCTTCGCGCTGAGCGCCGCGTCGGCGGGGAACGTGATCATCGCCGGCTCGGTCGGCGTTCCGGTGAACGGCAATACCAGCAATATCGACTACAAGCAGATTTCCAGCTTCTCGAACCGCGCCGGATCCGGCTCCGCTTACTTCCTCGCGGCGGACGGCTACCGGGTGGTCGCGCCGGACAATACCGGCTCGCTGTTCTTCTGGTCCGGCACGTCGTTCGCCGCCCCCGTCATCTCCGGCGCGGCGGCCTTGCTCGCCAGCGCCTTCCCGAACCTCAGCGGCGCGCAGATCATCGACATCCTCTTCCGCTCCGCCGACGATGCCGGCGCGGCGGGAACGGACGCGATCTTCGGCCACGGCATCCTCAACATCAGCCGCGCCTTCGCGCCGATCGGCACACTCGCGCTACCCGGCGGTAAGACGCCGGTCGGGACGGTCACCGGCCAAGCCTCGACGACGATGGGCGACGCCTCGCCTCGCGTCGCGGGGATGGTGGCGCTCGACGGCTACGGCCGCGCTTATTCGCTCGACTACCGGCAGATGCTGAGCCGCGCGGCGCAGGAACGGCCGCTCGCCGCCGGGCTGCAGCTCGGCCTCGACACGGCCACCGGCGCGGCGGGGCGCGCGGCGGTGTCGATCACGGTCGACCGCAACCTCATCGGCCATCCGGAGGTCGGCCTCGCCCAGCTCGGCCTCACCTACGAGGATGCGCGCAAGGCCAGGGTATTGTCGGGGCTGGCGATCAGCCGCCTGTCGAAGCGGACGGCGGTCGCGCTCGGCATTTCCGAGAGCGGCAGGACGCTCCAGCAGCGCCTGGCGGGTTCGGAGGCGAGTGCCTTCGTCGTCGCGCGCGATCCGATGACGCGGATGGGCTTCTACGGCGATGCGGCCGGGAGCCTTGGCGTCCGCCAGCAGGTGGGCCGCTTCGGCCTCACGGCGACGGCCGAGCGAGGCCGCGTCTACCAGCCGACCTTCAACCGCGCGCTGCTCGAGCCCGCTTACGCCGTCGGCAGCCTCAGCCTTGACCGCCGCGTCGGGCCGGTCCTGCTCACCGTCGCCGGCACGCGGCTGAGCGAGCAGCGCACGGTTCTCGGCGCGCGCTTCTCCGATGCGCTGGGCGGCGGCGGCGCGACCAGCTGGTTCGCCGACGCGAGCGCCGCCCTGGACCTCGGCCGCGGCTGGCGCGTCGATGCCGCCTACCGTCGGGGCTGGACGTCGCTCGGCGCCGCGGGGGGACTCGCGCGCGGCGGTCGCCTTGCGACGGAAGCCTGGAGCTTCGACGTCGCCAGGGCCAACGCGCTCTTCCCCGGCGACCGGTTCGCGCTCCGCCTGATGCAGCCCCTCCGCGTCGCGTCCGGCGGCCTCACCCTGGCCGTGCCCGTCTCCTACGATTATGCGACGCTCGAAGCGGGCTACGGCAACCGCTTCTTCAACCTGGCGCCGACCGGGCGCGAGGTCGATCTCGAGGCGGCCTACGGCCTGCGGCTGTTCGGCGGGGAGCTCAGCGCGAACGCCTTCGCGCGCCGCCAGCCCGGCAACATTGCGGCGCTCGCGCCCGACGTCGGGGGCGCTCTCCGGTTCAGCCGGGGTTTCTAGGCGCCGGCTCGACGATCAAGACCTTGAGGTCCCGCTCGGGCCGCCAGTTGGTCTTCACCATTTCGAACTGCGTCGGCGAAACCTTGCGGATGCCGTTGCCGCAGAAGCTCACGAGATTGTCCGGCGAGCCCTTGTCGACGACGAGGCGGAAGCGGCCGATCGGCGCGGCCCAGTTGCCGCCGGTGGTGAGGATGTAGTGGATGCGCTTCTCCGGCAACACGGCGAACTCGGCATGGGTGGCGGCGGCGCGGCGGTCGATCGCGGTGAGGAAGGCCGAGTCGACGCAATAATCGGCGATCATCCGGCGCCCTTCGGGCTCCGCGCGCGAGGCCGTGCTGGCGAGCATCGTCCCGACGCTGCCGCCGGTCCCGGGAGCGTAGCTGTGCTCGACATGGAGGTCGCGGCCGGCGGGGAAGGTCTGCTCCCAATACCAGGTTTCCCGAAGCGTCCAGGCCGGCGCGAGGTGGCGCTTCGTGCCGTGGCCGTCGTCCGATTCGTCGGGCTCCGCGAGCTTGGCGGCGAGGAGGCGGTCCTGCTCGGCTCGGGGCAGGGCGTCGAGTGCCGCAGCGGTGCGGTCGCCGGCGAGCGGCACCTTGAGCGCGGCGAGGATCGCCGTGACGTCGCGGCCGTTGACGAGCGCCTTGCGCTCGACCCGCATCGCCACCGTCCGCCCGTCGACGAGGGTGCGGAAGCCGGAGGGGAGCGCGGTGTCCTGGAAGTAGGCGGGCAGAAGGTCCCGGTCCGGCATCGGGAAGGCGACCGTCACGGTCACGTCGCGCGGCGTGCGGTTGCGGAAGACGTAGGCGACCCGGACCTTGTCGGCGGAGACGAACAGGTCCTCGGAGACCATGTCGATCGCCGCGTTGCGGGTCAGCACCAGGCCGCCGGCGGCCGTCTCCGCGGTCGTGTCGTTGGCGAGCGCCGGCATCGCCAGCAGGGCGGCCGCGGCGAACAAGGGGACGATCGCTTTCACGCGGCCGAGCCTAATCGGTGGCCGCCGCGAGCGGAAGGGACTGTCCCCAAACCTAGTTGATCGTGATGACGCCGTCGACGGCCCGCCATTCCGCCGGACGGATGAGGTGCTGGTGGGCGACGCGCACCGAGTGGATCGCCGCCTCGATGTTGACGCGCCAATGGTCGAGGAAGCGATGCAGCTCGGGAAAGCGCGGGGCGACGTCATATTGCTGCCAGACGAAGAGCTGGAGGAGATCGGGATGGTCCGGCATGTAATAGGCCACTTCGGCGGTCATCAGGCCGTAGCCCTGGAGCTGGAGCCGGAAATCGCGATCCATCACGCCTTCTCCTCCTGAAGGCGGCGAGCTTAGCGGGTGATCCTTAACGCCGCGCTAACCATGACGCCTCCGTTACGGCCCTTCCTAACGGGCGGAAGGGGAAGGAGGAATCGCGGAAATGGAGATTTCGTTCCGCGTCGGTGACGAGATCAGCCTTCCATGAAGGCGCCGGGCGCGAAGATCTGGGCGAACAGTCCCTCGCCGCCGGGCGCGCCGCGGATCTGCTGGAGAAACTGGATCGTCTTCACCGCCGGCCCGGCGAAATGCCAGCCGCAGCTCTGGAAGCTGCACCGGTCGAAGCGCGGATGCTCGCCGCCGCGGTAGACGAAGGTCGTCTCGCGGAAGGCGCAGTCGATGTAGCGGTTTCCGTCCGTGTCGAGCGTCTCGCCCTGAAAGGTCTGGCTGCTGAACTCGGTCAATGCGGTCTCCTGATCAGACGGTGAAGCTTTCGCCGCAGCCGCAGCTGCCTTTGGCGTTGGGGTTGGCGAAGACGAAGCCGGCGGCGAAATCGTCCTCCCGCCAATCCATCGTCGATCCGATCAGGTAGAGCACCGATCCGGCGTCGATGAAGAAGGGCCCGGCTGGCGTCTCGATACGCTCGTCGAGCGGGTCAGCCTCAGTGACGAAGGCCACCGAATAGGCAAGGCCGGAGCAGCCGCGCCGCGGCGTCGACAGCTTGACGCCGACCGTGCCTTCGGGGGCCTTCCCCATGAGCGCGGCGATGCGCGCCTCGGCGGCGGGCGTCAGCGTCACCGCGGCTGGGCGGGGACGGCGGGCGGTGGTGGCGGTAGCGGTGGTCATCACAGCATCCCCAGTTCGAGGCGCGCCTCGTCGCTCATCTTCTGCGGGTCCCAGGGCGGGTCCCAGACCAGCTCGACCTCGGCGTCGCCGATGCCGGGCACGGAGCCGATGCGCAGCTCCACCTCGCCCGGCATCGATTCGGCGACCGGGCAATGCGGCGTCGTCAGCGTCATCTTGATCTTCGCATGGTGCTCGGGGGTGATCGCAACGTCGTAGATGAGGCCGAGATCGTAGATGTTTACCGGGATTTCCGGGTCGTAAATGTCCTTCAGCGCCTCGATCACCGCCTCGTAAAGGTCGCCGCCGGGCGCTTCGGCGCCGGCGTCCGCCGGGGCGGCCTTCAAAAAGCCTTCCAGATAGTCGCGCTTCCTCTCGAACACGTCGGCGACGCGCGCCTTGGGCGGCGGGGCGACGCCGTCCACCTCCTCGACTTCGATCCTGCGTTCCTCGTTCACCCGAAGATCCTCCGAACCCTTTCGAGCCCCGCGACCAGCGCCTCTATGTCGCGCGGGCCGTTATAGACGCCGAAGCTGGTGCGGGCGGTCGCGTCGACGCCGAGATGGGCCATCAGCGGCTGCGCGCAATGATGGCCCGCGCGGATCGCTACGCGGCTCTCGTCCAATATGGTGCCGACGTCGTGGGGATGCACCCCTTCGACGGCGAAGCTGACGATGCCGGCCGAGTCCCCGGGGCCGAACAGGCGGATGCTGTTCAGCGCGCCGAGCGCGTCCCGGGTTTCGGCGACCAGGGCCGCTTCGTGGGCGGCGATGGCGTCGAGCCCGATCCCTTCGACATAGTCGATCGCGGCGGCGAGGCCGATCACCCCGACGACGTGCGGCGTCCCCGCCTCGAAGCGCGCGGGGGGCGGGGCGTAAGTGGTCTTCTCGAACGTCACCTTGTCGATCATCGCGCCGCCGCCCTGGACGGGAGGCATGGCCTCGAGCAGGTCGCCGCGGCCCCAGAGGACGCCGATGCCGGTGGGGCCGTAGAGCTTGTGCGCGGAGAAGACGTAGAAGTCGCAGCCGAGGCCCGCCACGTCGACCGGCATGCGCGGCACCGCCTGACAGCCGTCGAGGAGGAGCAGCGCGCCGGCGCGATGGGCAAGCTCGGCGGCGCGGCGGGCGTCGAGGACGGAGCCGAGCACGTTCGAGACGTGGGCGAGCGCAACGATCTTGTGGCGCTCGGTCAGCATGGCCTCGATGGCATCGAGGTCGATGCGGCCGTCCGGCGTGAGCGGCGCGACGTCGATGACGGCGCCCGTGCGCTCGGCGATCATCTGCCAGGGCACGATGTTGGAATGGTGCTCGAGCACCGAGAGGAGGATGCGGTCGCCGGGTTTGAGGAAGGTGCCGCCCCAGCTTTCGGCGACGAGGTTGATCGCCTCGGTGGCGCCGCGGACGAAGACGATCTCCTCAGGAGCCGGCGCGCCGATGAAGGCCGCCACCTTCCGCCGCGCCGCCTCGAACGCGAGCGTCATCTCGGCCGAGCGTTGGTAGACGCCGCGGTGGACGGTGGCGTAGCTCTCGGCATAGCCCCGGGCGATCGCGTCGATCACCGGCCGCGGCTTTTGTGCCGTGGCGGCGGTGTCGAGATAGGCCCAGCCGGCTGGGATCGCCGGGAAGTCGGCGAGGACGTCGAGGGGCTGGATCCCTCTCGCCTTGCGGAAGAGGGAGGGGCCCATTGCGTCAGCAATGGGAGGGTGAGGGGGTAGGGTGTCCATCAGGCCCTCGCCCTCCCACCTGCCCGCGGCAGGCGGGCCCCTCCCTCTCCCGAAATGGGAGAGGGGTTTCTGAACCAATCTTCGGCATCCGCCTCGAAAGCCTCCCGCACCGCGTCCTCGCCGATCCGCTCCAGCGCGTCGGCGACGAACGCCCGCGTCAGCAGCGCCTTGGCCTCGGCTTCCGGGACCCCGCGGCTCCGCAAATAGAAGAGGGCGTCGCGGTCCAGCTCGCCGACCGTCGCGCCGTGGGCGCATTTGACGTCGTCGGCGAAGATTTCGAGCTCGGGCTTCGCGTTTATCGTGGCGCCGCGGTCGAGGAGCAGGCCCTTCAGCGACTGCTCGGCGTCGGTCTTCTGAGCGGCGCGGGCGACCTCCACGCGGGCCGCGACCGAGCAGGCGGCGCGTTCTCCGGCGACCGAGCGCCACACCTGGCGGCTGGTGCCCGCGGGCATGTCGTGGCGGAGGACGAGATTGGCGTCATGACGCTGTCGGCCGCGGGCGAGGAGAGCCCCGCCCGCCTCGGCATAGGCGCCTTCGCCTGCGAGGCGGATCGTGCCGTCGAGGCGCGTGTCGGCGCCGCCCGCGGCGAGTGTGGTCATGACGAGGCTCGCGCCTTCGCCGACCGTGGCTCGATCGGTGAGGCTGGCGAAGCCGGAGGCGTTGAGGACGCGGCGAGCCAGCATCAGCCGTGCGCCGCGAAAGAGGGCGATGCGGGTCAGCCGGTTCGCCCATCCCTCGCCGACGAACGTCTCGACGATCGACGCCTGCGCATCCTCGTCGAGCACGATCTCGGCGGCGAGATGGTCGGCGCCGCCGGTGGCGACGTGGACGATCTGGACGAGCCCGCACGGCGCCTTGTCGCGGCCGACGCGGAGGCGCCAGCCGTCGCGGCCGGCGACGCGGGCGAGGGCGTGGTCCTCCGGCTCCGTGGCGACGGCGCCGACTTCCACCGGGCCGGGATCGCTGCGCTCCGCGTCGAAGCGTCCGTCGACGAAGAGGAGACGACGCCCCGGGACGGCGCAAGCGATCCACGGCAACTCCGCCGGCCGTTCCCCGGTCGCAGGTGTCTCCGCGATCGCGGGCAGGCGCGAAAGGTCGCTCCAGCGCCAGGCTTCGTCGCGACTCGAGGGAAGAACGAGCGCGCTCACGGCTGTCGGGGCCCGTGGTGAAAAGCGACACTTTCGCGCGGAAGGTTCGGAAGGTTCGGCTTCCTTGCGAAAAGAAAAAGCCGGGGTCGAACCTTCGTTACTGTCGCTTTCGAATGTCCCTGGAACAGCCGGCTCATGCACCGGAACATAGCATGAATTGCTACGCTTTCGAACCCCTTGTCTGAGGGGAGACGCAGAGAAACCGTGGTCACGCGGCGATCTCCGCATAGCCCTCGCGCTCGAGCTCGTGGGCGAGCTCGGGGCCGCCTGAGCGGACGATGCGGCCGTCGGCAAGGACGTGGACGAAGTCCGGCACGACGAGGTCGAGCAGGCGCTGGTAATGGGTGATGAGCAGCACCGCCTTGTCCGGCGCCCGCATGATGCGGTTGATGCCGTCTGCGACGACGCGGAGGGCGTCGATGTCGAGGCCGGAATCGGTCTCGTCCAGGATGGAGAGGCGGGGCTGGAGGATGCCCATCTGCACCATCTCGTTGCGCTTCTTCTCCCCGCCCGAGAAGCCGACGTTCACCGGCCGCTTGAGCATGTCCATCGCGACGCCGAGCGCATCGCCCTGGGCAC
>Ga0207690_10001563_pt1 | contig 14344 bp, 14 predicted proteins | sample KBSC23metaG_FD_184315 | JGI IMG/M metagenome (GOLD analysis project Ga0207690, IMG submission 184315) | Corn rhizosphere microbial communities from Kellogg Biological Station, Michigan, USA - KBS C2-3 metaG (SPAdes) (version 2) | ecosystem: Host-associated > Plants > Roots > Rhizosphere > Soil ...
TGGCGGACGGGGTGGGATTCGAACCCACGGTGGGCGTGAACCCACGGCGGTTTTCAAGACCGCTGCCTTAAACCACTCGGCCACCCGTCCGGGAGGCGGTGTGTAGCAGGCGGTCGCGCGCGGCTCCACTGGCGCGCTCACCGCTCTGGTTGACGCCACGTCCCCGTCGACAGCGGCGCCAACCGGCGCCTACCCTCCCGATCAAAAGCCTTAGGGAGGCGACGATGCATGATCTGGTGATCCGCGGCGGGACCGTGGTCGACGGTACAGGCGAGGCGGCGCGCGTCGCCGACGTGGCGATCGACAACGGCGTGATCAGCGAGGTCGGGACGGTTTCGGCGGCCGGCAAGCGCGAGATCGACGCCGCCGGACTTCTGGTCACGCCGGGCTGGGTGGACATCCACACCCACTACGACGGCCAGGCGACCTGGGATCCACTGCTGGCGCCCTCGAGCTGGCACGGGGTGACAACAGCGATCATGGGCAACTGCGGCGTCGGCTTCGCACCTGTCCGCCCGGATGCGCACAACTTCCTGATCGAACTGATGGAAGGCGTGGAGGACATTCCAGGCTCCGCGCTCGCCGAGGGCATCGACTGGAAGTGGGAAAGCTTCCCGGAATACCTCGACGCCCTGGAGGCCAAGCCGCGGGCGATCGACATCGGAACCCATGTGCCGCATGCGCCGGTGCGCGCCTATGTGCTGGGCGATCGCTGCAACACCGACTACGAGCCCAACGCCGAGGAAATCGGCGAGATGGCGCGGCTGGTGCGCGAGGGCGTCGAGGCCGGCGCGCTGGGCTTCTCGACGTCGCGGACCCTGCTGCACAAGGACCTGAAGGGCGTCCACATGCCGGGCACCTTCGCCGGCTCCGACGAGATGCTGGCCCTGGGCCTTTCCATGAAGGGGCTGCGGCATGGCGTCTTCGAGATGGTCTCGGACCACCTGGGCGACGACGACGAATGGATGTGGGTGAAGGGTTTCGCGCAGGAAACCGGCCTGCCGGTGACCCTGGTGGCGACCTCGGCCGGCGCCTACGAAGGCAATAAGATGTACAACATCGCCGAGGAGTCGCGGCTGCATGGCATGGACATCCGCCCGCAGATCGCGGGACGCCCGACCGGCATCCTCCACGGCCTCACCTCCAACTTCCACATCTTCGTCGCCAGCCCGACGTTCCGCACGAAGGTCCTCCCGTTGCCGGTCGAAGAGCGGGTGGCGGAGATGCGCAAGCCGCAGGTGCGCGCGGCGCTGCTTGCCGAAGACAGCCCGCTGATCAAGGCGGCCATCGGCGACGGCGCGGCGGGCGACCTCGCCGCAGCGTTCGGCGGCAGCCTGCTCTGGCGGATCTTCCCGCTGGGCGAGCGTCCAAACTACGAGCCGGACCGCGATCAGAGCGTCGCCGGCCTGGCGCAGGCCGCGGGCGTTTCGCCGATCGAGATGATGTACGACCTGCTGCTGCGCGACGACGGCCGGGAACTGTTCTACCAGCCGCTCGGCGGCTACGTGACCTACAATTTCGATTTCTTCCGCAAGAACATGCAGCATCCGAATGTTCTGTTTGGACTTTCGGACGGCGGCGCGCACTGCGGCGTGATCGCCGACGCCGGGATGCCGACCTTCATCCTGACCCACTGGGCTCGCGACAGGGTGAAGGGCGACCGTTTCCCGCTGGAGTTCCTGGTGCGCAAGCTGACCAGCGATACGGCCCGCGCCTACGGCCTGAACGATCGCGGGCAGCTGAAGCCCGGCCTGCTGGCGGACATCAACATCATCGATTTCGAAGGCCTGGAGCTGCATCGCCCGATCGCGGTGGACGATCTGCCGGCGGGCGGCCGCAGACTGGTGCAACGACCGGAGGGCTATCGCTACACGATCAAGTCCGGCCAGGTGACCTTCGAGAACGGCGAGCACACCGGCGCCTTGCCGGGCGGTCTGGTCCGTGGAGGGCGCGAGGCGGTGATCTTGCCGATCGCCGCCGAGTAGCACACCTCGCCGTAGCTGATCTTACAGGGCTTGCAGGACTTGTCGGTTGCGGCTGGGCGGCTTGTGCCCGGCTATTGAGCTGCCCTGTTCGATGCGAGGCTTCCCATGTACGACCTCCACTATTGGCCGACCCCCAACGGCAAGAAGGTGACCATCCTGCTCGAGGAGCTGGGCGTTCCGTACCGGATCGTGCCGGTTCACATTGGCCGCGGCGATCAGTTCACCGACGAGTTCCTGAAGATCAGTCCGAACAACCGCATGCCGGCGCTGGTCGACACCGAGCCTGCCGGTGGCGGGGAGCCTATCAGCATCTTCGAGTCCGGCGCGATCATGATGTACCTGGCCGAGAAGGAAGGCCGCTTCTGGCCGCAGGACACGCGGACCAAGTACGAGGTCACCCAGTGGGTCATGTGGCAGATGGCCAACCAGGGCCCCAAGACCGGCGAGCGCGGCCATTTCAGCCGGGTGCCACCCGAACACGGCGACCAGTCCTATGCGCAGCGGCGCTTCGCCGACGAGACGCACCGCCTCTATGGCGTGCTGAACAACCGGCTCTATGACCGGCCCTACCTCGCGGGCGACAACTATTCGATCGCCGACATGATCTCCTACCCCTGGACCGCTAGCTGGAAGTTGCAGGGCATCGACCTGGACGAATTCAAATACTTCAAACGCTGGTTCGAAGAGCTCTCCGCCCGGCCGGCGGTCGAGAAGGGCATGGCGATGACCACCGGCCTGCCGGCCGAGGATCCGGCGACACTGCCGCCTGAAGAGCAGGCGCGCCGTCGCAAGCTGCTCTACAACCAGCGCGCCCGCCCCGCGCCGGTCGCCTGACATGCGCCAGGGCCTGCCGGTCATCGACATGGCGCCCCTGTTCGACGCCGGGGATGAGGCGGGTCATGTGCGCGTCGCGGGCAAGATCGCCCGGGCCTGCAAAGCGTACGGCTTCTTCTATTTGGTGGGCCACGGCGTCGGCTGCGATGTGCTGCAAGCGCTGGAGATGGAGAGCCGACGGTTCTTCGCCCTGCCGCAGCACGCCAAGATGGCGATCTCCATGGCCCACGGCGGCCGGGCCTGGCGCGGCTATTTCCCTGTGGGCGGTGAGCTGACGTCCGGCCGTCCGGACCTGAAGGAAGGCCTCTATCTCGGGACGGACCTCGGCCCTGACCATCCCCGGGTGCGGGCCGGCGTACCGATGCATGGCGCGAACCTGTGGCCGGCCGAGCTTCCAGGCCTGAAGGCCGCCGCCAGCGCCTACATGGCTGGGGCGACGCGAGCCGCTGCCGCGCTTATGGAAGGCGTGTCGCTGAGCCTCGGCCTCGAGCCGGACTATTTCGCGCGCGCCTACACCGACGAGCCGACCATCCTCTTCCGCATCTTCTACTATCCGGCCACAGGCTCGGCGGACATCGACTGGAGCCGGTCCTGGGGCGTGGGTGAGCATACCGACTACGGCCTGCTCACCCTGCTCGCGCAGGACCAGCATGGCGGCCTGCAGGTGAAAACCCCGGAAGGATGGATCGAGGCGCCGCCGATCGAGGGCGCGTTTGTCTGCAACATCGGCGACATGCTCGAGCGCCTGACCGGTGGGCGCTACAAGTCGACACCGCATCGGGTGAAGAACATCAGCGGCTACGACCGGCTGTCCTTCCCACTGTTCTTCGATCCGGACTTCATGGCGCCGATGCGGCCCCTGCCGGCCATCGCCACCGACGCCGCCGTCCGGGACGCCGACAAGACCGAGCGCTGGGACCGCGCCTCAGTCTACGACTTCGAGGGGACCTACGGCGACTACCTGCTGGGCAAGGTGGCCAAGGTCTTCCCACAGCTTCGGGAAGCCGCCCTCGACTAGACGGCCTTCAACGGCGTGTGCGGTCCAGGCGGTGGTTCGACGGCGATGGCGTCACCGGCCCTCACCTCGCCGCCGGCCAGGACGATCCCCATGACGCCGGCCTTGCGGACCAGGTCGCCATCGCGCTTGTCGAGACAGGCGGCCATCAGGCGCTGCTGCAACGCATCAAGCTGATAGCAGGGATTGCGAAGGCCGGTGATCCGCACGACGGCGTCCGGGCCCAGCCGCACGATCGCGCCTTCGCCGAGCCCCAGCAGGTCCACGCCGGAGGTGGTGACGTTCTCGCCCATCAGGCCGGGCGTCACCGCGAAGCCCTTTGCCGCCAGCTCGTCGAACAATTCGGCGTGCAGCAGGTGGACCTGGCGCAGGTTCGGCTGGGAAGGGTCGCGCCGCCAGCGGCTGCGGTGCTTCACGGTCGCGCCGGCCAGCAGCCGGATCATCGCGCGGTTGGTCTTGTCGACCCCGTGCTTCGGCTTGGAACTGACCGCGACGACGCGTCCGCTCAATAGACCACCACGCTGCGAATGCTCTCGCCCGCGTGCATCAGGTCGAAGGCCTCGTTGATCCGCTCCAGCGGCAGGGTGTGGGTGATCATCGGATCGATCTCGATCTTCCCGTCCATGTACCAGTCGACGATCTTCGGCACGTCGGTGCGACCGCGCGCCCCGCCGAAGGCCGTGCCGCGCCAGACCCGGCCGGTGACGAGCTGGAAGGGCCGCGTGGCGATCTCCTTGCCGGCCTCGGCCACGCCTATGATGACGCTCTCGCCCCAGCCGCGGTGGCAGGCCTCCAGCGCCTGGCGCATCACCTCAGTGTTGCCGGTGCAATCGAAAGTGTAGTCCGCACCGCCGTCGGTCAGGGCCACGAGATGGGCCACGAGATCCCCGTCGATGGCCTTGGGATTGACGAAGTGGGTCATGCCGAAACGCTTGCCCCAGTCTTCGCGCGCCGGGTTGATGTCGACGCCGATGATCATCGCCGCACCTACCATCCTGGCGCCCTGGATGACGTTCAGCCCGATGCCGCCCAGCCCGAACACCACCACATTGGCGCCCGCCTCGACCTCGGCCGTGTTGACGACCGCGCCCACGCCTGTGGTCACCCCGCAGCCGATGTAGCAGGCCTTGTCGAAGGGCGCGTCGGTGCGGATCTTCGCCACCGCGATCTCCGGCAGGACGGTGTAGTTCGAGAAGGTCGAGCAGCCCATGTAGTGGAAGAGCGTCTGGCCCTTATAGGAAAAGCGGCTCGTCGCGTCGGGCATCAGGCCGCGGCCCTGGGTGGACCGGATCGCGGTGCAGAGATTGGTCTTGCGGCTGAGGCAGCTTTTGCATTGCCGGCATTCCGGCGTGTAGAGCGGGATCACGTGGTCGCCCGGCGCCACGCTGGTGACGCCCGGCCCAACCTCGACCACCACGCCCGCGCCCTCGTGGCCGAGGATCGACGGGAACAGCCCTTCCGAATCCAGGCCGTCGAGGGTGTAGGCGTCAGTGTGGCAGACACCGGTCGCCTTGATCTCCACCAGCACCTCGCCGGCGCGGGGACCCTCAAGGTCAAGCTCGACGATTTCCAGCGGCCGCTTGGCCTCGAATGCAACGGCGGCGCGGGTCTTCATGAAGGGCCTCGACAAGGGATTCTGCTGCGGCGCGACCATTTCGCATGCGCGCGCGCTTGTGAAGACCTGCGGCGTCGCGCGCGCAACAGACGCAGACGGTCGGCGTTAGGGCGGGATGACCCTCGATAGGCTCACCCTGGCGGTCTGCGCCGCGAACCTCGCGTTGCTGACGACGGGTTGCTCGCCGAAAGGCGGCGGTGCGACCACCACGACGACGACGACAACCACCACTGGGACACCTGCGCAGGCAACTGGGAGCGACGGTGCCGGCGCCTCGGCGGCCGCCGGTGCGCCGGCGATGGGGAGCCCAGCCGCCGCCGATACGTCCCGGACGGCGGCCGTTTCACCGCCGCAGGCTCCGTCGCCCCCGTCACCTCGCCCGTAGAATCTGCGGCCAGCGCAGCTGGAACGGTCGCTCCGGGCGCGGTGGCCGGGAGTTCCACGCCACGAGCCTAGCCGTTCGATCACAAAATTGGGAACCGAGAGCCGCGCCCGCAGTTGCTGCTGTGCAAAGGGCGGTTGCCCGCCCGCCAGCATCGACAAAGAGGGAGACCTGCTAGATGCCATCCGCCATTCCGCGCACCGCCGTGATCGCCACCGCCCTGCTCGCCGCGACGAGCCTGTCGCTTGCCGGCTGCAACAAAAAGCCTGCAGACACGACCACCACGACTACGGACAGCACCACCGCCACGACGACGCCTCCGCCGACCGACAGCACGACAACGACGACGACCACGCCGCCGACCGACAGCACGACGACCACGCCGCCGGACACCAGTTCCACGACGACGACGACCACGCCGCCGGACGCGAGCACGCCCCCTCCGAAGTAAGGCCGATTTCCCTACGCGGGCGTGAGGCGCGAGCGGCTTGCCGCTCGCGCCGTTTCGCGTCTCAGAGGTCGTCGGGCGCGAGGGACAGCGGCGGCGCCACCTCCTCAAGAGGCTTGCCCTCGGCCGAAACCCCCAGAACGAGCTCCACGACCGCCGCCAGAAGCATGAGCCCTCCGCCCAGCAGGTAGCCGTTGAAGATCTGGCCGCGCTCCCCCGTCTCGATCAAGGCTCCGAAGACGGCCGGTCCCGCGACGCCGCCCAACAGGGTGCCGAAGGCGTAGAACAGCGAAATGGTGATCGCCCGGACCTCCAGCGGGAACAGTTCGCCCACCGTCAGATAGGCGGCGCTCGCGCCCGCGGAGGCGAAGAAGAAGATCACCGTCCAGGCGATCGTTTGCGTCTGCGCGGTCAGCATGCCTTGCGCAAACATCCAGCCGGTAACGCATAGCAGCGCGCCGGCCAGGCCATAGGTGGCCGATATCATCACCCGGCGGCCGATCGTGTCGAACAGCCGTCCGAGGATCAGGGGTCCACTGACGTTGCCCAGCGCGAACGGCAGCATGAACCAGCCGATCGACTCCGGAGCGATGCCGTAAAACTTAGTCAAAATAAGCGCATAGGTGAAAAATATCGCGTTATAGCAGAAGGCCTGGGTCGCCATCAGGACGATGCCCAGCACGGTGCGCCTGGGATGCCGGCGCAGGAGCGTGGCGGCGATCTCGGTCCATCGGGTCCGGCCGCGGTGGACGAAGCGCAGCTTGGCGACGTCGATCGGCGGCAGGCGCACGCCGGTGTGCCGCTCGACGCGGCTTTCGATCTCTTCGATGACGGCGTCCGCCTCGTCCGGTCGACCGTGGGTCATCAGCCAGCGCGGGCTTTCGGGGATGAAGCGGCGGATGAAGATGATCGCGCTGGCGAGCAGGCCACCGATCACGAAGGCCAATCTCCAGCCCCAGGCCTGCGGCAGGATCGCCGGGTTCAGCACCACCAGGCTGCCGACGGCGCCGAACGCCGCGCCGATCCAGAAGCTGCCGTTGACCGCGAGGTCGGTGTAGCCGCGCCGCCGGGCCGGAATCAGCTCCTGGATCGCTGAGTTCACCGCCCCGTACTCGCCGCCTATCCCCGCGCCGGTGATGAAGCGGAACAGCAGGAACGAGCTGAAATTCCAGGAAAAGCCGGTCGCTATGGTGGCGAGCAGATAGACCGCCACGGTGATGGTGAAGAGCTTGCGCCGCCCCAGGGTGTCGGTCAGCCGCCCGAAGACCAGGGCGCCCAGCACCGCGCCTAGGATGTAGGCGCTGCCGGTTAGCCCGATCTGGCTTTCCGTCAGGCCCAGGGCCTCAGGCCGCTGGATCGCCGGGGCCAGCGACCCCACCAGGGTGACCTCCAGACCGTCGAGGATCCAGGTGACGCCGAGCGCGATCACGACCAGCCAGTGGAAGCGACTCCATGGCAAACGGTCCAGCCTCGCCGGCACATCGGTCACGAACACGTCGCCTATCGCGGGCATGGCTTTCCCCCGTCGCCTACTGGTCGAAGCTGAACGTCCAACGTCAAGCTTGGGTCCCGGCCCTCGCCCGGTGTATGCGCCCGGATCATGGCTTCCGAAGATATCCTCGTCGATGCGCGCGGCCATCGCTGCCCGGTGCCGACGCTCAGGCTGCGCAAAGCGCTGGCCGAGGCCCCGGCGGGCGGGCGCGTGCGGCTGCTGGCTGACGATCCCATGGCGCGGATCGACGTCCCGCACTTCGCCGCGGAAATCGGCGCAGCGATCCTGGCGCGCGACGAGTTCGACAGCGGCTTCAGTTTCCTGGTGGCGAAACCATAGGCTTCGCGCCACGGGCGTCGGCGATCAGCGGCCGGACCGCATGGGCGTCGATGGCGATCTCCACCTCCGTCGCCAGCGCGCCGCCGAAGAAGATCGCATTCACGTTCCACGAAAGCCAGATCAGGAAGACGACGACCGTCGCGATCGAGCCATAGGTCGCGCCCAGATGGGCGATCTGCTCGACATAGAAGGCTGTCGCCCAGGATGCGAATAGGCAAAGCACCGTGGCGGTCAGGCCGCCCAGGAGCGAGGCGCGCCAGTTCACCGGTCGCCGCGACATCGCCCATCGGTAGATGAGGCTCATCCCCAGGGTCATGAAGGCGCTGGCCCAGGTCCATTCGCTGTAGAGCCAGGAGACGCCGCGCAGGGGCCGAAGTTCGAACGCGGACCCCATGACCCGCAGGCCGAAGAACACCGCCGAGACAATGGCCAGCATGGCGAAGGTCGCGACGAGCACCAACAGGGCCATGAGGTTGAAGCCCACGAAGCCCATGGGCTCGTCCTCATCATGGATGAACGACAGGCCCGCGAGCATCGCCTTGAAGCCACGATGGGCGGCGTAGAGGCCGATGAGCAGCGCAAAGACGCCCTGCGCCGACATCGTCACATGCGGCGCATGCGCCAGGCGGACAAGTTCGGCCTGCACGATACCCCGCGCGCCGGCCGGGATCACCCTGGCGAGGACCTCGCCCTCGTGCGCCGCCTGCGCAGGATCGGAAAGCAGGCTGTAGAGGGTGATCATGATCGCCAGCGCCGGGAAGATCGCCAGCAGGCTGAAGAACGAGACGCCGCCCGTGTAGAGCATCACGTCGCGGCCCCAGAGCCGGGTCAGCGCGCGGCCCAGCGTCGTCAGCGACACCCGCAACCAGTAAAACGGATCCCACGCCGCGGGTCGAATGAGGGAAATGAACCGAGGGCCCGCCATTTGCCGAAAGGTGCTGAGGAACGCGCGCAGGCGCAAGAGCCGCCGAAGATTTCCGCTCGACCTTGTCGGGTGCGGGCGCCTTTGATCGTCCTCAAGTGCAGAAGCCGGCCCCACCGCCGGCCTTGGGAACCGAAAGGGAGAAACCGAGATGCGCGTGATGGTGATCGTAAAGGCCAGCCCGGAATCGGAAGCCGGAGCCCTGCCCTCCCCCGAACTGATCGAAAAGATGGGCGTCTATAACAACGAGCTGATCGCCGCCGGCGTCATGCTGGACGGCGCGGGGCTTCAGTCGAGCGCCAAGGGCGCGCGGGTCAGCATCAGGGGCGGCAAGGCGGCGGTCACCGACGGCCCCTTCGCCGAGACCAAGGAGCTGATCGCCGGCTATTGGCTGTGGCAGGTGAAGTCGCTGCAGGACGCCATCGACTGGGCCAGCAAGGCGCCGGGCGACGGCGACAATGCCTTCAACCTCGAGCTTCGTCCGCTGTTCGAGCCGGAGGACTTCGCCGAGGTCGCCTCGCCGGAGATCATCGCCCAGGAGCAGGGATGGCGCGCCGACCAGGCGAGGAACGCGCCTAAAACCACGGCTTGAGCGCGGCCCCAAACGGAAACGGCGCGCCACCTTTTGAAGGGTGACGCGCCGCCGATGGGCGTGTCGTTCCATCAGATTGGTCGCCGCTTCGAGGGACGGGAGAGCGCGACGAACAACCTGGGATCAGATTGCCGCTCGCCGGCTGAACCCAAGCTGAACGGCCCCGTCAGGAAGCGGTATCTTTCACCAGTTCGTCCGGAGAGACGATCGCGGCGACCTCGCTTGCGGTGAAGCCCCAATCGAGCAGGGCCTCGCGATCGTGCGCGCCGATGGCGGGCGGCGGTCCCTGGATCGCGCCCGGGGTGGCGGAAAACCTGGGCGCGGGCGCGGGCTGGGTCACGCCCGCCACCTCCACGAAGGTTTTGCGCGCGACGTTGTGCGGATGCTTCGGCGCCTCGTCGAGGTCGAGCACAGGGGCGAAGCAGACGTCTGAGGCGTCCATGATCTCGCACCACTCAGCCTGGGTCTTCCCCGCGATCGCCTTGGCGAGCTTCTCGCGAAGCTGTGGCCAGGCGCTGCGGTCCATCTGCCGGGCGAAATCGGGATCGGTGATCCCGGTCTTCTCCAGCAGCAGGGCGTAGAATTGCGGCTCTATCGAGCCGATCGAGATCCATTTGCCGTCGGCGCACTGGTAGGTGTCGTAGAAGTGCGCGCCGCCATCGAGCAGATTCTGACGCCGCTCTTCCTTCCACATCCCGGAGGCCTTGAAGCCGTAGAACATGGCCATCAACGAGGCGGCGCCGTCGCTCATGGCGCAGTCGATCACCTGGCCCTTGCCGGTTTCGCGCGCCTGGATCACCCCCGCCAGCAGGCCAAATGCGAGGTAGAGGGCCCCGCCGCCGAAATCGCCCACCAGGTTCAGCGGCGGGATCGGCTTGTCCGCGGTGCCGATCGCGTGCAGCGCCCCGGTGATGGAAATGTAGTTCATGTCGTGGCCGGCGGCGTTCGCGAAGGGTCCGGTCTGGCCCCAGCCGGTCATGCGACCGTAGACCAGCTTCGGATTGCGCCCGAGCGCCAGCTCCGGGCCCAGGCCTAGCCGCTCCATCACGCCGGGCCGGAAGCCCTCGAAGACCGCATCGGCCTTTTCCATCAGCTTGAGGCAGGTCTCGATGGCGCCGGGCGTTTTCAGGTCCAGGGCGACCGAGCGGCGGCCTCGTGAGGTGATGTCGGAAGGCGCGCCGCCGCGGCCACCCTTGCGGTCGACGCGCACAACGTCCGCGCCGAGGTCGGAGAGCAGCATGCCGCAGAAGGGGCCGGGGCCGATGCCGGCGAACTCCACGACCTTCAAGCCTGTCAGCGGTCCCTGGCGCATTCCCGTCACTCCTTGATTTCCGCGCAAGTAAAGCGCCCTGCCCTTCGGTCAGCCAAGCCCCGAGGCGGCCGCGCCCGCGATCAGCCGCCGCCAGGCAACGATTGGCCATCGTCGACGACGATCAGGCTGCCGGTGATCGCCGAGGCGGCTGGCCCCGCCAGCATCAGGAACGCCGCGTCGAGATCGCTTTCCTTCATCAGACGGCGGCGCGGGAAGCCCTTGAGCTGCTTCTGGCCACCGTCCGTAGGCCACCAGTGGGTATTGATGTCGGTGTCGATGTAACCTGGAGCCAGCGCGTTGACGGCGATCCCGCGGCGCGCCCACTCGCGCGCAAGGCCGCGGGTCAGCATCGCGACCGCGGCCTTCGACCCACAATAGGCCGACAGCCCCGGCAACACCGTCTGGCTGGCGATCGAGGCGAGGTTGACGATCCGGCCCTCGCCGCGCTCGGCCACCCCGGAGGCGATCATCCGGCGCGCGGCCTGCTGGGCGGCGAAGAAGGTTCCCCGAACATTGACCGCGAAGGTCTGGTCGAAATCCTCGATCGAGAGCTCCAGCGCGAGGCCGTCGCCGCCGACGCCGGCGTTGTTGACGAGGATCGAGATCGGGCCCAGCGCCGCCTCGATTTCATCCAGCGCCGGGCCGATGGTCTGCGCCTGCGCGACATCCAGACGCAGCGCCATGGCCTGATGGCCAGCCCCCGCGAGTTCGCCGGCCAGCGCTTCGACCTTGTCCAGCCGCCGCGCCGTCACCGCGACCGCCGCGCCCTCCTTCGCCAGCAGCCGCGCGAAATGGGCGCCGAGGCCACCGGACGCTCCGGTGACAACGGCGATTTGTCCTTGCAAAGACCCGCTCAAATCCTCTCTCCTTAACGCTTCCCAAGCTGTTGCAACTTACGCTTGCCGTCTAAGTTGGACCGGCTCGACTCGGGTTTTCCGCCGAAGACGGGCGCGTAGGAAGGGGACAGATGTCGCTAGCCGTCCAGGCTCGGGTGCTTATCGTGGCCCGTGACGACACCCTGGCCGGGCCGCTTGCGGAGGGCCTGGACCGTCTGGGCTGGCGCACGATCACCGCCCGCGGGCGCTTCGCTGCGCTCGCCGCCATCACCGACCTGCAGATCGAAGCTGCGATCATCGATCTGCGCGGCGTGGGTGAGGAAGCCCTGGGCCTGGCGCGCCGCCTGAAGGCCGCCTGCGCCCCGCGCAAGCTGCCGGTTATCGCGATCGGCGACCCGGACCCGATCCTGGAGACCTATGGCTTCGACGTGACTCTGGCCGCGCCGCTGCATCCCGCCCAGGCCGCCATGCGGCTGGAGACCCTGGTGCGCACCGCGGTCGCCGAGGAAGAATTCGAACTCCGCTCGGAGACCTTCGCCGACTTCGGCCGCAAGCTCGACGCACCTGAAAACGACGCCAGCCCCTACCGCGTGCTGGCGATCGGCGAGCCCGCCCCGCAGTTCCTGGCGCTGAACAACGCCCTGCTGCGCAACGGCGCCGACGTGGTCGGCGCCTTCACCGCCTATACCGCCTTCGACTACCTGCACGAGCGGATCTTCGATGCGGTGGTGCTGTGGGCCGGTGACAATCCGCAGGAGGCGTTGTCGATCGCCGCGGGCCTGCGCCGCAACACCCGCCTCTATCACACGCCCGCGCTGCTCTACATGCGCAAGGAAACCTATGTCACGGTCACCGAGGCGTTCCATCGCGGCCTCTCGGACGTCGCCTCGCCGGAGACGCCGGAGAGCGAGACCGCGCGGCGCATCGTCGAACTGGCCCGTAGCTATCGTCGCCAGACCGCGGTGCGCGCCGCCCTCGACCAGGCGCGGACGTCAGGCCTGATGGATGCGGCCACCGGCCTCTTCACGCGCGACCTCTTCGCCGCCCACCTCGGACGTCTGGCGCAAGCCGCCAAGGTCCGCAACCGCGCGCTCAGCGTCTGCGTCCTGAAGGTGACCGAGAAGCCGGACCTGAAGGCGCCGCGCGCGGACGGCTGGCTGGATCGCGCCATCCCGCAGATCGGCTCGATGATCGGCCGGCTCGTGCGCGTGGAGGACACCGCCGCGCGATTGGGTCCGGAAGTCTTCGCGCTCGCGCTTCCCAACACGCCCAGCGCAAGCGGCCGCCTGGCCGGCGAGCGGATCGCCGCGGTCATCGGCTGCACCGCGTTTGAAGCCGGCGAAGGCCAGGCGCCCTTCGTCGTGGAGTTCGACCTTGGGGTCGCCCCGGTGACCTCCGCCGAGTCCGCCGGGCGCGCGCTCGAGGAGGCGGCCTCCCGCGCGCATGGATTGAAGGCGAGCTGATGCCGACACACGCCGCGGCCGCGCCTTACTGGACCTCCATGGTTCCGCTGGTTGCGATCGCCCTGGTGATCCTGCGAAACGGCCGCGCCCGCCGCCTGCGAATCGAAACGCTCTGGGTGATGCCGGTGGTGATCCTGGCGCTCGTCGGCCTGTCCTTCACCGCCCAGGGCATGCCCAGCCCCGTGATGCTGGGCCTCGACATCGCAGCTCTGGTCGTCGGCGCCGGGCTCGGCTGGTGGCGCGCCCGCTTCACCCACATCAGCGTCGACCCGACCACCCACCAGCTCACCAGCCACGCCTCGCCCATCGGCATGCTCGTGATCCTGGCGATCTTTGCCCTGCGCTACGCCGTGCGGCTCTATGCGCCGCAGGGCGCCAGCACGCTGGGCGTTCCAGCGATCGCCATCGCCGACGCCCTGCTGATTATCACCGTGGGCCTCGTCTGCGCCCAGCGGCTGGAGCTGGCGCTGCGCGCGACGCGGCTGCTCGCCGAGGCGCGCGCCGGCGGGCCGACCTCTGAATAGGCGTCAGGCGGCGAGTTTCGCAAGCTCCGTCAGGATCCGCTCGGCCGCGCCCAGGCGCTGCTCGGGTGTCTCCCACTCGCCCTTCACCACCACCTTGCTGTCGGGGCGGACGCGCCAGGCGACCTGGTTCTTGGCGACGAAGGCGATGAGCGCGGCGGGATTCTTGACCGTCTCATTGCGGAAGGAAACGACCGCGCCCTTCGGGCCGACGTCGATCTTGGAGACGTTGGCCTCGCGGCAAAGCCCCTTGATGGCCACGACCTTCAACAGCTGGCCGGCTTCCGGCGGCAGCGGGCCGAAGCGGTCGATCAGTTCGGCGGCCAGCGCTTCGCGGTCGTCCGCCTTCTCGGCGTCGGACAGCCGGCGATAGAGCGACAGGCGCACATTGAGGTCGGGCACATATTCTTCGGGGATCAGCACGGCCGCGCCGGTGTTGATCTGCGGCGACCAGCCCCGATCGCCCTCCGCGCCTTCATCGCCGGCGTGCGTCTTCAGCTCGTTGACCGCGTCCTCCAGCATCTGCTGGTAGAGCTCGACCCCGATCTCCCGGATATGGCCGGACTGCTCCTCGCCCAGCAGGTTGCC
>Ga0207690_10001572_pt1 | contig 14284 bp, 13 predicted proteins | sample KBSC23metaG_FD_184315 | JGI IMG/M metagenome (GOLD analysis project Ga0207690, IMG submission 184315) | Corn rhizosphere microbial communities from Kellogg Biological Station, Michigan, USA - KBS C2-3 metaG (SPAdes) (version 2) | ecosystem: Host-associated > Plants > Roots > Rhizosphere > Soil ...
CTCTTCGTAGTCCGGGCCATCATTCAAGCACGCCCGGTTCACGTCCCCAAACAATTCCTCAGTTCCTTGCCGAACAAGTTATAGCAACGCAAGGGACGCGCGATCCTGCCTTCCTCGACGACGTCAACGTCAGCAGCTTGCCGGGCTGCCCCCCCGCGATTCCGTTGGAGCAACGAGAACGGACGTGCTTGCGCGACATGCCTGGATACACAGCGCCCCGATTACCGGTCCGCGCCGTCGCTCGGCCGCGCGTTGATCCCGCGACGTCGATCCAGCACCCGTTGTCCGTCTACCAGCAATTGCTGACCGAGGTGCGCGCATGAACTTGCGGCAGAAACGCATCGACGAGCACTGCCAGAGTTTGAAGCTCGAGGGACTGATGCCGGCCTTGATGACGGACGGCTATGTGCCGTATGACGACATCGCCAACCGCTACGGACTTATGCACCTCGGGTGCTGGGCGCACACACGACGCTACTTGATCGAGGCAGAAGAGGCGCTCAAAGGCCGCGCGCGCTAAGCATCCCGTTGCCGGGTTCATTGAGCGCATCGGCAAGCTGTCTGCCGTCAAGGCTCAGACCACGGACATGACAGCACAGCAGCGGCAGCAGGTCCGTGCAGCACAAAGTCGGCCGGTGCTAGGCGAGCTTGAGGCGTTGCTCCTGCAGCACCTGCACAGCGTGCAGCCACAAAGCCTTCGGCAAAACCTTGCACTACCTGCACGGCCAGTGGCCCAAGCTGATCCGTTACATCGAGAACGGCGCCTGGCCGATCCCGAACAATCCGTGTGAGAACGCCATCCGACCGTTCGTCGTCGGACGCCGCAACTGGTTGTTCTGCGATACCGTGGCGGGCGCCAACGCCTCGGCCAACCTGCACTCGCTGGTGGAGACGGCCTAGGCCAACGACGTCGATCCGTACCGCTATCTCGTTGCTGCGCTCAAGCTCCTGCCAAATGCGCAGACCGCTGACGATTACGAAGCCTTGCTGCCTTGGAATCTGACGCCAGCGCAGTCCTAACTCGCGCTCACACAGCTCGCAAGGACGACCTCAATAGATCCCTACCAATAGATCGCATACGCCTATCGAAAAAACGCCCTCACGCGGCTACCGACCCACAAAGCGGCCGAAATCGCCGAGCTGCTCCCGCATCGCTGGACGCCCAGCGCTTCCTGACTGGCAAGACGGGTTCACCGGGGCTTACTCGTACTCGGAGTCAAGCTTTCATAAGCAGGCGGCGCTTCAGCCTTGACCACTGAAGCGTAGCTCGGCGGCAAGTCCTGCATGCTTTCCACACCCTGCATGCCTTTCTCACTCTTGAGCGCCATAATTTGACTCTTCAGACCCGCATACTTCTCCATTTTGTGATTCAAATCATTCAAACGCTTGTCCAACGATTCCATCTTATTTTCATGCGCACTTTTAATCGCATTCCTTCTATCCACAACGGAAGGACAATTACCATTCCATTTTCCAATCTCTCTACTAAATTTGTTCTCGGCTTTTATCTTTTCAGCTGCTACCGTCATAATAGTGACATTCAACTTATCTTGTTTTGCACCAATCAAATTCGACGCAAAATCCACATGTCCACCCCCCTTGCTTTCTGCACGCCTTACTGCGTCCACCGATGAATTTGTTGTAAATATATTTGAGATAACAGGTATAATCGATGTCATGATTCTATGATTTGTGTATTTGGTTGAAAGTCATCCGCCTTCAATGGAGATGCCTTGCAAGTATAAAATAGCCACCATCGAATTCAATAAGCCCTCACTCATCGCAACGAGAGAAAATACACAAACCGCCAATAATTTCCTCATGCCAGCAGTTTATGTGGAACATAAACCACTCCCCCATAATTCATAGAAGCCAGCCCAACACGCTCAATAGTTGAGGATGCGATATTTCTTATGAATTCGCTCTGCATCGCAATCAATGCGCCTCTCGCGAGCAACGGACGATCATTCCTGTGCAATAGCAACAAAGATCCGCGCGGCGCTCTTCGTAGTCCGGGCCATCATTCAAGCACGCCCGGTTCACGTCCCCAAACAATTCCTCAGTTCCTTGCCGAACAAGTTATAGCAACGCAAGGGACGCGCGATCCTGCCTTCCTCGACGACGTCAAGGTCAGCAGCTTGCCGATGAGCGTGGGTGACGATCAAGTTCGCCTAGAAAACCGAGCAGCGCTTGCGTAACAAAGTCTGGTTGTTCTAGGTTGGAGGTATGACTCGCGTTGGGGACTTCCAAGTATTGGCAACCGATGCGTTGGGCCATTTCCCGCGATTCCGACGGAGGCCGTACGGGATCGTATGCCCCGCACATGACTAGGGTCGATGCCGGGTCTAGCGCATGTAAAGAAGATCGCCGATCGGCTCGCTGAAAGATCATTCGTCCGATAGGAACAATGCTTTGCCGCAATACGTCTGCGGACCAAGAAGAAAGCTGTTTGCGGAACGAGGACTTCAGGGATACCGCACCGGAACCGGAGTCGCGGAAAAACAGGGACGCCACTTCGTCGAGCAGGGCGGGAGGAAATCCCTCGCTGGTCTCGACGCGATCCAGAATATCCATGAAATAGGCCTGAGACTTCTCTGGCTCTGGACCCAGATACGTTCCCAACAATATTAAGCCCTTCGCCCGCCCAGGCGCCATCAACGCAAGCTCGGCCGCCAGCATTCCACCGACAGATTGACCGACTAAGACATAGCTTTGCAGCCCAATGCTATCGAGCAATCCCTGCATGTGGCGGGTCAGAGCAGCTAGATCGGCCGTCCCGTTGGGCAGCGGGCCGGAACTGCCATGCCCCCATAGGTCCGGAACAATGACGCGGTAGTGCGCCTCCAGAGCCTGGATTTGTGGAGTCCACATAAATGCGTTAGCGAGATAGCTATGCAGCAAGACAACCGCCTCGCCCGTGCCGCGATCCATGTAGTACATGGACTGATTCATGAGCTTGACTCTTGGCATATCGTGGCCTCCTGCTATCGCTCAGGATTGGATCGACTCAGTTCGAAGCCAAGAGAACATGCGCGTTGGAGCCACCCAGGCCAAACGCACTGACGCCCATGAAATAGGTTTCCTTTGGATTCAATGTGCGCGTATTTTGCGCCAGCTGCACGGGCGACGATCCGTCAAGCAGTGGCGCGGCCTCATCTGCATAGGCACTCGATGGCACGTGCCGGTGGGACAGCATGAGTGCCACCTTAATCAGTCCGGCAACACCCGACGCTGCCTCGGTATGGCTAATAAGACTTTTGACCGATCCAAGCGGACAGGCGGATTCCCTGCCTTCGAATACCTGCTGCAACGCCATGATCTCCATGCGATCGCCTTGCCGAGTGCCGGTCCCGTGTCCCTCGATGTAGGCGACGTCGGCAGGCTCAATACCGGCCTTGACGTAGGTTTGCCTCAGCAACGTCACTTGAGCCTGAATATTGGGGGCCGTAAAGCGGCTGCTTTGCCCACCATGATTGGTATGGCTGGCACCAATGGTTGCGTACCTACGCGCGCGTCCCGAGGGCACATCTTGCGCTCGGCATAGCGCCAATACACCCACACCTTCCGCACGTCCAATCCCGTTGGCGTGCTCGCTGAACGACCGGCAGCGGCCATCCGGAGAGCCCACGCCGATGATCTGATAGAACTTCTGCAGCAAGGGGGACAGGATCACGTTCACGCCTGCCACCAATGCCAAGTCGCATTCGTCATCGCGCAACGCGCGAACGGCGTGATGCAACGCAACGAGGGCCGAGGAGCATGCCGAATCAATCGTCATGCTCGGACCGTGGAGATCCAACTCGTAAGACAGACGGTTGGCGATCATGCACAAGCCATTGCCCGTGACATTCATGCCTTCAATGCGGGCCACGTCACCAAATTGCAGATAGGCCATGTCGTTAGCCATCGCGCCAACGAAAACACCGGTGCGGCTACCTTTTACGATCTCAGTAGTAAGGCCCGCATCCTCCAGTGCCTTGCACGTGTGAGTTAGCACCAGCTTTTGCTGAGGATCCATCCAGAGCGCCTCGCGCTCTGGAATATGAAACCGGCTCGCATCGAAGATATCCGCATGATCGATATATCCTCCAGCGACCGGTATGTTCAACGCATCCGCCACGCGCAGAAGCTCCTCCCGATGCCCAGGTGGGAGTCCGATAGCGGAACGATTCTCCTTGATCAACTGCCAATAGGCGTCCAGCCCCTCTGCCCCGGGAAAGTGGCAGCTCATGCCCGCAATGACAATCATGTGTGTCCTCTAACAAGTACGGTAGACCCAAAGGACCCCACCATTAGCTGAGCTCTTGACACCAAGGTGGAAGTGCGACTGGGATATCACCGCGAGGCAACTTGCGCCGAGTACTGGCCCTCAAGATAGGAAGCCATGGCGTCAATAGTGGGGTAGTCCCACCCGAGGGTCGGCTCGATGTCCATCTGCAGCCATGTACCAAGCTTTTCGAACAATTCGACAACCGTCACAGAGTCCACACCAAGCTTCGATACCGGGATATCGCATGAGATCTTTTCTGGCGGCACTTCAAGCACCTCAGCCACCAACGACACCAAATGTGACTTGATGTCATCGCGAGTAAGTTTTTCGTTCATACGTTCGCCTCGTTTTTATAGGCAGATTCAATTCATGGCCAAACAGCCGTCATCGCGGTGAGCTAGCGCATCGGCGAAACCTATAGGATCCGTCCGCTATGCTAGCCCCTGAACCTGAGTAGCCATCCGTAGGGTACGTTCGCGCATATTCAACTTCGAAACACATAGTCGCTCATGGATTTCTCCGGCGTCCTTCAACGTGGGCACCATTCAATCCAGAATGAATCAATCTTTCATTTACAAGCGTTGCGCTAAAATCCCAACAAATCTGAGCCATCAGGTATCGGCGTGATTTTCTGCCTATTTTTCCTCATCCTCCAGCTCAGCGGAGCTCCATGCTGCCGAGACAAAGGTACACCCAAGCTTCACCACACTCAAATTAATTTGGATGATGAAAAATTCTCATCCATCTGTAAATTTTCTGTCTATTTTTAATAAAATTTAAGCCAAGGCAGAGATGCATAGCATCTCGCGCTCCACCGACGCAGACGCCGCTACCTTACTGCAATGGAGTCGCGAGATAAGGTGCTTCCGTAGTCGTGCCGTACCGACCACGCAATCAGATCGCGCGTATTTATATCACCTGTATTCGTTATGATGAACTCACGGATCGTCACTTCGCATTCGCCGTACTTTTCCGCGCACCGGGGTTTCCTTATAAAGACGGAAACACCCTAGTTAACACATGCGAATCCCGTGCGTCGCGATCTTCAAACGATTTAGATGAGTTGTTTCGCAATTTTATTTGCCTCGACGGAACACGAAGCATACAAATACCTGGTCGACTGCGATCTGATGCTCATCAGCATGAAATGCCATTTTTCACGCGATCGCCTTAGTTTCCAGACGACACACGGATGATTGCTTTGGGAGGCGCCTATGGGCACGCCCATCGCCATCACAGTTTCGATATCTCAGCCTGCATGCAGGCAATGCGCCGATATGGGGGCTGCGTCCAGCAAGCTACGATTGCTCGCGCTTGTCGCAGACGTGTCACGTGTCTATTCGAGAACGCGGAATGCCCACTCTATGTCACCCGGCAGTCGCCGTGCCTGAGCACGTAGTGACGATGGAGCAAACACTAGAATTAGCGCGCCTGATCCACGCAAGTCATCCGCAGTTGCCGCTCATTCTGCGACTCATCGCCAATACCGGCGTGCGTGAACGGCACTTTGTGCAGCCTCTGGACGACACATTGCGCCACCCCGGTTTTGAGCAGCGCAATCTTCTTTATGCAAAGGAGTCCAGGACGCGCGTCCCTGCCGTTGTCGAACAAGCCTTGGCGAACGCAAGCCTGCGCGCAGACCAAATCGACGCAATCATTTATGTCTCGTGCACGGGCTTCATGATGCCCTCGCTCACAGCCTGGATGATCAACCATCTGGGGTTTCGTTCTGATACGCGGCAACTGCCGATCGCCCAACTCGGCTGCGCAGCCGGTGGCGCGGCAATCAACCGTGCTCATGATTATTGCTTGGCGTACCCCGAGGCGAATGCCCTCATTGTTGCATGCGAGTTTTGCTCGCTTTGCTATCAGCCAACGGATTTGGCTGTTGGCAACCTGCTCTCCAACGGATTGTTTGGCGATGCCGTTGCCGCTGCTGTCGTGCGCGGCAGAGGAGGCAGCGGCGTTCATCTGACCAACAATGCCTCACGGGTTGTCTTGGGTACGGAGGACTGGATTGCCTACGCGGTCAAGGCCACCGGATTCCATTTTCTACTCGACAAACGGGTGCCGGGAACCATGGAGCAGCTTGCACCGGAACTGCTCTCCGTCGCGGCCGAACATGATTGGGATGCCGCCGCGCTGGACTTCTACGTTATCCACGCTGGGGGACCGCGCATTCTCGACGACCTGTCACGCTTTCTCAATGTGAATGCTGGCATGTTTGACCATAGCCGAGCAACGCTCACCCAGTTTGGCAACATCGCGTCCGCTGTGGTCTTTGATGCCCTGCGTCGCCTGTTCAATGCGGGGGCACTTTATGAGGGTGCACGCGGCATCATCGCCGCCTTTGGTCCGGGCATCACTGCCGAGATCTCGCTCGGCACTTGGGCTTAACGCGCCCTTTCACCTCGCAAACGCATGCGTTTGCCTCAACGGAGCTCACGCCATGACTTCAGTATCCACCGACATCGCTACACAAATCACTCTGGGGGGCGACTTGACGGTCAACCGCCTCGGCTATGGTGCGATGCATCTGACTGGCCATGGCATGTGGGGGCCACCGCCTGACATCGAGAGTGCCGTCCGGTTGCTGCGCCGTGCTGTCCATGACCTCGGGGTGAACTTCATCGACACCGCCGACGCCTATGGCCCGGGCGACAATGAAGAGATCATTCGCCGCGCACTGCATCCGTACCCCAAGGACCTCGTTATCTCCACCAAAGGCGGTATGTTGCGCTCTGGTCCGAACGATTGGATCCATGGCGCGCCGGGTGCTCCTTACATTGTCCCGTTGGGACGTCCAGAGTACCTGCGTCAACAAGTCGAGATGAGCCTGCGTCGCTTGGGAGTGGAGCGCATCAGTCTCTATCAATTGCACAGCATCGACCCCAGCGTGCCGCTCGCCGAATCATTGGGCGAACTCGTTCGTCTTCAAGACCAGGGAAAGATCCATCACATCGGTCTTTCCAATCAGCCTGGGGTCAGCATCGAGCAACTGGCGCAGGCGCGCAAAGTCGCAAACATTGTTGCTATCGAGAACCTATACAACATCGCGGACCGCGCTGACGAAGCAACCTTACGCTATGCGCAAGAGCACCAAGTCGCATTCATCCCATGGTTTCCGCTGGGGCATGGCGGCTTGGTTGGACCAGACAGTGCTCTGCGACCGATCGCCACCCGATATGGGCTGACCCCCTCCCAGTTAGCGCTCGCTTGGTTGCTGCACCACTCCCCGTCCACACTCCTGATCCCGGGCACGACATCGATCCCGCATCTTGAAGAAAACGCGCGAAGCCTCGACGTAAGGCTGGATGACCACCAGTTGGCGGAAATCTCGGCCGCGATCGACGAAGCGAAGCTCCCGACATGGCGCCCGGAGCGTTGAACCGTGATTGGAAGACGGTGAGCCCGCTCACCGTTGCCATGGTCGACATCAGACTCGGGCTTCGAGCGGCGAGCATGCCAAAACATCCAGTGCGTGAAAGCACAAGCCCTCACCACTTCATCGATCAGGAGAACCGCATCATGACGAACACACACGCGAACGCGAAGACGCTGACGATTGTCTACGATAACCTCTCGCGCATCGCCGAATTCTGTGAAGAAGATGTTGTGCTGCACCCTGCCGGCCGCAATGCGCCAGGAACGCCGGCGCAAGTGGTCGGAAAGCAAGCAGTGCACGATTGGGAAGTCAACCTGATCGAACTGAGCGGTGGCACCCTCAAGATGGATGTTCAGACGATCAGCGCCAACGACTACTTTGGCGCCGTGCTTGGCCTGTTGCGGGTGCGTCGAGGCGAAGACGAAATATGCATGCCGTTCTGTGGCCTTTGGCGCTTCCGTGACGGCCGCATCATCGAGCACTGGGAAAACGCTTACGATGCGGCCGTCCTTGAGCAATTCCTAAAAACTGGCGAGGTCGAACCCGAGAATACGTGGCTCTGTGCACGTTGAGGTGATTCGCCGTTCAGGCGAAAGAAATGCGCTCACACAATATAGAGATTTTTCAATATGCCGCACTTCCATGTATTCGGCGTATGCCGCGACCAAGACTCTAGCCTTTTCATCGACTATGTCGCCGACAGTCCGGATCATCACAGATCAGATCTTCTGCGACATTTGCGGCAAGCGCCCCATGAACGGCTGCAAGCTTGGCAAGCGCGTGGTGCATTGAACGACGCCGACATCTTCGAAATCGAATCCGTAGAAGGATGCGAGGCGGCGAAAGAGGCCGTTGCATGTTGGCAGGCCTATTTCCGTAGCCTTGGCGAGTCCATCATTGACGGCGGCCATCTCTGCGATCGGTTGCCCTGAGGGGTTGCCTCTTATAGCTTGGAACCAATCACCACTCCATTTGAGGCGGGCGCCTCGAAGCGGATCGTTTCGAGGCGCGCGAACCCCGCAGCGTTAAGCCAAGCGCGATACTCCGCAGCGGTATAGTTCCGCCCCCAAGTCTCGATCAGCATGTTGAGGCTCATGAGCGCGGCATCTACAGGGCCGTCTTTGCTATCGTCGACAAACAGGTCAGCAATAATGAGCTTTCCGCCTTGAGCAAGCGCAGCAAAGCACTTATCGATGATCGTCCGGCAATCCTCCTCGCTCCAATCCAGTAGGACTTTGGACAGCAGAATGGCATCGTGCCCCGTCGGGAGCTGAGCGTCAGCAAAAAAATCCCCCTCGATCAGGCGGATCCGGTCCTTCATTCCGGCTTGCTCGATCTTGTGCCGGGTCAACTCGCAAACGAATGGCAAGTCGAACACGCTTGCGCTCAACCCAGGGTAACGCTGACACAGGGTGATATCGTTGGCCGCGCCGCCACCACCGACATCGAGCAGACGTTCAACCTTAGAAAAATCGACCGCGTCCGCCATGACTTGCGATGTGGTAATTGACAGAGCGTACATCGCCTCCCAAAAGGTCTCCAACAGAACCGGGTCTTCACCATCGAACAGCGACTTCTGGCGAGCTGGGTCCCATGTCAATGGGCGGTTGCTGCGCAAGGCATCCTTGAGCCGCATCCAGGCCGGGTACTCGCGACGATCGGCCATTTCAATCCATCCCCCAAAGTACAGGGGCTTGCCGCGCACCAAGTATGCGTCTGCCAAAGGGGTGTTCACGTAGACGTCGCCACGCCGCTCGAGCAAGCCGAGCGCCGCCGCTGCGGTGAGCAGCATCTCCGCGGGTCGCCGTTGAAATCCATATCGCTTTGCGCATTCGCTGATGCTCATTCCAGACGAATCGGACAAATTGGTGAACAAGTCCAACTCATGGGCAACAGCGAGTGTTTTCGAGGCCCAAAACCCCGTGACCAAAGCCATCAACGGCTTTGCGCTTGGCGCATGTTCAAAATGCTCCGCCATGGCAGCCTCCTATATGAAAGAGAGATGTTGCTTGCAACCGATGACTACCAACCAGAACCACTGCTGCGTATGCATGCCCGGGAAGCGTTCGAGCAACCGTCGCCAAGCCAAATTGTCGATATTGCTTCATGATGAGTACCGTGACGCATTCGTGCTTGGTGCCAAAGCGCAAACAGTGTTTCAGCAACTGTTGTGATCTTCGCCTGGAACCTGTCGAACAAATGCGTGCGTCAGTACGCTCCGACAGCAAGCGCTACTGCTGTGGGCCGATTTGGCGATAATTGATTGACCCGTATGCTGCGCATCTATGTCAGTCAGTATGTACGGGCCCATCTCGTTTTCAAGTGCCTTTGATTGTTGAGCCAATGTGGAAGATCCGCTGGTAACTGCGAGGTGCCGCGCCCAGTTGGCCAGACCAGCCTCTACGCACACGCCAAGCAATACAGGCGTATGAGGCGCGCACAGCGTCACGAGTGGGCAGCGATGCGCGACGTCGGACGACAGCTCGCCGTGGTGGCGATACAGCGCCCCACAGCGCCAGAAGAACTCACCGATCGCGGCAAGCGGATTCTGTCGCCGGAACCGAAGGACAAATGCGAGCGCCACGCGCCGCGCGCGCTGGAGGCCGCATGCGGGCCAAAGGCGATGCACGAGGCGAGCTGTAGGAATTCGGCGTGGTGATGTCCGATGACATCTCAGGCGGATGCCTGGGCCGTGGGGAGAACAGATGCGAGCTTGTGTCGCCGGCAAAAAATTCGGCTTTACCACCAACAACACAGGCAATTCGGGGCATCAATCCACGAGCGGTCGGGCGCGCGGCACCGGCCAAGCGTCAGTTGTCTGTACGCTCATGGGACGGGACTCGCCCCAGATATCGCATTGTTCCTAGCAAGTGATGATCGTCGTGTCGCTCCAGTGCACCAATTGCAGCTCGTGCACTCTCTTGAGGTGAGATCTTCCGGCTATGCAGTTACCCAGAGCCGCCTCGGAGCACCTAGTCTGCCGTACTGCCGCCTCTGGACGACAACGCTGCTTTCCCACCATCAAAAACGGGCCCAACTTGAATACGCTCGTATCGAAACGGACTGAAGTGCGCGAAACATCATTGCAAATCCATTCCCACGCGCGCTTCATCTGTCGAGCGTCACTGGCTGAGCGTTTGAGCTTCGACTAGCATGGTGGAATCCGCAGCGTGTTGGAAAATGTCCATCGGGATCACAAAATGCTGAACTGGCGCTCGTTCTTAACCCGATATCAAGGCGCCATTGGAAAGATTGTCGCAAGTTGTGCTGTGGTGTCATTGGCAATCTTCGCAGGAAAGCCAAATTTTGAGTCACTTTTTGCCTCCTTTGATCGGGTGCACTTCGACGTCTGCACGGCACTCTTTGCTCAGAATAATTCGCACAGTGTTGTCCTCATCCATAAAGGTGAGCGAAGCCTCAGGGAGATGGGACGAGACGCAATATTCTCACCCGTAGATAATGCCCGACTCTTCGCGCGCCTAAACGGCGCGGCGGCAATTGTCTTCGACATACCAGTGCCAGCACGGGAGGCTCACGACAGTGTTTTCTTTGATGCGGTGCGCTCAAATGGGAAGGTGGTAGCGGCATTACCGTCGGTGACGCGGGACGCGAAGGGAAAATTGCTATTGCCCCTGCTCGCAGAGTTCGCCAACGTAGTCGCAGCAATCGGACAGCGCGACGTCATCGAAGGGCCATACGGCGTGGTTACAGGCATTGTGCCTTATCGACTCATCGATGGCCGACTCTACCCTCACATATCGCTTGAAGCCATCCGACTGGCGAGACCATCGCAGGGGGTCGGAGATCTGCGTCCTTATGAGACAAGCCAGGTGACAGCGTTTGGGAATCGTCCAAGACGTTCGATACTGCTCACGCTCTCGCGCCTCGATCCTGTCGATCGATACTCGTACGTGGATGTGCTTTCAGGCAGAGTGTCGCCCAGCGTATTCGCAGGAAAGATCGTATTCATTGGGCATTCGATATATCAACCCATTGGCGAATACCGCATTTCCTCAATCAGCAATGATCTTGTCAATGGTGCAGAACTAGATGCAATGGTCACCGCCGCGCTGATCGACAAAGGAATAGTTAGAAAACTTCCAGATTGGCTTGATTTGCTACTGGACCCCCTACTGGGATTGGTCATGCTGTGGATATGCTGGCGCGCACGTCCACGCCGATTGCATTTCTATGCTCTCCTCTGGAGTGCGGCAATTCTGGCATCTTCGACCTTTGCCCTGGGCTGGTTCCACGTCTGGGCTCCAGTTGGCTCTGCCCTAGCGATCTGCCTGGCGATCTATAGCTACTTTGTTTGGAGTCAACTTGCAAAAATGCACCGGGTTTTCCGAGCTGAATTGAGAGCTCTGAGGCAACTGGCAACAACCCTCGGCTTCGCTATTCCGTCGGAAAGCGCTAAGCCTTACATTGCGACTCGGTCTTTGCGCGAAATTCAGCTCGCCATGCGGCAGATTCGCAATCTACAGGAAGCGTATGTCAATGTTATCAACTTGCTGCCATACCCCGTCGTCCTGGAGCAAGACCGCGAACTACTTCTCTGGAACCAGAAGGCCGTCGAACTGCTCGGGGAAATTACGACCCGCGTAGAAGCACACGAGGAAACTCGCTCCCATCTGAAGGAATACATCGCTCGCAATCTGGACCACGTATCGCCGCACGGTGATGAACTAAAGCTAGCGGGCAAGGCGTACATGCTGTTTGCGATTCCTTTTGATCGCTTCCCACAGATAGCGGAGGAGACGCCCACCTCTCACCTCATCTGTCTGGTAGATGTTGACGATGTGAAACGCTCTGTCACCCATGACAGGCAAACGCTGCGCCATATCGCGCACGATTTGCGCAATCCACTCACTACCATGCTGGCGCTGATAGAGGCGCAATCGGTACAAGCCGGGTTGAGAACTGGTCTGCCACGCAACGAGGTGTTCATGTCCGAGTTGCGCAATCTCGTTGATTATAGTTTGCGGATGGCGCAAGACTTTATGCAACTGTCTCGCGCTGAAAACCTCGAGCGTAGCGCTTTTGTTCCGGTCGAGCTCAGTGGACTCGTTGAGGAGGCAGTTGATCGACTGATCGTCTCAGCCAAAGCGAAGTCGATTTCTTTAGAAGTCATACAAATGCAGTCGGAGCCATTGTTGGTGATGGGGAACCACGACATGCTCCTACGAACCGTCATCAATATTTTGGACAATGCGATCAAGTATTCTCCCGAAGACACGTCCGTCGAAGCGAGCGTCGATCACCAGATGTTCAGCGGCCGAGAGTGCGCGATTATCCGAGTGCGTGATCATGGCATCGGCATCCCGAAAGAAGCGATTGCGCAGCTATTTGAGCCGTTCTTCCAGGTAGGCACGAGTTCGGGAACCAAGTCCGACGGTGTTGGCCTTGGTCTGTCCTTTGTGAAAGCCGTGGCTGATCGACACAGCGGTCAGGTGCTCGTTGAAAGTGAAGTCGGCAAAGGCACAATCATTAGCTTGGCGCTACCGCTAATGCGCGTACAACCGGACTCCGATCTGACCGATCCCGTCATCAGCGCCGAACACTGAGCCGAATCGAGTTCCGCATTATTGAGTTTTGCCTAAATCATGACAACCAGTCCCCAGTACCTTGCGGAAGACCAGATTGCATCGAGCAGAGACGGTTGGCGATGGCGAAAGCGCAAACCGGCATTAAGGTATTTCAGGAACTTTTGTGTGATGCGTTGTAATGTGCGCAAGTCAGTCTTGCACGCGAATCACTGTACGGCTGCGGGCCTTCAATCGACGCGTGTTCCTTGACTGCGGAGTTGATCTACCTATAGTTATGAAGAATGCGGAGGCATTCCATGGTTTTACGACCTTTCTGGATTTTTTAGACGATCGGGATAGATAAATGAGTAATTACTTATTCGCAAAAATAACCATAAATAATTTGACAAAGCTAACCCTAAATTTGCAATCCAAATCTCTATGGGGCCGGAATACCAGCAATGGTCAGGATGTTGAATCGTACTGGGATTCCGAGCCGCCTGCCATCATCAAGCCATTCGGGTCAGGGGATCCATTTGAGGAGTCGCCCAACATTGTTGTCGTGCAGCAACGATCCGCAGACGTCTGGACTGATGAACAGCCCGATTGGGAATTGGGCGGATCGCTCATATATAGCAGCGATAGCAAAAATAGCCGCGATATGCTGAAATTGGAATGGAATTTCCCCAGCTCTAAAGAGGATTTTTTTACCGCATCTTGTCTTCCAGGAAGCGGCGGCACGCTAACTGTACGCGGTGCTGAACGCAATACAATTTTCGCTAACCCGTGGGATAGGAATCACCCAGAAGTGACAATCATAATTAATGGCGTTTGACGAAAGCGGCGACAAAGTCCTACAAGGGCTCCTCGTTGAGCACAAGCTCAATCGCGGTTTTCTATTGTCGCTGTGCTGCATTGCTTTGCCAGAGCGACGTGAGAAGGTGAAGGACTGCGGTACTACAAGCGGTCATGTTGGGCAGGATCGCCCGGACCCTGATGAAAGACGCACGCGAGGGCCTCGTTCGTTAAACGGGATTGGAATCCCCGTACGATGTTCAGGCATACCCCGCGTGGGTCCAACCCGCTTTACATCAGCGATGGCAG
>Ga0207690_10001581_pt1 | contig 14241 bp, 13 predicted proteins | sample KBSC23metaG_FD_184315 | JGI IMG/M metagenome (GOLD analysis project Ga0207690, IMG submission 184315) | Corn rhizosphere microbial communities from Kellogg Biological Station, Michigan, USA - KBS C2-3 metaG (SPAdes) (version 2) | ecosystem: Host-associated > Plants > Roots > Rhizosphere > Soil ...
ATTGCAGGCCTGCAGCGTCAATTTCCGCGGGCGCGATACGTCCAGTTGGTGAGCATAGCGGAGGCACCATACAACCGGCTTTTCAAGAGGATGGCCCCATCGAACAGCAACGTCCTCATTGTCCATGATCTAAACGGGGATTCGACCGGTCTGCGCTTCAACTTCTTTGGCGGAGTCAGGGACGTCTATTGATTCCGCAGCGCTAAGAGATCTTCCAGCCCAGCGGCGGCGAACATATCGGGCGGGCAAAGGAGGTGGTTCCAGTTTCGGCCGCCGATCGGGTTCAACTGATCTGTTTCAGCCAGGCCGCGCTTCTCGTCGATGTGGAACCAACGATAGCCGAACGGAGAGATCATCCGCGAAATCTCAGCGCCGATCCGCTCGTTCAATATTTCGATCAGGATGGCCGGCCGCTTCCGTTCGAGGACATCGCGCATGCCGCGGACGACTGCAGGCTCGTGCGTTTCCACGTCGATCTTCACGGCCTGCACGGACGCCCGGCCCTTGGCGCCGAGCACGAAGTCGTCGATCGTGGTGACCTCGACGGGATAGCTGACAGTGTTCGCCAGCGGCTGTTCGAGCGATGCGCTGTAATTGAAGCCGTCTGTAGTATCGAAAATCGAAAGCATTCCGCTCTGATCGGAAACGGCCTTCTCGACGATTTCGATGTCAAAGCTATTCAATTGGGCGTTGATGCGCAGGCGATCGGCGATTCTGGAGATTGGTTCGAAAGCCACTACTTTCGCTTTCGGCGCGACCGCCGCAGCCGCCAAGCTGTATATGCCGGTGTTAGCACCAACATCGATGATCAGATTGTCAGCCCCCGTACAGAGCCTTACCCAAACCTTGAGCGACATTTGCTCCCAAGTGCCGCCGAACCCTCCCCAATAGATTTCATTCTCCAAGGCATTACCGTAGCCCACCATTTGAAAGCGGTGCGCCTCGTCAATTGCGACCTCGAACGGGCCTTCGAAGTACAAGTGCTGATAGATGGCGCGCGGCAATGCCAATCTTCCGCGAACAACGTCGAATAATTGCCGCCTAAGAGGCAGGGAGCGGTATATTCCACGCAGGAGTTGCCGCACGCCGAGGTGTCCGTTCCGGTTTGAGTGGGCTTGGCGATCCCTTAGGGCAGCTGCGTCCGGACGCGCAATCGACCATCAAACGCGGGGAGTTTGGAATTCGCCCACGGTTAAGGCACCCATCGCTTCAATGTCGGGCGAACTGAATTGATCATGCGGCCGCTGTCCTCAAAAAAGGGCGGCGCAGCTATCGCAGTTTAGTAACTGTAGGACTGCGAAACATTTTTAACAGCGTTCGGCAATCCGTGACGCCGATCCTAATCGTCCCGCGACACCCGCTCGATCCGCTCGTGACGTTCCTGCGCTTCTAGGGTCATGGTCGCGATCGGACGGGCTTCGAGGCGGCCCAGCGAGATTGGCTCGCCGGTCACCTCGCAATAGCCATACTCGCCCTCGTAGAGGCGGCGGATCGCGCTATCGATCTTGGCGATGAGCTTGCGCTGCCGGTCACGGGTGCGGAGTTCGATGCCCCAGTCGGTCTCGCTCGACGCGCGGTCGGCGAGGTCGGGCTCGCGGAACGAGTCGACCTGGAGTTGCGCCATGGTCGCCCGCGACTCCTCGATGATGTCTTCCTTCCACCCCTTGAGCTTGCGCAGGAAGTAGGCGCGGTGACGCCCGCACATGAACTCTTCGTCTTCCCGCGGGTGGTAGCCCTCAGGAAGGATGATCCTGTCAAAAGGTTCGAAGTCTTCGCCGCCGTAAAGGTCGACTAATGCCGTCGCCATTCATTCCCTCCCCGCACATGCCCACGCCAATCTGGTGTGGACGCCCCATACGCGCCGCCTGGCTGCGCCCGGGGCCACCGGTGCAGCCGGAGGCAAATTTAGGCTGACTTTACCGGGACTTATTCCAGGAAAGCCTGCCATCCCCAACTGGGCGCTATAAATATGCCGCCAAGGCTTAACAAGCACTGACACAACACAAGTGAAGAAATCGACAAGCTGTTGCGAATATGGCGCAATTTCTTGTCCGGTTCTTCGCGGTTGCAGCATTGGCGAGCGTCCCGCATAGGCCGTTCATGCGGATTCTGCTCACCAACGATGACGGCGTGAACGCGCGCGGACTGAGGCTCTTGGAGACGGTCGCGCGGCGCTTCAGCGACGACATCTGGATCGTCGCTCCAGCAGAGGAGCAATCGGGCGCAGGTCATTCGCTGACATTGACGACGCCCGTACGGCTGCGCCGGCACGACGATCGCCGATTTTCGGTCACGGGAACGCCGACCGACGCTGTGATGCTCGCCCTCGCGCACATCATGAAGGACTCGCCGCCCGATGTGATCCTGTCGGGCATCAACAGGGGCGCGAACCTCGCCGAGGACGTCACCTATTCGGGAACGGTATCCGCGGCCATGGAAGGCGCACTCGCAGGCGTGCGCTCGATCGCCCTGAGCCAGGCTTATTCGCGCGAAGGCATGGGGGACACCGTGCCGTTCGCCGCTGCCGAAACGTGGGCCGAGCGTGTGCTCGGGCCGTTACTCGAGTTCGAGACTGAGCCCAAGACTCTGATCAACGTGAACTTCCCAGCGATGCCGCCCGAGGACGTGAAGGGCGTTCGCGTCTGCCGCCAGGGAATTCGAGACTACGGGCGCCTTCGCATCGTCGAGCGCACCGATCCGCGCGGCTATGATTATTACTGGTTCGGGCTGGGCCCGATGGTCGAGACTCCGGGCCATTCGACCGACCTGGAGGCAATAGCGGACGGCTACGTGTCAGTCAGTCCGCTGCACCTCGATCTGACGCACGAAGCATCGCTTGAGCAGCTCCACGAACGCATCGCGGCTACGTCCTAGGCGCAGCCGCGAAGAAGAGTTCGATTAACGTAACGGCTTAGCGGCCGCGCTCACCTCGTTGGGCTGGCGGCGGCGGCGGCGCGTTGGTGGAGGCCGCGAGCCAGGTCGAGGTCGCGTTGCACGAGCTCGTCAGAGTCATCGGCTGACCGGCCTGGAACGGACCATTATAGGGCCAGCACTCCTGCGCCGTTCCGTTGCTCAGGCACAGCTGCCCATTTGCCGCCGTCCAGGTGCCGTTGACGACCGTGCCGCCCGGCGAAGTAATCGTGGCCTGCCCGCCGGGGTTCAGAACGACTGTGTCAGTGATGCCATTCGTCGTCACCTGAACTGGCTGCCCGACGATTTCCGCGGCCTGCGCGAGGGCTGTACCAGGCAAGACGGCAATTGCCGCGAGTCCAACCACCACCCGTCCGACAAAGCTGCTTTTCATGACGCCTCTTACCTCCTCGTGAGAGTGAGACCGCCCAAGCGAACGGATCAGGCCGGACTGTTCGCGTGGCTGGTGTGGTGTACCGCGAGATAAATTCCGACAGCGGCTGCAAGCGCAAGCAGGCCGAGAACGAGCGGACTGATACCGCCGCCTGTGGGGACCGGCTCAACCGGCGCGACTGCAGGCGCTGGCGGAGGCGGTGGTACCGCATCGGTCACCGGCAACACGCAGCCCGCGCCAGGCGCCTGCGCCGCAGTGGCAGCTGCACCACACATAACGGCAGCAGGAGCCCCGCCGCTCATCGCGGTTAGAACACCCCAGGGGTTAACCTGCTGGACCGTCCCGGTGGTCGATGCCGCTGCGGCAGTGGAACTGAGCATCAACGAACCTGCGATGCACGCGCCAACGACGCCCCTGAATCCAAGCCTCGTCATCTCAACCCTCCGGCAGGCGGGTACTTTTCCCGCTCAATTGTGCGAAACCATTAGTCCACGGAGAAGTTTCATTCCACCAATTTGATAATTAATTCCTGCCCCGTGTTGCAAGAGCGCCGGCTTTGCATGAGCGATCGTTAATTTTGCCCTCAAATCAGGTAGCGAACGCTGCCTCCCGGAAATCGGCGGCAGGGGCGCTGCGCCCGTGAGCCTCAAGCCATGCTTGAAACATCAACACGGCCCAAAGCTTGAACTGATTGGGCCGACCAGCAAGATGCTCGTCCCAGGTTCTGCGGATCATCTGGGGATGGAAAAACCCCTCTTCGCGCAGCCGGCGTTCGTCGATCAGGGCTTCGGCCCAGTCGCGCAATGGCCCGCGCAGCCAGCTATCGAGCGGAACCCCAAATCCCATCTTCGGTCGCTCGATAAGCTCGCGGGGCACATGGCGATACAGAACCTGCCGAAGCAGCCACTTCGTCTCGTGTCGGCGGATCTTCAATTTAAGCGGGACGCGCCAGGCAAACTCAACGACTTCCGGATCCAGGAGCGGCACCCTCGTTTCAAGCGAAACGGCCATGGCCGCCCGATCGACTTTCACCAATATGTCATTGGCAAGATACCCGAGCATGTCCTGCGCCATCATCCGCTCAACACCGCCGAGATCGGAGAGCTGGTCAGAGCCATTCATGGTCGAGGCTCTTTCCGATGAGGCGCCGATCACGAAAGCGGCAGGATCGCGCCACAACGACAACATGCCATCGTAAAGCTGGTCGAGCGTTTCGCTCGGCAGCATGGAAGCGCCCTTATGCACTTTCTCGCCGAAGCGGCCCGTGCGGACGGAGCGCGGCAACAGACCGCCCGCAGCTTCGCCGACGCTCGTCCAGGCGGCGACTGGCACCATCGTCAAAGCGCGAGCCGCCGCGACACGCAAAGACATCGGGATGCCAGCGATCTTATGCCAAAGGCCGGCGGTGAAAAGATATCGGTCGTAGCCGCCGAACAGCTCGTCGCCCCCGTCGCCCGACAAAGCAACGGTGACATGTTTTCGCGCGAGCGCCGCAATCAAGTGGGTGGGGATTTGTGACGAGTCCGCGAACGGCTCGTCATAGATTGCCGGTAGGCGCGGAATGACGTCCATCGCCTCCTTAGCGGTCACATAGAGTTCAGTATGGTCCGTGCCGAGATGCCTGGCGACGGCCTTTGCATGCTCGGCCTCATTATACGCGCTCTCGTTGAAGCCGACGGTGAAGGTCCTCACCGGGCGCGACGAGAGCTTCTGCATGATGGCGACGACGGTCGAGGAATCGATCCCACCTGAGAGGAACGCGCCCAACGGAACGTCGGACATCATTTGCCGTCCGACCGCGCGTTCAAGAATGCGTTCGAGCTCGTCGCGCGCAGCGTTCGCGTCGCCCTCGAAGGGGCTTGCGACACCGTTCCGGGCAATATCGGCGCCCGACCAATATTCCTCGAAGACGGGCTCGTCCGCTTCGCTGCGTACCGTCATCATCGCCGCGGGGGGCAGCTTCAAGATTCCGCGATAGATCGATAAGGGCGCCGGCACATTAATGTAGCGGACCAGAAGCCCCAAGGCTTCGCGGTCGATTTCGCGTTCGAACTTCGGATGCGCCGCCAAGGCCTTGAGCTCGGAGGCGAAAAGGAATGGGCTCCTCGGACCGCCCTGCCGTCCGTAATAAAGCGGCTTCTCACCAAGCCGGTCGCGGGCCAGCGTCAGCGTCCGCTCCTGCTTGTCCCACAGGCCAAAGGCGAACATGCCGCTGGCGCGCTGCAGCGTCGGCTTGATTCCCCAGGCGTCGAAGCCCGCGAGCAGAGTCTCGGTGTCGGAATGGCCGCGCCACGCCACCTCGTGCCCCTGCGCGATTAGCTCGGCTCGAAGCTCTTCATGATTGTAGATCTCACCGTTGAAGGTGATCACGTATCGCCCGCTCGGCGATGCCATCGGCTGGTGACCGGCAGGCGACAGGTCGACGATCGACAGGCGCCGGTGTCCGAGGCCGATTCCGGCATCAGAATCCACCCACACGCCCTCGTCGTCTGGCCCGCGGTGCGCAAGCGCACGGGTCATTCGATGGACGGTAGCCGTATCGACCCTAGGGCCGCCGAGCACACCGGCTATGCCGCACATATGCTGCAACAGTCGCCAATCTATGCTTCTGGCGCAAGCTTATCGCTTAATAAGCGTAAAATTCGGCGTCAGCACGCAAAGGCGGAGGGGACGCGCGCACGTCCGGTGCTTTTGCTGCGTTCGCACAGCGCGCCCGTCACGAGGTGCGCGCTTCCGGGGCTCTGTGACGATTCGAGATGTGCAGAAGGGCCGGTCCGCGCGCTCGCACGCGCGTGCGGGGCCAAAACTCATTCAACTCCCGCGCCTTCGCGCGGAGGGGAGCCGGTCAGTGCGTCAGATGGCCAGCCAGCTCGTCTTTCAGTCTCAGTTTCTCTTTCTTGAGGCGGTGGAGAAGGTCTTCGTCGGGATGCGCTCGGCGCTCTTCCTCGTCGATCAGGGCGTGAAGAGCTTGATGCTTCGACTCGAGTTCCTCGACCATTGCCTTGTCCATTGGTGCCGTTCCTTTCAGTCAGAGAGTCACCATCGCGCAATAAATCACGAATCGCGGCCTGTGTCTCGATCCATCTCACGCTTCGGCGAGGCAGAAGCGCCGCTCGCCGCGAACGCTGATCTGCGATAAGCTGCGCCCGAATGAACGACGATCACCCGAGGATGCTCGAGGCGCTCAAGGCCGAGCACCGCGACCTAGACGAGCGTATCCGCCTGCTCCTGTCGGAGCCGACTGGCGATCAGCTGGAGATCGCGCGGCTGAAGCGGCGCAAGCTCCATCTCAAGGATCAAATCCAATTGCTCGTCGATTCCAGCATTCCGGATATCATCGCGTGAGGCGGTCGGGCTGTCCCGTTCGGAGACAAGTCGCCGGATGCCAACGGCCCTCGATGCTTGTGGGACGTTTTCTGGCTCAACGAACAATGGCAATGTGACTGGAATGGAAGAATCGGACATGCCGCAGCCACAGGCACGGATCACCTCGCGTCTGATCGACTCGCTTTACACCGAGGCGATGCTGCTCGCCGATGAGGCGCGCCACTATTTCGACGAGGCGGGTCGCGACGAGCGGGCAACGCTTGAGCCGTTTGCCCGCGTTGGCTTCGCTTGTGAGTCGCTGAAGGTCACCACCCGGATCATGCACATCGTCGCCTGGCTGCTGACGCAGCGAGCGATCGAATCAGGAGAGATCGCGAGTCGCGACGGACGGCGCGCCGAGCGCAGGCTCGGCCATGCGCAGGAAAGCGACCCGCTGGTGATAGGCACGTTACCGCCTGCGGCGCAGCGACTGATCAACTCCAGTGCGGACCTCTACGCGCGGGTGCGGAGACTCGACGAGGGAGGTCTCGAGGCCGAGGCGCCACAAAGCCCGGCGCGGGCGCTGATGGGACGACTTGAGCGGGGCCTGGGCGGCGGAAGCTAGGAGGCACACAGCCGCGCTTTGGCGGCCGTATACTGGTCGGCGAGCAGATCGACATAATCCGCGGTCGGGCGCACCTGGTCGATCACGCCAATACCCTGGCCCGAGCCCCAGATGTCACGCCAGGCCTTGGACTTCGTCGAACCTTCCGAGCCGAACTTCATAGCAGTGGGATCGATGCCGGCGAGATTGTCCGGATCGAGACCGGCGTTGGAGATGGAAGAGCGCAGGTAATTGCCGTGAACGCCGGTGAAGAGGTCGGAATAGACGATGTCAGCTGCGCCGCTGTCGACGATCGCTTGCTTGTATCCATCTGGCGCGTTCGCTTCCTCGGTCGCGATGAAGGGTGAGCCGACGTAGGCGAGGTCGGCGCCCGCAGCCAGCGCAGCGAGGACAGCGCCGCCGTTGGCGATCGCGCCGGAGAGGATCAGCGGCCCGTCGAACCAGGAACGGATCTCCTGGATCAGCGCGAAGGGTGACCAGCGTCCGGCATGTCCGCCCGCGCCGCATGCGACCGCGATGACGCCGTCGGCGCCTTTCTCGACCGCCTTCCTGGCGAAGCGGTCGTCGATCACGTCGTGGAGGGTGATCCCGCCCCAGGCGTGCACAGCTTCGTTGAGTTCGACGCGTGCGCCCAATGAGGTGATGACGATAGGCACCTTCCACTTTGCGCAGACGTGCATGTCACGTTCGAAGCGGTCGTTTGAACGGTGCACGATCTGGTTGACTGCGTAAGGTGCGGCGGGTCGGTCGGGGTGATCGCGGTCCCAGGCGGCGAGCGCTTCGGTGATCTCATGGAGCCATTCGTCGAGCAGCTCGGCCGGGCGCGCGTTGAGCGAGGGGAAACTGCCGACGATTCCGCTCGTGCATTGTGCGATCACGAGCTTCGGGTTCGAGACAATGAACATCGGCGAACCGATGACCGGAATGCGAAGATTCTGGAGGATCTGCGGCAGGCTCACAGGCGGTGGTACTCACGGTACCATTTGACGAAGCGGGGCACGCCTTCATCGATGGTAGTTGCCGGCTCGAAGCCGTGGTCGCGCTCGATGGCGCTGATGTCGGCGTAGGTTTCCTTCACGTCACCGATTTGCATCGGCATGGGATCGAGCAGCGCCTTGCGATCGGTCTCCTGCTCCAGCAACTCGACAACCCGCATCAAGTCTTCGCTGCGGCTGTTGCCGATATTGTAGAGCGCGTGCGGACTCGTGCTTCCGCCTGCCTTGACTTGGCCGTCGTCGGCCGGAGGCCCGTCGAGGCACGCGACGACGCCGCTCACAATATCGTCGATATAGGTGAAGTCGCGCCGCATCTCGCCACCGTTGAACAAGGGCAGGGGCTCCCCGGCGTACAGCGCCTTCAGGAAGATCCACATCGCCATGTCGGGGCGGCCCCAAGGCCCGTAGACGGTGAAGAACCGAAGACCCGTCAGCGGCAGGCGATAGAGGCTCGCATAGCTTTCGCTGAGCAGCTCGTCGGCCTTCTTGGTCGCCGCGTAAAGCGAGAGCGGGTGGTCGACCCGGTCCTCGACGCGGAACGGCAGGCTCTTGTTGCCGCCGTAGACCGAGGAAGATGAAGCGTAGACCATGTGCCGTGGCTGCCGGGCGCGGGCGAGTTCGAGCATGTTGCAGTGGCCGACGAGGTTCGACTGAACGTAAGCCTGCGGGTTCTCGAGGCTGTAGCGGACGCCCGCTTGCGCGCCGAGGTGGATGATACCGTCGATGTCGAGGGCATCGGTGGTGCTTTTGAGCAGTTCGGCGTCGGCGAAATCCACGCGCTCGAAGCTGAAGCGATCGCCGAACTGTTGCTGCAGATTGGTGAGCCGCGCCTGCTTCAACTTTGGGTCGTAATAATTGTTGAGATTGTCGATTCCGATGACCTCGTCACCGCGCTCAAGCAATGCGCGCGCGGTCGCAGCACCGATAAAGCCCGCAGCCCCCGTGACCAGTACCGCCATGGGCCGCCCCATAGGGGGTGCAGCGGCGTGCTGAAAACCCCTAGAGGATCGAGTTAATGGTACGCAGCTGGAGTTTCGCGATCGACCGGGGCGGTACATTTACCGACGTGGTGGCGCGCTCGTCCCACGGACGGCAGCGAGTCGAGAAATTGCTGTCGGAGAATCCGGGTTGCTATGAGGACGCCGCGCTGGAGGCGATCCGGCGTGTGCTCGCCGAAGAAGGCGGCAGCGTCGCCGAGGTGCGGATGGGCACCACCGTCGCGACCAACGCCCTGCTGGAACGAAAGGGGGAACGGCTTGCGTTAGCGATCACGCGCGGTTTCGGCGATGCGTTGCGGATCGGGTACCAGGCACGACCCGAGATTTTCGCGAGACACATCGTGCTGCCGTCGATGCTGTATGAGCGCGTGGTGGAAATCGACGAGCGCGTCGGTGTCAACGGCGAGGTGCTGAAGCCGCTCGATGAGGCGCAGGCACGCGCCTCACTGCAATCCGTCCGTGACGCCGGGATCGATGCGCTGGCGATTGTCCTCATGCATGGCTGGCGGTGGACCGATCACGAGGCGCGACTGGCGCAAATCGCGCGCGAACTGGGTTTCGCACAGGTGTCGGTCAGCCATGAGGTGGCGCCGCTAATCAAGCTGGTGGGGCGGGGCGACACAACGGTGGTCGACGCATATCTTTCACCCGTGCTGCGCCGCTATGTCGACCGCGTTGCCCGCGGGCTGCCGACCGAAACCGACCTACACTTCATGCAGTCGAACGGCGGGCTTGCCGAAGCCACCTCATTCCGCGGCAAGGACGCGATCCTGTCCGGTCCAGCCGGCGGCGCTGTCGGCATGGTCGCAGCGAGCGAAGCTCACGGCGCGGATCGCCTGATCGGGTTCGACATGGGCGGCACGTCGACCGACGTGTCGCACTATGCTGGGCAGTACGAGCTGGCCGACGAAAGCGTCGTCGCTGGCGTGCGCATTCGCGCGCCGATGATGCAAATCCATACCGTCGCAGCAGGCGGTGGGTCGATCTGTCGGTTCGATGGCATGCGCTTCCGCGTCGGGCCGGAGAGCGCCGGCGCGAACCCCGGACCAGCTTGCTATCGGAACGGCGGTCCACTGACGGTCACGGACTGCAACCTGTTTCTCGGCCGCATCGATCCACAGCAATTTCCGAAGGTCTTCGGCCGGAACGGCGACCAGCCGCTCGATCGTGAAGCCTCCGCTGCGCGGCTGCGAGAGGTGGCGGATGCGGTCGGCAGCAAGAGCCTGGAACAGATTGCCGAAGGTTTCCTGGAAATCGCGGTCGACAACATGGCCGCCGCGATCCGCAAGATTTCGATCGCGAGAGGTCATGACGTCACGCGCTACACGCTGGCCTGTTTCGGCGGCGCTGGAGGGCAGCATGCGTGCGCGGTTGCGGATGCGCTGGGCATGGAGCGCATCCTCGTTCATCCGCTCGCGGGCGTGTTATCGGCCTATGGCATCGGCATCGCCGACGTGAAGGCGATCCGCGACGCGAGCGTGCTTCGGCCACTTGGCGAGGATTTTTCCGAGGCGCTGGCGGAGCTGGAACAGCGCGCGCGCAACGGACTGATCGAGCAGAATGTGCATGCCGACCAGATCGAGCTGCTCCGTCGCGCGCGGCTACGCACTGCGGGTAGTGACACGACCCTCGAAATTGCCATCAGCTCGCGCGAACAGATGCACGCCGACTTCTCCGCACTTCACAGGAAGCGCTTCGGCTATTGGGAAGATGGTGCAGGGGTAATTGTCGACGCGTTGGTCGTCGAAGCCATTGGCCGGTCGACGGTACCTGCCGATACGACGCTCGACATGACCGGCGCTGGCGAAATTTTCGAAGGTCCGTCTCTGATCTTCGAACCAACCTCAACGGTCGTCGTTGAGGACGGCTGGCGAGCTGAGCGCGTGAGCGACGGCACGCTTGTCCTGACACGCGCTGTTCTGCTGGAACGCGCCAAAGCCATCGGCACGGACGTGGATCCGGTCCGGCTCGAGATCTTCAACAACCTGTTCATGGCCATCGCCGAGGAAATGGGCGTCACGCTGCAATCGACCGCGACGAGCGTCAACATCAAGGAGCGGCTCGATTTCTCCTGCGCGATCTTCGACGCCGAAGGCGCGCTAATTGCCAATGCGCCGCATATCCCGGTGCACTTGGGGTCGATGGGCGAAAGCATCCGTACCATCATTGAGACGCGAGGGCAGGGCAGGGACGGCCGCGGGATCCGTCGCGGCGATGCCTATGTGCTGAACGACCCATATCGCGGGGGGACCCATCTGCCGGACATCACTGTGATCGTGCCGGTTTTCTACGGCGATAGAGCCGAGCCTTCCGCCTTCGTTGCCGCACGCGGACATCATGCAGATGTCGGCGGGATCGCGCCCGGTTCAATGCCGCCGGACAGCCGCAGCATCGCGCAGGAAGGCGTGCTGATCAACAATGAGCTGCTCGTCGACGAGAGTCACTTTCTCGAGGCCGAAATGCGGGCGTTGCTCGGCTCGGGCGAATGGCCGTCGCGCAATCCTGACCGCAATATCTCCGACCTGAAAGCCCAGCTCGCCGCCTGCATGCGCGGTGCCGAGGTGCTCGTGCAAACAGCGCGTGAGTACGGTCCCGAAGTAGTCGCGGCTTACATGAACCACGTGCTCGCCAACGCTGAAGAGTCCGTGCGTCGATTGCTCGACATGCTCGACGATGGCGAGTTCGATTATGAGATGGACAATGGTGCACACGTCCGTGTGAAGATCATGATAGACAAGCAATCGCGGTCGGCGACCTTCGATTTCACGGGAACGAGCGATCAGCTGCCCGACAATTTCAATGCGCCTTTTTCGATCGTTCGGGCCGCGTCGCTCTACGTTGTTCGAACGCTGATTGACGACGCAATCTCGATGAATGACGGCTGCTTGCGGCCGATCGAGCTGATCGTGCCCGAGGGGTCGATGCTCAACCCTAAATATCCCGCCGCCGTGGTCGCAGGGAACGTGGAGACGAGCCAGGTCGTCACCGACGCGTTGTTCGCTGCGACAGAGCGGCTGGCGCCCTCGCAGGGGACGATGAACAACTTCACGTTCGGCAACGACCGGCACCAATATTACGAAACGATCGCCGGCGGATCAGGCGCGGGCCCAGACCACGATGGCACGAGCGCGGTGCAGACGCACATGACGAACAGCCGGCTGACCGATCCAGAAATCCTGGAAACGCGCCTGCCCGTCCGCCTAGACCAGTTTGCGATTCGTCGGGGCTCGGGCGGGGAGGGCGCGCATTGCGGTGGCGACGGCGTCGTGCGGGCCGTGACCTTCCTGGAGCCGATGCGCGCGAACATCCTCGCCAACCGCAGGCGCGTGCCTCCGCGCGGGATCAAGGGCGGCGGGGACGCGCAGCCGGGTCGCAACTGGGTCGAGCGCACTGACAGTACGATCGAAATGCTGAGCGCAACTGCTTATGCCGACATGCGGCCGGGGGATCGCTTCGTGATCGAAACACCGGGCGGCGGGGGTTTAGGGAGGAGGGAGGATTGATCGACTATTGGCCGCTGCTTGGGATCGCGCTGGTCGTCATCGGCTTCGCGCTAAAGTTCAATCCGCTGCTCGTCGTGTTTGTGGCCGCGATCGTGACCGGCCTGCTCGGCCATTTGGCGTTCCTCAATGTGCTGGCGACGCTCGGGCATGGATTCAACGAGAACCGTTATGTCACGATCATCTGGATCATCTTGCCGGTCGTCGGACTGCTCGAGCGCTACGGTTTGCAGGAGCAGGCTCGGACTCTCATCGCCGGGATTCGCGGCGCCACCGCGGGCCGGCTGCTGATCGTCTATCTTGCACTCCGTCAGATGCTCTCGGCACTCGGCCTCACGACGGTGGCTGGCCATCCGCAAACGGTTCGGCCGTTGGTTGCGCCGATGGCCATCGCGGCCGCTGAAAAACAGCACGGGGAGCTCGACCAAGAGACTTCCGAGCGGGTGAAGGCGATGTCGGCAGCCACCGACAATGTCGGATTATTCTTTGGGGAGGATATCTTCCTCGCGATCGCGTCGATCCTGCTGATCCAGAGCTCGCTCGCCAGCTTCGGCATTCAGCTCACGCCTTTCCAGCTTTCGGTTTGGGCAATCCCAAGCGCGATCTGCGCCTTCTTGATTCACGGCACCCGGCTGCTGCTGCTCGACCGACGACTCGGGCGGCGCAAATGATCAATTTGCATTGGCTCTACGTCTTCGCCGGCGCTGTGTTTGCAGCCTTCGCGCTCGGCAGTGCGCGCGACGAAACGAACGCAAAGCGTTGGGGCAATGTCGCGTTCTGGGGCCTCCTTGCGATTAGCTTGTGGTTCGGGGATTTCCTCGGGAACGTTGGCAACGGCATCCTCGTACTTGCGCTGGTCGGTGTTGCCGGGCTCCATCTGATCGGCCGCGGATCGAAGGAGTCGACAACATCTGAGGGGCGCGAGCGCTCTTCGGCGCGCTATGGGAACAAGCTGTTTCTCCCGGCGCTCGTGATTCCGTTCACCGCTTTCGTCGGCACGTTGCTATTCAACTACACGCCACTCAAAGGCTTGAACCTGATTGACCCGAAGGCGGTGACGCTTGTCTTGCTGGGCTGCGGCGTGATTATCGCCCTGGTCGTCTGTCACGTGTGGCTGCGTCCGCCCGCGCTTGCCGCGGTCGACGAAGGCGCCCGCCTGGCCAATTCGATCGGCTGGGCGATGGTGCTGCCGCAAATGCTCGCGTCGCTCGGGGTCATCTTCGCAACGGCAGGAGTTGGCACCGCGATCGGCGCTATCGTCGCCGCGATCATCCCGCAGGGCAGCATTCTGCTGGCGGTGGCTCTTTATGCTTTGGGCATGGTCGTATTCACGATGATCATGGGCAACGCCTTCGCCGCCTTCCCGGTGATGGCAGCGGCGATCGGAGTTCCGATCCTGATCCACCAGGACGGCGGCAACCCTGCGGTGATCGGCGCAGTGGGGATGCTCGCCGGATTTTGCGGGACGCTGATGACCCCCATGGCGGCCAATTTTAACATCGTGCCCGCAGCG
>Ga0207690_10001584_pt1 | contig 14220 bp, 12 predicted proteins | sample KBSC23metaG_FD_184315 | JGI IMG/M metagenome (GOLD analysis project Ga0207690, IMG submission 184315) | Corn rhizosphere microbial communities from Kellogg Biological Station, Michigan, USA - KBS C2-3 metaG (SPAdes) (version 2) | ecosystem: Host-associated > Plants > Roots > Rhizosphere > Soil ...
GGTGTAGAAATGGAAATGGCGGACACCGCCAGCGTAGAGCTGTCCGCAGAGCTCCGCGGCAACGGTAGCCGCGATCAGTTGGCGAGCAGCCGGTAGGTCGTCGAGGCCTTCGAACATATCGTCGAGCCACTCCGGAATTGCCGCTCCGCAAGTCTGGGCGAAGCGGCGCGTGGTCGCGACGTTCGATACGGGCAGGATGCCGGGGACGATTTCTAAATCGATGCCAGCCGCGGCGGCTTCATCGCGGAAACGGAAGAAGCAGTCGGCCGAGAAGAAGAACTGGGTGATTGCCCGATCGGCGCCTGCATCGACCTTTCGCTTCAGATTTTCGAGATCGAAGGTGCGGTCCTTCGAATCCGGATGGACCTCCGGATAAGCCGCGACGGAAACGTCGAACGGCGCGACCTTCTTCAGACCGGCGACGAGTTCGACTGCGTCCCGATAGCCTTCGGAATGCGGTTGGTATTTCGAGCCCGGCTCCAACGGATCACCGCGTAGTGCGACGATGTGGCGAACGCCGGCGTCCCAATAGCCGCGCGCGACATCGTCGACCTCGCCGCGGCTCGCCCCGACGCAGGTCAGGTGTGCCGCCGGCGTCAGCGGCGTTTCTTTCAGGATCCGCTCAACAGTTGCGTGGGTGCGCTCGCGGGTCGATCCGCCCGCCCCGTAGGTGACGGACACGAACCGCGGCCGGAGCGGCTCGAGAGTCTTAACCGAGTCCCACAATGTCTGCGCCATCTTCTCGGTCTTGGGCGGGAAGAATTCGAAGCTCACCTGAATGTCGCCGCGAGCCTCCGCGAACAAAGGTCGGTGATGCTGGAGCTGATCGAAAGCGTTCATGCTGCCCTCCGTTGCCGGATCGCCGCCTTCACGCCGCGCCACAGGGTAACCGTCAGCTCGCCACCTTCGAGATGTTCGACATGATCGATTTTGAGGCCTGCCGAGGCAAACCAGCCGGCCATCACCTCGTCCTCGAAGCCGAGACGGATGTGGGCGTCGGTGGTACGCAATTCCTCACGCTCGTGTGCCGCGAAATCCACCACCAGCAAAGTGCCGCCCGGGGCGAGCACCCGCGCCGCCTCGGCGATCGCCGCGGCCGGCGAGTGTGCGTAGTGCAGCACCTGATGGATGACGATCGTATCGGCGCTCTGGTCGGCTAGCGGCAGCGAATACATGTCGCCCTGGCGAAGACTCGAGGCGATGCCTGCGGCTTCGAGTTTCACTCGAGCCAGTCGCAGCATCTCCGACGAACGGTCAATGCCAATCGCCTGGCTGGCACGCGGGCCGAACAGCTCGATCATCCGTCCGGTGCCGGTGCCAATATCCACAAACCGGCCAAGATGCTGGTTGCCAAGCGCTTCGTCGATGGCGCCTTCGACGTCAGTTTCCGCCGCGTGAAGAGAACGGATCTGGTCCCACACCTCGGCATGGCCCGAAAAATAACGGTTCGCCGCTTCGGCGCGCTCACCGCGAATGTTCTCGGTGCGCGCGGAGTCGGATGCGAACAGGGCCTGCGTCGAACTGTCCGACCAGGCGTCGATCAGCGCGAACATCGGCTCGACCCGCTCATCGTCTGCCAGCGTCAGGAAGACCCAGCTCCCTTCCTTGCGGCGCTCCAGCACTCGGGCATCTGACAGAATCTTCAGGTGTCGCGAAACGCGCGGCTGGCTCTGGCCGAGAATCTGGGCCAGCTCGCCCACCGACAATTCCATCACCCGCAGCAAGGCGAGGATCCGCAGTCGCGTCGGATCGGCAAGCGCCTGAAAGTGGTCGGCAAGAGGAAGTGCGGCGGTCACGAGATAAGGATATAAAGATATCTTTATATGGTCAATTCTTCTTGGTGAAATAATCCCTTGTGCAAGAATAGACATTCTCGCTATGCCCGCCGCCGGCCTGATCGATTCGATGCGACGGGCCGAGACCGGTGTCCCCCAGTGACACCCATAATGGGAGTGGAACGATCATGAAGACTGTTGCTCTGACCGTTGCGGTTCTCGCCCTCGGCCTCGCTGCCTGCCAGCCGAAGACCGATGCGAACAACACCGCCGATACGAACGTTGAGAATGCCGCTGTCACCGACACCAACGCTGCGACGAACGACGCGACGGCCAACGCCGACGCGGCGCTGAACGCTGCGGGCAACGCCGTCGACAACGCCGGCAACGCCGTTGACAATGCGGGCAATGCCGTCGCCAACGCGGCGACCAACGCTCACTAAGCGTTTCGCTCCTTAACAGGAGTGAGAGGGGCCGCCTTCGGGCGGCCCTTTTTTTGTGCCTCGGGAAATTTTCGGGAAAGTGATAGTCCGCGGCGCGTGAGAAAGATCCTGTTCTGCGTCCTGCTCCTGAGCGCGTGCCGCGATGAACGGCCGCCGGCTCCGACCGAAAAGCAGTCGACCGAGCTCAACGAAATGGACGCTGAGCTAAACGCCATGGCCAATAATGAAGAAGGGCCGGCGGATCTCTCCGCCAGCCCTTCCAATAACAGTTCGAAATGAACGGTCGGACTTAGAAGTCCATTCCACCCATTCCGCCCATGCCGCCGCCGGCCATTGCCGGAGCCGGCTTGTCATCCGGAGCTTCGGCGATCGAAGCTTCGGTGGTGATCAGCAGGCCGGCAACGGAAGCCGCATCCTGGAGCGCGGTGCGAACGACCTTAGTCGGGTCGATCACGCCGGCCTGGACGAGATTCTCGTAGGTCTCGGTCTGGGCGTTGAAGCCGAGGTTGGCGTCATTGCCGTCGATCAACTTGCCCGCGACGACAGCGCCGTCGTGGCCCGCATTCTCGGCAATCTGGCGAACCGGCGCCTGGAGCGCGCGACGGATGATGTCGATGCCACGGGTCTGGTCATCATTGTCGCCCTTGAGGCCGTCGAGCGCCTTGGTGGCGTAGAGGAGCGCGGTGCCGCCGCCGGCGACAATGCCTTCCTCGACCGCGGCGCGGGTCGCGTGAAGCGCGTCATCAACGCGATCCTTGCGCTCCTTCACCTCGACCTCGGTGGCGCCGCCGACCTTGATCACCGCAACGCCGCCGGCGAGCTTCGCCAACCGCTCCTGCAGCTTCTCGCGGTCGTAGTCGGACGTCGTCGTCTCGACCTGCTGGCGGATCGCGCCAACGCGGCCTTCGATCGCTTCCTTGGCGCCGGCGCCATCGACGATCGTGGTGTTGTCCTTGTCGATCGTGACGCGCTTGGCCTGGCCGAGCATGTTCAGCGTGACGCTCTCGAGCTTGATGCCAAGATCTTCGCTGATCATCTCGCCGCCGGTGAGGATCGCGATGTCCTCGAGCATCGCCTTGCGGCGATCGCCAAAGCCCGGGGCCTTCACCGCCGCGACCTTGAGGCCGCCGCGCAGCTTGTTGACGACGAGCGTGGCCAGAGCCTCGCCCTCGATGTCCTCGGCAATGATCAGGAGCGGACGCCCGCTCTGAACAACCGCCTCCAGGATCGGAAGCATCGCCTGGAGGTTCGATAGCTTCTTCTCGTGGATGAGGATGTAGGGGTCGCTAAGCTCGACCTGCATCTTCTCCGGGTTGGTGATGAAGTAGGGCGACAGGTAGCCGCGATCGAACTGCATGCCCTCGACGACGTCGAGCTCGAACTCCAAGCCTTTCGCCTCTTCGACGGTGATCACGCCTTCCTTCCCGACCTTTTCCATCGCCTCGGCGATCTTCTCGCCGACTTCCTTGTCGCCGTTCGCCGAGATGATTCCGACCTGGGCGATCTCGCCCGAGCCCTGGACGTCCTTCGAGCGGCTCTTGAGGTCAGCAACGACCTTCTGGACGGCGATATCGATGCCGCGCTTGAGGTCCATCGGGTTCATGCCGGCCGCAACCGACTTCATGCCCTCGCGGACGATCGACTGCGCCAGCACCGTCGCGGTCGTGGTGCCGTCGCCGGCGATGTCGTTGGTCTTCGAGGCCACTTCGCGCACCATCTGTGCGCCCATGTTCTCGAACTTGTCCTTGAGCTCGATCTCCTTGGCGACGGTAACGCCGTCCTTGGTGATGCGCGGAGCGCCGAAGCTCTTGTCGATGACGACGTTGCGGCCCTTGGGACCCAGCGTCACCTTCACCGCATTGGCGAGGATATCGACGCCGTTGAGAATGCGCTCGCGCGCATCACGGCTGAATTTCACGTCCTTGGCTGCCATCTGGCTACCCTTTCAGTCTTGAATGTTCCGAATGTTCACGCTTGCGAGCGTGATTCTTGAGGTCAGCCGACGATCCCGAGGATGTCGCTTTCCTTCATGATGATAAGGTCTTCACCGTCGATCTTGACCTCGGTGCCCGACCACTTGCCAAACAGGATCTTGTCGCCGGCCTTGACGTCGAGCGGCGTGACCTTGCCCTCTTCGGACTTGGCGCCAGCGCCAACGGCGACGACTTCGCCTTCCTGCGGCTTTTCCTTCGCCGTGTCGGGGATGATGATCCCGCCGGCGGTCTTTTCGTCAGCCTCGACCCGGCGGACGAGGACTCGGTCATGAAGCGGCCTGAAACCCATGGGTTTGAACCCTCTTTCGATTGATGTTGAACTTAGTCCGTTAGCACTCTCCCGGTGAGAGTGCCAAGGATGGGGCGCAGATGGTTGCCTGCCGTTCATCCGTCAAGGGCCGTCGACAACCTTTATTGTTAGCCGTGCGCGAGGCGGGTCAGGCCGATCCGTTCGCGCGAGACCCAGCGGATGAGCATCATGACTGCGACCGCAGCGAGGCCGCTGGCGAGACCGATCCAGATGCCGACGCCCTTCCAGTCCTGTCCGAAGGCGAGCCAGCTGCCGATGCCGAGACCGACGACCCAATAGCCGAACAAAGCGAACAGCAGCGGCCAACGCGTATCATGAAGCCCGCGAAGCATGCCAGCGCCGATGACTTGGGCGCCGTCGACCAGTTGAAAGGCGGCGGCGACGCGAAGAAAGCTGATCGCGAGCGTGATGACGGCACCATTCGCTGCGCTGTCCTCGAGGAAGAGGGTCACAAGCGGCCACGGGAAGACCCACATGCCGATAGCCATCGTTCCCATAAAGCCAACGCCGAGGACCCAAGCGGTCCAGCCGGCGCGCGTCATCGCGTCGGGATCACGCCGGCCGAGCGCCAGCCCCACGCGGACCGTCGCTGCCTGCCCGAGGCCGAGCGGCACCATGAAGGTCAGGGCAGCGATCTGCAGCGCGATGGCATGAGCGGCGACTGCATCGGCACCAAGCCAGCCCATGAAGTACGCGGCAAGGGCGAAGACGCCCATCTCAAGGCCCATCGTTGCGCCGATCGGCCAACCCAGGCGGATCATCGTCGCGGTACGCTGGCCGTCGAAGCGCCACCAGCGGCCGAAAAGATAGAAGCGCCGGAAGACTTTGTGAGAGGAGGCGACGGCCACCAATGCTCCGCAGATGAGGAGCCAGGTCAGGGTGCTACCGAGCCCGCCGCCGGCCAGACCCAGCGCGGGGAGGCCGAAATGGCCGAAGATAAGCGACCAACTGAGCATGAAATTCAGCAGAATTCCGCTCAAACTCAGCCACAAAACGACCCGCGGGCGTTCCAATGCCGACATGAAGTTGCGCAATAGCTGGAACAGCAGCCACGGCGCGGTACACCACATGTAGGCGCGCAAGAAGGTCTGCCCTTGCGACGCGAGCACCTCGGACTGGCCGAAGGCGCGCATAATCGCTCCTACATTCCACAGGGTCAGCCAGTATGGGGGCATCGCGATCAGGATCAGCCACAGCCCGGCGCGGAAGGTCCGTCGGACGTCGCGGACCGAGTTCGCGCGCTGGCCGAGGGCGGTCGCCATCATCGGCGCAGACGCGGTGATCAGGCCCAGCAAGAAGATATTGATTGTGAAGGTGAGGTTGAGCGCCAGCGTCGCCGCCGCAAGCTGGGTCGAGCCCAGGCGCCCCATCAGCAGGACGTCGGTCGCCTGGATGACCTGCTGGGTGAGGTTGGCAAGGATGAGCGGCCACGCGAGCGTCAGCATTGCGCGCAGCTCGCCGAGCCACGCGCCGCGGTCAGCCTTCATCGGGATCGTCGCCGCCGTATCCATGGCTGTGGCGCCTAGCCGACGCCCCATCGGTCGAAAAGGTTTGGCCGCAGCCGTGCTCGTCGGCTAGCCATGCCAAACAACCATTTCAGGACTGTCGGCATGAAGTTCGTACGCGCAATCTGGAAGCTCCTGGTCGGAATCAAGGACGCCCTCGTCCTCATCTTCATGCTGCTGTTCTTCGGCATGCTGTATGCGGCGCTGTCGGCGAAGCCGGCGCCGGTGAAGGCCGGCGTGCTAACGATGGACCTCAACGGATCGGTCGTCGAACAGCCTTCGCGGGTCGAACTCTCCGACGTCGCTGGCGGCAACCGGATGCGCCAAAATCGGCTGCGCGACCTGATCGCGGCGCTCGACGCTGCCCGGAACGACGACCGGGTCAAGGCCGTGGCGCTGGATCTCGACGGGTTCACGGGCGGCGGCCAGACGGCCATGTCCGACCTGTCGGATGCGATCCGCCGCGTGCGCGACGCGAAGAAGCCGGTGATCGCTTATGCGGTCGGCTACACCAACGACAGCTACCAGCTCGCATCCTCAGCTTCCGAGATCTGGGTCAACCCGCTCGGCGCGGTGCTCGTCGCCGGGCCAGGTGGAACCGGCCTCTATTACAAGGGGCTGCTCGACAAGCTCGGCGTGACCGCGAACGTCTATCGCGTCGGCACTTACAAGTCGGCGGTCGAGCCCTTCATCCGCAACGACATGTCGCCAGAGGCGCGCGAGAATTACCTGGCCCTCGGAAACGCCCTGCTCGAGTCTTGGCGCCAGAGCATCCACCAGGCACGGCCGAAAGCGAACGTCGACCTGTTCCTGAAAGACTTGCCGGGCGCGGTGAATGCGGCCGGCGGCGACATGGCCAAGGCAGCGCTGAACGCAGGGCTGGTCGACAAGATCGGGGAGAAGCGCGACTTCGAACGGCGCCTGGCGGAGCTGGGCGGCACGGACACCGGCTCGACCGCCGGATACAAGGGCATCAAGCTGTCGTCCTACATCGCCGAAAAGGTCGAGAAGAACCCGAGCGGTCCCATCGGCGTGGTGACGATCGCCGGCATGATCGTCGACGGCAAGGCAAACGGCGGGACCGCCGGCGGCGACACCATCGCCAATGCCATCGAAAACGGCATCCATAAGAACATCAAGGCCTTGGTCGTCCGAGTCGACAGTCCGGGCGGATCGGTCACGGCTTCGGAGCGCATTCGCCAGGCCCTGCTCGACGCGCGCGAGCACAAGATCCCGGTCGTGGTGTCAATGGGGAGCGTTGCGGCCTCGGGCGGATATTGGGTCTCGACCCCGGCCGACTTCATCTACGCCGAGCCGTCGACCATCACTGGATCGATCGGCGTGTTCGGCGTCATCCCGAGCTTCCAGGGAACGCTGGCCAAGCTCGGCGTTGGCGTGGACGGCGTGAAGACGACGCCGCTGTCGGGTGAGCCGGACATTCTCAAGGGCCCGTCACCTGAGGCCAATGCGCTGATCCAGACCGGCATCGAGTCGACCTATCGCCGCTTCCTGGGGATCGTCGCTCAAGCACGCCACAAATCGCCGGCAGACGTCGACAAGATCGCGCAGGGACGGGTCTGGGACGGTGGAACGGCCCACCAGATCGGGCTGATCGACGGGTTCGGCGGGATGAGCGAGGCAGTCGCTAAGGCTGCCGAACTGTCGAAGCTCGGGAATGAGCGCGGCCTACGCTACCTCGAGCCCCCGAAGAGTTTCCGCGAGCAATTGCTCGAATCCTGGGCAACCGACACCGACGACAGCTCGTCGTCACAGGACGCATTCGCGGTGCTCGCCGGTCGGCCGCAGGAGCAGCTGGCGGAAGCCCTCGGTACGGTTCGCTCGATCTTGGCCGGGCCGACCATCCAGGCGCGCTGCCTCGAATGCCCGGCGGTCGCCCCGGCGCAGCTGAAGGCGCACGACAAGAGCTTGCTGGAGCTGATCGTCGACTGGCTCTCCTAGACGCGGTGAACATCTCGCCGCGGCGATAGGCCGGCGCGGGTGTATCGCCCGCGGCCATGGCTGTTCGACTGGCGAGAGAGGATGACGCGGCGGCAATCGCGGCGATCTATCGCCCCTACGTCAAAGGCAGCCGGATCAGCTTCGAGGAAACGCCGCCCGACCCGAGCGAGATTGCGCGCCGGATGCGGAGCCCGATCCACCCCTGGCTGGTGATCGCGGAGCGTGGCCGGGTCGTAGGCTACGCCTCGACCTCGCCGATGCGCGACCGTGCGGCCTACCGCTGGAGCGTCGAGACCGGGATTTACGTGGCGCCGGGAATGCAGGGCCGCGGGTTAGGCAAGCTTTTGCTGGCCGCGCATGTCGATCTGCTTGAGCGGCAAGGCTTCGTGACCATCGTCGCCGGGATTGCCTTGCCCAACGTCGCGAGCGTGGCACTTCACGAGAAACTGGGGTTCACTCTGTCGGGGATCGAGCGCGGCGTCGGTTTTAAGCTTGGGCAATGGGTCGACGTCGGTCGCTGGCAGCGCGACCTCGCACCGCGGACTGAGACGCCCGTCGGGCCGCTTACTTCGGCCGAGCCGCAGGCACCCGCGTAAAGACGAGCGGCTTGTCGGGCTGGCCGCTCTTGGTCGGGACGAGCGAGCGAACCTCGTAATGGTCGGCATCGATCAGCCGCCATTCGGAATCAATCTCCTGTTCGGGCTTGTTGGGCGCGGCACGCATGCTTCCAGTGAAGCCCAGCGCCCTTTCGGTCGAGCCGACCTTCCCCAACCCCACGCCGCCGAGCGAATTGTAATAAGCGAAAACAAGGTCGGGGCCGTCGGCGCTGTAGATTGTCTCGCCGGCGTATATTGTCTTCGAGCCATCCTGGACCTCGTGCCGGTCGCGAACGTGCGCGCCGCCATACATCGCTTCGAAGCAATGCGTGTCGTGCACAGTCGGGCTGAAATCGGCTCGCCAGCAGGCGCCGAGGAACGGCTTGAATGGCGAAAGGTCGGCAGGCTCCGCGATCGCCTGGGATGCGAGCAGGAAAACGACCGCGATCATGACGCCGCCATAGCAGTTAGGCGGACCTAGCTTAAGCTGTCGGCGGGACGGTCAGCCTGGATTGCGACGTCAGATATGGATCGGCTTCCCCTGGACCGCCATCGCCGCTTCCTTGAGCGCCTCCGAGTGCGTCGGGTGGGCGTGGCAGGTGTAGGCGATATCCTCGCTGGTCGCGCCGAACTCCATCGCCTGTGCGGCCTGGGCGATCATCGTGCCGGCGACGCTGGCGATCATCCACACGCCGAGGACTCGGTCGGTCTTGGCGTCGGCGATGACCTTCACGAAGCCGTCGGGCTCATGGTTGGTCTTGGCGCGGCTGTTGGCGAGCATCGGGAATTTGCCGACCTTCACCTCGCCATGTTCCTTCGCTTGCGCTTCGGTTAGGCCGACGCCCGCGATTTCGGGCATGGTGTAAACGACCGACGGGATGACATCGTGATTCACGATGCCGGTCAGGCCCGCGATATTCTCAGCGACGGCAATGCCTTCGTCCTCGGCCTTATGGGCGAGCATCGGGCCGGGGATCACGTCGCCAATCGCCCAGACGCCAGGGACCGAGGTCTTGAAGCGGTGATCGGTCTCAATCTGGCCGCGCTGGTTGGTGGACAGGCCCGCCTTGTCGAACGCGAGGCCGTCGGTGTTGGGCTTGCGGCCGATCGAGACGAGGACCGCGTCGGCCTCGATGGTCTCGGCGGCGCCGCCCTTGGCGGGCTCGACGGTGAGTGTCGCCTTGCCGCCATCGACCCTCACGCCGGTGACCTTGGTGGCGAGGCGGAACTCGATGCCCTGCTTCTTGAAAATCTTGTTAGCTTCCTTGCGGACGTCGTCGTCGAAGCCGGGGAGGATCTGATCGAGGAATTCGACGCAGGTGACCTTCGCGCCGACGCGGCGCCAGACGCTTCCGAGCTCGAGCCCGATCACGCCACCGCCGATGACGACGAGGTGCTGAGGGACCTTGTCCAGCTCCAGCGCGCCGGTCGAGGAGACGACGATCTTCTCGTCGATCTCGACGCCGGGAAGCGGGGTGACCGACGACCCGGTGGCGATGACGATGTTCTTGGCGCGGACGGTGCGGTCGCCAACTTTGACCGTGTCGGCGCTCTCAAAGCTGGCGCGGCCCTTCAGCCATTCGATCTTGTTCTTCTTAAACAGGAACTCGATGCCGCCGGTGAGGCCCTTCACGGCGTCGATGCGCTGGGCGTGCATGGCCGGGAGATCGAGTTCCGGCGTAACCTTGATGCCCATCTTGGCCATCGCTCCGCCGGCCGCCGCTTCGAAATATTCGGATGCGTGGAGGAGGGCCTTCGAGGGGATGCAGCCGACGTTGAGACAGGTGCCGCCGAGCGTCTCGCGGCTTTCCGCGCAGGCGGTCTTCAAGCCTAGTTGGGCGGCGCGGATCGCGGCAACGTAACCGCCTGGGCCGGCGCCAATCACCAGCACGTCGAAATCGTAGTCAGCCATGTCTCTCTTTCGGGGAGGAGGGTGTTGGCGCGCGACATAAGCGGCCACCCGCCTCGAATCCACCCCGCCTACTTCTGGCGGACCTGGTCCAGCCCGTCGCCGACGTCGATCAGCTTGCCCGATCGCTGTTCCTGGACGGCGCGGACCGGCGTGATCAGCGTGAGGAAGCGCTTGCGGAACTCCGCCTCGTCGATTGTCGACGGGTCCATGCCCTTGCGCGGTTCGGGCGCCGGGACGTTTTCGGGGGGCCGTTCGGTCTTCGCGCCCTCAGCAGGCGTCTCGTAATGGCTCGTTTCCGTCATGCCCGCTCAACGCATGAGCGGTGGTTGGTGCCTTAGAGGTCGATCAGCAGGCGCGTCGGGTCCTCGATCGCTTCCTTGACCCGGACGAGGAAAGTCACTGCCTCACGGCCGTCGATGATGCGGTGGTCGTAGGAAAGCGCGAGGTACATCATCGGTCGGGCGACGATCTGGCCGTCCTTGACCACCGGGCGCTCCTCGATGCGGTGCATGCCAAGCACCGCCGACTGCGGCGGGTTGATGATCGGCGTCGACAGCAACGACCCGAATACACCGCCGTTGGAGATGGTGAAGGTGCCGCCGCTCATCTCGTCGACGGTGAGCGTGCCGTCCTTCGCCTTCTTGCCGTAGGCGGCGATGGTCTGCTCGATCTCGGCGAAGCTCAGCGCCTGCGCGTTGCGGACGACGGGGACGACAAGGCCCTTGGGCGCGCTGACCGCGACCGAGACGTCGAGATAGTCGTGATAGACGATCTCGTCGCCTTCGAGGCTGGCGTTGACGCTCGGCACGTCCTTCGCGGCGAGCGCGCAGGCCTTCACGAAGAAGGCCATGAAGCCGAGCCGGATGCCGTGCTTCTTCTCGAACAAGTCCTTGTAGCGAGCCCGGGCGTCGATGACCGCTGACATGTCGACGTCGTTAAACGTCGTCAGCATCGCCGCGGTGTTCTGTGCGTCCTTCAGGCGCTTGGCGATGGTCTGGCGGAGGCGCGACATTTTGACGCGCTCCTCGCGGCGTTCGCCAGCAGGAGCCGGCGTAGGCCGGGGTCCGGGAGGCGGAGCCTTTGCTTCCGGCGCCGGAGTTCTCGCCTGCGGCGCCTGGGCCCCGGCCTGCGCCGGGGAACTGGGTTGTGGTTTGCCCTGCGCGGCGGCGATGACGTCGTCTTTGGTCAGCCGGCCGTCCTTGCCCGAGCCGCGAATCTTCGACGGATCGACATGATATTCGAGCACCGCGCGGCGGACGGCGGGAGACAAGGTGGTGACATTGTCATCACCCTCGGCGACCGGCGCATGCTCGTCCTCGCGCGGCAACGGCGTTTCGGCCGGACCGGGCGGGTTGGTCTCGACAGCAGGTTCGGCCGCAGGAGCCGGAGCGGCCGCGAACGCCGTACCGCCTTCGTCGATGCGAGCGATCGCAGCGCCGACCGCGACCGTGTCACCTTCCTGGACGAGCTGTTCGGTCAGGACTCCCGCAACCGGCGAGGCACCTCGACACTGACCTTGTCGGTCTCGAGGCTGGCGATGGGCTCGTCGGCGGCGACGGCCTCGCCGGGCTTCTTCAGCCACTGGGCCAGCGTTCCCTCGGTGATCGATTCCCCGAGCGCGGGGACCTGTACATCCGTAGCCATGACTTCCCTTTTATTCCGCGGCGACCGCCGACCCCTGGGCCGGGCTGCTATGGCCGAGAGCGGCCTCGATCAAGACCGACTGCTCGGCGGCGTGGCGCTTGGCGAGCCCGGTCGCCGGCGAGGCGGCGGCGTCGCGGCCAGCATATTGCGGGCGAAGGTTGCCGAAGCCGGCCTCCGAGAGCGCCGCCTCCAGCAGCGGCTCGATAAAGAACCAGGCGCCGTTGTTTTTCGGCTCTTCCTGTGCCCAAATCACGTCCTGCAGCTGGGGCATTGCCTTGAGGCGCTTGACGAGGGGCTCGGACGGGAACGGGTAGATCTGCTCGATGCGGATGATTTCGACGCCGAGGTCGCCGGCGGCGTCGCGCGCTTCCATCAGCTCGTAAGAGAGCTTTCCCGAGCACAGCACCAGACGCCGCGTCTCGCCTTCGGCCGGGGGACTTAGGTCGCTCAAAATGCGGCGGAAGTGGCTTTCACCGGTGAAGTCCGCGATGCTCGATACCGCCAGCTTGTGCCTGAGTAGCGACTTCGGGGTCATCATGATCAGGGGCTTGCGGAAATCTCGGCGCATCTGGCGGCGAAGGATGTGGAAATAGTTAGCCGGCGTGGTGCAGTTTGCGACCTGGAGATTGTCCTCGGCACAGAGCTGCAGATAGCGCTCAAGCCGCGCCGACGAGTGTTCCGGGCCCTGCCCTTCAAAGCCGTGCGGAAGCAGCATCACGAGGCCGCTCGCGCGCAGCCACTTGGCTTCGCCGGCGGCGACGAACTGGTCGATGATGCTCTGCGCGCCGTTGGCAAAGTCGCCGAACTGCGCTTCCCACAGCACCAATGTCTTCGGGTCGGCGAGTGAGAAGCCATATTCGAAGCCGAGCACCCCGAATTCGGAGAGCGGGCTGTCGCGGACTTCGAACTTGCCACCGTCGACCCTGGTCAGCGGGATATATTTGGCGCCCGTTTGCTGATCGACCCAGACCGCGTGACGCTGGCTGAACGTGCCGCGGCCGCTGTCCTGTCCGGACAGACGCACGCACGAGCCCTCGGCGAGCAAGGTGCCAAACGCGAGCGCCTCGGCCGTTGCCCAGTCGAAGCCCTGCCCGCTGGCGAACATCTCCCGCTTTGCGTCGAGGATGCGCCCGAGCGTCTTGTGAATATGCAGGTCTTCAGGCACGCGAGTTAGAAGGTCGCCGATCAGCCTGATCTGGTCTTCCGACACCGCGGTCGGGATGTTGCGACGGCCAAGCACGGGTTCGTCGGGACGACCAAGCCCAGCCCAGCGGCCCTCGAACCAGTCCGCCTTGTTGGGCGCGTAAGATACGGCGGCTTCGAAATCGCCTTCGAGCCCGTCGACATATTCCTTGGTGATGGCGTCGATCCACGGCTGATCGACCACCTTCTGCTCGATCAGCTTTTTGCCGTAGATCTGGCTGATCGGCGGATGCTGCTTGATCGCCGCATACATGAGCGGCTGGGTGAAGCTCGGCTCGTCGCCCTCATTGTGGCCGAAGCGGCGGTAGCACCACATGTCGATGACGATGTCGCGGTTGAACCGCTGGCGGAATTCAATCGCGAGCTTGCAGGTCCAGGTGACGGCCTCGGGATCGTCGCCGTTGACGTGCAGGATCGGCGCCTGGATGCCCTTTGCGACGTCCGACGGGTAAGGCGATGAGCGCGCGAATTGCGGGCTGGTCGTGAATCCGACCTGGTTGTTGATGATGAAATGGATCGTGCCGCCTGTGGCGTAGCCCGGGAGGCCCGAGAAGCTGAGGCATTCCCACACCACGCCCTGTCCCGCGAACGCGGCATCGCCGTGCAGAAGCATTGGCAGGACGGTATCGCCCTGCTTGTCGCCGCGGATCGTCTGGCTCGCGCGGACCTTGCCGAGCACGACCGGGTCGACCGCTTCGAGGTGCGACGGGTTGGGCAGCAGTGACAAATGGACCTTGTTGCCGTCGAATTCGCGGTCCGACGAGGTGCCGAGGTGGTATTTGACGTCGCCCGAGCCGCCGACGTCGGCCGGATTTGTCGCGCCGCCGGCGAATTCGTGGAAGATCGCCTTGGCCGGCTTGCCCATAACGTTGGACAGGA
>Ga0207690_10001588_pt1 | contig 14195 bp, 10 predicted proteins | sample KBSC23metaG_FD_184315 | JGI IMG/M metagenome (GOLD analysis project Ga0207690, IMG submission 184315) | Corn rhizosphere microbial communities from Kellogg Biological Station, Michigan, USA - KBS C2-3 metaG (SPAdes) (version 2) | ecosystem: Host-associated > Plants > Roots > Rhizosphere > Soil ...
CCAGCGGTACATAGGGATCGCGCTGTTCTGCGATTGCGGCTGCAATGTCCGCAAGCTGCGCAACGAATGGATCTGTGTCACCGGCAACAGTCTCGCTCTCGACCTCACCGTCGGTGCGAGTGAGCACAGCATCGTTCCAGCTCGCAAAACGGCCGGTCATGCGCTCAGCCATCACTGCCCAGTCCTTGTGCCAGACACCCGGGATGGCGATGTTCGACGCGCTGAGGCTCGCGATACGGCCATCATCCCAGCCGAAGACGGTAGCCGACACATCTTCCACGTCATAATCGGGTACCGTGTAGTGGAAGAGATTGGCATAGCGCGCATAGACGCTGTCGGGCTCGCCGACGAGGTGACGAATGAGGTCGATCTGGTGGATCGCCTGCTCCAGGAGCTGACCGCCCGACAACGCGCGCTCGCGCCACCAAGGAGCGTGGAGCGCATTGCAGTAATAACCCCCGACATAAAAGCCAACCGGCCCGGTATCGAGCTCGCGCCAGCGGCGCACGGCATCGCCGAAACGATACATGAAACCAATTGCCGCAACGACGTTTGCGGCTCCAACTGCCTCCACCATCCGATCGGCTGTGTTCATATCGAGCGCGATTGGCTTTTCGACGAGCAGGTGAATGCCGCGAGTTGCGACATGTTCGATCTCGCCGCCACGCACGTAAGGCGGAAGCGTGGCGACTACGAGATCGGGTGCCTGCGCGTCGACCATCCTGTCGAGATCGATGAATGGCTCGCCGCCATGCTCGGATGCGAAGGATGCGGTGCGTTCAACATTGCGGCCAACGCAGGCGACCAGCTCCATTCGGTCACCGAGCGTTGCGACGGCTTTGGCGTGGCGGCCGGCAATGCCGCCACAACCCAGCATAGCGACGCGCAGCTTTCTCAACCAGCGGCTCCAAAGTCGAGCATCGCCTGGAGCAGGCCCGGCTCTCCAGCGTCGAGGCGCGCGAAAAGGTCGGGTGCGCTTGAGAACGGCGCGACATGGGTGATGAGCGGAACAAGGTTGAGAATGCCCTCATGCTGAAGCTCGACCGCCGTGCGCCACAGCCGCGGCTTGGACCAGCGATAGCTTGCTTCGGGCGCGACGCCTGAAATCTGTGAGCAGATCAGCTGCACGCGGTTATGATGGAATTCCTCGCCGAGCCTAAGGCCAGCGACTTCGCCCTGAAAAAAGCCCATGGCGACAACGCGTGCGGAGTAGGCAACCGCCCGGATCGCTTCTGCAAGGGCCGGGGGCGCCCCCGAAACCTCGATGCAGCAATCGGCGCCGCGACCGGCCGTCAATGACTTGATGTGCTCGGCGGCGCCGTCGGGGGGAAGTGCTTCGGACGCGCCGTGCCGCATCGCGATTGTGCGGCGTCCTTCGTCCGGATCGACGGCGATCACGCGGGCGCCGGAGGCACATGCTGCCTGCACCACGATCTGGCCAGGAACGCCGAGACCGAACACGGCGACTGTGTCACCAATGCGGATTTGCGCGTCATGAACGCCGTTCAGGGCGACCGCGCCAATGTGCGAGAAGATAGCAGTCCGGGCGTCGGCGCCGTTGGGCAGCACCCGCTCGAGCGCGTAATTCTCGTGGGCGATATGATGGGTGCGGTGTCCCCAGGTTCCGAAAATGAGCTGTCCGATCTGGACGGCCGAGACCTCGCTGCCGACCTCGACGATCACGCCGGCTTCCTCGTACCCCAGGTTGCGTACCGGATAAGGCCAGCTCGGCGCCTCGGCTTCCACGAACAAGCGAGACGCTTCGTCCCACTGTCGATGCATGAACGGATTGGTGCCGCGATATTGCGACAGCTCAGTGCCGGCGCTGATGCCCGAAAAGAGCGTTCTAATGCGGACCTCGTCAGACGCCAACGCCCGCTCTTCGATCGGCTCGAATGCGAGCTCACGAGGAGCATTCAGAATCAAGGCGCAGGCGTTGCTCAAGCATGCACCTCCCGTGCATTGGCGAGTATGGCGCGTCGTGTCGTCCCGCGCATGGCGATCAGTATGATTACCGCCGTGAAATAGAGACCGGCCATTGCCACGATCCCCGCACGCATTCCGAAGGCATCGCCGATCTTGGCGACCATCAGCGGCGTCAGCCCAGCGCCGAAAAACCCGATCATCGTCATCATTCCAACCGCCGTTGCCCGGGCATGCGGTGGGACGACATCGTGCATCGCGGCATAGATACACCCGTCGAAGAGACCTTTGGCGACGCTCGTCGCGACAAGCACCATGCCGATCCCAAGAGCGGTCCGGACCTCAAGTAGCGGAAGTAGCAGAAGCGCGGCGAGTCCGAGGCCGATCGCAAGCGTCACGAAGCGTCCTATCGGCGTCCTTTTGGCCAGTGTGTCGGCGAGCAGGCCCCCGAGCGGCACGGACACGAACCCCGCGGTGTTGATCGTGGCGGCACCCACCCAGGCGGAGTCGGCGAGATTCATTCCCAGCTCCTTGTTGACGTAGAAGGGAGCCCAGAACGTGACCCCCGTCGAGGCCCCCGTTGCCAGCGCGAAGATCAGGCACAGGAGCACCGCAGGTGGAATTCGAAGGACGATGCCGATCGGCTCGGCCGGTTTGTCGGCCCCTGCTGCCGTGTGGCGGACTGGTGCATCCTTGAGCATGCGCGAGAGGACCAGCGCGTGCAGCAGCCCAACACTGGCAAAGATTAGGAACGGCGCATGCCAGCTCAGACGCTCGGCGATATAGCCCGTGGCCACTGCGCCGAGGCCGGCGCCGGCGAAAACTGCCGTCTGATGGATCGACAACGCGCGGCTGCGCATTTCCGGCTTGTGCCAATCGCCGATGAGCGCCGTTGCCGTAGGATAGTATGCCGATTCACCCACGGCCACGAAACCGCGCATGGTGAGCAGCAGCGTAAAGCCGGTCGCTAGTGCGGAGGTGCCGGTGGCCAGGCTCCAGAAGATCAGACCGTAAAGGATGACACGTGTACGCCGGACGCTGTCGCCGATGCGTCCGGCGACGAACGCACCGACCGCGTAGACCCAGAAGAAGACGCTGCCGAGCAGTGCAAGCTGGCTGTTGCTGAGTCCGAACTCGGGCTTCAGCTGGGCAAGTACAGCGATCAGAATATTGCGGTCGGCGGCGTTGAGGAACGCGACGAGCCAAAGGAGCGCGATCAGGATCCACGGATACCTCCTGGGATCCGTTGGAAGCCTAGCCATGGCCGTTGCGCTCCTCTCCATTTTTCCCCGGCTGCTAGACGGAAGAAGCGGCGCCGTTGATCAGGATCACCCGAAAATCATTCACGTTGGTTCGCGTCGGACCCGTGACTACCAGATCGCCGAGCGCGGCGAAAAAATCATATGCGGTGTTCGTACGAAGGTGCTCGGCAGGGTCGAGTCCGAGTCGGTTGGCGCGCTCGAGGGTGTCCTCCAGCACGATGGCTCCGGCGGCATCCTCGGTGCCGTCAATCCCGTCGGTGTCGCAGGCAAGCGCGCAGATGCCCGGCGCTGCGTCGAGCGCAATCGCGAGGCCGAGCAGATATTCGAGATTACGGCCGCCGCGCCCTTGGGGGTTCTGGACGTGCACCGTTGTCTCACCGCCGGAGATGATCGCCCGTCGCTTGCCGTCGACCGATAAGCGACGCGCAAGTGCGGCATGGCTGGCGCCAAGATGACGCGCTTCGGCTTGCAGCTGGTCGCCAAGGTCGGTGACTGCATAGCCTGCTTCCGAGGCGGCGCGGGCAGCGGCGCAAAGCGCATCGCGCGCCCGGGCAATCACCATCGTTTCGACTCCCGCAAGGCCGAGGCTGTCAGCCGGAGGAGTCTCATTCGCGGGGTCCTCGAGCGCCGTCAGCACCGCGGTCGGCGTCGGGATTCCATATTTGCGGAGGATCTCGCGAGCCATGAGAAGGGTCGTATGGTCCGGCACCGTAGGTCCCGAAGAAACAAACGAAGGATCGTCGCCCGGGACATCGGAGATGATGAGGGTCGTGACCTTTGCCGGGCCCGCCGCCAGCGCGAGTCTTCCGCCCTTGATACGCGAAAGATGCTTCCTGACGCAGTTGATCTCGGCGATGGTGGCACCGGACTCGAGCAGCGCGCGCGTGGTCGCTTGCTTGTCGGCAAGCGTAATGCCTTCAGCCGGCGCGGCGAGGAGCGCGGATCCCCCTCCTGAAAGCAACACCAGGAGATGATCCTGCGCCTCGAGGCTGCCAGCGATCTCGAGCGCCCGTTCGGCCGCGCGGATGCTCATCGCATCGGGATAGGGATGACCGGCTTCTACGAGCTCAATATCGGATCGGCCGGCCAGCTTGTCTGTCGCATGACCGTGACGTGTAACCACGAGGATAGGGGTGGGCTGCGGGCGCATCCGTTCGAGCACGATCTCGGTCATGGCGGCGGCGGCCTTACCGACCGCGATCAATGCGACCCTCCCGAGCTGAGGCGAAGGCAGAATGCGCGGCATGACACGCGCCGCCGATACCGACCCGACCGCCGTGTCGAAAAGCTTCAGCAGCATTGTGCGTTCGGCAACACTCGTGTCGCTTGCACCGGCCAGGGTCGATCGTGACGTCATTGGCTGTCGTGAATGCCCCCTCGGAATGGCCACTAGGCTGCCCCGAACACCGTGCGCCTCCTAGTCACGATTTAAGGAACGCTGTGTTGCATCCATTGCAACCTAGTGGATTTCCCACGAGAGCTTGTGGCGGAATTGGTCGACCAGGAAGTCGATCAGGGTGCGCACCCGCACCGGAACCGCCTTGGGATCTTCGAACAAGGCGAAAAAGCTCATGTCTTCGGTGCGCCACCCCGGGAGCACTTCGACCAGGCGTCCTTCGACCAAGTCATGCTTGCACAGGAAGGCTGGAAGGTTGGCGATGCCGAGGCCCGAGATCACCGAATGGTGAAGAAGCGTCAGATCGTTGCAAACCAGTTTTGGACTGAACTCGACCGAGACAGAATCGTCGCCCCGGTGCAACGTCCATTTATGCGATCGGTCGTGCGTTCCAGCGGCGAGCAGATCGAAGCGAGGAAGCTCCACATAGTTTTGCGGCATTCCCTTGCGCTCGAAGTATTCAGGAGAGCCGAATGCGCCGCACTCAGTGGTGCCGAGCTTCGCTGCGAAGAGGCCCGAGCTTGCGAGCGGCCCGACGGTCAAGGCCACGTCGAAGCCATTGCGCAGCAGTCCAACGCCATCGTCGCTCAGCACGCTGACCAGCCGCACATCGGGATAGAGCTCGAGGAATGCCGCGAGCAGGGGGCCGACGAGATTATGTCCCAGCACATAGGGTATTGCGATCCGCACCACCCCTTGCGGGTTGCGGTGCAAGGTCTGCAACGCGCGCTCACCGTCGCGCAATACGCCGAGGCTCCGAAGGCAATATTCGAAGAAGAGAGCGCCGTCCTGAGTGACTGTCACAGCGCGCGTACTACGTTGCAAGAGCTGGCAGCCGAGATGCTCTTCGAGACGCGAAATACGACGGCTGATTTTCGATTTTGGAAAGCCGAGGAGGTCGCCGGCTTTGGTGAAGCTTTCGGTCTCGACAACCTTGGTGAAAATGACGAGATCGCCGAGATCGAGCATTGAGTGCTTCTCCTAGGGGCGCCACTAACCGCATTGTTGCTGCTGTTGCAACGGTTTGTTCCAATCTTGGTGACTTCTCGGCCAACCGGGCGCCGCGCACCTTCAGCCGTCAGCGCTCGTATGACCAGCCTAACGACAAGCCCCAGGGAGAGTGGGTGTGAGCTGGAGCAGACGAGGGCAGTGACGCCGATCAGGTGTCGCCATCAGGAGGGGGTTATGACTTTCTCGTCACATTCCGCATGGATTCGGTTGGGTCTGCTTTCGACGGCAGCCACCTTGCTCGCTAGCGCGGCGTCGGCTCAACAGGCGCCGGTGCCCGCCGTGCCCACGCCGCCGCCATCGTCGCCGAACGGCGGCGCACCCGCGGAACCTTCGACTGGCAACGCGATCATCATCACCGGCACGAGCGTCGCTCGAAGTCAGCTCAACACCCCGATGCAGGCAACGAGGATCGACGCTGCGCGGCTCGAATTGCTCAACACCAGCAGCCCGGCGGATATCCTCACCACCATTCCGATGCTCAAGGCGGAAGGCGGCGGCGGCGAGGTGGCCTCGAACATCTTCGTCGCCGGCCTTCCCTCCGGGGGCCAGTATCAATTTACGCCCTATGAATTCAACGGCATCCCGGTGATCGGGAGCATCGGACTCAATTCGTCGGCCCCCGATGTCTATTATCGCCCGGACCTCGGAGTCGAACGTCTCGAGTTCGTGCACGGCGGCGTGTCCAACCTCTTCGGCGGTGGTTCGGTCGGAGGTCTCATCAACTTCATCGACAAGACGGGTGGACCGGAAACGCACGGTGACGTCCGCCTTGAGACGGGCCAGCTCGGCCTGGCCCGCGGGGATTTCGCTCTGTCCGGCGCAGTCAATGCGAATGCCGGCGTCTTTTATGCGCTGTCCGGCTACTACCGCTACGACAACGGTCCGTTGAAATCAGGCATGCCGAGCCGCGGATTTCAGGTGCGCGGCAACCTCAAGAAAGAGTGGAATGGCGGTCATTTCACCGTCTTCGGTCAGTACATCGATGATCGGGTGCAATTCTTCGCGGATTACCCGTTGACCGGGGATACGCATCGCCGGCCAAAGGGGAATAACGGCGACACCATCTTCACCACCATGACGGATGCGCTCGAGGATATCGCTTACAACACGCCGGACGGCGAATATCACACCAAGGTCGGTGATGGGGCCTACAGCCGCGGCGGCCAGGTCGGCTTTGAGCTTGCGGACGAGCTTGGCAACGGCTGGGGTGTGAACGCTCATGGCAACATCGGCCATTATTACACGACGTTTGCGCTGTTCGCCGGCGGCGACAACAAGCAGAACCTGCCGACAACGCAGGCTGCCTTCCTCCAAGCCTATGGCTACAACCCGGCGCAATACACCGCGAGCTTCACGTTCGCGAACAATGGCGCGACGGTTCCCGCCAATTATCTCCTTTGGGCCGACCGCGTCATCGATCGTATCCGGCCATTGAGCACGGTGTCCGGAGAGCTCAACATTACTAAGGAGCTGCAGTTCGGCGACTGGAAGCACAATTTCACGCTCGGTGGCTTCGCCGCCCGTACTGCCGCATCAGATATCAATTACGGCTATTCCTATCTCGGCGACTTCGACAACGCGCCGGATCTGGTCAACCTTACCGTTACGAATATTGCCACGGGAGCGCAGACCATCGTCACGCGCAATGGTTTGCTCGACGCTGGCCTCCAGTACACCAACAACTATGCTGAAGCGAAGCGCTACGCCGTTTATGGTGCGGACCAGTCTTCCGTGGGTCGGTGGGAGTTCGACCTCGGCTTCCGGGTGGAAACCCTCAATGGTCATGTCCGGCGCGAGGGCTCGGCGGCAGTCGTCACGGACACCACGCCCAATCTTTCGCCGCTTATCTCGACCGTGCTCTGGGGCAATAAGGTATTCCTCGACGGCAAGGTCCACACGACCGGCTGGGCCGTCGCCGGCAGCGTTTTGTACAAGGTTACCGATAACCTAAGTCTCTTCGCGGACGCGTCGCGCGGCTTCTTCATGCCCCAGCTCAACAGCGTCCAGATTAACACCACTGGTGTACAAACCTACAAGCCCGAGATCATCAAGCTCGCAGAGGGCGGCTTTAAATATGCCGGCGGGCCGCTCAGTGGATCTCTTGCCGCTTATTATACAACTCTCACCAACCGCCAGAATGTGCAGCTACTAAACGGGCCGCCGGGCGGCGGCATCGTCGAGGTCGTCAACCAGGTCGCGACGCGAGCTTACGGATTTGAGGGAAGTATCCATTATCGGATCGTGCCGGGCCTCTCGTTTGAGGGTAACGTTACCTACGACCACGACCGTTATACGAAATATACGCCGGTCGCTGCCTGCACGGATTGCGTCGGCAACCAGCTCGTCCGCCAGCCCGAGTGGATGGCGAATGCAGGCCTTTACTACAACGCCCATGGGTTCGATGCGTCGGTGCTGGACGACTATACCGGGCGCACCTTTACGTCCGACCTCAACAATATTCCGCTCAAGGCTTTCCACGTGATTCGCGTGAATGCCGGTTACACCTTCCATCACCTCGGAGCGGGCGACCTGCGGCTCGGGTTCGACATCTACAATCTGTTCGACACGCAGGCGGTGACTGAGGGTTCGCCACGTCTCGGCACTCTGCAGAATGCGGGCCAGGCCTTCTTCGTCGGCCGGACCGTGCTTCCAAGGCGCTGGAGGGTGCAAGCGTCGTACAAGTTTTAGCGGGGATCGACAGGCCGATCGCTTCCGTTGCCTGCGGTCGGCCTGTCGACTAGCGGTCCTGGAGAGATCAGCTCAATGGGGATCATTGACCGTCAGGCGGCGTGCGACATCCTCCGCAAGAATGATCGCGGCGGCTATACGGTGCCCAACGGCCGCGTTTATCCATTTCAGTGGAACTGGGACTCGGCCTTCGTTGCGCTCGGGTTCGATGCGTTCAATCGCAATCGCGCCTGGACCGAGATCGAGACGCTGTTCAGCGCCCAATGGGACGACGGGTTCCTCCCGCATATCGTCTTCTGGAAGGAGGATCCCGGCTATTTTCCGGGTCCGGCAGTCTGGGCAACGGGGAAGAATCCTGTCACTTCAGGGATCACCCAGCCGCCGGTCGCAGCGACTGTAGTTAGAAAACTCTGGGAAAGCGCCACCGGCGCGGGGACGGCTGAAGACTACCGCCAGCGTCTCCAAATCCTGTTTCCCAAATTGCTCGCCTGGCATCGCTGGTTTCACGATTACCGCGATCCTGATCGCCGAGGTGTGGTCGTTGCGACGCACCCGTGGGAAACGGGGCGCGACAATTCGCCGGAATGGGATGCGCCGGGGGAACCGATCGATGTTTCCAATGTCGGCGATTATGTCCGCCGCGACACCAGCCACCTCGAGGCCAAGATGCGGCCAACCAAGCTCGAATATGACCGCTATCTCGCCCTCGTTCAGTTCGGCCGCGCGACCGGCTGGGATCATGGGCGCATATCGGCCGAAAATCCGTTCCGAGTTGCCGATGTCGGCATGAGCATGATTCTGCTCCGCGCCAACCGCGATCTTGCCTGGCTCGCGGACGAGCTCGGAAAAGGCGCCGAGGCAGCCGAGATCCGCAGTTGGATCGAATTAGCCGAACGCGGGATCGGTTGGCTCTGGAATGATGAAGTGCAGGCCTGGTGCTCGCGCGACGTGCTGACAAGACGCTCTTCAAATTTCATCACCAGCGCCTCATTCTTGAGCTTCTATGCCGGCTTGCAAGACGAGCGCCGAGATGATGCGATGCGTGGGCATTTCGACCGGATTGCCGGAATGGTCGAATATATGGTGCCGAGCCTCGATCCCGCCGATCCCGGGTTCCAGATGGTTCGCTACTGGCGAGGGCCCGTCTGGGCCGTCGTCAATTACATGATCGGTACCGGACTGAACGAAGCCGGCGACCAGATGCGTGCTGACAAGGTTCGAGGCGACACGCTCGCACTAATGGAGCGTAATGGCTTTTATGAGGCCTATAGCCCGATCGACGGCTCGGGCAGTGGTGGCGATGATTTTTCATGGACTGCGGCCATCTGGCTCGCCTGGGCAGACCGCTGAAGCAGGTTGTTCTTGGCGCTCTCCTCGCGCTGTCCAGTTCGGTCGCAGCGCAAGCTCCGGCCGCGGAGCGATGCGACGTCACGCATTACGGCGCCAGGTCCGATGGGAAGACGCTGGCAACCTCGGCGATCCAGCGCGCCATCGACGCCTGCGCGATAGCCGGCGGCGGCATCGTCCTGTTGCCGCGCGGCACATTTGTGTCAGGCACTCTTGTGCTCAAGGATGATATCACCCTTCGCATTGCACCCGGGGCCGTGCTCATGGCGTCTCCGCGGATCAGGGACTTCACTCCCTATCCGCCAGAAGACGTCAGGTTGATTGGAATCGATGGCTCGACGCAGAACAAGGGCAACGGGCCTTATCATCTGGTCCAGGCGTCTGGTGCCCGTCACATCACCATCGACGGCGGCGGCACAATTGACGGCAATGGCCGAACTTATTGGGACAGCGATCCGCAAAAGGTGTTCATCTCGCGCCGCCCGCGGCCGTCACCTTTGATCGAGTTCGTTGGCAGCGCCGACATCCGCATCGACAATGTGACGATCAGGAATGCCGCAGGATGGACGGTCCATCCGTTGGAATCGCGCGGTATCCGCATGAACGGACTGGGAATCGTCAACGATCCGCGAGGACCCAACACCGACGGCATCGACGTGGACTCCAGCCAAGACGTCACCATTCGCGATTCAAATATCGATGCGGGTGACGATTGCGTTGTGCTCAAGACCACTGGCCGGAGGGGAGCTCGGCCCGCTCCCCCGACCCGCAACGTCATCGTATCGGGCCTCACCTGTTCGACTGATGATCAGGGGATCAAGATCGGTACGGAAACCTTGGGCGACATCGGCGACGTGCTGTTCACGGATATCCTGATCTACCGTTCCGAGCGGCAATACCGACGGCCAACGGCGGGCATTTCAATCTCCATGGTCGATGGGTCGGTGCTTCAAAATATCCTTGTATCGAACGTCGTCATCCGTGATGCGGCCACGCCCTTTTTCCTGCGCCTCGGCAATCGCGGCCGCGGCCAGAAGGTGCCCATCCCTGGGCGCGCGACGAACATCATGCTGTCGAACATCGTCGCGACCGGCGGGACGCTCGCTTCATCGATCACCGGCCTTCCCGATTCTCCAATCGAAAATGTAAGCCTCAGCGACATTCAGATCGTTATGGCCGGCGGTGGCAAAAGAGCAGCGATCATCGTGCCCGAAGCAGCCGGCGATTACCCGCAGGCGCCGATGTTCGGTCCGTTGCCTGCGTCAGGGCTATATGCTCGCCACGTCGATGGCCTCGCATTGCGCAACGTCGAGTTCCAGACCGCGAAACCGGACACGAGGCCGCCAGTCGTGCTTGACGATGTCCGGCTCGCTCCCAATCAGGAAATGGGAAGTTCAAGATGAGTATGTACCGCCTCACCGCCGATCAGCACCGCCTCTACGATGAGAACGGCTTCCTGCTGATCAAACAATTCATGACTGCGGCTGAAGCTGCTGCTTTACGTGCCGAAGTTCATGGCATCGCTGCGCGGCAGGGGCCGACCAACGCGACCTGGAGTAGCGTGAGCGGCCAAGGCACGAAGCTTGAACATTCGCACGACGTCCAGTTTCGTTCGGCGGCCTTCAGCCGGCTGCTCGTCGATTCCCGGCTGACGGGCGTCTTCACCAGCCTCATCGGCCCCAACGTCCAGCTCCATCACAACAAGATGTTCATCAAGCCGCCCGAGCGCGGATCGCCGTTCCCGATGCACCAGGACTATGGCTATTTCCCGCATCGCGGGAATTCGATGACCGCGGCAATCCTCCACCTCGACGCCGCTCCCGACATCAAGGGCTGCGTCCGGGTCTACCCGGCATCACACAAGCTCGGCCCGCTTCCCGCGATTGGACAGGACCATCATGTCGACTCAGATCGCTTCCCGCTTTCAGAGGCAACGCCTGTCGAGGCGGAAGCCGGGGACCTGCTGGTTTTCAACTATCTGACCGTGCATGGATCCGGACTGAATACGTCCGACGAGCCGCGCACGACCTGGCTGGTTCAGGTGCGCGATCCCGAAGATGAGCCCATCTCTGAGCAACACCAATCACGCGGTCAGGGCATGATGCTGGCGGGCGTCGATCCGCGCTCGGCGGCGTTTGCATTTGCATGGGAGGCAAAGTCCGCTTGAGACTCGGCCTGCTAGCAAGCATCTTTATTCCCGTCCTTGCAACCGGCCCGGCCACCGAAAGCCTAAACGCTAATGTTGCAACCGCGGCGGATCGATGCGCTCGCCTGGCTTACACGCGATATCCGAATTTAGAGATCCTTTCCGCAAATAAGGTCTCCTCCGGGCCTTACGAGCCGCGACCCGGCACCAGGTTTGAACTGCCGACTTCATGCCGCGTCAGAGGCGTTGCTCGGCCGACTAGAGATTCGCAGATCGGCTTCGAGTTGTGGCTGCCGGATGGGTGGAATGGACGCTTTGTCCAACTCGGCAACGGCGGCTTCGCCGGGAACATCGATCACCCGTCCCTCGCGAACGAGATCCGCCGAGGCAATGCTGCGGCGATGACCGATACGGGTCATAAAGCGAGCGAGTTCGATGCCAGCTGGGCGCTCGGACATCCACAAAAGGTCATCGATTACGGCTATCGATCGATCAAGGTCACCGCGGACACGGCGCGCCTGCTGATCCGCGACTATTACGGTCGAGCCGCACGGCGGCGCTATTTCATTGGCTGCTCCAATGGTGGCCGGCAGGCGCTAATGGCGGCGGAGCGTTATCCAGACGACTGGGATGGAATCCTCGCAGGATCGCCGGCCGTCGAATGGACAAAGCAGCTCGCGAAGTTTGCTGCGATCCAGCACCAGCTTCGCAAGAGTCCGCAGAACTGGATTCCGGCGACCAAATTGCCCGCCATCCAACGCGCGGCAGTCGCTGCTTGCAATTGGAGCGCCGCTCTGGAGCGTACATGCAGAGTGAATGTCCGCAACCTCGTTTGTCGCGGGAAGGAACGTTCCAATTGCCTCACGCCGGCTCAGGCGTCCTCGCTGGATCTCATCCAATCGGGCCCAATGGGCTTCGAGCCGACCGGAGCCGCTGTTCCAAGCAACTGGGATCAGTGGATCCTCAATCCCGACCGCAGCGCGCCAAGCGAGCTCGTGTTCGCGACGCAGGCTTTCCGCTATCTGATGCTCGGCCAGCCTGACTGGCAAGTTGAACGTTTCGATGCTGCGCGCAGTTTCGAACGAGCGTCCAATCGAACAGTCGCCGGTCACCAACTAACGGAGATTCTGGACCCAAACGACCCGGACCTCGGAAGATTCGAGCGCCGCGGAGGGAAACTTATCCTGTACGTAGGCTCGGCTGACGCCGTGATCTCGCCACGTGCCGCCGTTGCATATTATCGAAAGATAGCGCGGTTGCTCGGTGAAGCTCAAACGCGCCATTTCGCTCGTCTCTTCGTCGTCCCCGGAATGCAGCATTGCCAAGGCGGGCTCGCTCCCAATGCCTTCGGCCAGGCGTGGGTTGCCCCCGCGCTGCGACCTGACACAAATCACGACGTTCGCCTGGCCCTCGAAGCGTGGGTCGAGCGCGGTCGGGTGCCGAACGGTCTTATTGCGGCCAAATACGGCGACGATCGACGCGCAGGCGGCTTGGTCGCGACCCAGCCGCTTCGGCCGTATCCGATGGCGCCGGACGCAATAAGGAAAGCTCGGCCTTAATGGAATCGCATCGCGCAGGGGATCATTCTGCGCGAGGGCACGGTGGGAGCGACCAGAGATCGGACCCGCCCTCCGGCCGCGACGATTCCGAGAGGGTGTGTCGGCCGAAAATGACCTTCCCACGCTGCAACTGTCCGTGAAGGCGCGGACCGGCCTCGGCAAGGCACTCGGCGAGTTTATCGCAACCTTTGGCCTGATCTTGACGATACTCGGCACCGGTCGTTTTCGCCGCGAGTGGGTCGCGCCCGCTGTCGCGCTCTACATCGTGGCGGCTTACTGGTTTACCTCGTCAACCAGCTTCGCCAACCCCGCGATCACCGTCGCGCGCAGCCTGACCAACACGTTCGCCGGGATAGCACCGCAAGACGTTCCGCTGTTCGTCCTCGCTCAGTTGCTCGGCGGCTTGCGCGGCACAGCTGGCGAGGGTCCTCTTCAATTCGCGCTAATGTCCGCAATGGGTCGAAAACGGACTCTAGCAATGTAGCCGATGAAGGTTCGCGTGGGCTAGGTGTGATGACAATGAATCGTACGACGCTGTTCCGAATTGAAGCGGATGTTCAGTCCCAGGACAGTCAGCCTCACAGGCTCGCTGTGAGGCCGAGCCGCGCCACCACATAGCTATAGTTGGCGGCCGCGCCCAGGAGCGAGTTATTTGAGAACTGAAGCTCGGCGAATGTCTGTAAGCGCCTCGATGAACGCGGGCTTTCGAGACGGAGGTCCGCTAATCGCGCCGCTTGCCAGCGAGTGCCCGTCGCCCGCTGGGTCCCGTAGCCGAGGGCAATCAGGTACATCCAGCCTGCGCCATCGAAGCGGCGCATCTGAACGACAGGGGTCAGCTGGATGAAGTTTCGAGGCGAGTAATA
>Ga0207690_10001589_pt1 | contig 14193 bp, 10 predicted proteins | sample KBSC23metaG_FD_184315 | JGI IMG/M metagenome (GOLD analysis project Ga0207690, IMG submission 184315) | Corn rhizosphere microbial communities from Kellogg Biological Station, Michigan, USA - KBS C2-3 metaG (SPAdes) (version 2) | ecosystem: Host-associated > Plants > Roots > Rhizosphere > Soil ...
GATATTGGTCGAGAGCTCCGCGCCGGCGGCCCCTCCGCTTTGCGCGACGGCGAGTTCTGGGCGCTGCGGGATGTTTCGTTCGAGGTCATGTCCGGCGAAGCGGTGGCGGTGCTCGGCCTTAATGGATCGGGCAAAAGCACGCTGTTGAAACTGATCAGCGGGTTGCTGAAGCCCGACGCCGGCGAAATTCGCGGCCGCGGCAATACCGCAGCCGTCATCGAACTGGGAACGGCGTTCAACCCGCTCCTCAGCGGTCGCGAGAACATCCGCGTCGCAGGGAGCCTCCATGCGATCGGCAGGCATGAGCTCCCGCGCTTCGAGAGCGATGTGATCGAATTTTCGGAGCTTGAGGAGGCGATCGATTCTCCCGCCCAGTCCTACAGCTCCGGAATGAAGGCACGGCTCTCCTACGCGATCTCGGCCCATTTGAGGCCCGATCTCTTCCTCGTCGATGAAGCCCTGACAGTCGGAGACTTCGCCTTTCAGCGGAAATGCCTGTCGCACATGCGGGACTATCTCTCCGGGGGAGGGTCCCTCCTGCTCACGTCCCACAACGCCTTTCAGGTCCAGGCGGTCTGCAGCCGCGCGATCCTCCTCGACCATGGGCAGTTGATATTTGCCGGCAGTGCCGTCGACGCCCTCAACGCCATGTTCGACAGGCGCAATCGCACCAACGGGCCGACCGAGCGGCAAGCGTTGCAGCGTGGGCCGGTGACTATCGAGTCGGTGCGTGCGGAGGGTCCTGACGGCGCTGGAGCGAGGACAGGCGAAAGCCTGAGTATCGCAGTCGATTATGCGTGCGGGGAGGCGGTCGAGGCCTGCTGGAGCTTTGCGATCTATTCAGGCGATCGGCTCGTCTGCATCACCGGCGGATATTGCGAGGACGCTCGCACCCTGACACCCGGAACCGGCACGCTTAGGTGTGTCGTGGAGCGCTTGGCGCTGTTGCCGGGGCGATATCTGCTGTGGGCCGCGATTCTGGATCCCGTCACACGTTATCCCTTGTCGATCGAGCGAGGCGACGGGAGCGGGGTGCCGCTGGAGGTGACGGGGGCGCCCAGTGCGACGACCAATGTCCAGGCCCAGAACCAGCAATTGGTCACGGTCGATATTGCGTGGGACCCCCAGCCGTGAGGGAGCGGATCGGCGATGCGCTGGGCCGGGCGATGCGTTTTCTCGAATCCTCTCAGCTCCCGAGCGGGGAGATTCCAGTCTTTGCGCTCGCCGGCGGGGACCCGTCTCGAGCCTCGCTCGACCCAGCGATCTTTCCCAGTGCGCTTGCTGCCCTTTGCCTTTCCTTCTGGCCACCTGCTCATCGGCTGCGCGCGCGAATTTGCGCGTTTCTGACTGACGAAATGGACGCCAACGGACTGTGGCGTCACTGGCCGAACAGCCATCCGCTCCATCGGAGCCTTCCTCCTGACGTGGACGACACGAGCTGCGCCTCCAAAGCGCTCGCCGCAGCGCAATTGCCATGCCCCGATAATCGAGAGTTGCTGCTCGTCAACCGCGACAAGGCGGGCTTGTTTCTGACGTGGTTCATCCCGCGGCTGCGGTGGAGCGGGGGCCGTCACATGGCCGCCACCTGGCGCCAGATCGCCCACCTGCCCACGCTCGTCGCGTTCTTCCGCAAAACCTCGGCGGCGCCGGCCGACGTCGACGCGGTCGTCAATGCGAATGCTTTATTCTACCTCGGCACGTTTCCCGGGGACGCTGCCGTCGCCGATGCTCTGCTGGCCGTTCTCCGCGAGAACCGCGAGCGCGTCTGCGATAAATGGTACGATAATCCGTTCGTCATCTGGTATTTCATCGCCCGTGCACTCGCCGGGAGATCCGAGGAGGGCGAAGGCTTGGTTCTGGCGAAACTTGCCGCCGCCGTTCCTGTCACTGCGCTGGACTCGGCGCTTTGCCTGTCTGCGAAAATGACCTTGGGAAAGCGTCCCGATCCCGAGGGGATGTCCCGGCTCCTTCTGCTCCAGCAGCCGGGCGGGTCCTGGCCCAGCGCTCCTCTCTACCACGGTGGGCGGGCGCGCCTTCCGGACGGCGGGTTCGGCGCGGTGCACCCCGATACCCCCCACTGGGGCTCAGAAGCGCTCACGACCGCATTCGTGGTGGAGGCTCTCGGCCGTTTCCTGCAGGCGGCCGAGTGACCATGCGGCATCTCATTCACGTCGGCTTTCCGAAGGCCGGCTCGACGTTCGTCCAGCAATGGTTCGATGCGCACCCGCAGATCGCCTACGCCAAAGGCGGGATTGCGGGACTGACCGGGATTGAGGGGATCGTCGAAGCAGCCCTGTCGCCCGCTCCCCCGGAGCCTTGGCGCGTGACGAGCGCGGAGGCGCTGACGGCGCCGCTCGTCTCTTCAGCCGCCGCGGCGATCCATCGCTCGACTGTCGCGCCGGCCGGTTTCAGCGCGCTTCAGAAGACGGTCTGTGCATCGCTCGCCGCTCTGTTCTGCGGCGCCACGATACTCATCGTCACCCGCGGCTTCCGCTCGATGATCCTCTCCTCCTATTCGCAATATGTAAGGACCGGGGGGACCGGCGGCCTCGGCGATATGGTCGCCGCCGCACTCGAGCATCAGCCGTGGGATTATGACGCGGTCGTCGGTGCGTACGAGGATGCCTTCGGGGCGGAGGACGTCATCGTGCTTCCATATGAATGGCTTGCCGCCGATCCTGCCGCTTTCCTGGGAGAACTTGAGCGGCGTATGGGTCTGGATCCGGCACCTTCGACGCTTGATCGTGTCAATGTCTCGCTCTCGCCGGCGGAGCTGGCCTGGTATCCCTGGTTAGGGCGCGCGTCTGCTCGGCTCCCGTTCGGCGGAGCCGCCGCTGCTCGCCTGGTGGCGAAGGCGGCTTCATCCAATCGCCTGCAAGGACCCGTATCGCTCCTGCAGAAGCTGCGGCCGCGCCGCCCGGTGAGCGAGGCGATGATAAGCCAGGACGTGCTCGACGGCTTCGCCGGGAGGGCTGAACTGCTGCGGGGACGGCCACATTATGCGGCTTATGCCGAGGCCTATCTCCTTTAGGCGTCGCTCGAGACGATGCGGCTGAAGGAATGCCTTAGCCGCCACATATCCTCGGCGACCATGCGGAGCCGGTTCGGGAACAGCGCTATGTGGATGACCAGAATGGAAAGGTCGAGCGGGTGCGCCACGGCCGAGGCGACCAGAAAAGCCAGAGGCAGGAAGACGTCGTAATAATCGGCGAGGATGATGAAATAGCGGGGCTGCGGCTGCACGAGCACCGCGTTCATCGCCCAGCGAACCACCCGCCGCTGCGCGAGGACGAGGTAGGCGAGCAGGAGAAGGGCCGGAAGGAGCGTCCTCGACAGGCACAGGATTCCTGCCAAGCCCGCAAGCTCTGTCGGAAACACCACATAACGGGCCAGCCGGATCAAGCGTTCGGGATTGGAGCGGCAGGCGAAGGTTCCGACGCCAGCGGCCCGATCGTTCTCAATGTCGAGGAGCTGGTGCCAGAAAATTCCTCGTACACCGTAGGCGAGAGACCAGAGCGCCACTGCTGCCGTCCATGCGCCAGCGCGTTCGACCCCGGCCTGATGGAAGACGAGCAGCATCGCGGTCAGGGTCGGGAACAGGTGCGCGCCACATGCATCGGCCAAAACGCCCGCGAAGCCGCGGGTCTTCAGCCGGAACGGGGGGATCGAGTAGAGCGAATAAGCGGCCCACGCGGACAGATATACCAGGAGCAGCGGCAGGTCGTGGCGCCATAGAATTGCGAAGGCCGTCCCGGCTGCCAACGGCAGCATGATCATGAAGGCCTTTTGCCAGATGGGCCGGCCGGCCATCCGGTTATGCTTCCCAGCGGCCGCATCCTCCTCCTGATCGGTCAGGTCATTGAGCATGCTGACATAGGCGGCGCCCGGGACCAATGCTCCCACCAGGATCAGGGCGGCGGGCCAGAGCGTCCAGAGAGACACGCCCGTCCTGAGCGCCGTGGCGTAGAAGATCGCAAAAATCGGGACGAGCTTATATTCCCACCATTCGCCGCTGCGCGAGACGGTGCGGAGGCGGCCGAATGCGGCACGCACCTGTCCGGTTGCACTCGCCGTCATTCTCCTCCACCTACCCCCGGTGCGGGTATACCAAGCGGGGTTGAGCCTCAATGATGAAGCGAAGGGCGCATGACCGCCCGGTTCGAATTGCGTTCGTCAGCAGCAACTTCACGTGGGGCGGGAGCGAGGACCTCTGGAGCGAGACCGCAGCGGTTCTGGCGGCACGGGGGCACGAGGTTCATGTCTACAAGAACAGGCTCAAGCGCTCCGACGGCAATGTCGCGACACTTGTCGAACTGGGCTGCCGCGTAACGGAACTCGCGCGATTTCCGCTGCTCCCGAACAAAGTCTATTCGGCGGTCGCCATGCTCGCGCACAGGCTGAGCATCGGCTACCAGGCCGTGCGCCTCTGGGCTTGTCTCGCAATCCGCCGCAGACCCGACCTCGTCGTTCTTTCACAGGGGGGCAACCAGGACGGGTGGCTGCTCGGCGCGGTGTGCCGGCGGCTCGATCTCCCTTATGTACTGGTGAGCCAGAAGGCGAGTGACCTGTACTGGCCGGACGATGCCTGGCTGCCGCGCGTGCAGGCGCTGTATGCGACCGCGCTGCACAGCTTTTTCGTCGCCGAGCATAACCACCGGCTGACCGAGGAGCAGCTCGGAAGCGCGATCCCGAACGCGTCGGTCGTCCGCAATCCCTTCAAGGTCGCATGGGAGCAGGCGCCTGGCTGGCCGGCTGAGGACGGAACCTTGCGCTTGGCGTGCATTGGCCGGCTCTATGTCAAAGAAAAAGGGCAAGACCTCCTGCTTCGTGTGCTCGCACGCGACAAGTGGCGTGCCCGACGCGTCGCCCTCTCGTTTTTCGGCGCAGGCGAACACCTTCAGGCGCTCCGTGGGATGGCCGCGCATCTCCAGCTCCAAAACGTCGCCTTCCGGGGATATGTGAGCGACATCGCCGGAGTCTGGGCGGAGCACCACGCTCTGGTCCTGGGCTCGCGCGCGGAAGGGCTGCCGCTGGTCGTGGTCGAGGCCATGTTGAGCGGCCGGGTTCCCATCGTGACGGACGTCGCCGGGAATGCCGAGGTGATTGCCGACGGCGAGACCGGTTTCCTCGCCGCCGCACCGACCGAAGCCGCTTTCGACGAAGCACTCGAGCGTGCCTGGCAGGCGCGAGGGCAATTGAAGGAAATGGGGGTCCGCGCCGCCACTGCAATCCGCACGCTGGTCCCGCCCGATCCCGCCGCAACATTCGCCGACCGGCTCCTGGCCTTTGCCCGCAAGCGCGGGCCCAAGGCGCTGCCGCATCTCAGGAGTGCCGTTGCGAAGGTCAGTGCGGCTGCCGGATCAAAACCCCGCGTTCTGGAAGTAGCGGATCGTCTTCGCTAGCCCCTCCTCCAGCGGCGTCGTGGGAGACCAGCCGAGCCATTTGCGGGCGAGAGAAATCTCGGGGTTGCGGCGAAGCGGATCGTCGGGCGGCAGCGCCTGGAACAGAAGCGGCGAGTGCGAGCCCGTCATTGCGATGATCTTCTCGGACAGCTCGCGGATCGTTACTTCGTCCGGGTTTCCGAGATTGACCGGCCCTGCAGTCTCAGCGGATGTATCCATCAGGCGGACCAATCCGTCGATCAAATCGTCGACGAAGCAGAAGGACCGCGTCTGCAGGCCGTCGCCATAAATGGTTATCGGCTCGCCCTGAAGCGCCTGACGTATGAAGTTCGAGACGACCCGGCCATCGCTCGGCTGCAGCCGCGGCCCATAGGTGTTGAATATCCGAGCTACTTTCACGTCCAGTTTGTGTTGGCGTCGATAATCGAAGAACAAAGTCTCGGCACATCTTTTCCCTTCGTCGTAGCAAGACCGCAACCCGATCGGATTGACATTGCCCCAATAGCTCTCGGTCTGCGGAGTGATGGCGGGGTCGCCGTAGACCTCGCTGGTCGATGCCTGCAGAATCCGGCAGCCGAGCCGTTTCGCCAGGCCAAGCATGTTGATGGCGCCATGAACCGACGTCTTTAGCGTCTGTACCGGATCGTACTGATAATGGATCGGCGATGCCGGGCAGGCGAGATTGTAGATCTCGTCGACCTCGACATAGAGGGGAAAGCATATGTCGTGGCGCATGAACTCGAAGCGCGGGTTCGCGTGGAGATGATCGATGTTCGACTTCGTGCCGGTGAAGAGATTGTCGACACAGAGGACCTCATCGCCCCGCTCCAGCAGCCGATCGACGAGATGCGATCCGAGAAATCCCGCTCCGCCCGTAACCAAAACCCGCTTTCGGCGGCCGTATCCCGATGGCATTTTCCCCCTTCGTCCCTTCTGACAATCCACCGGCCAGGGCGCTTAGAGCCCGCGCTTGGGACGAAAGCAAGTGCCGGATCCGAGGCCCGATGCCGATGATGGGCGGGGTTGACGAGCGGCGCCCTTAGCTCAACGCCAGCGACTGCCTTCCCGCTGAGCGACCGGTTTTGATGGGCTCTCCTTTGTACCGGCGCAGATCGGCACGGCGGCGGGCAGCAACCTCCCGCCCACTTCGATCAGAGGTAGCGACTCGAGCGGTTCGGGTGACGTGAAGTCGGGTGCGCGGCGCAGCAGCACCTTCAACGCGGCGGCGGCGGCGCGGCGCCCGATACCTGCGCCGATGCATTGATGAATCCCGCCGCCGAATGAGAGGTGGTTACCCTTACGGCGGCCTGGCCGGAGTGACTCGGGCTCGCTGAAACGCGCGGGGTCCCTGTTCGCGGTCGCGACTGACAGCCGCAGCTCGGCACCGCCCGGTATGGTGGCGCCGGCCAAGGTGACGGGTCCGGTCGTTTCCCGCAGCAAAGTAGGTTCCGGAGGAAATAGCCGCAGAACCTCTTCGATGAAGGGGGAAATCCTGTCGGGCTTTCCAATCAGCGTCGCGCGGAGCTTAGGCCTTTGAAGAAGGATGACGCCACACCGGACGATGAGCCGCTCCGTGGTTTCTGTCGCGGCCATAGCCAGCAGTCCGGTAACGGAGACGGCCTCGGCTTCGGACAGCAAGGCTTCCGGCGACGCGATCAGCTCCCGGCAAAAGTCGCTACGCTTCAGATCGGCCCAGGCGCGGCCGCGGACAGCTCCCGGAGCCGTCCGTTCGTGAGAAAGGGCCGATAATATCGCGCCGAATGTGGCGCGGTCGATGCCGAGCAGCCGCGATCCGAGGAACTCCGTCAATGGTACGGCGTAGCCGGCGACGAGATCGAACCTGTCCCGTACCAGATCCGCGGCCTGCTCCTCGAAGTCGCGCAGGACGGCGGCGGTCGCATGCGACGCGAGGATCGGCGTCACCGCGCGTCGTACGCGCGAGTGTCGCGGCGGGGAGGCGCCCAGCAACACCTCGTCGATGGACGCATGGGGGCGGCTGGAAAACCTGACGGGGTCCGTCAGGACTTCGCGAACGGCGTGATAGCCGAGGACAAGCCAGCTATGTCCGTCCGGCTGGGGGTGGATGGGCCCCGCACGCAGAAGCTCCTGGAAGCGGGGAAGATCGCTGGAAGGCCGGTCTATGGCTGCGACAGCCCGCGTCGCCACCTTCTGCGAGCGCGGGTGCAGCCTGAGAAGTCCGCTTAAAAGGCGCGGCAGCACCTCAGGAGCCGCCGCGGCTCGGCGCCCAATATATGCTGGGGAGGGCGGTCGACCGGCGCACGTTTCCGCGCCTACCGTTCGGTGGGAACGATCGCAATAGAGAGGCCCTATCGGTTCGCAGTTGCTGCCCTCCTTCCTTGCGAGCCATGGCCGCCCGTCGACGCTAGGCCTTCAACGCTTGCCCGCCTCTGCCGCCGCGTACGATGCCGCGTTCGAAGCGAGCCCCAGCCGGCCCGCCTGCAGGCGTTTGCGGAGCTGAGGCTGCTATTCTCATCGAAGAGCTTGCGAGCTCCTCGAGCTTCCGCCAACGCATTGTCGGCTATCCCGTGCCCGAACGAGCGCACTTGTGGCAGGGGCTGGATCTGATGGTACCGGCGCGGGCCAGACCGCCTCCAAAATGGTAGGGCTCCGTGTCCCGCCTTTGCGCCGGTAAGGAGAGCCGACTGAGCCATGCCCGACTTCTACCGCATCCACCGGTTGCCGCCTTACGTGTTCGCCGAGGTGAACGCCATGAAAGCTGCCGCGCGGGCGGGGGGAACCGACATCGTCGACCTGGGCATGGGAAATCCCGACGGCCCCCCGGCGGCACATGTCGTCGAGAAGCTCGCCGAAGTCGCGCGCAACCCGAAGGCGCACGGCTATTCCGCCTCCAAGGGCATTGCCGGCCTGAGGCGGGCGCAGGCGGGCTATTATGCCCGTCGCTTCGGAGTCGACGTCGATCCGGAGAGCGAGGTGGTGGTAACGCTCGGCTCCAAGGAGGGGCTGGCGAACCTCGCCCAGGCGATCACGGCCCCTGGCGACGTCGTGCTCGCGCCGAACCCTTCCTATCCCATCCACCAATTCGGTTTCATCATTGCCGGCGCGGCGATCCGGTCGCTGCCCGCGGCGCCGGGGCCGGACTTTTTTACCAGCCTTGAGCGGGCGGTGCGGTTTACCGTCCCCAAGCCGTCCGTGCTGGTGATCGGCTACCCGTCCAACCCCACCGCCTATATCGCCGATCTCTCGTTCTACGAGCAACTCGTCGCCTTCGCGCGCGAGCACCGCCTGTGGGTGATCAGCGACCTTGCCTATGCCGAAATCTATTTTGGCGAGACCCCAACCCCCTCGATCCTCCAGGTGCCCGGCGCGAAGGACGTGGCGATCGAGTTCACCTCCATGTCGAAGACCTATTCGATGGCGGGCTGGCGGATCGGCTTCGCAGTTGGCAACCGCGAACTCATCGCCGCTCTCACCCGGGTGAAATCCTATCTCGACTACGGCGCCTTTACCCCCGTCCAGGCGGCGGCGGTCGCTGCCCTCAACGGGCCGCAGGATATTGTCGAGGCGAACCGGCGCCTCTACCGCACGCGCCGCGATTGCCTGGTGGAAAGCTTCGGACGCGCCGGGTGGGAAATCCCACCGCCGGCGGCGAGTATGTTCGCCTGGGCGCCTATCCCGCAACCGTTCCAGGATATGGGCTCCGTCGAGTTCGCGAAGAGACTCCTCGCCGAAGCGCATGTCGCTGTCGCCCCCGGTGTCGGCTTCGGCGAGGAGGGCGAGGGGTTCGTCCGCATCGCGCTCGTCGAGAATGAGCAGCGTCTCCGGCAGGCGGCCCGGGGCGTGAAGAGGATGCTGGCTGGCCGCTAGAGCCTGATCGCCCGAGGACGAAGTCCGGCCCTCGCCGTCACGGCGTTGGTCAGTAATTGTAGGCGCGCTCCCCATGCTCGGCGAGGTCGAGGCCCTCCCGCTCCACGTCCTTTCCGACACGCAGGCCGGTGAGGGCCTTCGCGATGTAAATCGCAACGACGGTGCCGACTGCTGCCCAGACGATCGTTGTGACCACCGCCTCCGCCTGGACGAGCAATTGCGCCCCGATCGGCTTGCCGCCGTTGCCGGGGCCGCCGAGGATCGCGTCGTTGACGATGCCGGTGCCCAGCGCGCCGATCATGCCCCCGACGCCATGGATGCCGAAGGTGTCGAGGGCGTCGTCATAGCCGAGCCTGGGCTTCACGACCGTCACTGCGAGGTAGCAGATCAGCGCGGCCACGGCGCCGAGGGCGAGGGCTCCGAGCGGCCCGCTGTTGCCGGCCGCCGGAGTCACCGCGACGAGCCCGGCGATGATGCCCGAACAGAAGCCAAGCGCAGAGCCCTTGTGCCCCGACAGCCGCTCGGCGAGCATCCACACGAGGCCCGCGGCGGCCGTGGCCACGAAGGTGTTGATCATTGCGAGGCCGGCAACGCCGTTCGCCTCGAGCGCCGAGCCGGCGTTGAAGCCGAACCAGCCGACCCACAGGAGCCCGGTGCCGATGCCTGTCATGGTGAGGCTGTGCGGCATCATCGCTTCGCGCGGGTAGCCGAGCCGCTTGCCGAGGATCAGGCAGGCGACGAGCGCCGACACGCCTGAGTTGATGTGGACAACGGTGCCACCCGCGAAATCGAGCGCGCCGCGTGCGAGGAAGAGGCCGTTCGCTGCCCATACCATATGGGCGATCGGGAAATAGACCAGCGTCAGCCACACGACGGCGAACACCATGACCGCCGCGAACCGCATCCGCTCGACGACCGAGCCGAGGACCAGAGCGATGGTAATCGCAGCGAAGGTCATCTGGAAGCAGACGAATACATATTCCGGGATTGCGACGCCGGCGGTGAACGTGGCCGCCGTCGTCGCGGGGGTGACCCCGCGGAGAAAGGCCTTGCCGAAGCCGGCGACGAAGGCGTTGCCACCCTCTCCGAACGCCTCGGTATAGCCCCAGCCGATCCACACAAGCATTGCGAGCGCCGCCACTGCGCCCACCTGCGTCATCACCGAAAGCATGTTTTTCGTGCGCACCAAGCCGCCGTAGAAGAGCGCCAGGCCCGGCAGGATCATCAGGAGGACGAGGAGGCTGGAGGTCAGCATCCAAGCCGTGTCGCCCTTGTCGACCGCCGCCGCCGGCGCCGCGCGGGCGATCGCCGGGACAGCGACAAGCACCGTCAGCGCGACACCGCGCGCCGCATTCGACATCTTGCTGTTCGAAATCATGTGCAGCCCCTTCACAAGGCGTGTTCGCCGGTTCCGCCGGTACGGATGTGCACCGCTTGTTCGAGGCCGAGGACGAACGATTTCGAAATGCCTGAGCGGCGCTTCCGCCCGAAGCGGCAACCGACCGCCGCGATCATGAGGGGGAAGCCGGGATCTCTTGAATCCCATGCACACGTCCGTGCGTCAGAGCAGCGATCCTCTCCTGGCATGGGGCTCCAGTCCGCCGGCGTACGCGCCGCGCGCTTCCTAAACGGCCATACTTTGTTGCGCCGCACAACGGCTGGTCCCAGCGGCGTGAACTTTTCACCGACGCCGCTGGCGTTCCAATCAAGGAGACCGTCTCTGGCCGCCGCTGAGCCGCAGGATCCACACGCCTGTACACGCATGTACACGCCTGACTCACCTCCCGGTTATGCCGAGATTCCGAGCCAAGCGTCGATTTCCGTTGCGCAGTCCCGGCCTTCGCGAATCGCCCAAACGACGAGCGATTGTCCGCGGCGGCTGTCGCCGCAGGCGAAGATGCCGGGACGCGAGGTCGCATAGCGCCCCGGCGCGGTCGCAACGTTACCACGGTCGGCGAGCTCCACACCGGCGCGCCCGACGACCCCGCCCGCGGTCGGGCCTGTGAAGCCCATCGCCAGCAGGACGAGGTCTGCCGGAAGCTCCAGAGTCTCTCCGGTGTCGAGCCGGCGGCAGCGGAGAGCCTCGACGCGCGTTCGCCCGACCAGGGCCTCGGTCGCCACCGCGAACGCCCGCACGCACCCTTCCTCCTGAGAAGATGAGGTGCGCAGCTTCATCGGCCATTCGGGCCACGTGAGCCCCTTGTTCTCCCGCGCCGGGGGCTGCGGCAGGATCTCCAACTGCGTGACGGAAAGGGCGCCCTGGCGATTGGCCGTGCCGATGCAGTCCGAGCCGGTGTCGCCGCCGCCGATCACGATGACGTGACGCCCGGAGCCGTCGATCGACGCGCCGTGCGGGACGAGTCCGGCGACGCGCCGGTTCTGCTGCACCAGGTAATCCATCGCAAAATGAACCCCGGCCAGCTCCCGCCCCGGCACGGGCAGCTCCCGCGGCTGCTCTGCGCCCGCGGCGAGCACGAGGACATGGTAGTCGTCCATCAGCCGCTCGATCGAGATCGAGGCACCGACCTCCATGCCGGTGCGGAAGATCACCCCTTCCGCCTCCATCTGGGCGACCCGGCGGTCGATCTGCGCCTTGTCCAGCTTGAAGTCCGGGATGCCGTAGCGAAGGAGGCCGCCGATTCGGTCCGCCTTTTCGAAGACGGTGGGCGCGTGCCCCATCCGCGCGAGCTGCTGCGCGCAAGCAAGCCCGGCCGGCCCTGAGCCGACGATGGCGATACGCCTCCCAGTTCCCCGCGGCGCGATGCGCGGCACGATCCAGCCCTCGCGCCAGCCGCGGTCGACGGTCTCGCATTCGATCGTCTTGATCGTCACGGGGGCGTCTTCGAGGTTCAGGGTGCATGCCGCCTCGCATGGCGCCGGGCAGACGCGGCCGGTGAATTCAGGGAAGTTGTTGGTCCGGTGGAGCCGATCCAGGGCCTCGCGCCAGCGGCCGAGGCGGACCAGCTCGTTCCAGTCCGGAATGTAGTTCGAGACGGGGCAGGCCGAGTGGCAAAACGGGATGCCGCAATCCATGCAGCGTTCCGCCTGCCGGCGCACGTCTCCCTCGGCGAGCGGCTGGACGAACTCCGCCCAATCCTTCACCCGCTCTTCGATGGGCGCGTACGGGCGGTCGCGCCGCTCGATCGTCAGGAACCCGGTCGGATTGGCCATCGTCTCAACCCGCCATCGGAAGCGGCGCCGGGCGGGCCTGCTCGAGTGCGGCGCGGAAATCGAGCGGCATCACCTTGACGAACCCGGTGAGCGCCGCCTCCCAATGCGCCAGCAGGGTCGCCGCACGCGCGCTCCCGGTGTGGGCAGCGTGCTGCTCGACGAGCAGGCGCAGGCGTTCGGCGTCGTGGCGGAGCATGTCAGCGAAGGGCGTCGCAGCATCGAAACCCGCCGCCGCGGGCTCAATCCGTTCGATCGCCACCGACGCCGCGTTGCAGCGGCCTGCGAAAGCGCCCTCGGGATTGTAGACGTAGGCGACGCCGCCCGACATGCCAGCCGCGAAGTTCCGCCCTACCGATCCGAGCACGACGACCACGCCCCCTGTCATATATTCGCAACCATGGTCGCCAGTCCCCTCGACAACGGCGACGGCGCCGGAGTTGCGCACGGCGAACCGCTCGCCCGCCACCCCGCAGAAGAAGGCTTCGCCGCCGGTCGCGCCGTAGAGGCAGGTGTTGCCGACGACGATATTCGCAGTGGCTTCGCGCGCCACTGCGTCGGGCGGGCGCACGATGAGTCGGCCGCCGCACAGACCCTTGCCGACATAATCGTTGGCGTCGCCGATCAGCTCCAGCGTCAGGCCCGACACGGCGAAGGCGCCGAAGCTCTGCCCGGCCGTACCGGTGAAGACCGCATGGAGCGCCCCGTCCGGCAGACCCGCCGCACCGTGGCGAAGGGCGATCTCACCGGAGGCGCGGGCACCGACGCTGCGATCGACATTGCGGACCGGGAGCGCGATCTTTGGCTCGCCGGAGTCGAGCGCACGCAGCAAAGCCTGGTCGAGCGCCGCCTCGGCGCGATGCTCCTCTCCCTGCAGCGGGTGCGACGCCGGAGCGGCCACGATGCGGAGCAGCGGCGCCAGGTCCAGCCCGTGCGCCTTCCAATGGTTTGGCAGTGCGATGGTCCGGAGGAGGTCCGCACGGCCGACCATCTCGTCCACGGTGCGGACGCCGAGCGCAGCCATGATCGCCCTGAGTTCCTCCGCCACGAAAAAGAAATAGGTGATGACGTGCTCGGGCTGTCCGGCGAACTTCCCGCGCAGCACCGGGTCCTGCGTCGCGATGCCGACAGGGCAAGTATTGAGGTGGCACTTCCTCATCATGATGCAGCCGGCGGCGATAAGGGGTGCCGTCGCGAAGCCGAACGCGTCCGCTCCGAGCAAGGCGGCAACCGCGACATCGCGGCCGGTGCGAAGGCCGCCGTCGGCCTGGACGAGGATGCGGTTCCTCAAGCCGTTAAGCACCAAGGTCTGGTGCGTTTCGGCAAGGCCGATCTCCCATGGCATACCCGCGTGGGTGAGCGAGGTCAGCGGAGAGGCGCCGGTGCCGCCCTCATATCCGGCGATCGTGACCTGATCGGCCAGGCACTTGGCGACGCCCGCAGCGATCGTACCCACTCCGGTGGCAGAGACCAGCTTCACCGATACGCTCGCGCGCGGGTTGACGCGCTTCAAGTCGTGGATGAGCTGCGCGAGGTCCTCGATCGAATAGATGTCGTGGTGCGGCGGGGGCGAGATCAGGCCCACGCCGGGCGTCGAATGACGCACTGCGGCGATTGCCGCGTCGACCTTGTGGCCGGGGAGCTGGCCGCCTTCGCCCGGCTTGGCACCCTGCGCCATCTTGATCTGGATCTCGTCGGCATTGACGAGATAGTGGGTGGTGACGCCAAAGCGGCCCGAGGCCACCTGCTTGATCGCCGAGCGGTCGCTCTCGCCGTC